>Ga0207416_1000216_pt1 | contig 106686 bp, 104 predicted proteins | sample PaiPotPPM11metaG_FD_184107 | JGI IMG/M metagenome (GOLD analysis project Ga0207416, IMG submission 184107) | Iron sulfur acid spring bacterial and archeal communities from Banff, Canada, to study Microbial Dark Matter (Phase II) - Paint Pots PPM... ... | reverse complement strand
CGCCGCGACCGCTCGTCCAACGAATGCCGGAGCATCCGATACTTCTGGCGGATCAGCTGACGCTGCGTCACGCCTCAAGTATCGCACAGATCGCATCATTTGTGTCATTTATTTACTCGCAGTCCCTAAGCATGGCGCGCGGCATTTCACCACGGCGCTTCGTGATCCGGCAGACCCGTGCTCGCACGGGCCGGGCGCCGCGATCTGACTGACCGCAAAGGGGGGGTGGGAGATGGCGATGTCTGCGTCACCGGCGCGCGTAGGAAGCAGCGGGCTCACGAACCGGTGGGTCCAGCTCGTACTGGGGATCCTCGTGATGGTGATGATCGCGAACCTCCAGTATGGGTGGACGCTCTTTGTGAACCCGATCGCCGCAAAGTTTCATTGGACCAGGGCGGCGATCCAGGTGGCATTCGCACTCTTCGTCCTTACCGAGACGTGGCTCGTGCCCCTGGAGGGCTACCTCATCGACCTCTTCGGTCCCCGTCTGCTCGTGGCGCTCGGCGGGGTGCTGGTCGGCGTCGCCTGGGTCATCAACGCGCAGGCCGCGACACTCTCCACGCTCTATCTGGGCGCGATCGTCGGCGGCGTGGGCGCGGGCATCGTGTACGGGATGGCGGTGGGCAATGCGCTCAAGTGGTTTCCCGATCGGCGCGGCCTGGCCGCGGGCTTGACCGCGGCCGGGTTCGGCGCGGGCTCCGCGATCACGATCGTGCCGATCTACCACATGATCCGGACGAGCGGGTACCAGTCCGCGTTCCTCTTCTTCGGGATCCTCCAAGGGCTGGTCGTGCTCGCCGCCGCGGGGTTCCTGCGGGCGCCACGGAAAGGCGAGGTGCCCGAGGTGGCCGCCGTGCCCCAGCTTCACCAGAGCGCCCGCGACTATGCTCCGGGGGAGATGCTGCGGACGCCCGCGTTCTGGCTGCTGTACGTCATGATGACGATGGTGGCGACAGGCGGCCTGATGGCTGTCGCCCAACTGGCCCCCATGGCCAAGGACTACAAAGTGGCCGACCTCCCGGTCTCGCTGTTTGGCATTACGATGGCCGCCTTGCCGTTCGCGCTGTCCCTGGACCGCATCATGAACGGCGTGACGCGGCCGTTCTTCGGATGGGTCTCGGACCACATCGGCCGGGAAAACACGATGTTCATCGCGTTCTCGTTGGAGGGGCTCGCGATCATCCTGCTGCTGAAGCTGGCCCACCTTCCCACGATGTTCGTGGTCCTGTCCGGTCTGGTCTTCTTCGGCTGGGGCGAAATCTACAGCCTGTTCCCGTCGATAAGCGGCGATCTGTTCGGCCGCAAGTTCGCCACGGCGAACTACGGCCTGCTCTACACGGCCAAGGGGACGGCGTCCCTGCTGGTGCCGATCGGCAGTCTGCTGCAGGCGTCGACGGGGAGCTGGGTCCCCATCTACGTGGTGGCGATCGCGTTTGACTTCATCGCCGCGCTGCTCGCGCTGCTCGCGCTCAAGCCCTTGTGCGTGCGCTGGGTGACGCGCGCCCGGACGGGCGGCGTGATGGCGCCGGCTGCCACCGGGGGGGCAGACTAGGCACCCGGCCTCCCCGCACCGCCAAGAAGCTCGTGGGAACTCGAGAGTGATCGGCGACACATCTCCAGGAGGTGGCGAAGTGAGATTGAAACCACTGCTTCTCGTGACCGTGTGCCTCGTTCTGGCAGTGTTCGCGATAACCTTCACGGCGCTCGGCCAGTCCTACACGCGGCTGACGGTGATCGCCGTGCCCAACGTGCCTCCGGCGAAAGGCAGTTTTACCTATGACATCGGCTGGGTCGATCCGGGGACTCACCGGTACTATCTGGCCGACCGTGTCAATAAAGGGATCGACGTCTTCGATACCGCGAGCAACACCTACATTACGACGCTCGCCGCGGGGAAGTTCGCAGGGTTCACCGGGAACCCGGACACGTCCGGGCCCGACGGGATTTTGATCGTGCCCGAGGACCACCAGATGTGGGTCGGCGATGCCGGCAGCCTGGTGAAGATCATCGACCTGAGAACCGGCTCGATCGTGGCCACCATCTCCACGGGTGGCGAGAATCGCGCCGATGAGCTGGCCTACGATCCGCAGGACCAGCTCATTCTGATCGCCAATGACGCGGATGATCCTCCGTTCCTCAGTTTCATCTCCACGGCCACTCATCGGGTTGTCGGGAAGATCCGGTACCCGAACGCCACAAACGGCCTGGAGCAGCCCGTGTGGAATCCGGCGAACGACATGTTCTACCAGGCCGTCCCGGCCACCAAGCAGAACCCCGGCGGTGAAATCGACAGGATCGACCCCAAGACGATGAAGATCCTCGCGATCTACCCCGTGAAAGGCTGTGTGCCCGCGGGGTTGGCCCTCGGGCCGGACCAGCACCTCGTGCTGGGCTGCAGCGGTGACGCGATAAAGGAAGGAGCCCATGCGCAAACGATCATCATGGACGCGCGAGACGGGTACGTCATCGCGACGATCACCCAGGTGGGTGGGTCCGATATGGTGGCGTACAATCCCGGCGACAAGCGGTACTACCTCGCCGCGAGATCGATGACCTCCACGGGCATGAAGGGCGGGACGGTGACCCCAGTCCTGGGTGTCATTGACGCCGTGACCAATCAGTGGATCGCGAACATTCCCACGGGCGCCGGCGCCCACTCCGTTGCTGTGGAGCCGACGAATAATCGGATCTTCGTGCCGATCCCGCAAGGGATCGCCGTGTTCGCGCGGTAAGCCTGAGACACGCCCCCGGGGGGGCGTCGATTTGTCGCCCGAGGCCGTGGGGGGGTAACGAGAAAGTCCCCCCACGACACCGGGAGGGTCGCGCAAGCCGGGGGAGGCGGCCCTCCGCGTCCCTACGCGGGTCCGTACTGCCTTGACATCGGGTGCGCGCGCGTGGTAGACAGGGAGATACGATGAAAGCGATTCGCACACCGTACGTACCCCGGCAATGCATCTGTCCCGAGCGGAGGCCGAGCTAGCCTTCGCCAGGGGAGCTCTCCCGCACCGCAGTACTCCTCACCGCCGAAGGTTATCCTGATCGCTTGGCTTCCGCCGCTCCCGGGGGAATGGTGCATTCTTGAGACTGCATCTTGATGATGATGAGGAGGGACGCTGATGGCAGACGCCTACGCTCACCCCGAGGTTCTTGTCGATACCGACTGGCTGGCCAAGCACCTCAAGGATCCCGCCGTTCGGGTCGCGGAGGTGTCCGAAGACCTGACGCTCTACGACCAGGGTCACATCCCGGGGGCCGTGCACCTTAACTGGCAGACCCAGCTCCAAGATCGGGTTCGCCGGGACTGGATCGACCGGCAGCAGTTCGAGCGGCTGCTGGGGGAGCACGGCATCACGAACGATACGACGGCCGTCCTGTACGGCGACAAGAACAACTGGTTTGCGACGTACACGTTCTGGCTGTTCAAGCTCTACGGCGTCAACCACGTGAAGATCCTGAACGGCGGCCGGGCGAAGTGGATTGCGGAGGGGCGGCCGATCGTCAAGGACGTGCCCGCCTACCCCCCGACGACGTTTCAGGCGAAGGATCCCGATCCGAGCATCCGGGCGTTCCGGGACCAGGTCCTCGAGCGCGTTCACAAATCCGCGGGGGTGCTGGTGGACGTGCGGTCGCCGCAGGAGTACAGCGGCGAGCTGATCGCGATGCCGGCCTATCCGCAGGAGGGGGCGCAGCGGGGCGGACACATCCCGGGCGCGCAGAGCATTCCGTGGGGCCAGAACGTCCGCGAGGACGGCACGTTCAAGGCGCCCGACGATCTCAAGAAGCTGTACGAGAGCAAAGGGGTGACGCCCGACAAGGAAGTGATCGCGTACTGCCGGATCGGCGAGCGGTCGTCGCTGACGTGGTTCACCCTGAAGTACCTGCTGGGGTACCCGCGGGTGCGGAACTACGACGGGTCCTGGACGGAGTGGGGAAGCCTCGTCGGCGTCCCGATCGAAAAGTAAACGGCTCGAGAGCGGACGGCGGCGGCGGGCGTCGCGTTGACGCTCGCCGGGCACCCTGATAAGATGGCTCGGGCGGCAGGAGCCTCCCGTCCCGGAGGACGCGGAGGCTCTTCTGCTACCATCTCAACAGGACGTGGGAGGCGGCGGGATGTCGCGGTCAGCGGGGAGCCAGCCACTTGAGGAGAGCGGGTTCGTCAAGGAGATCCCTCCCAAGGCCGGCCAGTTTTCCGAGTGGTACACCGCGGTCGTGCTCAAGGCAGAGCTGGCGGACTACTCTCCCGTCCGCGGATGCATCGTCGTCCGCCCGTACGGCTACACGATCTGGGAGTTGATGCAGCAGGGCCTCGACCGCCGGTTCAAGGCGACGGGCCACGTGAACGCCTACTTCCCGTTGTTCATCCCCCGGAGCTTTCTTGAGCGGGAAGCCGAGCACGTCGAGGGGTTCGCCCCCGAGGTCGCGTGGGTGACCCGCGGCGGCGGGGAAGAGCTGAGCGAGTGGCTGGCGGTGCGGCCCACTTCGGAGACGATCATCGGGCACATGTACGCGCGCTGGATCCGGTCGTACCGGGACCTTCCCGTGCTCATCAACCAGTGGGGCAACGTGGTCCGGTGGGAGAAGGCGACCCGGCCGTTTCTCCGCACGATGGAGTTTCTCTGGCAGGAGGGCCACACTGCCCACCGCACCGCCGAGGAGGCGGAAGCGGAAGCCAAGCAGATGCTCGAAGTCTACCGGGATTTTGTCGAGAACGATCTCGCGATCCCCGTCCTCTCGGGGCGCAAGCCGGAGAGCGAGAAGTTCCCGGGGGCGGTGCGCTCCTACACGATCGAGGCGCTGATGCCGGACGGCCAGGCCCTGCAGTCCGGGACCTCGCACGACCTCGGGCAGAATTTCGCGCGGGCGTTCGACATCAAGTTCCTCGACAGCGACAACGCCGAGAAGCACGTGTTCACGACGTCCTGGGGAGTCAGCTGGCGGGTCCTGGGCGGCCTGATCATGGTGCACGGCGACGACCGAGGTCTCGTCCTGACCCCGCGCGTCGCGCCATTCCAGGTGGTGGTGGTCCCCATTCTGGCGGGCGCCCAGCGGGATGCGGTCCTGAGCGCCGCGCGGGAGATCGCGAAGCGCCTCGGCGCGGCAGGCCTGCGCGTCCGGCTCGACGACCGGACCGAGATGACTCCGGGGTGGAAGTTCAATGAGTGGGAGATGCGCGGCGCGCCTATCCGCCTCGAGATCGGCCCTCGGGACCTCGCCCAGCGCCAGGTTGTCCTCGTGCCGCGGGTCGGCGGCGGGCGGCGGGCCGTGCCGGTGGACGGGCTTGAGCAGGCGGTGGCCGACACGCTCGAGGAGCTGCACCGCGAGATGTTCCGCCAGGCCAAAGTCTACCTCGACAGCCACATCGTCTCTGCCGCGACACTGCTCGAGCTGGTCGAGGCCGTGGCGGCGCGGCGCGGGTTCGTGCGGGTCCTGGCGTGCGGCACGGACGCCTGCGAGCAGGCGCTCCGGCGGGAAAGTGGCGCGTCTCCCCGCGTGATTACGGCTGAAGCTGCCGACGGCCCCTGCCTCGTCTGCGGGGCGCCGGCGCAGGACGTCGTCTATTACGCGCGCGCATATTGACCCGCGCCTCGGTCCGATGATGCACCCCGAGGAACGGCCCCCGCGGCAGAGGCGCCTGCGTGTGCCGGTCGCCGCGGCAGCCGGTCTTGCGATCCTGGCCGCGGCGTTCGGGATCCGCCTCGCGCTCTTCCCCGGAAGCCGTGGGGCCCCGAGTTTCCCTCCCCTGCCGGAAGCGGCCACGCTGGTGGGGCGCCCCGCGCCGGATTTCACCCTTCCGATCCTCCTGGCAAGCGCGCCCGGATCCCGCGCCGGCGACCGCCTGTCGCTGCGCGGTTTGCGGGGGCGGCCGGTCGTCCTCAACTTTTGGGCGTCCTGGTGCGCGCCGTGTCGGGCCGAGACGCCCCTCCTGATCCGCCTGCACAAGATCTACGGGCCCAAAGGCGTCGAGTTCGTGGGCGTGAACACCGAGGATGAGACCGCAGAAGCCCGCCTGTTCATGGGACAGTATCACGTCGACTACCCGGTGGTGGTCTCGTCGAACGACAAGCTGATGACCGCGTACGGGATCCTCGGCCTGCCCACGACGATCTTTGTCGGGGCCGATGGGACGATTCGCGGCCGAGAGGTGGGGGGATTCATCGGTCCGGATGGAGAGAAGGCGCTGACCGCTCACCTCGACCGGCTGCTCCGTCCCCCGCATTGACGGCGGAGGGAAATACCGCGCCGCCGTATAACCTCTAGCGAGACGCTTTGCGGCCGCGGCACGCGGCGTGCGCCAATCCTCTGCGCTGATTCGGGGGTGAGAGATGTCTTCCCGTACGCTCCTCGCCGGGGCGGTCTTGCTCGCATGCCTCGGAGTCACCGGCTGCACGGGACGGCAGATCCTCTCGATGCGGGAACATCCTGAGAAGCCCAACACCTCCACGCCGGCGCCGGGGGCGCCTGCCGCGGCATTTACCGGCCCCGCGCTGGCGGCAACGACCGACTACCCGAAGAACCCGAATGCGCCCCGCCCCGAGCCGCCCGCCGATTTCGCGTCCATGAAGAACCCCCTGCCGGCGAGCCCGGACAACATCGCCAAGGGCAAAGTGCTGTTCACCGGCAACTGCGCGCCGTGCCATGGCGCAGCCGGGGCCGGCGACGGCCCGGCCGCCTCGGCGCTCAACCCCAAACCCGCGGATTTCAAGTCGCCGATCCACACAAAGCTGCCCGACGGCTACTGGTTCTGGCGCCTGAGCAAGGGCGGCAGCGTGGCGCCGTTCACCGCGGCCGGGTCCGCGATGCCGCCGTGGGAGGGCACGCTCACCCCCGACCAGCGCTGGCTCGTGATCCTCTACGAGCACACCTTCTCCGCGGCGAAGTGACGGGTTCCGCCCACCCGCCGGCAGTGGACCGCGTACGGGCGGTGCTTGCCGGCCTGGGCCTCGCAGCCGAGATCCGTGAGTTTCCCGCGAGCACCCGGACCGCGCAGGATGCCGCACGCGCCGTCGGCGCCTCCGTCGGCCAGATCGTCAAGTCCCTCGTCTTTGCCGCGGACGGCCGCCCGATTCTCGTCCTCGCGTCCGGCGCGAACCGGGTGGACGTGGGAAAGGTCGCGCGCCTGGCCGGGGCGTCACACGTCGAGAAAGCGTCCGCCGAGATGACCCGCGAGGCGACCGGGTACAGCATCGGCGGAGTGCCCCCGGTCGGCCACCTGACGCCGCTTCCGGTGTACATCGACGAGACCCTGGTTCGCCATCCCGTCGTCTTCGCGGCCGCGGGGACGCCGCACGCGGTCTTCGCGATCACGCCCGCCGATCTGGTGCGCGCGACGGGCGGGATCCTGGGGGACGTCGCCGAAGCGCCCGGCGCTTGACCCGGTTGGAAATCGCGTGCTATTATCCAAGAGCCTTCGGGGCAGGGTGAGCCGGCGCTGCGGCGCCGGCAATTCCCGATCGGCGGTATAGCCCGCGAGCCCGTCCGCACCGATGTGGACGGGCAGGATCTGGTGAGACTCCAGAGCCGACGGTACAGTCCGGATGGAGAAGGCACGGATCGGCTTTGTTTTGTCCTGCCCCGGAGGCCTGCCCTCTCGGGGTGTTTTTATTGGCCATGGACCGGGCATCGATGGCACAGGCATCGGATGAGAAGGCGATGCGGGAGGCGCTCGCGCTCGCGCGCCGCGGGGCCGGGGCGACGAGTCCCAACCCGATGGTGGGCGCCGTCGTCGTAGCCGGCGATCAGATCGTGGGCCGCGGCTACCACCCGCGCGCGGGCGATCCGCACGCGGAGGTGGCTGCGCTCGTCGAGGCGGCGGAGCGCGCCCGCGGCGCGACCCTGTACGTCACCCTGGAGCCGTGCGCGCACTGGGGACGGACGCCGCCGTGCACGGAGGCGATCATCCAGGCGGGGATCCGCCGCGTCGTCGCCGCGATGCCCGATCCCGATCACCGGGTGAGCGGACGGGGCCTCCGCCGGCTCGCCGAAGCCGGGATCGAGACGCGCGTCGGGGTCGGCGAGCGCGAGGCGCGGGAGTTGAACGAGGCGTACATCAAGCACCGCACGCTCGGGCTGCCGTTCGTGACGGCGAAGTGGGCGATGACGCTCGACGGGCGCATCGCGACGCGGTCGGGCGACTCCCGCTGGATCTCCGGGGAGCAGTCCCGCGCCTTCGCGCACGGGATCCGCGGCGCCTCCGATGCGATCCTCGCCGGCATCGGCACGGTGCTCCGGGACGATCCCGCGCTCACCGCGCGCGGAGCCGGCGCGGCGCGGAATCCTCGGCGGATCATCCTCGACAGCACGCTCCGTACGCCGCTCGGCGCCCGCGTGCTGGCGCAGGACGGCACGCATGTCACCATCGCGACCACGACCCGGGCCCCCGCGGACGCCCGCCGGACGCTCGAGGCGCGGGGGATCGAGATTGTGGTGGCGGACGGACCGGACGGCCGGGTGGACCTTGGCGCGCTGCTGCGGGCGCTCGGCCACCAGGACGTGATGAGTCTCCTCGTCGAGGGTGGAAGTGCCGTCCACGGCGCGTTCGCGGACGCCGGGTTTGTGGACAAGGTGCTCGTGTTCGTCGGCCCCCAGATCGTGGGCGGCCCCGCGCCCGGCCCCGTCGGCGGCCTCGGCGTGAACGCGATGGCCTGCGCGCGACGCCTGGAGCGGATGGTGGTCCGCCAGATCGGCCGAGACGTCGTGATCGAGGGATACGTGTCACCGTCGGAGCCCGCGCGAGCGGCAGGCGAGGCGCGGGCAAGGGGTGAGCCATGTTCACCGGCATCGTAGAGGCGACCGGGACCGTTCGCGCGCTCGACTCCACGGAGCGGTCTGCGCGGCTGACGGTCGACGCGGACGGCTTCCTCGATGGAACCAGAGTCGGCGACAGTATCGCGGTCAACGGGGTGTGCCTGACCGTGGCCGGACTGGCCGGGAGCGGGTTCGAGGCAGACGTGTCCATTGAGACGCTCAATCGAACGACGCTCGGAGGCCTGCGGCCGGGCGAGGCGGTCAATCTCGAAAAGCCGCTCGCGCTCGGCGCCCGCCTCGGCGGTCACCTGGTGCAGGGGCACGTGGACGGCGTGGGCCGGATCACGGCGCGCCGGCAGGACGGAGAGGCATGGTGGATCGAGATCGCCCCGCCGCCCGAGCTCCTGCGCTACGTGGCCGAGAAAGGATCGATCGCCGTGGACGGCGTGAGCCTGACCGTCGCGTCCGTCTCCGCGGAGCGGTTCACCGTGTGCCTGATCCCCCACACGTGCGCGGTGACGACCTTCGGGGCCCTCGACGCAGGCGCGCGCGTCAACCTCGAGGTGGACGTGCTGGCCAAATACGTCGAGCGCCTCTTAGGGACCCATTCCCAGAGGAAGGTGACAGCGGATGAGTAAGCGCCAGGGGACGGCCGCGGTGTTCGCGCCCGTCGAGGAGGCGGTCGCCGCGATCCGCGCAGGCGGCTTCGTCATCGTCGTGGACGACGAGGACCGGGAAAACGAGGGTGACCTGGTGATGGCCGCCGAATGCGTGACCCCCGAGGCGATCAACTTCATGCTCAAGCACGCGCGCGGCCTGATCACCGTGCCGCTCACGGCCGAGCGGCTCGAGACCCTGGCGCTGCCGCAGATGGTCTCCCACAACACCTCGCACCAGGGGACGGCGTTCACGATCTCGGTCGGCGCGCGCGACAAGATCACGACCGGGATCTCGGCCCAGGACCGGGCCGCGACGATCCGGGCGCTCGTGGACCCGGCGACCGGGCCCGAGGACCTGGCCCGGCCGGGCCACGTCTTTCCGCTCCGGGCGACGACCGGAGGGGTCCTGCGCCGGGCGGGCCACACGGAGGCGGCTGTGGACCTTGCCACCCTGGCGGGACGTGCGCCGGCGGGCACGCTCTGCGAGATCATGAGCAATGACGGCACGATGGCGCGGCTGCCGGAGCTCCGGGTGTTCGCCGCCCGGCACGGCCTGCCGATCATTTCGGTCCGTGACCTCATCCGCTACCGGCTCGAGCAGGACCGGTTCGTCCGCCGGGAGGGAGTCACGCGGCTCCCTACCCCGTTCGGAGAGTTCCGCGCGGTCGTGTACGAGAACACCCTCGACGGCGCGAGCCACCTGGCGCTCGTGCGCGGTGATCTCGGGGGCGAGGCCCCGGTCCTCGTCCGGATGCACTCTGAATGCCTGACCGGCGAAGTCTTCGGCTCCCTCCGCTGTGACTGCGGCGAGCAGCTGCGGGCGGCGCTCCAGGCGATCAGCCGCGAAGGCCGCGGCGTGCTCGTGTACATCCGTCAGGAAGGGCGGGGGATCGGCCTGACCAACAAGATCCGGGCGTACGCGCTGCAGGACGCCGGGAAAGACACGGTGGAGGCCAACGAACTCCTGGGGTTCGCCCCTGATCCGCGCGACTACGGGGTGGGCGCCCAGATCCTCGCCGATTTGGGACTGCGGCGGATCCGCCTGCTCACGAACAACCCCGCGAAGCGGGTCGGCCTCGAGGGATACGGTCTCGAGGTCGTCGAGCGCGTGCCGATCGAGGTGCCGCCAAATCCGGAGAACTACCGGTACCTGGCCACGAAGCGCCACAAGCTCGGCCACCTGCTCGATCTGGTCGGTGAGCCGGATGCGTCATCACTCCCGCCGCATGACGCCTGATCGGTAGCGAGGAGCGGCGCATGGACGCACCTTCCCGCGGACGCATCGACGGTGCCGGCCTGCGTGTGGCGATCGCGGTCAGCCGCTTCAATGAGTCCGTGACCCGCCGCCTGCTCGCGGGCGCCGAGGATGCGCTGCGGCGGTGCGGCGTGGCCGACGAGGCGGTCGACGTGGAGTGGGTCCCAGGCACGTTTGACCTTCCGGTGATCGCGCAGGCACTCGCCCGCACGGGCCGGTATCACGCGATCGTGTGCCTCGGGTGCGTGATCCGGGGCGAGACCACGCACGACCGGTACGTCGCAACGGGGGCGGCCGCCGGATTGGGCCGCGTCGCGCTCGATGCCGGTCTCCCGGTGACGTTCGGCGTGCTGACCACCGAGACGCTGGCGCAGGCGGAGGCCCGGAGCGGCGGCGCGCACGGCAACAAGGGCGAGGATGCGGCGCTCGCGGCCGTGGAGATGGCCGGCACGATCCGCCGGATCCGGGCGTCCGGTTCCGCTGGAGCAGAACCGGGGTCCGCGTGATGACCACAAAGGGGCCCGCGTATGCGTCGGGCTACTCCGCGTCGTCCGGCTCGAGCTGATCGGGCTCTTCGTCGTCCTCGGGCAGGTCGGCGGGACCGGGGAACGGCAGGTCGTCCGACTCTTCCTCAGTCTCGACACGCGTCTCTTCCTGGTAGCCGCACTCGGGGCACTCGTAAACGAGAATCTCTCCGACGGTATCCGCCGTGATCAGTTCCATCTCTTCCTGGCACTCGGGACACGGCTTCGTGAGCGGTATCGACATGGCGAGGGTCCCTTCGGTATGCCTGGGGAACATCCTCCTGGTCGGACACCCTCTGGCGAGACGGCGCGAGCCCGGGCACTGTGCGCCCGGGCTCGCGTGACGGTGAGCGGAATTCCCCGCGCCTAGCGGCTGAGGATTCCGAACTGGTCCGCGCGCTTCGTGACGACGTCCCAGTCGAGGATCTTGAAGAAGGTGTCGATGTACGACGCTTTGCCCGTCCCGTAATCGATGAAGTACGCGTGCTCGAAGCAGTCGAGCGCGACGAGCGGGGTGCCGTTCCAGATCGGATACGTGTTCTGCTCGTCGCCGATGAAGTTCAGGAGCGCGGTGCTGTCCCAGTCGTAGGCCAGCCACGCCCAGCCGCGCGCCGCGATCCCGGTGGCCTTCAGGTCGGCCTGCCAGTTCTCGAACGACCCGAACGCCTTCTCGATCATCGTGAGGAGCTTGCCGGCGGGCTTGCCGCCCTTGCCGCCCAGGTGCTCGAAGTAGAGCTCGTGGTTCTTCACGCCCCCGATCGCGCGGGAGAGCTCGACTTTGAGCTCGCGGAGCTCGGAGTAGGTTGGATTCGCCTTGGACAGGTCGACCTGGCCGCTGGCGAGCCGGTCCAGGATTTCATTCGATTTGCCCACGTAGCCCTGGTACAGTTTGTAGTGCTCCTCCATCGTCTTCTTGCTGATACCGGCGAGCTCCACCTCGAACGAACGGAACTTCTTCGCTTCGTACTTTGCCATGAACTGTCCCTCCTCTCGGGATGCGGAACGCGTTCGTCGCGAAAGGCTGCGGCCGCCTGAGGCTGTACAAGCGGGAATTTCACAACCGACAACTTTATTATACGTCCCGCCGGGACGCGGGAGCAAGCCGAACGCGTGTGGGCCTATGCGCGCTCACGGCCCCCGCCGTTTTCGACGAGGTGGTAGTCTTCCTTGCGGTACAGGCCCCGCAGGCCGCACGCGGGGCAGACGTGGTAGTTCGCAGCGAACGTCGCCCGGTCGAAGTTTCGCCGGTCCATGCGGATCCCGGTGTCGAACTCCCGCCCGCACGTACAGCGCACGACCAGGGCCAGGCGCGCCACAGCGTTACCCGCCGGCGGTCCGCCCGGCGCGCCGCGCAAGGACATCGGCGCGCCGCCACAGGCGGTAGCGCCCCTCGCCCCACAGCGGCGCCGGGAGGTCATCCCGGTGCGCGGGCTCCAGCAGAGCGGACGGGGGGATGCCGAGGAGCTCCGCCGCCTCGACGACCGTGACGATGTCCTCCCCGGTCCGGACGAAGCGGATCAGCGCGGCGAGAAAGGTCTCCTCCGCCACCGGACGGGAGAGGTAGAACTCGGCCGCGGTGCGGCCGTGGGGATTTGCCTGCTTGATCAGGTTGCTGAATCGTCGCAGCTCTTCGGGGTAGCCTCGGAGGTGCGCGAGGATGGCAAGATCCAGGTCCCGCGGCGTGGCGTCGACCGGAGGGTCCTCCTGCGTCAGGCGAGCAGATGGTGCCGAAGGGGAGACTCGAACTCCCACGGGCTTTCGCCCACTACGCCCTGAACGTAGCGCGTCTGCCATTCCGCCACTTCGGCACGAGCGGTGTGTCTGCTCGTTAAGAATACTGGAGGCCTCGCGGGGGTGTCAAGGTAACGGCGCGAGTTGGGCGGGGTCAGTCCGCGAGTTCCACGATCGTCGTGGGAAGCGCCGCCAGGTCACGCAGGACCCGGGTCGGAGCCGCTCCCGTGACGGGCTCACCGTGCCGGTTGATGAACACGGTGCGATAGCCGAGCGCGGCGGCGGGCGCCATGTCGTGGTACAGGCTGGCGCCCACGTGTACGGCGCGCGCGGGCGTGGCCCCACTGCGTGTCTGGAACTCGTGCCAGTGCCCGGGGGCGGGCTTGTAGCTCCGGCAGTCCTCGGCCGTAATCATGAGGTCGACGACGATCCCCAGGCGTTCGACCGAGACAGCCAGGAGGTCGCGGTCCACGTTGGAGAGGACCGCCAGGCGATGCCCCGCGTCACGGAGCGCGGCGAGCGCCCCCCGCACCTCGGGGAATGGACGCCACGACGGGAGCGACTCCGGCAGGATCCACTCACGGCCTGGGGGCAGCGGATGACCGAGCGCCGTCATCAGCCGGCCGCTCGCTTCCGCCAGGATCTGACGGTACGGCCGGTACGTCTCCCCCTCGACCTCGGCCTCGAGCGCGATGTAGCGGGCGGCGAGCGAACGCCGGTCCACCGGCGGCGGCAGAAGGGGCGTCAAGGCGTCGGCGACCCCGCCCTCCCAATCGATCAGCGTGCCGTAGCAGTCAAACGTGATCCACTCGACGGTACCCGTGTCCGACCTCATGATCACCCGCCCGTGGACTCCGGCACCCCGTCCGGCAGAGTGACCCCCAGCAGCCGTGCGGCGTTGCCGGCGAAGATCGCCCGGACCTCGGCCTCGCTTGCGCCGAGCTCCCAACAGGCCCGGAGCTGTTCCTCCAGATACCGGACCGCGAAGCCGCGAGGGAACCAGCTTGAATCGGTCCCGAAGATGACGCGGCCGGGGCCGACCGTATCGAGGAACGTCCGGAAGAGCCCGCGGACGGTCAGGTCGTACGGCATCCAGCGCACCCACTCGTTCGAGCCCGACGTGTCGACGTGCACGTTGCCGCACACCCACGCCAGATGCAGCAGCTCGCGCGGGTACCCGCAGCCGAAGTGCGGGATCACGAAGGGGATCCCCGGGAACGCGCGGGCGATGTCTTGGAGCACGAGCGGATTGATGTTGGGGCCCGCGACGATCCCCTGGTAGCGCAGGGGGCCGAAGTGGATGAGGACGGGGATGTGCAGCCGCTCGGCGGTTTCCCACACGGGGAAGAGGCGTTCATCGTCGATCCGCCCGGACAGGAGCGGCGCGATCAGCTTGTATCCACGGAGGCCCAGCTCCCGGACGGCCCGGTCCAGCTCGGCGGCCGCGCCGGAGTGAAACGGATCGTGATGGGCGAAGCCCACGAACTTGTTCGGGTGGCGGGCGACGATCCGGGCCAGGCGGTCGTTGTCGCCTCCGGTCACAAACGCGACCCGGACGAGCCGGTGGCGGTCGACCTCGTCAGCCCAGCGGCGGGCCATCTCCTCCTCGGGACCGGCGGGCTCGGGATCGGGGAAGCCCCAGGCCCGGCGCCACGCCCGCTGGTCCTCGCGCAGCCACCCCATGACCTGCGCCCACTTCGCCTCCCCCCATCGCGCCACGTACGCCTCTCGCGCGGCGTCGCGCCCGCCCGCGACCGGGAAGTGGGCGTGGAAGTCCAGGATGGGGATCACCATGCCTCCTAGTTTCGGAGCCCGGTCAGAACAATTCCTTCGATGATCTGGCGCTGCAGCAGCACGAACACGGCCAGGACCGGCAGGACCGCCAGCGCCGAGGCCGCCATGATGAGATGCCAGGACGATCCCGCCTCTCCGCTGAACAGCGCGATCCCCACCGGGAGGGTCCGCATGCCGGGGGTCTGAATGACGATCAGCGGCCAGAGGAACGCGTTCCAGTTTCCCAGGAACGTGAAGATGCACAGCGCCGCGAGCGCCGGACGGACGAGCGGGAGGGCGATCCGGGTGAACAGGCCGAACTCGGAGACCCCGTCGATTCGGGCCGCGTCGAGCAGCTCGTCCGGCACCCCGGCCATGAACTGGCGCATCAGGAACACGCCGAACGCGCTCATCAGCCCGGGAAACATGATCCCCCAGTAGGTATCGATCCAGCCGAACCGGGCGCTCATCGTGTACCAGGGAATCACGAGCATCTCCGTTGGGATCATGAGCGTACTCAGGATCACGCCGAAGACGACTTCCCGGCCGGGAAAGCGCAGCTTGGCCAGCGTGTAGCCGACCAGGGAGTCGAAGAACGCGACGCTGGCCGTCGTCACGAGCGCGATCCCCAGGCTGTTCCCGAACCACCGCGGAAACTGCGTGGCGAGCAGCACGGTCCGAAAGTTGTCGAGGGTCGCCTGGTGGGGCCAGAAGTGCAGCTCGAAGATTTCCCGCGGCGCTTTGAGCGCGGTCGCCATCATCCAGAGAAAGGGATAGACAATCGCGATGCCGCCTGCCGCCAGGGCGAGATAGATCCACGCCGAGCGCCCCGCGCGCGCCGCCATCAGTACTCGACCTGCCGGGAGAAGACGCGCATCTGCGCGACCGTAATCACGAGGATCGCGCCGAACAGCAGGACCGTCGCGGCCGCCGCCGGGCCCATCCGGAAGTGCTGGAACCCCTGCTGGTACACGTACAGCACGACCGTTTCGGTGCTGCCGAGCGGCCCGCCGGGATCGCCGAACGTCATGTTCAGGACCTGGGTGAACAGCTGCAGGTAGATGATCGTGCCGTACACGGCGGAGAAGACGAGGGTCGGGTTGAGCAGGGGGAGCGTGATGCTGCGGAACAGCCGCCAGCCGCCGGCCCCATCCACCTCCGCGGCCTCGTAATACACTCGAGGGATCGCCTCCAGCCCGGCCAGAAAGATCACGATCTGAAACCCGATGAACTCCCACACTACCATCGCCGTGACCGCATACAGCGCCTGGCGGGGCGACCGGAGGAACGCCTGCGTGGGCAGGCCGAGCGCGTCGAAGATTCGGGTGAGCGGGCCAAACTGGGGCGAGTACATCCACTGCCACACCCAGCTCGCGGCGACGATCGGCGTCACGAACGGGATAAAGTAGAGCGCGCGGAAGAGGCCCCGGTACCGGGTGATGCGCTGCAGGAGGAGCGCGAGTCCGAGCCCGCCGGCCAGCTGGATCGGGATCCCCACGGCCGCGTACCGGAGCGTGTTGCCCGCCGCCTTCCAGAACAGCGGGTCGATCCAGACTTCTCGGAAGTTCGCCAGGCCCACGAACGGTTTGTCCCGGGCGATAATGTTCCACCGGTGCAGGCTGATGACGAGCGCCGCCACCGCGGGCGCCAGGCGGAGGGTCACATAGAACACCGCCGGCACCGCCAGGAACGCGTAGGCCCACAGCGCCCGCCGGGCCCCAAGTCGTAGCCCCGGGCGCGCCCGTGCTGTCATCGCCGGGCTGGAAGCCCGCCGCTCAGTGCTTGGACCAGAAGTCGTCCAGGATCTTCTGTTCCTTGGCCGCCGCCGCGCCGAGCGCCGCCTTCGGATCCTTGTGGTTCAGGACGACCTCGTTGATCGCGTCGAGGAGAACGGTCCGCTGCCCGGTCTCGTCCACGAAGAACGTCGCGTGCGCGTACGGCAGGCTCGCGATGAACGGACCGGAGATCGGGTCCTGGGCAAGCTTCGGATCCGACGCCAGCGCCTTCGCGGCCGGAATCTCCCCGACGTTCGAGAGCCAGAGGCGTTCCGTGTCCGGCGAGGTCAGGAATTTGAGAAACGCCTCCGCCGCCGCCAGGCGCGGGCCCGCCGCCTTCTTTGTGAGGCCGTTCGCCCAGAACGATCCGAAGTTGCTCGGCGTCCCGCCCCCCGTCCGGCGGGGAAGCAGGGCGACCCCCCAGTCGAACTTGGCGCTCGCGCGGATCGACCCGATCGCGAAGGAGCCGTCGACGATCATCGCGGCCTTGCCGGCCACGAACGCGTCACGATACCCATTGCCGCCGGGGAAGAAGCCGATCACTCCCACGTTCTCTTTGGTGACCAAGTCCGTGTACCACTTCAAGGCCGCGGCGCCCTGCGGCGTGGCGTACGTGACCTTGCGGCCGTCGCTGCTGTACGGCGCCGCGCCCCACTGGCGGAACAGCACCTCGCGAAGCAGCTGGTGGTCCTGGCCGTCCGGAGAAATGCCGAAGCCCTCGAGCGTCGGGCGGCCCCGGGAATCCCGCTCCGTCAGGCGCTGGGCGTCACTGGTGAATTCATCCCAGGTCAGCGGCGGCCGGCTCAGGCCGGCCTTGCGGAACAGGTCCTTGTTATAGAACAACGCAAGCGTCCGCACGGCCGTGGGCAGCGCCCAGTACTTCCCCTCGAACTTCCCGGCCTTCACCATGGGGACGAACTCGCGCTCGATCCCCGCCACGGGGAAGGCGTCCGCGGGGAGGGGCTGGAGGTAGCCGCTCGAGACGTAGAGCGGCAGCCAGCCGTAGAAGAGGTTCACCACGTCGGGCCCTTGGCCGGCGGGCACGGCGCTCGCGACTTTTTGATTGTACGAGTCGTACGGGAACGTTTCCTGAACCACGTGGATGGCGGGGTTGGCCGCCTCGAACTGTTTGATCAGCGCGTCGACCGTCTTGACCTTGCTCTCGAAGTAGTACTGCCAGTACGTAATCGTCATCCGCTGCTGTCCTTGGACCGCCGGGGCGCCGCCGAGCGCCACCGCCAGCGCCAGGGCGAGCCATCCCGTTCGAATCATCCTCCGCATCGGTCTCCCTCCTGTGGCGGCGCCTGCCGCCCTGCTCGCCTACCGAGTCACGTGCATGGTCGCTTCCGAAACTTCCCGCTCGCGCCGCGCCCGGGCGCGCGCCCCCGCTTCGCGGACCGCGTCTGTGGCGCTGCGGCTGGTCGTGAGCTCGGTGCGGGCGGCGCGCAGCATCGCGTCGACGGCGTGGGGCCCGGGGCCGCCCGCAGCCTCGCGCCTGGCCACGAACCCCGCGGGGTCGAGGGCCCGCGCAATCGCCTCGGCCGGGAGGCGCACCTGCCGTCCGGACGCCGCCGCCACCGCAGCCGCCACCTCGTCCGGCGTCACGCCGGCGAAATCCCGGCCGCGGTCCCGGCGCTGCGCCACGAGGCGCGTGACCGCGGCGTGCGCCTCCGGAAAGCGCAGCCCGCCCTCGCGGACCAGCGTGTCCGCGAGCTCGGTGCTCGTGGCGAACGTGCCCCGCAGCACGGGCTCCCAGGCGGCCGGCCGGATCGCGGCCGTCGCGATGAGACGGCGCAGCAGGTCGAGCGTGCCGGCCAGGCTTCGGTGCGTGTGGGTCAGGACCGGCAGCAGGTCGTCCACCGGGTCGTTCACGTCGCCGAACGGCACGTTGTGGGCCGACGCCCACACGCCGGCGCACGCCCCCAGGACGCGGCTCAGGTCGCTGCGGACGTGCTCCAGCGCCACCGGGTTGCGTTTCTGAGGCATGATGCTGCTGATCTGAATAAACTCCGGCGCCAGGCGTACGCCGTCTACCTCGTTCGACGCCCAGAGGAGCAGATCGTGGACGAGGCGGCTGAGGCTGGTGACGAGCACGCCGTGGCTTCCCGCCAGCTCGCCGACGTGGTCGGCGGCGGCCACCGCGTCGTAGCTGTTCTCGACGAGGCCGGAAAAGCCGAGGAGCTCCGCCGTGTACGCGCGGTCGATCGGAAATCCAGTCGTGGTCAGGGCGCCGGCGCCGAGCGGAGACCGGTTCAGCCGGACCAGCGCATCCCGGTACCGGTCCGCGCACCGTCCGAGCGTGGCGGCGACGGCCAGCAGGTAGTGCGCCGCGGTCGTCGGCTGCGCGTGCTGGTGGTGGGTGTGGGCCATGATGAGCGTATCGCGGTGGCGCTCGGCCTGATCGAGCACGGCCTCGCGGATCCCGTCGATCGCGGCAAGGATCTCGAGGGTCTGGTCGCGCAGCGCGAGACGCGCCAGCGCCGCCCACGCGTCGTTCCGGCTGAGCGCCAGGCGGAACTCTCCGCGCCCGCCGGACGCGTCCGCGACGCGCGTCTCGATCACGAAGTACAGATCCTCCCATTTCGGATCATATGGAGGGAGACTGTCCGTCGTGATCGCGACCAGCGCGCGGAGTGTCGCCGCGGCATCGTCCTCCGGGAGAATCCGCTGCCGGCGCAGCATCAGCACGTGGGCGACCAGGATGTCCAGGAGATACGGCAGCTCCTCATGGCGCGCGAACGCATACCGCGGCGCCAGCACGTGCGCGACGTACTGCGGATCACGATCGGGCGGCTCGAGCGGCATCGGCAGATCCTTCGCCGCATCCGTTTCCGCCCCCTGTGACGGGGCCTGCGCCGTGGAATGCGGACTGCCCCGGCCATCGTTTTCCCTCACCAAGAGGACACCTCTGATGTTGTCCACCGACCCGCTCTATCTCAGCGACATGTACTGCCGGGGGTTCGAGGCGGTGGTCCTGGACGTCCGCGACGGCGCGGTCTGCCTCGACCGCTCGGCATTTTATCCGGGCGGAGGAGGCCTGCCGGCCGACCGGGGCGTCCTCGCCTTCGAGGGGCGCGAGACGCCCGTGACGGCGGTCCGCCGGGAGGAGGCGGCGTTCTGGCACGACCTCGACGGGCCCGCGCCGCCGGCGGGTACGGCGGTGCGCCGCCGGCTCGACTGGCCGCCCCGGTACGGCGTGATGCGCCACCATACGGCCGTGCACATCCTGTGCGGCGTCGTGCATCACTTGTTCGGCGGCCTGGCGACAGGCGGACAAATCCGCGCCGAGCGCGCACGGATCGACTTCACCCTGGCCGACCTGACCGCGGAGCGCGTGCGGGAGATCGAGGAGGCGGCCAACGTGGTGATCCGGGAAGACCGGCCGATCACGGCGTACACGGTCTCCCGCGAGGCCCTCGCGGCCCATGACTTGATCCGCACGAAGGAGATCCTTGTGCCGGAGGACATCCGTGAGGTACGGATCGTCGAGATCGGCGGCTTCGACGCCCAGGCGGACGGCGGGGTCCACGTGGCCACCACCCGGGAGTGTGGCCGGTTGCGCATCGTGAAAACCGAGAACAAAGGGCGGCAGAACAAACGTCTCGAGATCGTGCTCGAGGACGTTTGAGCTCGGTGGCTTCCGGGTAACGTGTGTGTGTGGGGGAAGGACATTAGCTGCCTTTTTGGGATGGGCCGTCGGACCGAGGTGCAGACGGCCCTCTTGCATATCCGCTGGCGGCTCAAGTGAGGTGGGAGTCATGAGGATGATCACCGAAGCCGGCGTACGGCCCGAACAGTTGTGGACGGTTCGGCCAGCCTGGGCGAAGAGCGCGCGCTTGACGCTGTCTGCCTGGATCCTGCTCGCCGCGGCGGGCTGGGTCGCGGCGGGTGTGCTGTCCGTGACGGCCGTCAGCGAACGGCGTGCCGCGGGCCGGTTTGCGGTCGCCGCGGGGGTGACGCCGGTGGCCGGCCCGGGCGTGGAGATCGTGCTCGCGGACGCGACCCGGCAGATCCAGCCGGGAGAGAACCCCAGCGCCGCGCTCGTGCAGGACAGCGATCTCGTCTTTCTCAACATGATGTTGTGGTACGGCGGCGCCCGGGCGGTCTCGGTCAACGGAGAGCGGATCACGGCGCAGAGCACGATCACGTCGTCGGGACCGGTGCTTGTCGTGAACCGGCGCCGCGTCGTCGGACCGTTCCGTGTCGTCGCCATCGGCGATTCCAAAGTGCTGCGGGGCGTCCTCGAGGCCCGCGGGGGGTTCGTGGACCGGATGCGTGAGGGCGGCATTGGGGTGCAGTTGAGCCCCCGGCAGAACCTCCTCGTTTCAGGCCAGGACGCGTCTGTGATCTAACGGCGTTTCTACTCGAGCACGGGCACAAGGCCGGTCTGCCTACGCGACCGGCCTTGTTTCTGGGCGGTCTGCCTACGCGGCCGATTCGGCGATGAAGTGATCCAGCTGGACCTCGATCGGCGCGTTACCAGCCGAACGGCAGGGGGAACGTCGGCGGGGTCGCGTGATGCTCCCGCCGAGGCGGGCGCGGCCGCGTCCGGAACCAGCGCACCATCTCGCCCAGCCGCGTGACGGCATGCTCGAAGACGCGCCGCCCCTTTTCTGCGGTCGCCTGTTCGGCCTCGCCGATCACGCCGGTCTTGGTGTACGTGGACGTCCACTCGACGATCGTCGCCGGGGAGCCGCCTGTCAGATCCGTGTAGTGCCACGTTGACGCGCCCGGCAGACTCATAAACGCGGCCAGCTCGCTGTGGATCTCCCCGGTCCGGACGCGCCCGCTGTCCACGTGCAGGTACATCGATGTCTCCAGTTCGCAGGCGTGGGCGCACCCGCCCGGCTTGACGGAGGTCCGGAGCTCACGGTTCCAGTAGTCGGCGACGAGCTGCCACCAGCTGAGGGTCAGGCAGAGGGCGTCGGTTTGTAGAATGGTTTGCCGGCCGACTTCCTCGACAAGTGGATGGTTGGACCCGTGTCCATTGAGCACGACGATCCGCTTAAACCCGTGATACGCGACCGAGCGGGTGATGTCGAGGAGGAATTTGACGAAGGTCGACGGCTCGATGTTGATCGTTCCCGGGAAGTCCATCACGTGGTGGCAGTACCCGTAGGCGACCGGCGGCAGGACCAGGACATCTTCCGGCGACCGCCGCGCGGCTTCATAGGCGACGGCGGCGCTGAGCTTCGCGTCCACGTCCAGCGGGAGGTGGTGGCCGTGCTGCTCGGTGGATCCCACGGGCAGCACGACGACCTTGTTCAGCGCCACCGCGTCGTTGATCTCCGGCCACGTCAGGTACTCGTACCGGTACTCGCGGGCGACGGCATCCCGGGTGGTGTTCGGCATGTTGAGCCTCCTTGGTCTGGGTGCGCGGACCGACGGCGGCCGCGTTGGACGTCCTATGGAATGCTGGGCAGATAGCGAGGCGGCTGCCGGACGTTCGCCGCCTGCTCGAACGCATAGGCAAGCCTGATGAGGACCGACTCGCTCCACGCCCGTCCCATGAACGTGATATTGATCGGCAGGCCGTGCGCGTAACCGGCCGGCAGGCTGAGCAGCGGGTACCCGGCCATCGCCGCCGGCGTCGACGCCGACCGCCCGCGCACCCACTCCCGCCGGTCGCCGTTTACCAGATCGATCATCATCGGCGGTCCGCCCGTCGGCGCGACAAGCGCGTCGAGCTGGTGCTTTGTCATCACCGCGTCGATTCCGGCCTCCCGGGCGAGGCGGTGGTTCCGTTCGAGCGCCGCGTGGTAGGCCGGTTCCGTGAGCGGTCCCATCGCCTCGGCCCGCACGAGCAGCTCCTGCCCGAAGTAGGGCAGCTCCTGATCGCGGTGCTGTTCGTTGAACGCGATGAGGTCGGCGAGCGTCCGGACCGGCACGCCCGACCGCGTGGCGAAATAGGCGTTGAGGTCGGCCTTGAACTCGTACAGCATGACGTCCAGCACGGACGGGGAGTCGACGATGTCTTGCAACGACGGAATGTCGGCCGGATCTACGATCACCGCGCCGCGCCGGCGCATCACGTCGATCGCCGCGTCCACGATCGCGTCGGCCTTGTCGCTGGCGCCGAAGTACGCGCGGGCGACGCCGATCCGCGCGCCGCGCAGGCCGTCCGGATCCAGAAACGGCGTATAGTCCGTGTGCGCCTTCCCGGCGCCCAGGGCGGTGGCCGGATCCCGGGGATCCACCCCCGTCACCGGGCCCAAGACCGCCGCCGCGTCGGCCACGGTCCGGCCGAAGGGGCCGACGGTGTCCTGGCTGTGCGCGATCGGGACGACTCCGGCCCGGCTGGTGAGCCCCACGGTCGGCTTGATCCCGACCACTCCGCTGGCCGCCGCGGGGGACACGATCGACCCATTGGTTTCCGTGCCGAGCGATGCGGCGGCGAGGCCGGCCGCGACGGCCACGGCGGATCCCGAGCTCGAACCTCCCGGCGTCCGGTCGAGGGCGTAGGGGTTGCGGGTCTGTCCGCCCCGCCCGCTCCAGCCGCTCGTGGAGTGCGTGGACCGGAAGTTGGCCCACTCGCTCAGGTTCGCCTTGCCGAGGATCACGGCGCCGGCCGCCCGGAGCTTCGCGGCGACGGTCGCATCCTGAGCCGGTGGGGTGCCGACCAGCGCGAGCGATCCGGCGGTGGTCTGCGTGCGGTCGGCCGTGTCGATGTTGTCCTTCAATACAATAGGGATCCCGTGAAGGGGGCCGCGTGGGCCCCGATCGCGGCGTTCACGGTCGAGGTCCTCCGAGATCGCGAGCGCGTCCGGATTGATCTCGATGACCGCGTGGAGCCGGGGGCCCCGCCTGTTCATCGCCTCGATGCGATCGAGAGAGACTCCAATGATCTCGCGCGCGCTCAGCTGCCCCGCCTGCATCAGCGCCTGGATCCGGCCGATGGTGGTCTCGGCGATCTCATCCCCGACGAAACCGGGCATCGCGTCCTCCTTCCGGGCATGACTGGCCGGCGGGTCGTCACCGGCTCGCTCTGCCCTCTACCACGGCCATGCCGGCGGCTCCTACGTCCGGCCCGGGCCCCTCAGGCCGGGCGTCCGGCGTATCAATGAAACATATGTTGCAATAATACGTAATATATGATACGCTCCTCAAGTCATGAGCTGGATCGTGTTCTCCTACTCGCTGCCGGCCGCCGCGCGGTCGAGCCCCCGCGTGGCGGTGTGGAGGCGCCTGCGCGCCGCGGGCGCCATTGCTCCCAAGGGCGGCGTCTATGTCCTCCCGGCGCGCGACGAGTGCGTCGAGGCGTTTCAATGGCTCGCCCAGGAAGTCGAGCACGCGCACGGGGAGGCGCTGTTGATGCGCGTCGAGCAGTTCGAGGGGTTGGCCGACGCGCAGCTCGTCGCCCTCTTCCAAGCGGCGCGGAAGAAGGAGTACGAAGAGCTGGACACACGGGCGGCGCGGCTCGAGCGGACGGCCACGGCGGCTCGGGGCGGAGGCCCGCGCGCTCGCTCCCGCGCGCGTACCGTGCTCGCCAGGCTTCAGGGACGGCACGCCGAGATCGTCCGCCTCGACTTCTTCGGCTCCCCCGAACGCGCGCGCGTCGCCGCGAGGCTCGCGAGGATCGAGCAGGCGCTGGAGTCCCACCAGGCGGCCGGGGTGCCGGTCGCGTCCGCCGCGATCGCCGCCTACCGCGGGAAGCGGTGGGTGACGCGCCCGCATCCCCACGTCGACCGCCTGGCCTGTGCCTGGCTCATCCGGCGCTTCATCAACCCGAAGGCGGTCATCCGTTATGCGCCTACCCCCGGGCCGGGTGAGGTCGCGTTTGACATGCCCCGGGCGGCGTTCGGGCATCGCGGAAACCTCTGTACGTTCGAAGTGATGGCGCGGGCGTTCGGCCTCGACGACGCGGGGGTGCGGGGGATCGCGCAGATCGTGCACGAGATCGACCTGCTGGACGGCCGGTACGCCCGGCCGGAGACGGCGGGCATCGAGGCGGTGCTCCGAGGGTGGGCGACCCTGTCCGACGCCGACCGCGAAGCCCACGGCGTGGTGTTGTTCGAGGGGCTTTATGCGGCGCTCTCGGGCGGCGCATCCCGGGCGGCGCGCAAGCGGCGATGAGCGGCGACACTAGGGAGGGGTGAGGGCGATGAAATGGGTCACGCGCAAGAACGCCAGCGTGGACCGGATTGCCTGTCCGTGGCTGATCCGGCGATTCGTGGACACGGACGCCGAATTTCTCTTCGTCCCCGCAGACGACGTAAAAGCGGTCGCCGAGCGGGAGCCGGCGGTCCCCTTTGACGTCCAGGGCGTGGAACTGGGCCACGTCGACGGGCGGTGCAGCTTCGAATCAATCATGGTCAAGTACAAACTCGCCGACCCGGCGCTCGCGCGGCTGGCCCAGATCATCCACGGCGCGGACGTGGCCGCCGACATCAACTGTGTCCCCGAAGCGGCCGGCCTCAAGGCGATCGCGCAGGGCTTTGCCCTGGTTCACCAGGATCGCGATCACGAGAAGATCCGCTTGGAGACGCCGCTCTACGACGCGCTGTACGTCTGGTGCCAGCAGCAGGCGGAGCAGGGGCGCTAGCCCCACAGCCGTACGATGGCAGCGCCGGAGCGCGTTCCGATCGCTGAGATTGTCCGATACTTTCTCCGTCTCGGAACCCTGGGTTTTGGCGGTCCCGTCGCCCTGTGCGGGCAGATGGAGCAGGAACTCGTTCGGGAGCGGCGCTGGCTCACCAAAGACGAGTTCCGCGAGGGCATGGCGGTGTGCCAGTCCCTCCCGGGCCCCCTGGCTATCCAGGTCGGCATCTTCATCTCGTACATCCGTGGCGGTTTTTGGGGCGCGTGGGCTGGAGGGTGGGCATTCATCCTGCCCAACTTCCTTTTTGTGGCGGCGCTCGGGGCCTTGTACGTCTACTTCGGTGACCTGCCTCCTATCCGGGCGATCTTCTACGGTGTCAGCCCGGCGGTCATCGCCCTCATCTTCTACTCGTGCTACCGGCTGGCCACGCTGGGGATGGAAGATCGACTCCAGTGGACGATCGCGGCGGGCTGCTTCGCCGTCACGGTCGCGCTGCGGGCCGAGGTCGCGCTTCTTTTCATCGTCTCCGGGGCGATCGGCATCGTGTACTACGGCCTCCTCAGCCGCCGCCGGCCGCGGGGTACCGCCCTTCCACTCTTGGCGGCGGTGCCGACCGCGACCGGAACGCTCGCGGCGCCGGCCGCTCCGATCATCAGCAAGCTGCTCGTGTTTTTCCTGAAGGCCGGCAGCCTGACGTTTGGGAGCGGGTTGGTGATCGTGCCCTTCCTCGAGAAGGGGCTGGTGCAGCAAACCGGCTGGCTCAGCGAACGCCAGTTCCTGATCGCGGTCGCCATGGGGATGATCAGTCCCGGGCCGGTGGTTATTACCGCCACGTTCGTCGGGTACTTGGTGGCGGGTTTCTGGGGATCGGTCGTGTCCACGGCTGGGATCTTCCTCCCATCGTTCCTTCTTGTCCTGATCGTCGCGCCGATCCTCATCCGCCACCGAAACACCCCGAACGTGCAGGGTTTTGTCAAGGGCGCATACGCCGCCGCGATCGGGACGATCCTCGGGGCCGGCATCCTGCTCGGGCGAATCGCGATCGGAGACTGGCTGACGGTGCTCGTAGCGGGTGGAAGCCTCATCGCCCTCATCCGCTGGAAGATCAGTAATCCGCTCCTGATCGCTGTCGCGGCGGTGATCGGCCTCGTCGGATTCGAGCTCCTCAAGCCGACGTGGGTGTTCGTGAAGTGATGATCACGCGTTCTGCCCCGACGATCGTGTTTGTGTGCCAGCATGGAGCCGCCAAGAGTGCCATGGCCGCAGCCTACTGGAACCGGCTCGCCGCCTTGCGAGGGGTGAGCATTCGCGCGACCGCCGTGGGCACTGATCCCGACCCCGAAGTGTCGCCGCAGGTCGCGGCGGCGCTGCTTGAAGAGGGGATCGATATCCGGGACCAGCGTCCTCGGATGGTGACGCCGGACGTTTCCGTGATCCAGTCGGTGGGAGTGCCGGCCGCCAGCGAGGACTTTCCGGAGGCGCGCGAGACAATTGTGGCCCGGGTCGCGCAATTGCTGGATGGATGCGGAGGCTAAAGGGAATGAGCGGATCGGCCTCGGGCGCGATGACTCGGGACGGGCGGCTCCTGCTGACCGCCCGGGGCCTGCGGATGTTCGGCTACGGGTTCCTCTCGGTGCTCCTGGCGCTCTATTTGTTGGGGATCGGGTACGCCCCCGCCCAGATCGGTCTTCTCTTTAGCGTGGCCCTCGCTGGCGGCGCGGCCGCCACGCTCGGACTTTCCTTGTACGCGGATCGCTGGGGGCGCCGGCGGGCGCTGCTCGCATCGGCGTTGTTGATGGCCGCGGGGGGTGTGGCGCTGGCGGAACGGGGGAGCTTCGCCATGCTCCTGCTGCTCGCCGCGGCGGGTGGGCTGAGCCCGAGCGGCCAGGATGTCGGGCCGTTCCAGTCGCTGGAACAGGCGGCCCTCTCCCAGGCGCTGCCGGAACCGGGCCGGGTCATGCCGTATGCCTGGTACAATCTCATCGGCGCATTCGCCGCCGCGCTCGGCGCGCTCGCTGCCGGCGCCGTCCCCGCGGCGCTGGCGCACGCCGGATGGACGGCCCTCGCCGCTCAGCAGGTCCTGCTGTGGCTGTTCAGCGGGGTCGGCGTTGCGCTCGCGGGCGTGTACCTTTTCCTCTCGCCCACGGTAGAGGCGCCGCGCCGGGACGGGCAGGCACCGCGGGCCGGTCTGCACCGGTCTCGATCCATCGTGCTCCGGCTGTCGGCGCTGTTCGGCCTCGACGCCCTTGCCGGCGGGCTGGTGCTTCAGAGCCTCATCGCCCTGTGGCTCCACGAACGGTTCGGCCTCGGGCTCGAGCAGCTCGGCCCGCTCTTCTTCGGGACGAACGTGCTGTCGGCGCTGTCGTACCTCCTCGCGGCGCCTCTCGCGGAGCGGTTCGGCCTGCTCAACACGATGGTGTTCACCCACCTGCCGGCCAATCTGCTCCTGATCCTGGTGCCGTTCATGCCGGCGTGGCCGCTTGCGGCCGTGGCGCTGCTCGCCCGCTCCGCGCTCTCGCAGATGGACGTGCCGACCCGGCAGGCGTACACGATGGTCCTGGTCGCGCCGGAGGAACGCGCGGCGGCGGCCGGGGTGACGAACGCCGTCCGCCCCATCGCCGCGAGCGCCGCGCCCGCGATCTCCGGGCTCGCGTTTCAGGCCGCCGCGAGCGGCCTCCCGTTCATCCTGGCCGGCGCGCTCAAGGTAGTGTACGACGTGCTGATCTGGATCACGTTTCGGCGGATCCGGCCGTCCGGTTGAGCGCGCCCAGGCCGGGCAGCAGCCCGACCGCCCCGGCCATGGCGATGACCCCGGCGATCGTCAGCGCCGCCGGGGTCCCGAGCGCCGCCGCGAGGGTGCCGATCCCGAGGGCCCCCAGTTGGTTGAGGCTGATCGTGGAGAAGTAGAGGCCGAGCACGCGGCCCCGCATGTCCGGGCTCGCCGCCACCTGCATCACGGTCGCCATGGTCGCGTCGTACGCGCTGCCCAGGAAGCCCACGACCGCGACGATGAGCAGCGAGGCGGTGAACCAGGGGGAGAGCCCAAACAGCGCCACGAACAGCCCAAACCCCGTGGCGGCGGCGACCATGACGGTCCCTTTGTCCCTCACGTCGCCCCGGGACGCTACCAGGAGTGTGGCGGCGAGCTGCCCGACGCCGCCCATCGCGCCGAGATAACCCATCCCGATGGCGCCGACGTGTAGGACGTCGCGCGCCATCACGGGCAGCATCGACATGTGGGAGAACCCGAACGCCTCAATCACGAGGCTCAGCCACAAGAGGGTCCGGATCTGCCGGGTCCGCAGCGCATACAGGAGTCCGGCCGTCACGCCCCTGAGGAACGGCTCGGCCGCCCGCACCACGCTGGCCGGGCTCCGCAGCGCCAGCAGGGTTCCTACGCCGGTGGCGTACGCGGCCGCCACGAGGAAGTAGTTCTGTCCCACCCCCAGGCGCTCGATCACGACCCCGCCGATGAGCGCGCCTATGATCCGAACGACGCTTCCGGCCATGAACTGGAAGGCGTTGGCGTTCAGCAGGCGCTGCACGCCCACCACGTCGTAGACGAGCCCGCTTGTCGCGGGCCTGCTGATCGAGGTGACGGCGCCCGTCATGGCGAGATAGAGAAAGATGTGCCACAGACGGACGGTTTGGGTGAGGACGAGGAGCGCGATGACCAGCGCCCCGAGCGCCGCCGCGCCCTGCGACACGACCAGCACACGGCGCCGGTCGAACCGGTCGCCGATGGTGCCGCCGGGGATCGCGAACAGCGTCTGGCTCGTGCCTTTGATGCCGGCCGCCAGCCCGACCCAAAACGGCGAGTTGGTGAGCGAGAGGATGAGCCAGCCCTGGCTGAGCAGCTCCAGAGTCATCGCCATCGCGGTGCACAGCGCGTTGAGCCACAGCCAGCGGTAGCCGGGGGCCTCGAAGGCCAGGGAGAAGCGGGGCGGACCGGCGGACGTGACGATCTGCGAGCCTCCTCTAATCGTCGTGGGCGGGATGCGACAGGACTGCGAGGGATGTTCTGGACGCGCCCGTGCGGCGCCTCCACGTCTCGCCCGCCGCCCTGTTGCAACATGGAACGACTTTTATGATGACTTGCCATTTCTTGTTGCAGGGCGCCGGGCCGCGTGCTATACTCCCAGGCAATTCGGAGGACGGATGGAGATGCGCCAGAGATCCGCGCCAGCCGTTCATAGCGCCCGCTCCGTACGACCGCTTCGCCGCCCCCCCACAGGGGATGCCCTGCCCCCATTGTCGCTCGTCGATCTCCTGACGCGCCGTGGGGACAGCCTCAGCCCGAAGCACAAGACCATCGCGCAGTTTGTCGCCGATAACCCTCAGTTCGCGTCCATGGCCAGCACCCGGCAGTTGGCGGAACGCGCAGGCGTGGATGCCGCCACGGTCACGCGGTTTGCGAAGGCGGTCGGCTTCTCCGGCTTTAACCACCTCCGGCAGGAGCTGCGGCACACCTACCTCGGGCTGCTGGAACCGCAGGAGTTGATGGCGCGCCAGCGGTTGGCGCCCGGCAATGTCTACCGTGCCGCCGTGCTCAACGATCTGCAAAATCTACAACACCTGCTGGAGACGCTGGATACCGCCACGCTCGATCGGGTGGCGGCTGCGCTTCTCGCCGCCCGCCGGACGCTCGTGGTGGCGTCCGGAAGCTACGCGGCCCCCGCGACCGTGCTGAGCCAGCTCTGCACCGCCCTGGACGTCCACGCCGATGTGGAAACGCGCGGGCGGGTGTACTGGACGTCGCAGGTCGCGCAACTCACGCCCCGGGACCTGGTCGTGGGCATTAGCTTCTGGCAGTGCGATCGGGATACCGTGACGGCCGTCAAGTGGGCAAGCGAGCACGGACTGCGCACGGTCGCGATCACCGACAGTTCGGTCTCGCCGCTCGCGCAACATGCGCAGCTGCGCGTGATCGTGCCCACGGAGGGGATGCTCTTCTTCCAGTCGGTCACGGCCAGCCTGTCTGTTATCTATGGCCTGGTTGCCGCGATGTGGGCGCGGATCCCCGCGTCGCGGCGGTCGACGTATGCGCGGATTCGCCAGGCTTTTCGCGATCTTGAAGTGTTCATGGCCTGATCGGCCCGGTACGGTAGTGCACGACGACTCGGGGAGGAGTGAAGCGCTCGATGGCTGAGGTATCCCACTTTCGACTCGGGTTCGACATCGGCGGAACGTTTACGGATTTCGTTCTCGTGGACGAGCGCACCGGCTCGGTGCACCTGAACAAGGTCTTGACGACCCCCCGGGACCCTGCCCAGGCGGTGATCGACGGGCTCTCAACGCTCCTCGACCGCGCGAACGTGCGGGGGGAGGACCTCAGTATCGCCATCCACGCGACCACGCTGATCACCAACGCCCTGATCGAGCGAAAGCCGGCGCGGACGGCGTTGCTCACGACGGAGGGGTTTCGCGACGTGCTCGAGATGGGCACCGAGGTCCGCTACGACATCTATGACTTGTTCCTGGAACGGCCGGAGCCGCTTGTCCCGCGGCGGTGGCGGTTCGAGGTCCGTGAGCGGCTCGACAAGGACGGCACGGTCTTGACCCCGCTCGACAAGGCGGGGCTTCGGAAGGTTGCGGCCGAGATGCGCGCGGACCGCATCGAAGCGGTGGGGATCGCCTTCCTGCACTCGTTCCGCAATCCAAAGCACGAGCAGGAGGCGAGGGCGATTCTCGCCCGAAGCCTGAAGGGTGCGTCGATCAGCATTTCGAGCGAGGTCGCGCCAGAGATCCGGGAATACGAGCGGATGTCGACAACCGTCGCCAACGCCTACGTCCAGCCGATCACCCGCTCCTACATCCAGGACCTCGAGCGGCGCCTGGCGGAGGCCGGCTACCGCCGCCGCACGTTCTTCATGCTGTCCTCGGGGGGGATCACGACGGGAGAGACCGCCCGGGCGTTCCCGATCCGGTTGGTCGAGTCTGGCCCGGCGGCCGGCGCGTTGGCCGTCGCCTACTTCTGCCGCCTCATGAAGCTCGGCAGCGCCATCTCCTTCGACATGGGCGGAACGACCGCGAAGATCGGCGTGGTGAAGAACTACCAGCCGACGAAGACTCACATGATGGAAGTCGGCCGCGTGAAGCGATTCAAGAAGGGGAGCGGCCTCCCCATCAAAGTGCCGGTGATCGAGCTGATCGAGATCGGGGCGGGTGGCGGCAGCATCGCCTCCGTCGACTCGCTCGGCTTGCTGAAAGTCGGCCCGCAGAGCGCCGGCGCGGAGCCCGGGCCGGCGTGCTACGGGCGCGGCGGTCTCGAACCCACGGTCACCGACGCGAACGTGATCCTCGGCTATCTCGATCCGGGTTATTTTCTCGGAGGGCTCATGCCGCTCGACGCCGCCGCGGCCCGCCGCGCGGTCGAGGCCCGGCTGAGCACGCGGCTTGGACTCTCGGTCATCGATGCGGCGCGGGGCATCTTCGAGATCGTGAACCAAAACATGCTCTCGGCGATGAAGGTGCACATCGCCGAACGCGGAGAGGACCCACGGAAGTTCTATCTGGTGGCATTCGGGGGAGCCGGGCCGGCGCATGCGTACGAGCTGGCACGCGCGCTCCATATGAAGGGCGTCGTCGTGCCTCCCAACGCCGGCGCGACCTCGGCGATGGGGCTGGTTACGACCGCGAGCTCGTTTGATTTTGCGCGCTCGTTCGTCACGCGCCTGGACCGGGTGGCGTGGAGCGAGCTGCGCTCGGTGTTCGAGGCGATGGTCGCCGAGGGCCGGGCCCGGCTCACCGACGCCGGCGTGGATCCGGATGGACCGGGCGTCCGGGTGGTGCGCAGCATGGACCTCCGCCACAAGGGGCAGGGCTACGAGGTCACGGTCGAGATCCCGGACGAGGTGTACCGCAGAGGCTCCGCCGAGGAGCTCACGCACATCTTCTATGACCGGTACCAGGACAAGTACGGGCACGCCCATACGACCCTCGCGGTCGAACTGATCACCTGCCGCGTCTCCGTGACTGGGCCGGCGCCAACCGTGCCTCCGCAGGGAGTCGCTGACGTTCCCCGTGATCCGGCAGCGGCCCGCAAGGGCGTCCGGCCGGTGTATTTCCTGGAAGCCGGCGGCTTCGTCGATGTGGCGGTGTTCGACCGCTATCAGCTGGCGCCCGGAACCGAGCTCGCCGGTCCCGGGGTCATCGAGGAACGCGAGTGTACGATCATCGCCGGGCCTCACAGCCACATCCGTGTGGATGCGCACGGCAATCTGTTCCTCGACCTGGTTGGTTGAGGGAGAAGGGAGGCGCTCGGCGTGGCGATCATACGAGAACTCGACCCCATCACGATCGAGGTGCAGTGGAACCGGCTCATCTCCATCATGGATGAGGTCGATGTGACGGTCGTCCGGACGTCGTTTTCCACCATCGTGGGGGAAAGTCGCGATTTTGCCGTGATCATGCTGGACCGGCACGGCCGCAGCCTGGCCCAGTCGCAGCTCAGCTCGCCGGCATTTACCTGTCACCTCCCCATTACCACGAAGCACCTGCTGGCGGTCTTCCCGGTCGAGTCGCTCGTCCCGGGGGACGTCCTGATCACCAACGACCCCTGGCTCGGCACCGGCCACCTGCCGGACCTCTCCATTCTCACGCCGGTGTTCGACGGCGGCAAAGTTGTGGCGTTCATGGCGTGCGCGGCCCACGTGGCGGACATCGGCGGCCGGCTCGACTACTTCGATGCGCGCGACCTGTTTGAGGAAGGCCTCCGGATTCCGCCGAGCAAGTTGTTCATCGCGGGGCAGCCCAACGAGCAGCTCTTTCGGTTGATTGCCGCCAACGTCCGGGTGCCCGACATGGTGGTCGGAGACGTTCACGCAATCGTGAGCGCCGAGCGGTTGGGGGTGCAGCGGGTGAGCGAGTTCCTGGCCGACTACGGGGGCGGTCCGGCTCTGGACGCGCTGGCCGAGGAGATCTTGCGCCGGTCCGAGCGCGCGATGCGGCAGGCGCTCCTGGGGCTGCCGGACGGCGAGTGGGAATACGGTCTGGATGCGGACGGATTTCGGACGCCGCTCCACCTGCACGTGAAGGTCACGAAGCGGGAAGACCGGATCCACTTCGACTACACCGGGTCCTCACCGCAGTTTGCGGATGCCTCGATCAACTGCGTGATGAACTGCACCTTCGCGGACACCTTTTATCCCTTGAAGTGCAGCCTGACGCCGGAGATTCCCAACAATGAGGGGCTGTTCCGGCCCATCAGCATTCACGCGCCGGAAGGGAGCGTGCTCAACACCACGTTCCCCAGTGCGGTGAAGTCCCGGTCCAAGACCAGCTTTCACATCCACATGGCGATTTACGGCGCGCTGGCCGGAGCGATGCCGGAGCGTATTCAGGCGGGCAGTGGGTCGTTCTGGGCGATTACGCTGAACGGGTTTCACTCGGACGGCACTCCGTTCAACGTCCACATCCTGCCGAACGGCGGGAAGGGGGCCACGGCGCGCATGAACGGCCTCCCCACGATCGCATTCCCCTACAACGGCACCGTGACGCCTACGGAGATCGTGGAGAACCAGGCGCCCATCATGATCGACTATAAGCGGCTGCTTCCGGACTCGGGAGGCGCGGGCCGGTTCCGCGGCGGCCTGGGACAGGAAATTCAGATCCGGGTGATCGGGGACCGGAGCCTCGTCGCCTCCGTGCGCCCCGACAAGGTGCGGTTTCCGCCTCCCGGCGTGCTGAGAGGGAGTCCGGGGCTCACCGGGCGGTTCACCTTGAACGAGGCCGCCGTGCCGGTCGAGCCCCGCACCGTCACTCCCGGGGATCGCGTGTACCTGCGCCTGCCCGGGGGCGGCGGGTACGGCGATCCTCGTGAACGCCCGCTCGAGGACGTGGTGCGGGACGTGGTTGATGGCTACGTCTCTCCTCGGGCCGCGCGAGAGCAGTACGGCGTCGCGGTGAACGCGGCCACCGCCACGGGGCGACGCGCCGCCGGGGCATCCGTGCGTGCCACGCGGAGCGGGGCGCGGCGCAAGCCGGGCTCCGCGGGCCGTGCCCGGGGGAAGCGGTCCAGAACGGCGACGCGGAAGTCGAGAGCACGCCGGTAATGCCCGGACTCGATCCGATCGGCCTGCAAGTGCAGTGGAGCCGGCTGATCACCGTGATGGACGAGGTCGACGCCGCGCTGGTGCGCACCTCCTTCTCCACGATCGTCGGGGAGACGCGGGACTTCGCCGTCATTCTGCTCGACGAACACGCGCGCTCGGTCGCGCAGTCGCAGCTCTCCTCGCCCGCGTTCACCTGCTCGCTGCCGTTCGCCACCCGGCACATTCTCCAGGTGTTTCCGCCCGACGAGCTGGTTCCCGGTGACGTGTTGATCACCAACGACCCGTGGCTTGCCCACGGCCACCTTCCCGATTTCATCATCGTCCGGCCGCTGTTCGCTGAGGGCCGTCTGGCAGCGTTCATGGCGGCCGCCGCCCACATCAGCGACATCGGGGGCCGCCTCGACGAGTTCGGCGCGCGCGACGTGTACGAGGAGGGCCTCCGGATTCCTCCCAGCAAACTCTTTCTCGCCGGGGAGGAAAACGCGCAACTGTTTCGCATCATCGAGGCCAACGTGCGCGTTCCCCGCCTCGTCCTTGGAGATGTCCACGCGGTGGTGGGCGCCTTCCAGTTGGGCGCCGAACGGTTCGCGGAGTTCCTCGCGGACTATGGGGCGCCCGGGTATCAGGTGTTGTGCAACGAGCTCCTGGCCCGGTCCGAGGCGGCGATGCGGGAGGCCATCCGGACGATCCCCGCCGGCACGTATCACGGCGCGGCGGTGGCGGATGGGTTCCAGGAGCCGGTCGACATCCGGGTCGCCGTCACCGTTGACGATGCCGCCCTTCATGCCGATTTCACCGGTTCGTCTCCCGAGTCCACCGCCGTCAGCGTCAACTGCGTCCTGAACGTCACCTACGCGCACACGATCTATCCGCTGAAATGCAGCCTGACGCCTGACGTGCCGAACAATGAGGGACTGTTTCGGCCGATCACGGTCTACGCGCCGGAGGGGTCGATCTTGAACGCGCGCTTCCCCGCGCCGGTGAAGGCGAGGTCCAAGACCAGCTACCACATCCACAACGCCATCTACGCCGCGCTCGCCAGGGCGCTGCCCCACGATGTCCAGGCCGGCAGCGGCTCGTTCTGGAGCTTCCGGTGTATCAGCCGTGATGACGATGGCCACCCGGTCATCACCCACGTTCTGCCGAATGGGGGCAAGGGGGCCACGTCGAACCGGGATGGCCTGCCAACCATCGCGTTTCCCGGAAATGGCACGATCACGCCGGCTGAGATCATTGAGAACAGCGCCTCCCTCCTCGTCCTCCGGAGGGCCCTGCGGCCGGACTCAGGGGGAGGGGGGGCCACGCGCGGCGGGCTCGGCCAGGAGATCGCCTTCCGAACCGCGGGGGCGAGTCCTGTGCAGATCTCCGTGCGGCCGGACAAGATCCGATTCCCGGCGCCCGGGCTGCTCGGCGGTTCTGCGGGGGCTGCCGGCGAGCTGCTGCTTGATGGGAGACCGCTCCAGCCCGAGCCGTTCAGCCTAGAGCCGGGCAGCGAACTGGTCCTCAGACTCCCCGGTGGAGGTGGTCTGGGCGATCCACAGCGCCGGGATCGCCATCGGGTTGCTCAGGATGTGGCCGCCGGGTACGTCACGCTCCAGGCGGCGAGGCGCGTCTATCGATGGAACGAACCCAACAGGAGGTGACATATGAAGGTGACACGGCGGACGTTTCTACGGTTGACCGGCGCGGCGATCGGCTCGAGCGCACTGCCGGCACTCCGGCGGTGGGAAGGCACACGGGGCGGCGTCCTCCCCGCGGCGGAGGCCAAAGGGCCGAAGGCGACGGGCGGCCTCGTGATCGCGCAGTCGAGCGAGTACCATGAGATCAACCCGCATCGGGAGCTGTGGTCGGATGACAGCAGCTTCCACTTCGCCATCTTCGACTCGCTCATTGAGCGAGACGATACGATGCGGCTCGTGCCCGTGCTGGCCGAAAGTTACAAGAACACCGGTCCCCGAGAGTGGACGTTCACGCTGCGGCCCGGCGTCAAGTTTCACAACGGCGAACCGCTCACGGCGGAGACGATCCGGTGGAACGTGCAGGACGGGTTGCGCACGGACATCAAGCGGGACGTGACGTGGCAGGCGTTTGAGCGGGTCGACGTAATCGACAGCCACACGTTCAAGCTCATCACCCGGCAGCCGGATCCGGTGCTGCCGCAGCGCTTGGTGCGGTTCTTCATCCTGCCCCAGCGCTATTACGAGCAGGTCGGCGAACAGGGATTCATCAGCAAACCGGTAGGCTCGGGGCCGTACCGGTTCGTGGAGCGGGTGGCCGACAGCTACGCGAAGTTGGAGGCCTTTGACGACTACTGGGGTCCAAACGCGTCGCTCCGGAACGTCGTCTTTCGGATCGTGCCCGACCAGGCGACCCGGCTCTCGGCGCTGCAGGCAGGCGAGGTGGACCTGATCGCGCCCCTGGCTCCGGACCAGGTGAAGACGGTGAACCAGAGCCCGGTGGCCAAAGTCGCGTCGGTGACCAGCGACCGGATCGCATATGCGCAGTTCTGGCCAGAGAGCCCTCAGGGCGGAAAAGAACTGCGCGACAAGCGGGTCCGTCAGGCGATCAACTACGCGGTCAACATGGACAACATCGTGAAGTTCGTCCTGGGCGGTCTGTCAACGCGCATCCCGACCATCCTTCCCGCGACGACCTTCGCCTACGATCCGAGCCTCAAGCCCTACCCGTACGATCCGGACAAGGCGCGGGGGCTGCTCCGGGAGGCCGGATACCCGAACGGCTTCTCCATCAACATGGAGGTCCCCGCCAACTTTATCCTGCCTGCCACCGTCGAGGTCTGCCAAGCGATGGTCGGGGATCTGGCCAAAGTGGGCATCAAGGCCAACTTGAAGGCGGTCGAGCTCGGTACGTTGGTGAAGATGCGGGGCGACAAGCAGATCGCGCCAATCTTCTTCTGGAGTTGGGGAACGGATTTTCTTGATCCGGAGCCATTCGTGCGCGGCATTCTGCATACCAAGTCGCCGTATACATTTTACGGCAAGGCCGAGTGGGATCAGACCATCGATACCGCGGCCCGTACGCAGAACCCATCGCAGCGTGCGGAGATGTACAAGAAACTGCAGCGCGAGATCTACGACGATCCCCCCTACATCTTTCTCTATTCGATCTTCAACATTTATGGAGTCCGCCGCAACATTCAGATGACCCCACGGACGGACGAGCGGATCATCGTCGCGCGCATCCGCCGTACGTAGGCGCCATGGCACGCGTCCTGGTCCGGCGCGTCGGGGGGCTGCTGCTGGTACTCCTGAGTGTCTCCACGGCGGCGTTTATCGTGCTGCGCCTGACGGGGGACCCTGTCCAGATGATGCTCCCCCCGGAGCAGACCACCCCGGAGCAAGTGGCGCGGCTTCGCCACCAGTTGGGACTGGACCAGCCGGTCTGGGTCCAGTACGCGCAGTTTCTCCGGAGCCTTGCGAGTGGCGACCTGGGCGAGTCGTTTCGGTACGGCACGCCGGTCACCCCGCTGATCTTGCAGCGGGTCCCGGCGACGTTGGAGTTAACCGGCGCGGCGGTCGCGTTCGCCGTCCTGATCGGCGTGCCCCTCGGCGTGGTTTCGGCGGTGCGCAAGAACAGCGCGACGGACGTGCTCGCCTCCGGTGTCTCGTTCCTCGGGGTGTCGGTTCCCGTGTTCTGGCTCGGGCCGATGCTCATTCTCTTTTTTGCGGTCCGGCTCCACTGGCTCCCCACCTCCGGCATCGGGGGATGGCGGCCGATTATCCTGCCCGCGATCACCCTGGGCATGTATCCGCTGGCTCAGTTCGCGCGGCTGGTGCGCTCGGAGATGCTCGACGTGCTCGGCGAGGATTTCGTCCGGACGGCGCGGAGCAAGGGGCTCAGCGAGCCCGCGGTGATCGTCCGGCATGCGCTCCGCAAGGCCTCCCTGAGCATCGTGACGGTCGTGGGCCTGAACGTCGGCGTGCTGCTGGGCGGCGCGATCCTCACAGAAACGATCTTCGCCTGGCCGGGGCTCGGGCGGCTCATTGTTCAGGCGATCTCCTTCCGCGATTTTCCCCTTGCCGAAGGGGCCGTAGTGTACATCAGTCTGATTACGGTGCTGGCGAACTTCGTCGTGGACCTCTCCTATGCGGCCCTCGATCCCCGCATCAGGTCGGCGTGAGGCCCCCGGCTGAATCCACCATCCAGATCCCGGCCGCGGCTGCGGGCTTGGCGGCACGACGGTCGCGTACGGGGTGGAAGACGCTGCCCGTCCGTGCATGGCTCGGGATCTTCCTCGTGGGCGTGTTCTTGGCCGGCGCGGTCGCCGGACCGTGGCTCGTGCCGCATCCTCCGCAAGAGCAGGAGATCGCGCGGCGGCTGCGCCCGCCTGCCGCGCTCGCAGACGGGGTCCCTGGGTACGTGCTCGGGACAGACCAGCTCGGCCGCGACGTGTTGAGCCGGATCGTGTCCGGAGCGCGGATCTCGCTGAGCGTGAGCGGCCTGGCGACCCTGGGGGCCGCCGGGGTGGGGGCGCTGCTCGGCATGCTCTCGGGCTTTTACGGAGGCGCCGTCGACCACCTGCTCATGCGTATCGTCGAGATCCAGATGGCGTTCCCGTACCTGTTGCTGGCGATCGCGTTCATGCTCGTCGTCCCCCCAACGATCGTGAACGTCGCGATCGTGCTGGCGATCTCCGGCTGGGTGGTTTACGCTCGGGTCATGCGTGTGAACGCCCTCGCCCTGAGGGAGCAGGAGTTTGTCATGGCCGCGCGCGCAGTGGGCGCGCCGGACCGGCGCATTCTAATGCGCCACGTCGCCCCCAACCTCATTCCGACGATGCTGGTGCTCGCCACCATGCAGATCGCCCAGTTCATCATCGCTGAGTCCGCTCTCAGCTTTCTCGGCGTCGGACTGCCCCCCAGCGTCCCCAGCTGGGGGAACATCATGAACGACGGGCGCCAGTATCTCGACTCGGCGTGGTGGATCGAGGTGTTCGCCGGCTTGGCGATCATCCTGGCGACCGCCGGCGTGGGGCTCCTGGGGGATTGGTTCCGTGATGTCATCGATCCACATCTGCGCGTCTAGGCCCTGGGCGGTCTCTGTGACGTAGGCGCGCACCACGGTTGAGGAGGCGATCGAATGCCCGTAACGTTCCTCGGAGAGACGGTCGGAGAGCGGCAGACAAAGATCATTCGGATCCCGGTGTGCCGCCTGGCAAGCGGCATGGAACTGAGCGTGGCCGTGCACGTGCTGCGGGGCAGTGGCGATGGGCCGGCGGTCGGGGTCATGTCGGCGCACCACGGAGAGGAGCTGTTCACCACCGAGCTCTTCCGCCGGCTGCGGCAGATCCTGCTCGACAGCCACTTCCGCGGCACCGTGCTCATGGTGCCGTGCGCCAACCCGCCGTCCTTCGAGGCTGGGACGAGGAACACGCCGATCGACATGCACAATCTCAACCGAGTCTTTCCGGGGAACGCCGGGGGGTGGTTCTCCGAGAAGCTGGCAGCCGCAATCTGGGACCGGTTCGTGCCCGCGATCGACGCCTTCATCGACTACCACTGCGGGGGCGAGGATACCGAGATCCACTACACATATACGCTCGATCCCGGGACCCCGTTCGGCCGAACCGTGCACGAGCTCGCCCTGTTGGGGAGCGCGCCGGTCCTGTGGCAGACCACCCTTCCCGCGGGCTCCCTGAGCGGTGAGACCATGCACGGGCAGATGCCGACCGTGATCCTTGAGGTAGGCGGGGGGCCCAGCTTCGGCACCGATCTGATGGACCGCGGCCTTGCGGCGGCCTGCCGCATCCTTCGAAAGCTTGGGGTCCTCGACGGGCCGGTTGGCCGCGGCGAGGCCCGAGCCATCGTTCGGAAAGGCGGGGCCGTGCGACCGGTCCATGGCGGGCTGTTCCTGCCCGAGGTCGGTCACGATGCGCTTGGGACGAGCGTTCCGGGGGGCACTGTCCTGGGGCGGGTGGTGGCGCCAGATACGTTCGAGGAGCTGGACGTGATCCGAGCACCGTATGCAGTCACTGAGCTTATGATGGTGCGCAGCCGTATCTCGAAAGTGCACCCGGGCGAGTATGCCTACATTCTCGGCGACGGCGAGAGCGGTGGTCCGGTTTGACGCCTGCCTGACGTCGATCCCGTTCTCGGACTGAATGCTCCCATCCGATCGGCGCGTTCGCCGGTGTCCGAACATCGAAATGTCTTGACATCTAAATATCTATTTGTTAGAGTGCAGTCACTGAACGGAACGGTCCAACGACCTGCCGCGGGCCAGACGGCGGCGACAGGCGAGAGGGTAGGGCAGCCCAGCGCGGGGCCCGGCACCGCACGCAGCAGAAGATCGGTCCTGGCTCGAGATCGGGCATCACGCATCAGAACGCCGGCACGTCGCTTTGCGCCCGCCATTCTGTCAGGTGGAGGTGGCAACGATGCTGAATCGGATCCAGCTGATCGGACGTCTTACCCGTGACCCGGAACTGCGGTACGTGTCGAATGGCCAGCCGATGGCCCAGTTCACGCTCGCGGTGGACCGGGACTTCAAGAACGCTGCGGGCGATCGCGAAGCCGACTTCATCAACTGCGTGACATGGCGGAAGCTCGCGGAGCTCGTGGGCCAGTACTGCGCCCGTGGCCGTCTCGTCGCGGTCGAGGGCCGGTTGCAGACGCGTTCGTACGAGGCGCAGGATGGGTCCCGGCGCCGGATGACCGAAGTCGTCGGCGATCGGGTCTGGTTCCTCGACAGTCCGCGCACGGACACCGAACGGCCCGCCGACAGTGGCGAGACCGAAGCGCAGCCTGACGTACTGGCCGATGCAGAGGTTGCGCCTGAGACAGAGGTAGCGTCCGAGGCAGAGTAACCGGCCGGCGGACTGCACGCCGGAGCACGCGTCAACGTTGACGAGGCACCCTTGGTGGTGGGTGCAACGCATTACCACCTGAACTTGGCTGATCAGTAGCGCTGTGTCAGCGATAGCGCTGCCGTGATCGGGGACTTCATGGGCCCGCGGCGGCAGGAGCGGCAGTGCAGGATCGGCAGTGCAGGATCGGCAGTGCAGGATCGCACAGGAGACATACTCACGAAGGCGGGGAGGCCGGATTGTCAGCACGCGCGTCGGGTGGTTCACTCGTGAAGGCGCCATACATGCTAATGCCGGCGAATGTGGTAAGGATCCATACCACCGAATAGGCCGTAAGAGACAGCGCGTTCGGTAACGGCGGGAGGAATAGCGCGACGATCGCAATTAGAAAGGTGCCGGCAGGCCACAGGCCGGTATCTAGCCGATCAAAAGTTCTTTCGACACATAGACAGCGGGGGAATGATCGCCGACGAAACGCCACGCCGGCGGTTCGGTGTCACTTACACCTCCTTAGTGCGTGTTTCGGCGATCGTGAACACCCAGATCGGGGGTACCCGGCCCTCGGCGACCCATCGCCAGTACCTCCACACCGCTTCCTTGCACTGTCTGGTCGAGAGAGGCCACCGTCGTGACAGATGTGTCGTACTCCCCATGCTCATCGCCGTCTGCACGCAGCCGCAGCCGCAACGAACTGAGTCAAGCAGGCATTGCATACGACACCTCCCGATCAATCGAAATCCTCGAATAGGGCGGCGGGATCGAGGGGCTGCTTGATAAGCCCCTGCGCGTACTGTTCGTCGCAGAAGGCGGCGACCATCGCGCGGTTTTCGCGATACCCGTAGGGCCTGAAGTCTCGTCCCATCAGGGCGGTCTGATCCTCGAGATCGGCAAGGACCCACGGGCTGGACTCGTGGAGCACCCGGTGATTCTGTTCTGATCGTTCGCGCGCCTCGACGAACGCTCGGAAGATCGCGGGGACCACCCAGGGATACTCGTCCACCAGGGGCCGCCGCAGCACGACGATGTGGTGCGCGGGGAAGAGCTTTGTACGCCGAAAGTAGTCCCGCTCCGCGGTGCGATAGTCGTGATAGAGCCGCACGATCCCCGAGTCCGGCTGGTGAAATACCCGAGGCGGCCACGGGCTCATGATGGCGTCGATGGCGCCGTCGAGCAGTAGCTCGCTCAACGCGCGTCCCTCGGGCGCGGGATGCGCATACGGCGGCAGCGCGCTCGAGGGCGCCGGGGGATCACCCGCGTCCACCGGGCCAACGAGCCATTCGATGCTGTCCAGCGGAATGTTGTGCTCGCGCAGGATGGCTCTGGTCCATACGTTGCCGGTCGCCGCCCACGAATCTATGCCCACCCTCCGGCCGCGCAGATGACCGACATCGCTGAGACCACCGCCGCGGCGCACCACAACGCACCGGTGGCGAAATTCCCGCATGACGAAAACCGGCAGTCCCACCAGCGAGCGATCGCCAGCCACCACCCGATGCAGATAAAAGCTGAAGGACGCCTCCCCGCCGTGAATCGCCGGCTGGTGCGGGAACCATTCCACCGCATCGAACCGCCGGATCACGGCGAGATCGATGCCGCTCGGCTTCACATCGCCTAAGGCAAGGGGTGCGACAAAGTCATAGTCGCGCGTTGTGATCGTTACAGCGAGCTCAGCGCTGGGCATCGCGGGCCTCCTTGAGGTTTCACGCGCACGCGTCCACGGCGAGCCGGACGAAGATCCTTGCCGCCGTTTCAATGTCGCCGGTATCGATCGATTCTCCGTCGGTATGCGCTTCCGTCATATGGCCGGCTCCGAACACGACGGCCGCTTTCCCCGCCGAGGCAAACACGGCCGCATCGGTAAACACCGGCAGACCAATCAGCCGTGGTTCGGCGCCGGTCTCCGCCAGCGCCGCACGCTCGACCGCCCGGACCAGCGGATGATCTCGCGGCGTATCGAGCGGCGCGTGCGGAATCGCGCCAAAGTCGGGCTCGCGCTCGACGCGAATCCGAGACGCGTCGCCGCGGGCGGTCATGCGCTCGGCGACCGAGGTCAGCGCGGCGCACAGCGCGTCCGGCGCCTGTCCGGGCACCAGCCGCATCTCGATCTGCAGCGTGCACTCGTCGGGCACCATGTTGCGGGCGCGCCCGCCCTGAATAGTGCCGATGTTGATGGTCGGCGCCCCGAGCAGCGGGTGCCGCAGCGACCGCAGCGCCGGAACCACGTAGATCTCCATCTCCCGGATGAACGCGGCGGCGCGGTTGATCGCGTTCGTTCCGAGTTCCGGCATGCTGGCGTGCGCCGCCCGTCCCTCGACGATCACCCTGCAGCGGTCCACGCCTTTATGGGCGATGACGACGTCGAAGCTGGACGGTTCGCCGACCACCACGCAATCGCCGCATAACGTGCTGTGCGCGAGGTGAAAGGCGCCGACGTTCCCGCTTTCCTCGGCGACGACCGCTCCGAGAAGCAGGTCGCGCTTGAGCGGGAGGCCGCTGCGCGTCACGGCGAGCACGGCGGCGGTCATGGCGGCTAGGCTGCCTTTCATGTCCGCGGATCCCCTGCCGTACAGCCGTCCCTCGTGAATCGTGCCTGCGAATGGACCGTGCGGCATCCGGCTGCCCGGCGGGACGGTATCCAGGTGGCCGTTCAGCATCAGCGCCGGACCGTCTTCGCGGCCCGGCAGCCGGGCGATAATATTCGACCGGCCGGGCAGGACCTCTTGCCGCGTCACGACGAGTCCGGCCGCGGCGAGTCGCGACTCTAGCGCCGCGACCATGGCTTCTTCGACGTGCTCGACGCCGAGATGGCTCGGCACGGTGACGAACTCGGCGGCCAGCGCGGTCGCCTCGCCCGACACGAGCGCGCGCAGCGCCTGCGTCAGCGGGTCGGGTGGCATGCCGTCAGCCGATGACGCGGCACCGTGAGGTCCACGCCGCTCACTGTACCGCGGGGTGTGTCAGGTTGAGCCCGACCGCCCGCTCGATCAAGATGATGGCGATCGCGCTCATTCCCAACATGACGGTTGCCGCCGCCGTCACCGTTGGGTCGAGTCCGTATTCAATTGCGTTGAAGATCTGAAGCGGAAAGGTGATGACGGTGCGCCCGCTGACAAAGAGCGTCACGGTGAACTCGTCGAGCGAGATGATGAGTGAAAACAGCGCGGCCGCCAGAATGCCGGGGCGGATGAGGGGCAAGACAATGCGCCGCAAGATCACGGCGTGGCTCGCGCCGAGCGAAAACGCCGCTTCCTCGTATGCGCGGTCCAGCCCGGCAAACGCCGCGCCGAGCGTGCGAAACGTATACGGCAGGGTCAAGACGATGTGGGCGATCACCACGCCGCTGATCGTTTCGGTCAGATAGAACTGATTCAGCAAGAGAAACATCGCGGCGCCGACGGCGGCTCCCGGGACCACGAGCGGAGCGAAGAACAGCGCGCTCATGACGCCGGAGGCCCGAATGCGGTACCGTGAGAAGTAGTAGGCGGCCGATCCGCCCAGCAGGATCGACACGAGCGTGGCCAGCGGGGCGATATACAGGCTGAGCGCAAACGCGTGCCCGAATCCCGGCCTGGTCCATAGCGTACGATACCACTGCAGCGACAGCGCGCCGGCCGGCAGCACCATCCGCGACGTGGGATTGAACGAGACGCCGATCGCCACGAGTTCGGGCAAGAGCAGAAACGCGATGGCGAGATAGCTGTACCACGACAGCACCGCGCCGCCCCACCGCTGTCCGGCCGTCACGACGCGCCGGCGGCTTGCCGCCGCATGACGACCAGAGCCGGCAGGCCGACCACGAACACCAGTCCCGTGACCAGCAGGACCACGCCCACCGCGCTCCCAAACGGCCAATTGGGATAATTGAGAAACTGATCGTACGCCAGCGGGGCGAGCAGCTTCATCTTGCCTCCGCCCAGCACCACGGGCGTGATATACGAGCCGATCGCCAGACTGAAGACGAGCGCGCACCCGACCGCGACGCCGTGCAGCGACAGCGGGATCGTAATGCGGCGGAAGATCTGCAGCTCTCCCGCGCCCAGGTTCTGCGCGGCTTCCCGAAGCGACCGGTCGATCAGTGATAAGACGCTCGCGATGGACAGCACCATGAACGGCAGCAGCACGTGCGCCAGGCCGACGACGGCCGCCGTCGGATTATAGAGGAGGGTCAGGGGCCGGCGGCTGAGATGGAGCCCCAGCAGGATATTGTTGATCACACCTTCGGTCCCCAGCACGGCGATCCAGCCGACGGTGCGCGGGACGACGCCCACCAGCAGGGGAGCGATCACCGCCAGGAGCGTGATCTGATAGACGAGGCCGCGCTGCCGGACCATGTAGTAGGCCAGCGGGTACCCCATCAGCAGGCACAGGACCGTCACTTCGAGTCCATAGACAATCGTGGTGAGCAAGTACGCTCTGTAGAGGCTGCTCCCAAAGAACTGCACGTAATTACTCGTCGTCAGCGTGATGCTGGCGCTGGGGAAGCTGCTCGTAAACGACACCAATACGATGAGGATCAGGGGCAGAAAGAAGAAGATCAAAAGAAACCCGACCGGAACGGTGAGATAGCGAGCGGCCGGCGCCCGGAAGAGCCGTGTGGCGCCGGACAGCGCCGGCGTCGCGGTCGTCCGCGGCACCACCGGCTCCGCGGGGAGCGATGTCTTCACAGAAGAATCCGCATCGCGGAGGGTTCCCAGCCGACATACACATCGTCGCCGGCCGCCAGTGGAACGCTCGGCGCCGTCCCGGTCGACTGCGGGATCGCGCTCCGGATTTCCATGCCGTTCGCCAGTCTCAGCCTGCACCGGACGTGCGCGCCGGCATACGCCAGCGCCACGACGGTGGCCCGAAAACAGTTGGGCGAGGCCAGCGGCGCCGCGGCGATCTTCATGCTCTCCGGCCTGACCATCGCATCGCACTCCGCCGGCGGCGTCTCCGGCGCGTCGCCGGCCAGGAAGACCAACCCGCCCTCGCCCCGCAGGCGAACTGCGCCGCCGGCGCGGTCGAGCGGCGCGACGCGAAACACGTTGGCGTCGCCCATGAAATTCGCGACAAACGCATTGGCCGGCCGTTGATACAGGTCGGCGGGCGTTCCGATCTGCTGAAGGCGGCCGCTGCGCATCACGGCAATCCGGTCGCCCATGGTCATCGCTTCTTCCTGGTCGTGCGTCACCATAATCGCGGTGATCCGGAGTTCTTGCTGCAGGCGGCGGATTTCGCCCTGCAGCTCCATGCGCAGGTGCCGGTCGAGACTGCCGAGCGGCTCGTCGAGCAGCAAGACCGTCGGCTCGGTCACCAGCGCGCGCGCCAAGGCGACGCGCTGCTGCTGCCCGCCGGAGAGCTGCCGCGGGAGGCGCTGCTCGAAGCCCCCGAGGTGCACCATCTCGAGGATCTTCGACGCGCGCTGTCGTGCGGCGTCCCGAGGCACGCGCCGCATTTCCAATCCAAAGACGACGTTCTGTTCAACCGTCAAATGCGGAAACAGCGCCAAGTGCTGGAAGACCATGGCCACATCGCGGTGATTGGGCGGAATGTCGTTGGCGAGCCGGCCGCGCAGCCACACCGTGCCGCGTGACGGCTGCTCGAACCCGGCGATCATTCGCAGGACCGTCGTCTTGCCGCTGCCGCTCGGTCCAAGCAGCACCAGGAATTGCCCGGGCGCCACGCTGACGCTGACGTCGTGCACGACCTCGGTCCGATGGAAGACCTTGGCCACCTGCTCCAGACGTACCGCGGCGGCGTCCTGGTACGTACGCTCGGTCAGGGCCAGCGTCCCTCCACGATGTAGGGGAATATAAGCGCGGCCGGCGCCGGGACGACGTGCGGTATGACGGCGCCGGCCGCGTGCTGCTCGAGCTATCTGACGCGTTCGTTGATCATCTGCTGCAGCTGCGGCAGATGCTGTCCGACGTAGGCGTAGTCGTACGTCACCAACTTGTGGGTCTTGAGGCGCTCGGCGGTCACGACGCCCTCGTAGTTGGCAAAGTCGGCGGGCACCGTGATCTGCGAATTCGCCGGCGACCATCCGACCTGCGAGAGAAACGCCTGGCCGACTTCCGGCGACAGCCACTCGTTGAGGAACCGCTGCGTGTACTCGGATGTCACGGCATCGACGCCGGCAGTCACCTCGAACAATGCCGAGGCCTTGGTCGCCCCTTCTTTGGGCCACGCCCACGCAATGTTCAGTCCCCGGCGCTGGGCGGCCGTCGCCCAGCCGCCCCAGTGCGGTCCGAGCCACATCTCCCCCTGATCGATCGCCTCTTCGATCTGCGTGAACGAGTCGACGAAGCGTCCGATGTTCTTCTTGTACTTGGCCCACTCGTTGACGGCCGGCTCGAGGTTGTATTCGTTCTTGCCGAGCCCGTACGCCACCATCACGTACATGTCCCAGAAATTGCTGATGAGCACGACCTTGCCGCTGTACTTGGAGTCGAAAAGATCGAACCACGACGTGGGCTTCTTCACGAACTTGGGATTGTAGGCGATGCCGAAGGGCTGGATGCAAAATGCCACGCCCAATCCGGTCTTCGGCTGGAAGGGCTTGAGCGCATATTTGTAGTTCGGCACGTACTCCTCGTTGATCTTGGCGAAGAGCCCGTCCTTGCTGCCCAGCGCGGCGAACGTATCGTTCCACATGCCGCCGCTCTCGTTCGGCCGGTTCCGGAACGCTTTCAGCTTCGGATATTCCTCCACCGCGCCGCGAACACCGAGATTGACCGTGACGTTCGGATAGCGCTTCCTGAAGAGCGGAACCGCGTGCTGCCGCAGCATATCGACGGTCACGCCGGCGAAGCTACCGACGGAAAGCGTGAGCGACGGCGACGCCGCGTTCGCGACGCCGCTGTCATTGAGGCGCGGGTACGCTAAGGCGGATCCTGCCGCCAGCCCGGTCAGTGCGGCAGAGCGCAGGAATGTTCGCCTGGAATAACGCGAACCGCCTTGCCTGTGCGATGTGGCCTTGGACACGATGGGAATCCCCCCGATCCGCAGTTGGATATGCGGGACTATACGCCAGCAAGGTTCCGCTCCCGCTTTCCGTCACATGTGGCCTCAGTGGCCTTGAGACAGCGGGGCCCGCCCTTCCGAGCACCATCAAACCAGGACCGCTTCCTTCCGAGCGATTTCTCAGACACCTCCCCGTTCTCCTGCCTTCTCTCTGCCTCAGAACTTCGGAGAGGCTGCACTTATACCCCCTTGCCGTGCGCCGCGTCAACCAGCGGGGGGAGACGACACATGACCACGTTCACTTTGGCACAAGCATGATCTTGGCCGCGCTCACGTCTCCGCGGAGGAGCTGCTCGAACGAGTTCGGCCCGGCCTCGAGCGGGCGCTCCTCCAGCCATGCGCCCGCCGTGTCGATGATCCCCGCGTTCAGCAGGGCGAGGGCCTGCGCAAACGTCTTGCGAGTATAGGCGAACGATCCCGTGATCTGCGTCTCGTTCCGGACGATGTCGTTGATGGGAAGGGTCGTTTCGGCTTCGTGAAGCCCCACCAGCACCACCCGGCCGCCCCGGCGGACCGAGCGGACCGCGGCCTGCCGGGTGGCCGCCTGTCCCACTGCATCGATCGCGACGTCGACGCCCGCGCCCCCTGTGAGGGCCCGGACGGCGGCGGCCGGATCGCTCTGGCCGTCCAGCAGGTGTGTCGCCCCCCACGTGCGCCCGGTACGCAGACGCGCCGAATTGGTGTCCGTGACGGCGAGCACGGCGGCGCCGGCGTGCCGGGCGGCGGCAAGCACGCACAGGCCGATCGCGCCGCACCCCAGCAGGAGCACGCTCCCGCCGGGCACGAGGTGCGCGAGCTCCACCGCACGCACGCCGCAGGCCAGCGGCTCGGCGAACGCGGCGGCAGCGCTCCCCATCTCCGCCGGCACCGCGAAGCAGTTCCCGGCCGGGACCGCGACCAACTCCGCGAACGCGCCGGGACGGTGCACGCCGATGATCTCGCGCGTCGCGCAGAGATTGTGAAGGCCCGCACGGCAGCGGGCACATTTCCCGCACGAGACCAGAGGGTTGACGGCGACCCGCTGGCCGCGTGCGAGGGGGGCCCCCAGTGGCGCGTGCTCCACGCGCCCGCAGAACTCGTGCCCCATGATCAGCGGGGGTTTCCGCAGGCTGTTTTCGCCCACGTAGCCCGACAGCTCGGAGCCGCAGATTCCGACAGCCTCCACCCGGATAATCACGTCGTCCGGCGCCGGCACCGGCTCCGCAATGTGCTCGAGCGTCATGGACCGGGGACCGTGCCAGACCAGTGCCCGCATCCCGCCGCCTCCTCCCCGCGCCCCGCCGCCCGGCGATCGCCGTGCGCGATCTACCGCAGCGCCGAGCCGATCCCGAGCAGTCCCACGAGCACCAGAAACCCCAGGATCATGGCCTCGAAGCCTCGCTCAGACAGCCTGTTGGTGAGCGCAACGCCAGCGGCAAATCCGAGCACCAGGACCGGCAGCAGCTTCGCCGTGAGCGAGCGCGCCGGCGCGCTGATGGCCCCGCCGAGCGCGAGCAGGACCAGGCTCGTCGCGGTCGCCAGGAATACATAGACGACCATGTTGCCGCGAAACCGGTCCTTGGCGAACCCGCGCGCCATCAGATAGAGCGCGACGGGAGGACCGTTGAGGCTGGTGCTGGTCGAGAGCAGGCCGCTGAGGACGCCGACGGCGATGGTGTCGAGCGTGCCGCCTCTGAGGCGCGGCCGAAAGCGCGTGAGCATCACGATTGCGAAGGCCGCGGTCACCGCCGCGATCGCTGCCTTGAGGGGGCGCGGGCGTCCCCACACGAGCAGCGCCATGCCGATCGGCATGCCGCCAAGGCTCGACAGGTAGAGCGGGCGGATCACGCGCCAGTCCACCTCCCGCCGGATCTCCGGCCGCAGGACCAGCAGGCCGCTCGCAACCAGCCCGAGCAGCAGGGTCAGCACGACGACGAACTGCGGAGGGTAGACTAGCGTCAGCAGCGGCGCGCTCACCAGGTTGAATCCGAAGCCCGTCGCCGCGGCGGCCGCCGCCGACAGGAAGATAATGAGAGAGACCACGATCAACACAGGCTCAGGTGCACCGTAACGAGGCGCCCGGCCGCGGTCACGAGCGGCGCGAGAGAGCGAGCAGGTCCATTCCGTCGACCAGTCGCCGGAAGCTCTGCATCGTCTGCTCGTCCCAACTGGCGCGGATCGGGCCACGAACGAACGCGGACCGGATCATTCTGCCGAGGACAAGGAGCTCTTTCACCATCCGCTGGCCACCGAGATGCGTCTCGAAGGCGATCAGCGGCAGATGTCGCATGAGGAGCTCGGCCGCCTGCGTCCGCTCCCCCTGGCGATAATAGTGCAGCACCCGCACGAAGACATCCGGCAGCATGCTGCTGGGCATCGTCCCGGCGGCGCCCTGATCAAGCTCTTCCAAAAAGAGGATGCCCGCCGTCCCGCCGAAGAGGCCCTTGAGCGCGTCATGCCCAAGCCTGCGCATCTGCCCGATCTTCGCCGGCGCCCGCATCGCCTCGACCTTGAAATACCCGAGGCGCTCCACCCGCCGCGCCAGGTCCACGAGAAAGGCGGCGGGCATGGTGATGCCGCTGAGCGGATGGTCCTGGAGGATGAGGGGTACGGTCGTGGCTCGCGAGATCGCCTCGCAGTGCCGCTGGATCCCGTCGAGATCAGACAGCCACCCCCCGAAGAACGGCGGGAGGAACATTACCGCATCCGCCCCCAAGTCCTGCGCCTCCCGCGCGAACCGGATGGCGCCCACCGTGCTCGGATGGTTGCAGGTGGCCACGACCGGGACACGGCCGCTGACGTGCCTGACCACCCACGTGATCACCTTGGTGCGCTCGGCGTCGCTGACGGCGTAACCCTCGCTGGCGTTCGCCAGCAGGACCATGCCGTGCACGCCCGCGTGAAGCAGGAGGTCGATCGTCGCGCGCTGCCCCGCCTCGTCCAAGTCGCCGTCGCCGTCGAAGATCGTGGGCACGATCGGGAAGACGCCGTCCAGGACGCGCTCGCTCGCCATCGGCACCTCAGCTCCCATCGCGGGATCCCGCGAACACCGCGTACGCATCCCGCCCGCGGGACAGGTGCGCCCGGACCGCCGCGAGCAGCGCCTCCTTGTCCCGGTGCTCGTACCCTCGCAGGATGCGGACGTGTTCGGCGTGGACATCGCGGGAGTTGCGCAGCGTCGCCAGCCGGAAGGCGCGCGCCATGACGATGTCGATGTTCAGCCGGGCGTGCAGCTCGGACAGCACCGGGTTGTCGGCCAGATCGACGCAGGCCTGGTGGAACTCACGGTTGAGCCGAAGCCACGCCAAATAGTCGGTCACCGAGTCTCCGTCGATCAGTGCTTCCTCGCCGGCGAGGAGGGCGCGCAGCCGCTCCACGTCCTGATCCGTCGCGTGCGCGAGCCCGCGGCGGGCGCCGAACTCCTCCATCATGAGCCGCACGTCGAAGAGCGCGATGACGCGCTCCAACGAGAGGCTGCTCACGAACGTGCCCCGGTGCGGCAGCAGCACGACGAGGCCCTGCTCCACGAGGCGATTGATCGCCTCTACGACCGGCGTGCGGCTCACCCCTAGTTCCCTGGCGATGCCTTCCGGCCGTATCTTGTCGCCTGGACGGAGCGTCGCGGTGAAGATCCGATGGCGGAGAACACGGTAGACCTCCTCGGCTAAATCTGTCCGCCGAATCTGGACAGCATCGTCATTCACCGATGTGCTCATGTCCTCCGCGCTGGATCCTCAAAAAGGATTAAACATGTAACATGTAGTATGTTACCATATCATAGACCAACTTGAAATTCGAGTCAATTTTCCTGGGATCGATCGACGTCCGGGAAACCTGAGCAAAGGACGGCTGGCATGTTAGGCTTCGCGCACCGACACGGACCGAGGTGACTCGCGTGTGGGGCTGGATCCTGAGACGCCTAGTGGCGCTCGTGGCTGTGCTGGCCGCGATCTCGGTGGTTACATTCGCCCTGCTGGCCATGATTCCAGGAGATCCCGCCACGGTGATGCTCGGCGCCGAAGCGACGCGGCAATCGATCGTGGAACTCCATCAGGCGCTCGGCCTTGATCGCCCGCTGCCCGTGCGCTTCGCCATCTGGCTCGGAGATGTCCTCAAGGGGAACCTCGGCTATTCCATTTTTGCCCACCGGCCTGTCTCGACCATGATCACCGAGCGCCTATCGACGACGCTGACCCTCTGTCTCCTGGCGCTGCTGATCGGCGTCGTGGTCGGCGTGGCGAGCGGCGTGATGGGCGCCGTCCGGCAAGACAGCGCCGCCGACCAGTTGATCCGCGTGTTCCAACTGTTCGGCCTCTCGGTCCCCGACTTTTGGCTCGCCATCCTGCTGCTGCTCATCTTCTCGGTCGAGTTTCGTCTGGTGCCGCTCGTAGGCTACAAGACCATCACGGAATCGTTCTGGACAGCCATCCGCTTCCTCGCGCTGCCCGCCCTGGCCTTGGGGATCGTCCAGGCGGCGAACCTGGCGCGGATGACGCGCGCCTACATGCTCGAGGTGCTGCGCAACGACTACGTGCGCACGGCCCGAGCGAAGGGGCTGGCGGGCCGGACGGTGACCTACCACCATGCGCTGCGCAACGCGCTGCTGCCTGTGATCACCGTCCTCGGGATCCAGGTGGGCGCTCTTCTCTCAGGCGCCGTGGTCGTGGAGACGGTGTTTGGACTGCCGGGGGTCGGGCAGCTGGTGGTCAGCGCGATCCTGACGAGAGACTATCCGCTCATCCAAGGCATCATCCTCTACACGGCTTTCATCTATGCGCTGACGAACCTCGTGGTTGACCTCAGCTACGGGTTCCTAGACCCGCGCGTCCGGGAAGTGGAATGAGCCATGCGACGGCTTCCCCGCCTGCTGCGGCGGGCAGGCCGGACCTGGGTCTCGGCGCTGGGCGCGCTGCTCCTGGCCGCCTCGGTGGCGGCGGCCGTGGCGGGTCCGGCCGTCGCGCCGCGATCGCCGATCGACATCGCGATTCAGGACCGTCTACAGGCCCCGAGCGCGCGCCACTGGTTCGGCACCGATCAGTATGGAAGGGACGTCCTCTCCCGCGCCCTCTGGGGCAGCCGATACAGCGTGGGGGCCGCCTTCACGGCCGTTACGCTTGCGACGATCGCCGGCGGCCTGCTGGGGCTCGTGGGCGGCTACGGGGGAGGCTGGCCCGACTGGGCGATCATGCGGGCGTGCGACGTGTTTCTGGCGTTTCCGGGCCTGCTGCTGGCGATCGGCGTCGCGGCTGTGCTGGGGGCCGGGATCAAGAGCATTGTAATCGCGCTTGCGATCGTCTACGCACCGCGCATGGCCCGGGTGATGCGCGGCGCCGCGCTGCCCGTCCGCCAGATGGAGTACATCGAAGCCGCCCGCAGCGAAGGGGCCGGGGCCGCCCGCATCATGCTGCGCCATGTGTTGCCCAATTGCTTCCCCGCGCTGATCGTCCAGGGATCGATCAGCTTCTCGCAGATCCTCCTGGCCGAAGCGGCGCTCAGCTTCCTCGGCCTGGGGGAACCGCCGCCGACCCCGACCTGGGGCGCGATGCTGTCGGAGGGCAAGGACTTCCTGACGACGGCCCCGTGGGTGGCCATCTTCCCGGGGCTCTGTATCTCCGCGTGTGTTCTGGGGCTGAACCTCGTCGGCGATGCCCTGCGCGACATCCTGGATCCACGACTGTCATGAGGAGGGCGTGCCGGGCTTTCGTGCGTCTAGTCTGAGAGGGGGGATCGTCATGTACGCAAGCGTGTTGTCTCGCCGCCGGGGGTTCGTCGTCGTCGCATTGATCGCCTTCGCGGTCGTCTCGCAGCCCGCGTCGTTTGCGGCCGCGCCGCAGCCGAGGGTCGGCGGAACGCTGAAAGTCGCGCTCGCCGCGGACGCTTACAGCCTGGACATCCAGGTTGCGCCCGACTACGAAAACCGCCTCGCGTTGATGAACGTCGTGGAGCAATTGGTCACCCTCGACAGCGGGGTCAACGTCGCCCCGGCGCTCGCGGCCAGCTGGGACGTGAAGGACGCGAGGATCTACACGTTCCATCTCCGCCGCGGCGTGAAGTTTCACAACGGCAAGGACATGACCGCCGCCGACGTCATCTACTCGCTGCAGCGCTTCAAGGACAAGGGCTATCGCAAAAGCGACCTGGCCGGGATCGAGAGCATGGAGGCGCCGGACCCATCCACGGTGCGCATCACCCTGAAGGCGCCGGACGGCACCTTCCTGTTCAGCCTCGCCAATCCCGTCGGCACGGTGGTGATCATGCCCAAGGGCCTGGCCGAGGAGCAGGGGGGCACGGTCACGCATCCGGTCGGCACGGGGCCGTTTCAGTTCGTGGAATGGGCGCGCGACCGGTACATCGTGATCAAGCGCTTCGCCGATTACAAACCGTGGCCGGAGAAGGCCTCCGGATTCGCCGGCAGCAAGGTTGCCTACGTGGACCAGGTGAGCTTCATCCCCATCAAGGACACCTCGGTCCGCGCCAACGCGCTGGCGACCGGCGACGTGGACATCGCCGATGGGCTGGGCTTCCCCGAGTACAGCCGGCTGAAGGGCGCCCCCGGCCTGAAGGTCTTCGACATTCCATCGTACACGATCACCGAGATGCGGTTTGGCCACAAACAGAGCCTCATGGCCAATCGCGCGCTCCGCCAGGCCGTCGCGTACGCGATCAGCAAGAAGGAGCTCGTCGACGGCGTCACCTACGGTCTGGGCAAGCCGGCGCCCTCGATCGTGCTGCCCGGCTCGGCGCTCTACGACGGCATTACGTCGAAGGACGCCGGCTACAACCCGGGCAAAGCCAAACAGCTGCTGGCGCAGTCCGGATACAAGGGCGAGGTGCTGAAGATCAACGTCTCGACGAGCGCGCCCCTGGACGGACCGGCCGCCGTCATCATCCAGTCGATGCTCAAGGCCGTCGGGATCAACGCGCAGGTCAACACGATGGAGCTGGCGGCGTGGGTACAGACGTGGCTGACCGGCACCTACGACATGTTCATCAACGATCTGTCGTTCCGCCCCGATCCGATCTCGATCTACCGGCCGCTGTGGAACTCCCGCAGCACGCCGTCCGGGTACAACAACCCGCAGTGGGACCAGCTGACGGGCGCGGTTGCGCTGACCACGTCCCTCCCGCAGCGCCGGGCGCTCATCGACCAGATCCATCAACTGCAAGTGGCGGACCTGCCGTTCATGCCGCTATTCTTCGGCACCGTGGGGCAGGGCTACCGCGACACGGTGCACGGGTACGACGTATGGGCGGCCGGATACGTCCGCGTTTGGAACGTCTGGACGGACAAGTAGCCTGACTCGCAGCCCGTAACCAGTGCCGGTTTCGACGGGGGTGGCGCCGCAGCGCGCCGCCCCGTGGTCCCGGGGGCAGCTGCGGCCGCGGCATTGGAACGCACGAGGAGGCGCCATGCTGATCACGGACCTGAGAGCGATGGTCGTCAGGATTCCGCGCCCGGAATCGGCGTTCTCGGGCGGAGCCGGGGTCCGGGGGCGGGCCCAACCCGCACCCGACTCCTCCTACCAGATCATCGAGCCGTACCCGACCGTCTTCCCGACCGCGGTCGAAACCCTGCTCGTCTCCGTCGACACCGATCAAGGCGTGACCGGCCTCGGCGAGGCGCAGTTCCCGGTGGCGCCGGAGGCCGGCGCGGTCCTGGCCGAACGCCTGATCCGGCCCCTCCTGCTCGGCAAGGACCCACTGCGCCGGGAGAGCCTCTACCAGATGCTCTACTCCGCCATGCGCTACCGGGGCCACATCACCGGTATGTTCCTGGACGTGGTCGCGGCCGTCGACAACGCCCTCTGGGACCTCGCCGGCAAGGCGATGGACCAGCCCGTGTGGCAGCTGCTCGGCGGGCGCGCCCGCGACCGGATCCCCGCGTACGTCTCGGGGCTCGTCGGGGACACCCGGGCGAGCCGCATCCAGGAGGCGCTGAAGTACAAACGCCAGGGGTTCCGGGCGCTGAAGATCTTCGGCGGCCACGGCGTCGAGGAAGACGCGGCAGAAGCGGCGGCCCTGCGGGAAGCGCTCGGGCCGGAGGTCGCGCTCTGCGTCGACACTCAATGGATGTACGGTCCGGACGCCGCTATCCGCCTCGGCCGGGAGCTCGAACGGCTCGGCGTCACCTTCTTCGAGACCCCGGTGCAGCCGGAGGATCTCGTGGGGACCGCGCGGGTGGCGCGGGCGTTGGACCTGCCGATCGCCGGCGGAGAGTGCGAGCGGACGCGCTACCAGTTCACGCCGTGGCTGGAGGCCGCCGCCCTGGACATCGTCCAGGTGGACGTGGGGCGGTGCGGGACAACGGAGTCACGCGCGATCGCGCTCCTGGCAGAAGCGTTCCACCGGCCCCTGACCCTTCACCTGGGCGTCGGCCTGTTCGGCTACATCGCCATCTCCCTGCAGGTGGCGGCCTGGGCCACAGGGTTGCTTCTGGTGGAATACCAGCCTCAAATGGTGGAGCTTGCCTCGAGCCTGCTCGACGAGCCTTTCCGTGTAGACGCGGGCCGGTTCGTCGTGCCCGAGGGGCCGGGAGCCGGCGTACGTCCAAACGCCGACGCGCTCGAGCCTTACGTGATCCGGCCCAAGGGCGGCCGGTGGCGGGACATCGCCGAATGAGCGGCGTCACCTAATCGACGACAGGAGGAGAGAGTAGATGGCAGAGTCGATGCACGACCGGGCGGTGCGAGAGGTTCGCTACGATGCGCTCACATGGCAGGAGATCAACGAGGCCGTCGCACTCAAGAAGGTCGTGATCTTACCCATCGGCGCCACGGAGCAGCACGGCCCTCATCTCCCCCTCGAGACGGACACGAAGCAGGTGAGAGCGCTCAGCCTCGAGGCCGCCCGGCGCTCCCCGGAAGACATGCTGGTGCTACCGGAGGTCGCCTACGGGTACACCCACCACGTGATGGACTTCCCCGGCACGGTCAACATTGAACCCAGCACCTTCATGCGCTTCCTGATCGATATCGGCCGCTCGGTCGCCTATCACGGGTTCAAACGCATCATCATGATCAACGGACACGGCTCCAACATGCCCCTGGTCGAGGTGGCCGCGCGGCAGGTCAGCCTGCAGACCGATGCCGTCTGCATGTCTCTGGGATGGTGGCACCTGCCGGGCAAGTACTGGAACACGATCCGCACCTCGCCGGTGGGCGGGTGCGCGCACGCCTGCGAGCTCGAGACGTCGCTCTACTGGCACGTCAATCCGGACGGCGTGCGCACCGACCGGATCAAAGGCTACATCCCGAGCTACATGGCGCTGCCGGGGGCGGACAAGTGGCACTACCGGGACATCACCCTGGGGTCGGGCCCGGCCGGCATCATGGACTGGACCTCCTCGTTCTCAGAGACTGGCTCAAATGGCCTGCCAGAACACGCGACTCCCGAAAAGGGCCGGCTCCTCTACGAACACATCGTCAAGGAGTTGATCGAGCTCGTCCGCTGGGTTCGGACGCGGCCGGACCTCAAGCGGCGTGATCGCCACGCCGAAGTGCCCACTTTCGAGCTTCCCTTTGAATTCTGAGAGATTCTGAGAGTAATGGGCCGGGCACCAACTCCGGGCCAACGCCTCTTGCAGATCATGACCGATTGTCAGTCCCTCCATTCCCGCGGAGGAGAAGGGCCACCGCTGCGTCCAAGGTGGTGGGCGCAGCGCAATACACCGCGGTGAAGTATGCCGGGCCTCCGCGTCACGATGCGCTGATCGTTGGCCGTCCCAGTGGCTGTTGATCCCATTCAAGATGCCGCTGTGAAGAACAGATAGCCGATGAGCGCGATCCCGAAGAGCGCCACCGTGGCCGTCAACAAGATTGCAGCGAGCGATGTTGGGTGGAATTGCTCCCGTTCGATTGCGACCCGCGTGCGAGCGTAGTGAATCCACGCCGCGAGGACCGTCAAAATACCGATAGCGATAAGGACGGCCCCCAGGTAGACGGAGGCGCCTGCGCCGGGCGGCGTGGAGGCGGGATGGGACAAGGCGAGCATTTGGCGCAGCGTAATGCCGAACTTCGACACGACAAACCCGAAGACGATGATGGAGATACTGGTGCGGATCCAGGCAAGCAGCGTCCGTTCGTTCGCGAGGTGATCACTCGCCTTGCTCGAGGTTCCCCGGCGATCCGTGCCCATCCATCCCCTCCGCTGTGCTCAGATCGCGTCTCACTCTGGACTTGAATCGGCTAAGCATCGCCCTGGAGCGGCGCGTATCACCTCGTGAGATTGAAGAAATTCTCGACCACGTGGGCGATGTCCCCTTGGGTCCGAGGAGCTCTGGAGGCGCGGCGCACACGGTGTCCCTGAATCTCACCACGGCACAGGCAGACGGGTACTATAATAACACGGCCGCCCGTAACGCTTTCCCTGATCGATGGCGTGTCTGATTCAGACTTATAGGCATCTTGACATCTAAACATCATTCTGCTAACCTAAAGCCACTGCATGGATCGACAACCTGACGCGGGCCAAGGGCAGCGGCAGGCGTGAGCGGGGTAGCCCATCGCGGACCCCGAGACAGAATGGGTCGAGAGAGCGCTTCGAGGGAGCACTCAGATGGCGAGAGAAGACGAACCTGCCGGAGGTGAGATCCTGGTCCTGAATCGCGTTCAACTGATCGTACAGCTCAACCGCGATCCGGAGCTGCGCTTTATGAGCAACGGGAACCCGATGATTCAGCGGTGCCGAGCCAGACGCGCACCCTGAGCGGCTAGTAGAGGCAGAGGCCGCGCCCGAAGAGCAGTAGCCTGTCGCCGGTTCACACGCCGGCGAGCATTGCGTAGACGTGGACGAGGCACCCGTTGTGGTGGGCGCTTCTCCCCCCTCCGAAGCGCCGGGCGTTCGCCGCGCCCCCTCGTCCCGTTCTTTCCTCCCCGCGATGAGCGGCTTCCGGACCCTTCACCTGTCTTCCATATAGATCGACATCAGATCGACTCAGCCGCCCCGGCCGAACCCGGCGAGGGGCAATTCCCGCGTGGAAAGGAGTTGATCGACATGCCCGCCCTACCGGCCGCGTCCGCATTGATGCGGCTCACTCCCCGCGACCGCGCGCTCCTTGGCGCGCTCCACGAGCTTCGATACCTGACCGTGGCGCAGATCCAGGAGGTCTGCTTCCCCACGATCACGGCCGCGAGCGTTTCGCACCGGCTCACCGTCCTGCGCCGCCGGGGCCTGCTCGACTGCCTGTCCCACCGGACGTTCGGCGACCGCCGGGCGTTCTGGGGCCTGACCGCACTTGGCCGCGCCGCGGCTGCCGGACTCGACGGCGCGGAGCCGGCCCGGCCGGGCGCTCCGGTGGCCGCACTTCACATGGACCACCTCGTCGCGACCAACCAGGTGTTCTGCGACCTCTGCCGGGAGCACGCCGCGGGCCGGCTCGGGCCGTTTCACTGGCGCGGCAGCCAGCATTCGCACGTGAACCTTGGACAGACCCACCTCGTGCCCGATGCCGTGATCCTGGTCGCATCGCCCGATGGAGGATGGTGGATGTACCTCCTCGAGCTCGACCGGCACACGATGCCCGAGTCCGCACTGGCCGACAAGTTCGATCGCTACCATCTCATGTACCGGCTCGCGGCCGCGCGGCGTGACGACCCCCTCTGGGAGCTGCGGGCCGATGCCTGGGTGCTGTTCGCCTGCCGCGACGAGAAACGCGCGACCATGGCGGCCCGGCTTGCCGGCGGGTGCGGTCTGGAGCGGATGTGGGCGGGGTCCGCGCGGGAATGCGCCGCCGGCCTGGCCGCGGCGGTGGGTCCGGGAGTCTGCCCGGCCGTTCGCCCGGGCGCCTGCTGCGACGTCCCGTCTCCAGCGCTCACCGGCGGTATTGCGCCGCCGCCCCGTTCCATCATCGCAGAACGAGAGGAGGTCTCACGATGAACCGCTGGGTGTCCTGGATGTGCGTGTCGGTCCTTGCTGTGCTCTCGGCGCTGCCCGCGCCTGGGTTCCCGATCGTGTCGATCCTGCTCGCCTGTGCCGCCTGGGCGTGTGTCCTGCGCATCGTCGCCGGCCGCTCGGCGAAGCTCCGCGCGGGCCCGCTGGCCGCCGCGTCGTGGGCCGCGCGGGATGACGCCGCCGTCCTCGCCGCTCCGGGACCGTTCATCCTCGGGTGGTGGGGGCGGGCCCGGACTCCGCTCTATCTGAGCGAGGAGCAACTGTCCGGCCACGTGCTCGTACTCGGGCCCTCGCGAAGCGGCAAGACGGCCGGCGCGTTCGCTCCGAATATCCTGCTCCGGGATCCGGAGCGGGAGAGCATCGTCGTGCTCGACGTCAAGACCGGCCCGCGGTCGCTGTGGAACGTGACAGCCGGACGATACGCGCAGCGGGCCCACCTGTTTTGCCCGCTGCTCGAGGGCTCGGTCCCGTACAACCCGCTCGAGGAGATCGATACGATCGGCGCGGCCCAACGCAAAGCATGGCTGCTCGTCCATAACACGACACCGCGGGACCTCTCGGGCGACGCGCGCGTGTACGTGTCGGCCGCCGCGGACCTGGCCACCCTGCTGTTCCTCCACGTGCAGCAGGACCGGGCCGACGGGGGACATACCGTCGCCGCGTGCTACCGGCTGCTGAGGGGGGGAATCGGCGCGGTGCGCGAGGCGCTTCGGGGCAGCCGGATCGCCGCGGCCCGTGAGCAGGCAGGCACCTTCGCCGCCCGGGAACGCCGCGTACAGGAGGCCGCGGTCACGGGCCTCCTGGAGCGGCTGGCGCCGTGGGCCGACCCGATTGTCAGCGCGGCGACGTCCCGGCACTGGGACTTCGCGGCCCTCGGCCGAGATCCCGAAGCGCTCTACATTCTCCTGCCCGAAGCCGACGCCGGGCGCCTCCAGCCCCTCGTCGCCTGGTTGGTCGCCGACCTCCTGGACGGCCTGATCGAGCAGGCCGATCGCTGCGGCCTCCGCTGCCCCGTGCGTATGTACCTCGACGAGTTCACCCGATTCGGGTATCTCGCGGGATTGAGCGACCGGCTCCCAACCCTGCGGGAGCGGCGAGTGAGCCTCGTCCTGGGCGCGCAGGTGATCAGCCAGATCGAGGACGTCTACGGAGTCCGCGGCGCCCGGACGCTCGTGGGCAACACCGAAACGAAGTTGCTCTTCCGTCCGGGAGATCTCGAGACCGCCCGCATGGTCAGTGCCTGGTTGGGCCGGACGTCCGTTCCCGCGGTGTCGGTGACCACGCGCGGCCGCGGGGCTCGGAGCGTCACGGTGCATCCCTACGTGCGGGCGCTCGCGCCGGTCGAAGATGTGACGCGGATGCCGGACGGCGCGGTGATCGCCCTGACGGGCGCCTCGCGGCCGCTTGCGCTCCGGCAGGCCCGATACTTCGAACACGCCGCCTTTCAGGTGACGCCGCCGCCGTTTCCCCTGCGGCGGCGGGAGGCGCCGAGGATCGCGCCGGCGGCGCCCGCTCCCACGCGGTCCCCGCGGTTCGGGCGGACGCCGCCACCCCGGCCCGCGGGCGGCGTGAGTCCGGGAACCGCAGGAGACCCCGGCGGGCTGACGAACTCCGGGAAGCGGCGGCCGCGCGGCGCGGCGGACACCCTGCCGGGACCTGGCGCCGCGGGCATATGAGAGACATGTGGATCGACGCGCACCTGCACCTGGACGTTCCTGCGTTTGACGCCGACCGCGACGCGGTGCTTGACCGCGCCGCGGCCTCCGGCGTCGGCCTGATGGTCTCCGCGGGAACCTCTGTGGAAGGCAGCCGGCGGGTGCTCGCGCTGGCCGAGCGATGCCCGGCCGTGCGGGCGGCGGTTGGGATTCATCCCGAGTCGGCGGCCACCGCCGATGCGGCCGCGCTCGCCGCGGTGGCGGAACTCGCCCGGCACCCCGGCGTCGTGGCGATCGGCGAGATCGGGCTCGACTACCACGCGCGCTCGAGTGTGCCGCGCGAGATCCAGGCCGACGCGTTCCGGGCGCAGCTCCGGCTCGCGCGGCGGGCGGGACTTCCGGTCATCGTGCACAATCGCGACGCGCACGGCGACGTGGAACGGATGCTCCGCGAGGAGGCGATGGCGCGCGTCGTGTGCCACTGCTTTACGGGAACGCCCGAGGTAGCCCTGCGCTGGGCGGACGCGGGGTGGATGATCTCGCTCGCCGGGCTGCTCACATTTTCGAGCGCCGGACCCCTCCGCGACGTCGCCCGATGCGTCCCCGCCGACCGGTTGCTCGTGGAGACGGACGCGCCCTACCTGGCGCCGGTCCCGTTCCGCGGGCGGCGATGCGAACCCGCGTTTCTTCCCCATACCGCCCGGATGCTCGCGGACCTCCGCGGCGTATCCCCGGACGCGCTCGAGGTAGTCCTCGAGGAGAACGCAACCCGGACGTTTGCGCCGGCGCGTCCGGGGTGAGGCGGCTCCGCTTGGGAACCGGCACCCTTGCGCTCGGGGCGCAGGGCTCCCCGGCCGCCGAGATTTCCACCCCAGACGATCAAGCGCTGGTGACCTTCCTCGCCGCGGTCATTGCGCCGCGCTCCGGCGACACATCGGTCAAGGTGACGGTCGCGCCGCTCGATGCCGGGTCGATTGCCCCCGCGATCACGGGCCAAACCTTCGACAGTAACGGCTACCGGATCGACGCAGTCTACGCGACGTCGGGCGAGCCCGTGGTGCTCACCGACCCGGTGACCGTGGTGCTTCGCTACGCCGCCCACTCCCCGCAGATGCTCCGGAACCAGGACAAGGCATGGCTCGCCCTGCCCGGTACCCGGTTCGACGGCACGCAGCAGCTCCTTGCCGCGTCTCCCCGGCTGGGCGTGTTCGTTGCCGCGGCCGGGGCGCGGAGGTCGCGCGGGGCGCCTGGCGGACCCGCCGGCGCCCCGGTGGCCGCCGGAGCGGGAGGCATCACCGCGGTCCTGGGACGGTGGTTCATGCCGCCGCGCGGCCGAAGGGGATCGGGTGGAGAGCAGCGGGCGGCGGGCGTTATAATAAGAGTGCGATGGATAGAACTGTGCCGCCGAAACCGCGGATGATGCGCCGGGCGCTTGGGGTGGTGATCGGGCTCCTCGTCGCGGCGGGACCCTGCGCGCCGATCGCCGGGGCCGATCAATTCCCGCCGACGAGTGACGAGGTCAAGTTCGGCGCCCAGGTTGCCAAGGACATCGAAGCGCACTACCGGCTCGTGACGAATCCGGCGCAAGTGGACCGCGTCACGCGCGTGGGAGACGCGCTCACCCGGATCGTCGAGCGTCAGGACATGGTCTTTCACTTCAAGATCATCGATCTCCCCGTGGTCAACGCATTCTCCATTCCCGGCGGCTGGGTGTACGTGACCGCGGGAATGATGAAGTTCATCCGCAGCGATGACGAGCTCGCCGCCGTGCTGGCGCACGAACTCACCCACGTGAACCACCACCACTACTATATCCGTGCTGAGCGCCAGAAGCACATGGTGCCGGCGCTGATCATCGCCGCCGCCCTCTCCGTGCTGGTGCGCTCGCCGGCACCGATCATGGGCGTGCAGGTCGCCGCGCAGGGTGCCATGAACGACTATCAGCGGGACCTCGAGCGGGAAGCGGATCTGAATGGGATTGCGTACCTCGCCAAGACGTCCTACTCGCCGGTGGCGATGCTGGCGTTGATGGAACACCTGGCCGAGCTCGAGCGGTACTCCGGCATTCCAGACCTGGGGGTCTACTATCAGGACCACCCCACCGCGGCGGATCGGGTCGCCTACATTCAGGCGGACCTGACCAAGCGCGGCATCCCGCTCGTGCGGCGGTCCGTCGAAGGCTACCTGAGGATCACGCTCGATCCGGCCGCCCTCGCGAACGGGCAGCCGGTGACGGTGCTGGTGGACGCCACCCCGGTGCTCACGATCGGCACGGGGGCCGATGGCCAGGGTCCCGCGGACCGCGCCCAGGCGGTCGTCTCGCGGCTGACCGCCTTTTTCAACCGGGACCCGGCGGCGTTCGACGTCCATGCGGCGGCGCTCCTCGATCACTGGAGCGTCATCGGCGGGGAGGCCGTCCTGTTCGATGTGACGCCGCAGGACGCCGCCTACGCCAAGACCACGCCGGAGCTCCTCGCCCAGGACATCCGGGCCCGGCTGGCCCGGGTCATCGCCGCGGCGCCGTACAACCGGAAGTTCTGAGTTCCGTGGAGCTGCACGTGGCGTTTCTGCCGGAGGAGGCGGGGTCACTACGCCGCCGCGCGGTCGTGTTCATCGATGTCCTGCGGGCGACGACCTCTCTCGTGACCCTGCTCGAACGCGGATGCGAGGAGGTGCTGATCGCCCCGAGTGTGGAGGCGGCCCGGCGGTACCGGGATGCCCACCCGGCCGTCCTCGCCGCGGGAGAGCAGGGCGGGCGCGCGCCCGAGGGATTCGATTTTGGCAACAGCCCGGCCGCGTTTGCCCGAAGCGATCTCGCCGGCCGGCGCGTCGTGCTCGCGACCACCAACGGCACGCGCGCGATGCACGTCGCGCGCGACGCGCCGTGTGCGCTGGCCGGGTGCCTGCGGAACCGGTCCGTCGTGGCGCGTGAGGTCGTCGCCGCCGCGGACGCGGCGCGCTTGGACATCACCCTGGTGTGTGCCGGCCGCGAAGGGCGATTCAGCCTGGACGATGCCTACACCGCGGGGGCGATCGTCGAGGCCGCGTCCGGCGCCCCTTCGCCCGCGGGCCTCGACCTGACGGACGCGGCGCTTGCGGCCCGGGCCCTCTTTCACGCGTTCCCGGACGCGGACGCGATGTTCCGGAGCACCCGGGCCGGCCGGAACGTTGTCGAAATCGGGCTCGCCGAGGATTTGCCGTATTGCGCGGAGCGGGACCGGTCGGTGGTGGTGCCGCGCGTGGGCGATCGGGTCCGCCTGCTCGACGCGTGAGGGCGGGCGGCTAGGCCTTGGCCCGGCCGTTGCGGCCGCTCCACTTGGCGATCTGCCAGGTGGCCTTCAGCTTGCCGACGTATCCCCGCAGGAGGCCATGTTTCTCCTGTTTGGAGACATGCGTGAGGTGACGCAGCGGCACCGTACACGTGCGCAGGCCCGACGTCTTCACGTGGCGGCTGAGCGCCGCCTCGATGCCGAACCCGGTGCTCTGCAAGTCGGGGATCTCTTTCAACACCCGGCGGCGCAAGGCGCGTTGGCCGGAGAAGTTGGGAAACAGCGTCTGCATCAGGTCGCGTGGGATCTGCCCGACGCACACTTCCGCCGCGCCGGTGAGGACCGGCAGCAGCAGATCTTCCATATGCTGGGCGGAGAGGCCGACCAGGTCGCCGTCGAGCAGCAGAATGATCTGGGCGTCGGTCGCGTCCAGCCCCGCCGCGATCGCGCCGCCCTTGCCGAGATTTTCGTGCAGTTCGATCACGCGTGCGCCGTGCTGGCGGGCGGCGTCGACCGTGGCGTCGCGGGAGCCGTCGCTGACCACGATCACGTCATCGACCAGGGGGCAGTGCTTAACGGCGTCGACAACCTCGCCGATCGTCCGTTCCTCATTGAACGCCGGTATGATTGCAGCGACTCGAGGCATAATTCCTCCCAAGCGAAGTGTTGTTCCCCGGCCTGGAGGGAATTCCTGCTGGGCGGGCGGAAGGTGAGCACGCAGGGCAGATGACGGAGGGTACACGGTGATGCGTAGGCGGAGCGCAGCCGCGGGGGTGATCGCCGCGACGGTCGTGGTGCTGGGCCTCGGCGGCCTCCGTCTCGCACACGCGGAGGAACTGCTGCTGCGGGTCGGCGATCTCCAGGTTCCTCCGGGAACCGTCGCGCACGGGGACGCAATCGCGGTCGGGGGCACACTCGCGGTCGGGGGCACCGTCGAAGGGGACGCGGTGGCGATCGGAGGCAGTGTCGAGGTCAGGGGCCGGGTGGCGGGTTCCGTTCACGCGGTCGGTGGTGACGTCATCTTGAATCCGACCGCGGTCGTGGGCGGCACGGCGACGACGACGGGCGGCCGCGTGCGAATCGCGCCGGGCGCGACCGTGGGGGGAGTGCATGCCGCGCCCGCACCGGGGCAGCCGGTTCCGCCACCGCCTGCGCCGTTTCCCGGGCCTCCCGGCCCGTCTGTGCCGATCCCGCTGCCCGGCTCGCCGCCGGTTCCGCTCCCCTGGTGGGGGGTGCCCGGGGTGTTCGGCGTCATCGCCGCCTTCCACTTCCTCTACTGGGCGGCCATCCTGATTGCCCTCGTCGGCTTCGTTGGAATGAACTGGTTCACCGCCGTGTGTTTCCCGGGGACGGTCACGGGGGTCGCCGCGGATCTGCAACGGATGCCGGCCGCCGCGCTCGTCGCAGGCGTGATCGGATGGCTGCTTGTGTGGCCGCTCATCGTGATCCTGGCGCTGACGGTCGTGGGCCTGGTGTTCGTGGTTGTGATTCCGGTGCTGATCTTGATCGCCATTCAGTTTGGGGTGACCGCCGTCGCGCTGCTCGCGGGCCGGCGGCTCCGCCAGTCCGGGATCGGGCGCGAGGTGCTCGTGGGTTCCGTGGTCCTCGCGATTGCGTTCGCGATTCCGCACTTGGGATGGCTCCTGATGTTCGGTGCCGCCACGTGGGGAGGGGGGGCGGTTCTGCTCGCGCTCGTCGAGCGCGTCCGGGCCCGACGCTTCCCTCCGACGCCTCCTCCGGCGGCGGCGTAGGGGGCGCGAGCCGGATGGCAGGCGACGTTGTGACTTCGTGCCCCGCTGGCTTATAATAGGAGGGCACGCGCGCCCGTAGCTCAGCGGATAGAGCGTCGGCCTCCGGAGCCGTAGGTCGGGGGTTCAAATCCCTCCGGGCGCGCCAGATTGTTCAGCGCGGACCGCCTTCCACGGTGCCCAGTGGCGTCGCGGGGCGGCCGGGAAACGTGAAGACGAACGTACTCCCCGTGCCCGGTCGGCTCTGGACGCGCAACGTCCCGCCTTCGGCCTCTGCCAGTTCTTTTGCGATCGCCAGCCCCAAGCCCGCGCCGCCCCTGCTGCGTGGCGCGGCTTCATCCGCGCGGTAGAATCGCTTGAAGATATGGGCCAGGTGTTCGGCGGGAATGCCCTGGCCCGTATCCTGGATGGCGATTGTGGTGTGCCCATCGACGTCCTGGACGCTCACCGCGACGCGCCCGCCGGCCGGCGTGTACTTGACCGCGTTATCGAGCACGTTGAAGATCGCACGCTGGATGCGTTCCGGATGCCCCCAGATCTCCAGCGGCTCGAGGACTGACGCGTCGAGGGCGACGCCGTTGCGGGCCGCCTCCGCCGCCAGCCGGTCCACGACCTCGAGCACCACCGCATCCAGGAGCAGAGGTTCGGCTGGGTGCGGCGTGTCGGCCCCGCTGCGGGCGAGCCACAGGAGATCTTCGGCCAGGCGGATCAACCGCTCGGTCTCTTCGCGCAGGTTTGTGAGGACTGCCCGGTAGTCATCCGGCGTCCGGTCCTGCCGGAGCGCAACGTCGAGGTCGGTCTTCATGATCGCAAGCGGCGTGCGCAGCTCGTGCGCGGCATCTGACGCGAAGCGTTGTTCGCGCGCGAAGGCCGCTTCGAGGCGCTCCAGCATCTCGTCGAATGCGGCCGCCAGCCGGGTCAGTTCGTCGTCGGGACCGCGCAGCCGCAGGCGCTGGCCCAGGCTCTGCGCCCCGATGCGGCGGGCCGTGCGTGTGATGCGGTCGATCGGCTGGAGGAGGACGCCGGTAAACAGATAGCCCGCGAGGGCGGCCAGGAGGCAGCCGGCGGCCAGACTCGCCCCGAATACGCGGCGCAGGGTCGCAAGCGTCCGGTCAATCGGGGCCAGGGACCGGCCGACGAACGCCGTCCCCACGGGCCGCCCGTGGACTGCCAGGGGGGTCGCGCTGACCAGGATCCGGCCCAGCGGCGGAAGGGAGACGATCCGGAATCCCGAGGGTGGAAGGCCGGGAGTGCTCGCCACCAGGCTGTGGGTCCCGAGGTTGTGTGACCGGCTTTCCAGTGTCCCCCCAGCGCTTCGGATTTCCAGATACAACCCCTCGGGCGTGAGCTGATCGGCAAGCACCGTATCGGCGAGATCCATCCCGACGCCCTGGTCGCCTTCGGTGCTGGCGATGAGACGCTGAACCTGCGCTCCGAGGGCGTCCGCGCTGCGCGCGGCCTCGTCGAGGAGGAGCCGGGACATGGTGAGGTACACGCCGGCGGCAAACAGTCCCAGCAGCAGAACCAGGATCACCAGGTACCAGCTCAGGAGCCGCCATCGGATCGCCATCACGAGGCCGCCCGCAGCACGTATCCGACCCCCCGTACCGTATGAATGAGCGGAGCCTCCCCGGGGCGGTCGATCTTGCGGCGCAGCAGCCGGATGTACGCGTCGACGATATTCGCGTCCGCCGGGGACTCATACCCCCAGACCCGGTCCTGAATCACCCCCCGGGGCAGCACCTGCCTGGCGTGATGCATCAGAAACTCGAGCAGCTGAAACTCCCGTTTGGTGAGCTCGATCTGCCGCTCACCGCGCCGCACCTCGCGCGTGACGGGATTCAGTGACAAGCTCCCGATGGACAGGTCCGGAGCGTGCTGCCCGCCGTCCCGGCGCAGCAACGCGCGGACACGGGCGACCAACTCGTCGAAGGCGAAGGGCTTCGTCAGGTAGTCGTCGGCCCCCGTATTGAGGCCTTGCACCCGATCGGCGACCGCATCTTTGGCCGTCAGCATCAAGATCGGCGTCACCACGCCGTGAGACCGTAACCCGCGACAGACGGTAAATCCATCGCGGGAGGGGAGCCGGACATCCAGGATGATCAGATCGTACGCAAATGCTTCCGCCAGGTCCTGACCCTCGGCGCCATCGTGCGACACCTCGACGACATACCCTTCCTCCGCGAGACCGCGGCGAAGGGCGTCGGCAAGTTTTTTTTCGTCCTCAACAATTAGGATGACCATCGTATCCGCACAGGCCCCCCGCGGGGCTGGACGGTACCTCGAGGCACAGCCTTGACGATGTTCACGGGAGAGGGGTTCGTCCTCACGCACGCCAGGCCCTCGTACTACACATTTCGGAGGGCATCCACAATCGATCGTCGCGAGACCGCGTGAGCCCCGAGCACTGCGCCTGCCACCGACGCAATCGCGGCCGCGGCCAGCACCGCCAGGTAGATCCACGGGACGGAGAGGGATTGCGGCGGCGGATCGAAGACGCCGGTGAGCAGCGTGACCAGCATCTGCGCCATGCCGAATCCCACCACGGTGCCGATGAGCGCGCCCCCGCCGGCGATCACGAGCGCTTCGCTCCACAAGAACGCCCCCAGTTGATGATCCGCGGCGCCGAGCGCGGCGAGGATCGCAAACGTCCGCCTGCGCTCGGCCAATCCGAGCGCCAGGATCAGGCCGGTCGCTCCGGCGACCAGCAGCACCGCAAAGATCAACTCCAGACGGGTCAGGCCGCGGAGATCAACGGCAGTCAGGCTCGAGCTGATCGTGCCCTGTGTCGAGTTGATGTCGGTGACGGCGGCGCCGGGGATCGAGCGGACGAGCCCGCGCGCCTGGACCGCGACCTCCGGAATGCTGCCGGCCGTGCGCAGCAGGACGACGTCCACCGCAGCCGTCCCCGTGCGCTGGGCGATGTAGCCCGCGTTGGCGACCAGGAACGAGTCCTTGGGCGCTGTTGGAAACTCCCGAACGATCCCCACGAAATGAAACGGCACGACATGGTACTGACGATCGGACGCGCGCTGCAGCCGAAGGTTGACGCGGTCACCGGGACTGAGCTGATAGGTCACCACCGTCTCCGCCGAGACGAGCACCCCGTCCGGGTGGGCCGCCAGGGCCGCCAGGGCCGCCCGGGCATCGCCGCCGGCGAAATACGCGTTTGAGATGGTCGTCGCCTCGCCGAGACGGACGGGATCGATGCCGTACAGGTCTTGAAGATCGTTCCCGACGTAGGCGAACCGGTGGAGCATCGGCTGGGCGGCGACGACGCCGGGGATCTGACGCAACGCGGCGAGCACGCTGTTGAGGGCGGACGTGGGCGGGGCCGTGACCGTCACGTCAGCCCCGGTCGTGAGCTGCGCGTCCACGATAGATTGCGCCTGGTAGGTCGTGTTGAATACCGCGGTCGAGATGGCGAAGGACACCGCGATCGCGACGAGCACGACTCCCCGGGCGACCCGGACGCGCTGGCGTCCTAGTGAGGCGGCAACAACCCCGCCCAGCCCGTGCGCGACGGGGCGCAAGAACCCGGCCAGCGTCCGGCGGGCCCGCGCGAGGCCTTGTTCTGAGAGGCGGATCGCCAGCAGGGCCGCGCCGATCCAGAGGAAGAGCGGCGCGACAAATGCTTGGTACGCGATCAACGACTGCGGCACGCCTTCCGGGGCGACCACCACCGCGTAGCCCGAGCGCGCCATCTGCCAGAACACGGCGGCGGAGATTGCCAGCAGGGTGACGTCCAGGTAGACCTGCTGCCACAGCGGCGTTCCCGCGCGGCCGATCACCGCGCGCGCCTCGGCGACCGTGGAGTGCTGTGCGCCGGCCCACGCCGGGTAGAGCACGGCGGCGACGGCGAGGACCAGTCCAGCCAGCGCCGCGCCGGCGGCCCAATAGACGGTGGTTGCTTCGGCGGTACGGCCGGACGGGGCGATCAGCCGGTCCGCAAGAGCGGCCAGGATCAGCCCCAGCGCCACACCGCCGATCCCAACCGCCAGCGCTTCGAGACTCTCCAGGCGCAGGAGTTGCGTGATGGAGGCTCCCCGTGTCCGCAGGAGCGCTTGCTCGCGGCGGCGGCGATCCGCTCCGGAGGCGGCGACGGCGAGCGTGAGCAGCACCGCGAGGATGGCGCCGGGCAACCCCAGAAACACGAACAATACCCGCGCGTAGAGGGCATCGGCGCGCACGGCCAGGAGGCGCGCCGCCAGATTGTCGATGACGGCGCCGCTTCCGGCAATCCGGGCTTCCAGGTGATGGGCGAGCTGCTGGACGGACGTGTACGCAGCGGTAGGCTCCGCCGGGAGCGTCTGGGCGATCCGGACGTGAAGCTGCGTCTGGACGGTGTCCGGCCGCCCGCCGGCCTGGGGGTCGAAGAGCCGGTGCCACTGCGGGAGGGGGAGCACGAGCACGTTGTCGGGCGGCGCCTGCGGCGCGGCGCCGGCGGGAGCGCGAGCGACCTGGAAGAACGAATCAGCGAACGGAAGATCGACGACGCCACCGACCGTCACCGTGACGGGAGGCCGCCCAATCCGCCGGATCGTGACGCGATCCCCGACCGTCACCCGCAGGTTGGCCGCCGTTTGCTGCGCGACGAGGACGCCGCCCAGCGAGCCGACCAACAGCCGCAGCTCGGATGGAAACTGCGCGTGGTACTGCGGGCTCAGCCCCACGACCTTGCCGGGACCGGTCGTCTGCACGGTGCCGGATGCCGCCGCGGTGAGCCCGGCCACGTCGGCGTAGCCCACGCGCTCGAGCGCCCCGTACTGCGTCGTCGCGCCGATCGCCGAGACGGCGGCGCGGACGTCGGCCCCGGGCGCGAGCTGGATCTGCCAGTCGACCGGCACCCCGGCAATCGCCCGCCGAGTCATCGAGTCGGCGCTCGACGCGACGAACGCGCCGATCGAGGTAAGGAGCGCGACCGTCAGCGCCACACCCACGATGGCGCCGAGCAAGCGGCCGGGCAGGCGCGCGAACATGCCTTTGAGCCACAACGCCGCTAGCACGGGCCCACCACCGTCAAGACGCCGTGGTGCATCCGCCACACGATGTTCATGCGCCTGGCCACCGCCGCGTCGTGGGTCGCCATGACGAGCGCGGCCGGCGTGCCCGCGAGCGCGGCCAGGAGCACGTCGAACAGGCGCTCCGCCGTGGGATGGTCGAGCTGGCCCGTGGGCTCGTCGGCCAGGATGAGCGCGGGCCGATGGGCGAGAGCCCGGGCCATGGCCACCCGCTGGGCCTGCCCTCCGGAGATCTCCTCGGGGAGTTTGTCCGACAGGTCGATCAAACCGGTCCGCCCGAGGGTCTCCAGCGCCGCGGCCCGGGCGAGACCGGGTGCGACGTGATCCAATAACAGCGGTAGCTCCACGTTCTCTACGACTGAGAGCGGGGCCAGCAGGCTCGGCGTCTGGAAGACAAACGCAACCTTGCCCGGACGCAGGGTGTCGCGCGGCCCCAGCGCCGGCCACGAGATCGCGCCGGATGTGGGTGCGTCGAGTCCCCCCATGAGGTGCAGCAGCGTGGACTTCCCGCTGCCCGAGGGTCCGACGACCGCAATCCGGTCGCCGGGGGAGACCGTGCACGTGGCGGACGCTACCGCGACGACCGGCGCATCGCCGTCTTGATAGACGCGCCCGATCTCGCGCGCCTCGACCAGTGCGCCTCCGGCGTCTGCCTGCGGGCCCCCGGTGGTATGATTGCCGTTCAGAGGGTCAAGCATCGGCCACGCGTCCATCGAGCAGGCGGATGATGCGATCGGCGGACGCCGCGACGGCATCGCTGTGCGTGGCAATGAAGATCGCGCCCCCGGCGCGCCGGTGGGTTTCGAGCAGGCTCAGGATCTGCGACTCGGTCTCGGCATCGACCTCGCCCGTCGGCTCGTCTGCCAGCAGGATGCGGGGGGCGGCGGCCAGGGCAACGGCCAAGCCCGCCCGTGCCGCTTCCCCTCCGGACAACTGCCCGGGCCGGGCACGGCGGCGTGTACCGAGGCCGACTCGAGCGATGAGCTCCTCCAGCCGCGCCGCGTCGAACTTTCGCGCGAGGTGCATCTGGAGGGCCACGTTGTCTTCCACCGAGAGCTGCTCGAACAGATTGCCCGACTGGAGCAGAATGCCTATCTCGGTGGCGCGCCTGGCGGCGCGCTCCGCTTCGGGGCGACGCGTCAACCGCCGGCCCATGACCTCCACATGCCCACCGTCCGGCTCATCGAGGCCGGCGAGGCACCCCAGGAGCGTGGATTTGCCGCTCCCCGACGGTCCCATCAGCGCCACGAACTCTTCGGCGTTGACGCGCAGGCTGACCCCGCGCAGGGCCAGGGTCTCCTCTTCCCCGGCGTGGTAGAACCGGTAGATATCGAACGCTTCGAGCGCCGGCATCTCAGAGCCACCTGAAGCTGCGTGCAACCCGGCGCCACTGATCGGCGTTATCGGCGCCGGCGGGCGCCCAGAGCGTGAGCGTCGCCAGCTTCCCGTTGTTGAAGAAGAGATAGGCGTTATTCTCGAGCCGCACGCGCTTGCCGGTCACGGGATCGGGATCCGACGTCGAGGTGTATTCGACGAGGACCACGCCGCCTGCCGGGAGGCGTACGTTCGTCACCTGCGTCACACGGACCGTTGTTCCGGACTGCCCGTGCGCCGCCACCGCGGCGCGGGCGCCGGCCGTGGTCGGAGCGGCGGCCGCGCGTACGACGCCGACCCGGATGCCATCCAGTTGGGCGGTGAAACGCACGGCAGCCCCGTTCACCGTCCGGGCCCACCCTTCAGGCACGTCGAGCGCATAGCCGCCCGTCGATGATCTGAACGTGACGAATGCCTGCGTATCCGGGATATCACCCGATCCGTGCGTGTCCCGCGCCGGGGGCACGGCGCTCCCGGCTGCCGCGCCGGGCCTCAGGGGTACGAGCATCGCGAGCGTTGTGAGCATCGCGAGTCCTGAGATGAAGATGATCCGACGCACCTGGATTATCATCTTGTGCCTCCCGTGAATCGACCCGTCACAGCCAGCATGACGCGGCCGCATGAAAGAATGATGAAAGAGTCCATTGGTGGCTTTCGGCGATTTTTCATGTCGCGTGCCTATGCTGGCCGTGCTGGAGAGTGACTCCAGACACCATGAGAGAGGAGACGTACATGACAGAGCGGACGTACATGAACGGCACGGCGTTCCCATTTCGGAGGGGAGAGATTACCATGAAGAAGATGTTGTCAGCCGTTCCCGCAGGCATCGCTGTGGCGGTGCTTGCCTCGACGCTCGCGGGCGCACCGGTCTTCGCCCAGGGCACGCCTACACCACCGTCCAAAGAGCAGCAAGAGCCCGCATATGCGTGCACGACCAAGGTCCCGTCGGGGATGCCTGACTCCGGGTTGAAGTCCCTGGCGAAGATCAGCGAAACCCAGGCGCGGAGCGCGGCCACCACGGCGGTTCCGGGGACTGTGGTGAAGGTGGACCTTGAGAACGAGAACGGCTGTGCTGTCTATGGCGTGGAGATCAAGACGGCCGACGGCAAGGTGCATGACGTCAAAGTCGATGCCGGCACGGCCGCGGTCGTGCATCAAGAGATCGCCACCAAGGCCGGCGTTGAGCACGAGGGTGGAAGCGAGACGGAGAATGGAACAGAGGACTAGCACGCACCGTCGATCCACCGCCTATACCCGCTACGATTGAGCTCGGAACCCGGATCAGCGAGCGGGGAGAGGGGCCGGGGGCATCATGCCCCCGGCCCCTCGTGTCGGCCGGCGTCGTGCTGCACCTGCGGCTCACGTCGCGTGGCTCATTCCGGGAACCTTTTCTGCCTTTCCTTCCGTTACGATACGTAACTTCATGCCCCAGGAGGGATGTTGACGGATGCGTCACGCACGGTGGTCGGTAGCGGGAGTGGCGGTGATCGTGGGCCTGACGCTTGCGGCGTCGGCCGGCTTTGCGCAAGTGCAGGGCAAGCGGGTCGCGGGAACGATTCAATCAGTCGCTGCGGGCAGCCTGACGGTTGCCGGACGCAGCGGAAGCGCCACGGTCGTGAAGACGACGGCCGCGACGAAGATCTTCGCGGAACGGACCGGCACGTTTGGAGAGATCCGCCAGGGTGATTCCGTGCGGCTCGTGGCGCAGCAGGCGGCCGACGGAACCCTGACCGCCGTCTCCGTTCAGAGCGCGCCCGCAAACACGGTGGCATCCAAGGCCGGCCGGCGGAGCATGCGGTCCGGAAACGTCATGGTCAGCGGCGTCGCGGGCCTGCTCGCCGGGACGGGAACGGCCCAGACCCTGACGGTCAATTACCCGAACGGTGCGGCCACGGCCAGCGTTCCCCAGAATGCCAAGATCACGCGCCTCCATACGGTGCCGGTGAGCGATCTCAAGGCCGGGATGCGCGTCTTCGTCAGCGGCACAGACAATCCTGACGGGAGCATTACCGCCACGACGATCATGGTTGGGGCGGGCCGTCCCCGGTAAGGCCAGCATAAGACCAGCATCACGATCGGGAGAATGCAACGGGCCGGGGGCCGCCAAGCCCCCGGCCCGCTCGTGTTCTGGAGAGGGCGGCTACGCTTTCGTCCCGGTGATGACGACCTCGGGCCAGGCGAACTGTACGTCGTGCTCCTCTCGAACGATCTGGAACGCGGCCGCCGCCTCAGGAGTCGCCCGCAGGAAGTCCCGGCGCAGCGCATCCGCCTCCGCCTCGGGGATGCCTCCCCGCCGGACCCACTCGCCGAATGCGAGAGGGACGGCCGTCATCACGGTGGCTTCGACGCGAAGCCCCACCCGCTCGAACATCGCCGCGAGCTCACGAGGCGGCAGGTTGGCCACGTGAGACGCATCGCGGCGCGTTTCCCACTCGTTCATTAGGGCGGCCAGGCGGGGATCCTCCGGGGCGCAGGTGTCGTCCAGGACGACCCGGCCCCCCTGCCGGACGACCCGCGCCATCTCGGCGAGCGCCACGGACAGGTGGGGGAAATGGTGAGCGGCGTGCCGGCACGCCACGATGTCGAACATGCCGTTTCGAAACGGCAGCGCTTCGGCGTCTCCCAGGCAGAAGCGGAGGTTCGAGACCCCCCGCGCTTCGCGGAGACGCTGGGCCTCACGGACCATCCCGGGGGTCAAGTCCACCCCGATCACCTCGCGGCAGCGCGGCGCGAGGGCGAGGGCGGTAAAGCCCGTGCCGGTGGCGATGTCGAGCGCGCGCGCGCGGGGCGACGGCTGCGCCTGCTCAAGCAGGATCGTGAGCCCATCGGACTGCCGGTGCACCTGGCTGACCGTGTACCAGGACGCCTGCCGGTCGAACTGCGAGCGAACCGCGCGCTTGGTCTCGTCGGTCATGAGCGCCTCCGGGAAGGAGCAGGTGCGGGAGGGCCGAATCCCCCCGAGCGATGAGCCTTCCGCAGTGGCACGCGTGGCCGCCCCTCCTCGTGTTGACGCTCGCAGGCGACGTGATATGCGTCGCGTTCGCGACGTTCGGGGACACGACCGGGCGCCATCGCATCCCGCACCTGTTCTGGTGGATTCTCTGGCTCGCGCAGATTCCCCTGGGCATTCAAGTGCTGCTCGGCCTCGTGCTCCTCGGCGGCGGCGCCTGGCCGCGCACGCCGTTCCATCTGATGTACGGCGGGCTCGTGATCCTGACGGTGGCCGCCCTGTTTGGTCTCCGTCCCGGCGGCCCGCTCAGACGCACCCTCATTCGAGACGAGCGCGAGTATCGCGAGTCCCGCTGGCTCATGCTTCTCTGTTCGTTCCTCGCCGCGCTGGTGGCGCGCGCGTACATGACCGGAATCTTCGGGCGATAGCGGCGGCTTCTTGACAAACTCTTGGGTGTTTGCTATGGTCAACTGACAAGTTCAGAGGTTCGTATCGACCGTTAGAAGGGCGATGAGGAGAACGGCCCGCAGCGCCCCGGATCCGAGAGAGCTGGGTCAGGTGGGAACCAGCATCCGGAGCTGCGGATTCTCTTCTCCGAGCCGTGGGGACCAAAGGCCGCCGCAAGGCGCCGAGTAGCACCCGCCGGGACCCGCCGTTATCGGGATGAGGGCCGCCCGGGCCCATCCGTCCGGGTGGAACTAAGGTGGTACCGCGGGGAGTCCCGTCCTTAGAGGGCTCCGCGCGGTTTGTTTTTTTCTGGGCAATTCCGCACGTCGCGAACGTGCAACGACAGGGGGAAACGACATGGCGCGGCAGACAGTGTCCGTGGCGAGGCCGGCGCCGGCCTCGACAACGAAGCGGATGTCCGGGGCGCAGGCCCTGATCGAGTGCTTCCATCGGGCCGGCGTCGACGTCATTTTCGGCCATCCGGGCGGCGCGGCGCTCCCCCTCTACGATGCGCTCTACGACGCCAGCGAGATCCGGCACATCCTGGTCCGCCACGAGCAGGTGGCGGCGCACGCCGCGACCGGCTACCACCGGGTCACCGGGAAGGTCGGGGTCTGCATGGCAACCTCCGGGCCCGGCGCGACGAACCTGATCACCGGGATCACGGACGCCTTGATGGACTCGGCCGGCGTCGTGGCGATCACCGGGCAGGTCAGCACGCTCGCGATCGGGCGCGACGCGTTCCAGGAAGCCGACGTGACCGGGATCACGATGCCGGTGACCAAGCACAACTGTCTCGTGCAGACCCCGGGCGACCTGACGCGGATGGTCCTGCAGGCGTTCCTCATCGCGGGGAGCGGGCGCCCGGGCCCGGTCCTGGTCGACATCCCGCGCGACGTCGCCGCCTCCGAGCACGAGTTTGAGTTTCCCGAGCAGGTCACGCTCCGCAGCGGCAAGATCCCGCCGTCGGTGCCGAGCCCCAACCAGATCGCCGCGGCCGCCCACCTCTTGAGCCAGGCCGCGCGGCCGGTCATCTACGCGGGCGGCGGCGTGATCAGCAGCAACGGGTCGGCGGAGCTCGCGGCGCTCGCGCGCACGGCCGGGATTCCCGTGACGACGACCCTGATGGGCAAGGGCGGGTTCCCGGAGACCGATCCGCTCTCTCTCGGGATGCTGGGCATGCACGGGACCGCGTACGCCAACCACGCGATCAACGAGGCGGACGTCATCCTCGCGGTCGGCGTGCGCTTCGACGATCGGGTCACCGGACGCCTCTCGGACTTTGCGCCGCGCGCCCGCTTCATCCATGTCGACATCGACCCGGCGGAGATCGGCAAGAACAAGCCCGCGCACGTCCCGATCGTCGGAGATGCCCGGGAGGCGCTGCGCGTCCTGGCGGCCCAGGTGATCCCGCCGGCATGCGAGGCGTGGCACGCGCAGATCGCGGAGTGGAAGCGGCGGTACCCGCTCCGGTACCAGCAGACCGGGGATGTGATCAAGCCGCAGTTCGCGATCGAGGAGATCTACAAGGTCACCGAGGGCAAGGCGGTCGTGACGACCGATGTCGGCCAGCACCAGATGTGGGCCGCGCAGTTCTACCTGACGACCAAGCCGCGGACGTGGGTGTCCTCGGGCGGGCTGGGCACGATGGGGTTCGGCTTCCCGGCTGCGCTCGGCGCGCAGATCGGGCGCCCCGATGCCCTCGTCTGCGCGATCGTCGGCGACGGCGGCTACCAGATGACGATGCAGGATCTGGCGACGGCCGTGGAGTACCGGCTGCCGATCAAGATCTACATCATCAACAACCAGTCGCTCGGCATGGTCCGACAGTGGCAGCAGCTGTTCTACGCGGGGCGGTACTCGCACGTCATGCTCAAAAACCCGGACTTTGCGAAGGTGGCGGACGCGTTCGGCGCCGTCGGCATCACGGCCCGGCGCCCCGAGGACGTGCGCCCGGCGATCGTGCGCTCGCTCGAGGTGACCGATCGCCCGTGCGTGGTGGACATCCTCTGCGATCCGGAAGAGAACTGCTACCCGATGATTCCCTCGGGCCAGTCGATCAAGGAGATGATTGTCGAAGATGACCGCCTCCGTGATTGAGCTCGCAGCCGACACGCCGGCGGCGGCGCGGCGGGGCCCCATGAAGCACACGATCTCGATCCTGGTCGATAACGCGCCCGGCGTGCTCATGAAGGTGGCCGGGCTGTTCCGGCGCCGCGCCTACAACATCCACAGCCTGGCGGTGGGCGTGACCGAGCAGCCGGCCGTCTCGCGGATGATCATCGTGGTCGAGGGCGAGCCCGAGGTCCTGGAGCAGATTATCAAGCAGCTGAACAAACTGATGGAGGTCATCAAGGTCAACGACGTCACGAGCTTCAACACGGTGGACCGCGAGCTCGCGTTGATCAAGCTCAACGCGACGCCGACCACCCGGATGGAGATCATGGAGATCAGCAACGTCTTCCGGGCCAGCGTCGTGGACCTCACCGAAAAAACGATGACGCTCGAGGTGACGGGGCGCTCTGACAAGATCGACGCGATCCTGTCCCTCGTGCAGAAGTACGGGATCCGCGAGATGGTGCGCACCGGGCAGGTCACGCTGGTCCGCGGCACCCAGCCGACGTAACGCGCTCGCCCAAGGAGGCCTCGAATGCCCGTCAAGGTGTACTACGAGCAGGACGCCAATTTGAACGTCCTCCGCGGGAAGCGGGTGGCCGTGATCGGGTACGGCAGCCAGGGCCACGCCCAGGCGCAGAACCTCAAGGACAGCGGTGTGTCGGTTGTGGTGGGCCTGTACAAGGGCAGCCGGTCGTGGGAGCAGGCGGAGCGCGACGGCCTCGAGGTCACGACGGTCGCGCAGGCCGCGGCCGCGGCGGACGTCGTGCAGGTGCTCATCCCCGATGAGATCCAGGCCCGTGTCTACCAGGAGGAGATCCGGCCGCACCTCGGCAAGGGCAAGGCGATCGGTGTCTCGCACGGGTTCAGCGTCCACTTCCACCAGGTCGTGCCGTCGGCCGACGTCGACGTCTTCATGATCGCGCCGAAGAGTCCCGGCCACCTCCTCCGGCGGATGTATCTCGAGGGAAAGGGCGTGCCCTCGCTGCTCGCGATCCACCAGGACTTCACGGGCAAGGCCAAGGCGATCGCGCTGGCCTACGCCCACGGGATCGGCAGTCTCCGCGCCGGCGTCATCGAGACGACGTTCCGGGAGGAGACCGAGAGCGACCTGTTCGGCGAGCAGACGGTCCTCTGCGGCGGCATCACGGAGCTGATCAAGGCCGGGTTTGAGACGCTCGTCGCGGCCGGATACGCGCCGGAGATCGCGTACTTCGAGTGCCTCCACGAGATGAAGCTGATCGTGGACCTGATCTACGAGGGCGGCCTGGGACTGATGCGCTACTCGGTCAGCAACACGGCCAAGTTCGGGGACTTCACGCGGGGCACGCGCATCATCACCGGCGAGACGCGGAAAGAGATGCGCCGGATCCTCGGCGAGATCCAAAGCGGGGCGTTCGCGAAAGAGTGGATCCTCGAGAACCAGGCCGGCCGGCCCGTCTTCGCCGCGCGGTACCGGCAGGAGAGCGAGCATCCGATCGAAGAGGTGGGCCGCCAGCTGCGAGCGATGATGCCCTGGCTCGAGCGGGACGTGGCCGGCGCCAAGCCGCCCGCCAAGAAGGCCGAGGCGAAAGCCAAGCGCTAGGGTGGAGGGGACGCGCATGACTGACATGATTCGGATCTTCGACACCACCCTGCGGGACGGCGAGCAGTCTCCCGGCTTTACGATGAACACGCAGGAGAAGCTCGAGGTCGCCCGGGCCCTCGCGGCGCTGCGGGTCGACGTGATCGAGGCGGGGTTCCCGATCAGCAGCCCCGGCGATCTCGAGGGCGTGCAGCTGATCGCCCGCGAGATTCGCGGGCCGGTGATCGCCGGCCTCGCGCGCGCCAACCGCGCGGACATTGACGCGGTCGTCGAAGCCGTGCGGCACGCGGAGCGCCCCCGGATCCACACGTTCATCGCGACGTCGCCGATCCACATGGAGCACAAGCTGCGCATGACGCCGGACCAGGTCTACGAGGCGTCGGTGGAGGCCGTCCGCTACGCCCGGCGCTTTGCGGACGACGTCGAGTTTTCCGCGGAAGACGCCAGCCGCTCCGATCCGGAGTTTCTGTGCCGGGTGTTCGAGGGCGTGATCGCCGCGGGCGCCACGACGATCAATGTGCCGGACACCGTGGGATATGCGACACCGGAGGAGTACGCGGCGCTGCTGCGGCAGATGATGACGCGGGTGCCGAACAGCGGACAGGCGGTGTGGAGCGTGCACTGCCACAACGACCTCGGCCTCGCGGTCGCGAACTCGCTCGCCGCGGTCCAGGCCGGCGTCCGGCAGGTCGAGTGCACGATCAACGGGATCGGCGAGCGGGCCGGGAACGCGTCGCTCGAGGAGCTCGTCATGGCGCTGCACACCCGCCGGAACTATTACAAGATCGACACGGGCCTCGACACGACGAAGATCTACCGCACCAGCCGGCTCATCACCGCGATCTCGGGCGTGCCGGTCCAGCCCAACAAGGCGGTCGTCGGCGACAACGCGTTCGCGCACGAGGCCGGCATTCACCAGCACGGCGTGCTGATGAACCGGGAAACCTACGAGATCATGACGCCGGAGACGATCGGGATCCCCAGCAACAAGCTCGTGCTCGGCAAGCACTCCGGCCGTCACGCGTTCAAGAAGGCGCTTGAGGACAACGGCCTGCGCCTCTCGGACGACGAGGTCCTCCGGGCGTTCCAGGAGTTCAAGGCGCTGTGCGACAAGAAGAAACAGGTCACGATCGAGGACATCCTGTCGCTCGTGGAGACCCAGGTCCCGGTCGCCTCCCAGACCTTCAGTCTGCGGGCGTTCCACATCTCCACAAGCAGCACGCTGCCCCCGATGGCATCGGTCACGCTCGTCCGCGGCACCGAGCAGTTCACGCAGGAAGCGTCCGGCGACGGCCCGGTGGACGCGATGTACAATGCGATCAACAAGATCGTCGGGCTGTCCCCGTCGCTGGCCGACTACGCGATCAAAGCCGTCACCGGCGGAACCGACGCGATGGGCGAGGCGACCGTGAAGGTGCGGGATGGGGACGGCCTCTTCGTCGGCCGCGGCACGAGCACCGATATCCTGGAGGCAAGCGCCCGGGCGTATCTCTCCGCGGTCAACAAGATCATCCACGAACGCCAGCACTGGATGACCAACATCTACGGGTAACGATGACACCGCCCGTTCGCATCGCGCTATACGATACGACGCTCCGGGACGGCACGCAGGGAGCGGGCATCACCCTCTCGGCCGACGACAAGCTCCGGATCGCCGAGCGGCTCGACGAGTTCGGCATCGACTATGTTGAGGGCGGCTGGCCCGGCAGCAATCCGAAGGACATGGAGTTCTTCGAGCGGGCCCGGGGCCGGACGTGGCGGCACGCCCGCCTCACCGCGTTCGGCAGCACCCGGCGGCCTGGGATCACGCCACAGCAGGACGAGAACCTCCAGCTGATTATCGCGGCCGGAACGCCCGCGGCCGCCGTGTTCGGCAAGGCGTGGGACCTGCACGTCCGTGAGGCGCTGCGCACGACCCTTGAGGAGAACCTCCGCATGATCGAGGACTCCGTGCGCCACCTGCGTGAGCGGGGGATCGAGGTCGTCTACGACGCCGAGCACTTCTTCGACGGCTGGAAGGCCAACCCCGTGTACGCGCTCGCCACGCTTCAGGCCGCCCGCCGCGGCGGCGCGGACGTGGTGGTCTTGTGCGACACGAACGGCGGATGTCTGCCCTTCGAAATCCGATCCGGCCTCGAGGCGGCCCGCGGGGCCGTGGACGGCCCGCTCGGGATCCACACGCATAACGACGGCGAGGTCGGTGTGGCCAACACGCTGGTCGCCGTCCAGGCCGGCGCGACCCACGTCCAGGGCACCGTGAACGGCATCGGCGAGCGGTGCGGGAACGCCAACCTGACCTCGATCATCCCCAATCTCCAGCTGAAGATGGGCTACCGATGCGTCCCGGATGCGTCCCTGGGGCGGCTCGGCGAGCTCTCGCGGTTCGTGGCCGAGCTCGCGAACATGGCGCCCAACGAGTACCAGCCGTTTGTCGGACGCAACGCGTTCGCCCACAAGGGCGGCGTGCACGTCAGCGCCGTGATGGCGCACCCTCCGACCTACGAACACATTCCGCCCGAGGCGGTGGGCAACGAGCGGCGCGTCGTTGTCAGTGACCTCTCGGGCCGGGCCAACGTCCTGTACAAGGCCCAAGAGATGGGCATCGATCTCAGCAAGGACCGCCCCGAGGTGCGGGCGATCCTGGCGGAGTTGAAGCGTCTGGAGCACGAGGGATTCCAGTTCGAGGGGGCGGAGGCGTCGTTCGAGCTGCTGATGCGCCGGACGATGGGCCAGTTCCGGCCGGCGTTCACCCTCAAGGGGCTGCGCGTCATGGTCGAGAAGCGCGGGGGCGGTGAATGCGCCGCAGAGGCCAGCATCCGCGTGGCCGTGGACGGCCGGGAAGAGCATACCGCCGCCGAGGGCAACGGTCCGGTACACGCCCTCGACCGCGCACTGCGCAAGGCGCTCGAGCGATTTTACCCGGAGATCGGCCGGGTGCGGCTCGTCGATTACAAGGTGCGCGTGTTGAACGCGGACGCCGCGACGGCGGCCCGGACGCGGGTCCTGATCCAGTCGACCGACGGCGTCCGGACCTGGGGCACGGTTGGCGTCTCCGAGAACGTCGTCGAGGCGTCCTGGCAGGCGCTCGTCGACAGCTTGGAGTACGTCCTCCTCCGGGACCGCATCGGGGCAGCCCGGTGACCCCCCGTCTCGCGCGCGGGATCGCGGTGATCCCGGGCGACGGGATCGGGCCGGAGGTGATCGCGGAGAGCGTCCGCGTTCTGCGCGAGGTCGGCCGGCGTCACGAGCTCGCGCTCGTCTTCGAGGAGGGCCTCGCGGGCGGGGCCGCGATCGACGCGCGGGGCGTCCCGATGCCGCCGGAGACGCTCGATCTGTGCCGGCGGTGTGACGCGATCCTCCTGGGGGCGTGCGGTGGTCCGAAGTGGGACCGCGGGCCCGCGCACCTGCGTCCCGAGCAGGCGCTGTTTGCTCTCCGGAAGACCTTTCAGCTCTACGCCAACCTTCGCCCGGCCGTGGTCTCGGGACCGCTCGTTGACGCCTCGCCTCTGCGGCGTGAGGTCGTCGAGGGCACGGACCTGCTGATCGTGCGGGAGCTGACAGGCGGCCTTTACTTCGGCGCCCAGTCCCGGACGGGCGAGGGCACGGCGGCGGCGGCGACGGACACGCTGCCGTACTCCGCCCCGGAAGTCCGGCGTGTCGCGCGGAAGGCCTGCGAGATCGCGCGCACCCGGCCGCGCCGGAAGGTGACGTCGGTCGACAAGGCCAACGTGCTCGAGACCTCCCGTCTGTGGCGCGAGGTCGCGACGGACGTCGCCCGGGAGTTCCCGGACGTCACGGTCGAGCACATGCTGGTGGATACGTGCGCGATGCAGCTCGTCCGCAGCCCCAGGCAGTTCGACGTCATCGTCACCGAGAACACGTTCGGCGACATCCTGAGCGACGAGGCCGCCGGGGTCATGGGGACTCTGGGGCTCATGCCGTCGGCGAGCCTCGGCGAGCGCGCGCCGGGGCTGTTCGAGCCCGTGCACGGGACCGCGCCCGACATCGCGGGCCGCGGGATCGCGAACCCGCTCGCGGCGATCCTGACCGGCGCGCTGCTGCTGCGGTACGGGCTCGGCCACGAGGCATCCGCCGCGTCGATCGAAGCGGCGGTGTTCCGCGCGCTCGCAGACGGAAACCGGACGACCGATCTGGGCGGCACGCTCGGGACGGCCGCCATGACCGACGCGGTCCTGGCGCACCTCGACTAGGCGCGGCGGCGGCCGGAGGTCGCCGTCTCCTCGGACCCACGGAGATCACGAGCGTCGAGGTCCGCACGGTCCCGCGCTCGATCCCTGGAGGTAGGCTCGCGGTGCGGATTCTCGTCATGGGGACAGGCGGCCTTGGCGGATACTTCGGAGGCCTGCTGGCGCGCGCGCGGGAGGATGTGACCTTCGTCGCCCGCGGGGCGCACCTGGCGGCGTCCAGGCGGACGGGCTCACCGTCCGCAGTCCCGACGGCGACTTCGTGCTCCCGGTCCGGGCGGCGGGCCGGCCGGACGCTGCCGGGCCGGTGGACCTGGTCTTGTTCACCGTCAAGGCCTACGACGTCGAGCCGGCCGGGGCGGCGATCCGCCCGGCGGTCGGCCCCGAGACCGCGGTGCTCTGCCTGCAAAACGGCGTCGATACCGAGGCACGCCTGGCGGCGGTCCTCGGTCCGCGCGCGGTGCTGGGCGGCGTCACCTACGTGTCGGCGGCGATCGAAGCCCCGGGGGTCATCCGCCACACGGGCTTGAGGGGCGATGTCGTCATGGGTGAGATGGACGGCCAGATGACGGCCAGGGTGCGGGTGATCTCGAGCACGCTCCGCCGCGCGGGCGCCCAGGTCAACGTGACGAAGGACATCGTCCGAGTTCTCTGGGAGAAGTTCGTGTTCATCTGCGCGATGGGCGGGATGACCGCCCTCACCCGGCTGGGCATGGGGGAGGTGTTCGCGTATCCCGAGTCCCGGGCGATGTTCCGCGGGCTTATGGAAGAGGCCGCGGCGGTCGGGCGGGCCAGGGGGATCGCACTCGCGGGGGTCGTCGACCGGCACATGCGGTTCATGGAAGACCGGATCGGCGCGGAGCCCGAGATGCGGGCGTCGCTGCACCATGACCTGGCCGCGGGGCGGCGCATGGAACTCGACGCGCTGTGCGGTGCGGTCGTGCGCATGGGGCGCGACGCCGGGGTGCCGACGCCGCTGAGCGTCGCGGTCGTCGCCGCGCTCCGGCCCCACGAGCGGAAGGCGGCCGCCGCCGCGCGAGGTTGATCGGCCGCACCCCCTCGCTTGCAATGCCCCCCCCTGCGGCGTAGAATTACGTCTGTCGTGCGGACGGATCTTGCGTTTCAATGAGTCCCGTAGCCATCGCGATCGCCCTCGGCTACGGACTCGCCGTGCTCGCGGTGCTGGGCCGCCGCCGTCTCCGCGAACCGTGGCTCCTGGCGGCGCTCGCCGCCGGAGCGCTGGCGTTCCCGGTCGCCCTCCTCCTCGCCAATCCGATCCAGCTCTTCTTGGCCTCCATCTTCGGGTGGGACACCGACGCGTTTAGCACCAACCTGGGGATCGGTCTCGTCGGCATTGCCGCGGCGGCGATCGTGAACGAGGTCTTCACCCTCGCGCCGGCGCTCCTCATCTGGGCGCTGAATGGGGAGCGGGGAGACGCGCTGGCGTTCGGCGCGGCGTCGGGCGCGGGGTTCGGCATCGTCGGCGCGTACCAGGTCATCCAGCTCGCGTTGATGGCCCGCGCGTTGCCGATCAGCGTGCCGTCCGGGTTCGTCACGCCGCTCGTCCAGCAGTTCGCGTTCGTGGCGATGCACGCGGCGGCGACCGCGCTGGCCGCGTACGGCGTGGCGCATCGGCGTATCGGCCCTTACCTCACCGCGGCGGTTCTGTGGGAAGTGCTGTTCACCACGCTCGGCCTCCTGTTCACACTCCGCGTCTACCCGAGTCTGGTCTGGACGCTGCTGGCGGTTGCGGCGGCCCTTGCGCTGCTGGCGTACGCGGTCGTACTCGGCCGCTCCCCCGCCGCGGCCGAGCGTCCTCCCGCTGCTTGCTGAGCAGTCCGGTGGATGAGCGCGCCGCCGCTCAGGAGCGCGCGGCGGAAGGATGGCGTCACCTCCGGGCGGTTTATCACGACGGATGCGGCCATCTCCAACCAGCGATCGAGGCGCTGCGCCAGGCGGAGCATGCGCAGCGGCGGGCCGGCGCGTCCGGCGATCTCGAGAGCACCCTGATCGGGCTCGTTCTCGCCCTTCGGCTGCGCCGGAATCTTGAAGAGCGGCGGCGCGCGGTCGTGCTCGCGCAGGAGCTTGTCAACGGCGCCCGCCGCCGCCACGGAGACGAAGACGCCCTGCCGTACCGGGCGTACCTCGAGACGGCCTATCGCGATCTGGCCGATGTGGAGGCAGACGCGGCGGCCGTCCGCACCGCCGAGGAGGGGATCGCGGCCTGCGACCGGACGCTGCGCGTGGCGCGCCGGCTGCGTGTGCCCCACGTCGTCCCCCCGGCCCAGGCGGCAAAGGCCGACCTGCTCCTGCGGCTCGCCGCGGTCCGGCCCGGCGCCGGCGCCGCCCGGCTCCGGCGCGAAGCGGAAAAGCTGTACGCGTCCGCGCTCGAGGGGTGGCCGCCGCGCGACGCCGAGGGACGCGCGGTCGCCGAGCTTGAGGCCGCGGACCGCTTGGCCGCCTATCCAGAGGGGCGTGGGCGCGCAGATCGCCTCATCCACGACGCGGCGGGCGCGCTCGAGGCGGCGGGGCACCGGTACCTCGCGGCCCGGGCCGCTCGCGTGCGGGCGCGACTTGCCCTCGCCGCCGGCCGGCCCGATGCGCTCGACGAGGTGGAACGCGCCGCCGCCGCGTTCCGCACGTTGGGTTGTGAAGAGGATGCGCGAGAGGTGGAGGCGCTGCTGTAGGCGAACCTCCGGGCGAGTTTCACACGTCAATGCGTTACCGTAGAAAGGCGGGCGGCGCCGTGGTCAACCCGAAGCTCCGAGGTCCGCTGGCGGATGCGCTGTTCCGCGCGGTCCTGCAGCTGCGGACGGTGGAGGAGTGCTACCGATTTTTCGAGGATCTGTGCACCGTGGGGGAGGTCAAGGCGCTCGCCCAGCGGTTCGCGGTCGCGCGCATGCTCGATCAGGGCAAGACGTACCAGCAGATCGAGTCGCAGACGGGCGCGTCGTCGGCGACGATCAGCCGTGTCCGCCGCTTTCTCACCTACGGCGCCGACGGGTACGCGCTCGTCCTGGAACGCCTGGGCCGGCGGGAGCGGGGCGGGCCGGCACGCCGTGCCCGGCGTGACCATCGGGGGCATGCCTGACCGGCCCCGCGTGGCGCGGACCGGCGGCCCGCTGGCGGCCGCGATCCTGCCGGCCGCGATCCTGCCGGCCGCGGTCCTGCTGGCCGCCGTCCTTCTGACGGCGGTCCTGCCCGGGCGGGCGGCCGGCGCCCGGTCGCTGGATGACCGGGTGTACGCGGTGGCCCGGCAGCTGATGTGCCCCGTGTGCGCGGGACAGACCGTGGCCGAGAGCGACGCCGCCGTCGCGCGCGAGATGCGCGGGATCATCCGCGAGAAACTCGAGGCGGGGGAGACGCCGGATCAGATCCTCCGCTTCTTTGTCGGCCAGTTCGGCGAGAGCGTCCTGGCGGAGCCGCCCCGCCGCGGTGTCTCGCTACTGCTCTATGTCGGGCCGCTCGCGGCGGTGATCGCCGGCCTGGCGGTCGCGGTGACCGTGATCCGCCGGCGGACCCGTCCGTCCGGCCTCCTCCGTGAGCCGGGATCTCCGGCCGCGCCCCCGCCGGTGGACCCCCAGGACCTGGAGCGCCTCGCCCGCGAGCTTGACGCGCGCGGCCGCTGAACGCGATCGACACGAGGAGTTGACGGATCTTGGAGCCGCATGTTAAGATAGGCGGCGTGCTTTGCTACTGTAGTGGTTTATCATGATAAAGTACGCCGGAGAAGAGGGCGCGCGGCACATGCTTCTCGAACGCTGGCAGCAGATTCCGTCGGGCACCCGCGACCTGCTTCCCCGCGAGACCGCGCAGCTGCGGGCCGCCGCCGGCGGCATCCTGCGCGAGGCGGCGCGGTGGGGATACCGGGAGATCACCACCCCCAGTCTCGAGTACCTCGACGTGCTCGTCCGCGGCGAGGGGGCCGAGGCCGGGGACCGTCTGTTCAAGCTGATCGACCGCGGCGGCGAGTTGCTGGCGCTCCGCCCCGAGATGACGACGCCGGTCGCCCGGCTGGTCGCGACGCGGCTGCGCGGCGAGCCGCCGCCGTTCCGGCTGGCATACGCGGGCCAGGTGTTTCGGGGACGGGAGGCCGGCTCCGGCCGCCTGCGGGAGTTCGCCCAGGTGGGATGCGAGCTGGTGGGGTCCGGCACGCTCGAGGCCGACGCCGAGATCGTGGCGCTCGCGGTCGAGTCGCTGGCCGCGGCCGGCGTCGCCCAGTTCTCCATGAGCCTCGGCCACGTCGGGGTGCTGCGGGGGATGCTCGCGGGGCTTGCGCTGCCGGAGGACGATGCCGCCGCGGTTCGGACGCTCCTCTATCAAAAGGACTTCGTGGGGATCCGCGGCGTGCTCGACCGCGCGCACGCCCCGGCCGGGGTCGTGGACGCGCTCCTGGCCCTGCCCACCCTGCGCGGCCCGGACGCGCTCGCGGAAGCCCGGCGCCTCGTGGCGACGCCCGAGGGCCAGGTGGTCCTCGGGGACCTCGAGGAAGTCGCCGGCATGCTGCGTGCGTACGGGGTCGGAGATGCGGTCACGCTCGACCTCAGCATCATCCGCGACTTCGACTACTACACCGGGATCGTCTTCGAGGCCCACACGACCGCGCTGGGGGTGCCGCTGCTCGGCGGCGGCCGGTACGACCGGCTCCTCGAGCAGTTCGGGGCGTCGTATCCCGCGACCGGGTTCGCGGTGCGGCTCGACCGCCTCCTGGCCGCCTCCCCGGCGGCGGACGACCGGTGGGCGCCCGACGTGGCGCTCGCGTGCGCCGGTGGGAGCCGGGACCGCGCCCTCGCGTGTGCCCGCGCGCTCCGCCGCCAAGGCCTGACGGTGACCGTGGAGGTGCTCGGGCGGTCGTGGGACGAGGTCGCCCGCGAGGCGCTCGCGCGCGGGGCGGGACGCGCGGTGTGTGTGCGCGAGGAGTCCGCGCTGCTGCGCGAGGCCGGCGGCCGGGAGCGCACCATGCCGGTTGCGGACCTGATCGCGCAGGGGCCCGCGTGGGGCGCCGCTCCGTGAGCGTCGTGACGGTCGCGGTGCCGTCGGGCCGGCTGCTCGAAGGCGCGATGCGCGTACTGGAAGCCGCGGGGTACCTGACCGCCGGCGCGTGGCAGTCGACCCGCCGCCTGATCCTTCCCTGTGTGGACGCGCCGGTGCGGTGCCTGATCGCGAAGCCGGTGGACCTGCTCACCTACGTCGAGCACGGCGCCGCCGACCTGGGGATCGCCGGCAAAGACATGGTCCTCGAACAGGGCCGCGACGTCTACGAGCTCGTCGATCTCGAGTTCGGCGCCTGCCGCGGGGTGCTGGCGTTTCCCGCGGAGACCGCCGGCGCCTGGGAGCGAAAGAGTCCACTCCGCATCGCCACGAAGTACCCGCGCGTGACGGAGCGCTACTTCTGGAGCCAGGGCCGCGCCGTCGAGATCATCGCGATGAACGGGACGGTGGAGCTGGCGCCGCAGGTCGGGCTCGCCGATGGGATCGTGGACCTCGTGATGACCGGCCGGACCCTCGAGGAGAACAACCTCGTCGAAGTCGCCGAGCTGTTTCGCTCCACCGCCCGGCTGGTCGTTAACCGGGTCAGCCTGCGCAGCCGCGCCGAGGGCGTGGCCGCTCTCGTCGACCGGCTGCGGGCGGCCGTGGCACACGGCGCGGCGCCGCCGGTCTGAGGCCGCGAGGAGGGGACCCCGTGGAGATCATCCGTCTCGCCGATGCGCCGCCGGACCGCCTCAAGCGGATCCTCACGCGGTCGGGCGCGGAGGTGTTCGATCCCGGCCGCCAGGTCCACGTGCGCGCGATCATCGACGATGTCGCCCGCCGCGGCGACGAGGCGATCGCGGAGTACACACAGCAATATGATGGGGTCGCCGTTCCCCCGGACCGGCTGCGGGTCGACCGCGACGAGGTGGCGCGCGCGCACGACGCCGTGGACGACGGGCTGCGAACCGCCCTCGCGACGAGCATCGAGCGCACCCGCCGGCACAGCGAGTGGCTGCGGCCCCCCACGCTGACGTTGGACGAACACGAGCCCGGGATCACAGCCGGGATCAAGTGGACGCCGGTCGAGGGCGTCGGGGTGTACGTGCCGAGCGGCAAGGGCGCGTTTCCGTCGACGTTCATCACCATGGTCACCCCTGCCGTCGTCGCCGGCGTTGAAGAGATCGCCGTGGTGCTCCCGCCCCGCCGGGATGGGAGCACCGATCCGGCGGTGCTCGTCGCGGCCGAGCTGCTCGGCGTGTCCCAGATCTTCCGATGCAACGGCGTCGCCGGGATCGCCGGGCTCGCGTTCGGGACGGCGACGCTCCCCCGGGTGCGTCTGCTCGGCGGGCCGGGAAACCCGTACGTGACCGCCGCGCAGATCGCCGTCCAGGCGTTCGGGGTCCGGCTCCTGTCGGTGCTCGGCCCGACCGAGTCGATGATCCTCGCCGACGACAGCGCCGACCCGGACCGGCTGGCCCTCGACCTCCTGAACGAGGCCGAGCACGGGAAGGACTCCGCGGCGATCCTGCTGACGCCGTCGGAGGCGCTCGTCGCGGCGGCCGGGGAGCGGCTGCCGCGCTACCTCGCGCAGCTGCCGGACTGGCGCCGCGGGTTCGCGGAGGCGGCGCTCAGCGATTACGGCGGCGCCGTGATCGCGCCGTCGATGGAGGATGCGGTCGCGTTCGTCAATATGTACGCTCCCGAGCACCTGCAGATCGCGACCCGCGACCCGTTCGCGATGCTCGCGCAGATCCGCAACGCCGGCGAGATCCTGCTCGGCCAGCACACGCCGTTCTCGGCGGCCAACTACGCGATCGGCGTGCCGGCGGCCCTGCCGACGAGCGGGTTCGCGCGGGTCGGGTCCGGGATCAGCGTGCTGAGCTTCCTCAAGGCGACGTCGGTGGCCCATCTCGATGCCCGCGGCCTGGCCGCGGTGCGGCCGGTGATCGAGCGCCTCGGCCGGTACGAGGAGTTCCCCGCCCACGTGCTTGCCGTGACGGCTCGGGGAGACTCGGAATGAGCCGCATCGGGCGCGTCACGCGCGGGACCGCGGAGACGCGGATCGAGGTGACGTGGGAGATGGATGGCACCGGCCGATCCACGATCGCCACCGGCCTGCCGTTCCTTGACCACATGCTTGCCCAGGTCGCGCGCCATGGGCGGTTCGACCTCACCGTCACCGCCGCCGGCGACCTCGAGGTCGACGCGCACCACACCGTGGAGGATGTGGGGATCGCCCTCGGCCGCGCGCTCAAGGACGCGCTCGGCGACGGTGCCGCCATCTACCGGTATGCCTCGGCCTATGCGCCGCTCGACGAAGCGCTCGTGCTGGCGGTCGTGGACGTGAGCGGCAGGCCGTACCTGCATTACGCCGTGCCCGTCACCCGGCAGCGGCTCGGCGCGTACGACACCGACCTGACCGAAGAGTTCTTCCGCGCGTTCGCCATGAACGCGGGCCTCACGCTCCACCTGCTCCTCGTGCACGGCCGGAACGGGCATCATATTATCGAGGCCGCGTTCAAAGCGCTCGCCCTCGCGCTTGACCGGGCCACGCAGGCGGACCCGCGTATCCGCGACGTGCCGTCCACGAAAGGGACGCTCACGTGATCGCGATCACGGACTACGGCGCCGGTAACCTTCACAGCCTCCAGATCGCGCTCGTCCGGCAGGGGCTCGACGCCCGGGTGACAGACTCCCCGCGCGCGCTCGATGACGCCGAGGCGCTCGTCGTCCCGGGCGACGGCGCGTTTGGCCCGGCCATGGCCCGGCTCCGGGCAGGCGGTTTCGCGGATCGCATCCGGACGTTTGTGCGAACCGGCCGTCCGTTCCTGGGGGTCTGCTTGGGGATGCAGCTGTTGTTCGACGAGAGCGAAGAGGACGGTCTCCACGAAGGGCTGGGCCTGCTGCCCGGGCGGGTCGTCCGGCTCCCGGAGCGCCTCAAGGTGCCGCACATGGGCTGGAACCAGCTCCAGAGCGTCCGCCCCTCGCCGCTCCTGGCGGACATTCGTCCGGGCGCGTTCGTGTACTTTGTGCATTCGTATTACGCTGTGCCCGCGGACCCGGCGGTCGTCGCTGCGACCACGGAGTACGGCGGGGACATTGCGGCCGTAGTCGGCCGGGACAACGTGTGGGCGACGCAGTTCCATCCCGAGAAGTCCGGGGCGGTCGGGATGACGATCCTGGCAAACTTTGCCCGGTGGGCCGTCGGTGCTGGTGCTTCCGGCCGTTGACATCCGGGGCGGCCGCTGCGTGCGGCTGATCCAGGGGCAGGCCGGCTGCGAACGGGTCTACGGCGACGATCCCGTCGCCGCCGCGCTCCGGTGGGTCGCCGCCGGCGCGCACTGGCTGCATGTCGTGGATCTGGACGGCGCCTTCGCGGGCCGGCCGGGTAACGCGGAGGTGATCGCCCGCCTGATCGCGGCGGCCGGCGTGCCGGTCGAGGTCGGTGGGGGGATCCGCGATCTCGGTGTGATCGAGCGTCTCCTCGGGGCGGGGGCCGCCCGGGTGATCCTGGGCACGGCCGCCGCGACGTCGCCGGACCTGCTCGAGGCGGCGTGCGCGCGGTTCGGCGACCGGATCGCGGTCGCGATCGACGCGCGGGATGGCGCGGTCGTGACGGAGGGCTGGGTGGCCGCGACCGCGGAAGACGCGCTGGCCGCCGCCGTCCGGGTTGTCCGCGCCGGGGCCGGCCGGATCATCTATACGGACACGAGCCGGGACGGGATGCTCGCCGGCCCCAACCTGGCCGCGTTCGAGGCGCTGCTGCGCGTCGTGGCGGTGCCGGTGATCGCCTCCGGCGGCGTCACGACGGTGGAGGACGTGCGCCGGCTCCGTGCGCTCGAGCCGGCCGGCCTCGAGGGCGTCATCGTCGGCCGGGCGTTGTACGAAGGGCGGGTGGGGCTCGAGGACCTCCTGGCCGCCGCGTCTCGCGTCACGCCGCCTCCGCACGACGTCCCGGCGCGCGGCGAGACGTAGCGGCGGGGCGCCTCATGCTGGTTCGGCGAGTCATCCCGTGTCTGGACGTCACCGGCGGCCGCGTCGTGAAAGGCACGAGCTTCCTCAACCTGCGTGATGCGGGGGATCCGGTTGAGCTCGCCGTCCTGTACGACCGCGAGGGCGCGGACGAGGTCGTGTTCCTGGACATCACCGCAAGCCACGAGGGCCGCAATATAATGGAAGACGTCGTCCACAGCACGGCCGAGACTCTCACGATTCCGTTTACGGTCGGCGGCGGGTTGCGGACGGTGGAGGACCTCCGGCGGATGCTCCGGGCCGGCGCCGACAAGGTCGGGATCAATACCGCCGCTGTCGAGCGGCCCACGTTTATCCGGGAGGCCGCCCGGCAGTTCGGCAGCCAGTGCATTGTCGTCGCGATCGACGCCAAGCGGCGGGCGCCGGATCACTGGGAGGTGTGGGTCCACGGCGGGCGGACCCCGACCGGCGTGGATGCGGTGACCTGGGCCCGGCAGGCGGCGGGGCTGGGTGCCGGCGAACTGTTGCTGACAAGCATGGACCAGGACGGGCGCGAGGACGGCTATGACCTGGCGCTCGTGCGGGCGGTGACCGCGGCCGTGCGCATCCCGGTGATCGCCTCAGGCGGGGCGGGAGCGCCGCAGCACTTTGTGGAGGCGGTGCGGGAAGCGGATGCGGATGCGGTGCTGGCCGCATCGATCTTTCATTTCCGAAAGTACAGCATCGCAGAGGCGAAGGCGTTCATGGCGGCGCACGGGATCCCCGTCCGCCGTCCGGATCCGGCCGCCGCGTAAGGCGGGCCGGTCGCGCCAGCGACGGGGGAGCCAGAGACGATGAGCGAGGCGGCCACGATCACCTACGACGCGGCGGGCCTGGTCACCGCGGTCGCCCAGGACGCCGAGACCGGAGAAGTATTGATGGTCGCCCACATGAATCGGGAGGCGTTCGAGCGGACGCTCGCCACCCGGGAGGCGTGGTACTGGAGCCGGAGCCGGAAATGCCTCTGGCGAAAAGGGGAGGAGTCCGGCCACACCCAGCGCGTCCGGGAGGTCCGGGTGGACTGCGATGCCGACGCCGTCCTGCTCTCCGTGGACCAGCTCGGACCGGCGTGTCACACGGGGCACCGCTCCTGTTTCTACCGCGCCGCCGCCCAAGAGCGTGGCGGCCCGCTCCGGTTCCCACCGACCGAGCTCCCCCTCCGAACGCCCGAGGCGCGGGGTGCCGAGGTGGGCCGCGCCGGCCCGGAGATCCTCACCGAGATCAGCGCCGTCCTCGAAGACCGGCGGCGGCAGCCCCGTCCCGACTCCTACGCCGCGACGCTGTTCGCGGAGGGCCTGGCCCGCCTGAACGAAAAGATCATGGAAGAAGCGGCGGAGGTCACACGGGCGGCCCGGAAAGAGACGCCGGCGCGGCTGGCCGAAGAGACCGCCGATCTCTGGTTTCACACCCTCGCGCTGCTCGTGTTCCAAGGTGTCGATCCCGCGGCGGTGTTCGCCGAGCTCGCGAAGCGGAGAAAGTAGAGGTCGCCGCCGCCGGTGCGATACGCTGTGTTCTCCGACGTCCACGGCAACCTCGAGGCCCTGGAGGCTGTCCTTGCCGACGCGGCACGCCACGCGCCGGATATGTACGTCTGTCTGGGTGACGTGGTAGGGTACGGCCCGGATCCCAACGAGTGCGTCTCCCGGGTGCGCGCGCTCGGAGGCGGGGTGAGCGCCGGGAACCACGACCTCGCGGCGATCGGAGCCGCGGACCTCGAGACGTTCAGCCCGCTCGCCCGCATCGCGATCGAGTGGACGGCGTCGGTCCTCAGCCATGATTCCCGGCAGTTCCTCGCCTCGCTGCCGCTCCGGCTCGAGACGCCGGCGTTCCTGGCCGTGCACGGCAGCCCGCGAGACCCTGTCGAAGAGTACATCCTCGACCTGCCCACGGCGCTCGCCGTATTTGCGGAGTGCGACTTCACGGTGTGCCTGGTCGGCCACTCCCACGTTGCCGGCGCGTTCATGCGCGGCCAGGACGGCCGGGTCGGCGCCACTGCGCTTCTGCCCGACGAGGCCGTCCGCCTCTCGCGGACCTCCCGGTACATCATCAACACCGGCAGCGTCGGCCAGCCCCGAGACGGTGATCCCCGGGCATCCTACCTCCTGCTGGACTCGGATCTTCGGACCGCCACCCTCCGCCGGCTCGACTATCCGATCGCCGAGACCCAGGTGAAGATGGCCGCACGGGGCCTGCCCGAGATGCTCGCGCACCGGCTGTCCTCCGGTCTCTAGGCCCCCTCGGGAAAGGGAGCCGTTTACGCATCGGCGAAGCGAAAGAGACGCGCACATCAGGAGGAAGCCGTGACCGGGCGCCCGATTACCATCGACGATCTGCTGGCTCTGCCGATCTTGAACGACCCCCAGCTTTCCCCGGACGGCTCGCGCGTTGTCTGCACGGTGACCACCGCGGATCGGGACGCCAACGCGTACCGGACGCGCCTCTGGATCGCCCCGACCGGCGGTAGCGTGCCCTGGCAGCTGACAGCGGCGCCGGCCCGCGACACCGGCCCCCGGTGGTCCCCCGACGGAACCCGGATCGCGTTCGTCTCCGACCGGGGTGGGGAGAAGCAGGTCTGGGTGATCGCGATCGGCGGCGGCGAACCCCGCGTCCTGACCTCCGGGAAGATGGCCCCGGCCGACCTCGCCTGGTCCCCCGACTGCCGGTGGATTGCGTTCGTCGGGAAGCCGACCCCCGACGCCAAGGACGAGAGCGACGTGCGGGTGATCTCGCGGCTGCGCTACAAGCAGGACGGCGAGGGGTTCTGGGACGGCCGCTGGAAGCAGGTGTTCGTCGTCTCAGCCGCGGGGGGGGACGCGAAGCAAATCACCCGAGGCGACTGCGACCACCTCTCTCCCGCCTGGTCTCCGGACGGCACGCGGCTGGCGTACACCGCCAATCCGGACCCCAACTTCGACCTGATGAACATCACCGATGTCTGGACGGTCGCGGCCGACGGTGCCGAGTCCACGGCGCGCTGCATTACCCGCGGGCTCGGGCCGGCGCAATCGCCGGCGTGGGCGCCGGACGGGACCCGGGTCGCGTACATCGGACATGACAACGCGTGTTGGGGCGCGACGAACTGGGGGGTGTGGGTCGTTCCCGCGGCCGGTGGGGAGCCCGCGTGCATCACCAAGGGGTTCGACCGCAGTGCCGGTCACCACGTGATCAACGATCTGCGCGCGCACCCGTCGTCGGGCGGACTCTCCTGGTCTCCCGACGGCGAGCGGGTGTTCTTCATGCTGGCCCTGGGAGCGAGCACGCAGATCGTGTCGGCCGCCGCCTCGGGCGGCGATGTCCGGCAGGAGACCGCGGGAGACCACGAGCTGATCGGGTGCTCGCTCGACCGCGAGGCCCGGTGGATCGCGTGCATCGAAAGCGATCCCCTGTCGCCGGGAGAGATGGCGATCGCCCAGCTCGGCGCCCGGCCGGCGCCGCTGCGGCGCCTCACCGATCTGGCGGGCCCGGCGCTCCGCCCCTTGGCGCTCGTCACGCCGGAGCGGTTCCAGTTTGAGAGCGTGGACGGATGGACCGTAGAGGGCTGGGCGATGCGGCCGGCGGATGCGCCGAAGGGCGGCCGGATCCCCACCGTGCTCGAGATCCACGGCGGACCTCACGCCGCGTACGGGAACGCCTTCTTCCATGAGTTCCAGCTGCTCTGCGCGCAGGGCTACGGCGTCATCTACCTGAACCCGCGGGGCAGCCAGGGGTACGGGCAGGCGTTCACCGCGGCCACCCGGCACGATTGGGGCGGCAAGGACTACGCGGATCTGATGCGGGGCGTGGACTACTGCCTCGCGACGTTTCCCTGGATCGACCCCGACCGTCTGGGCGTGGCCGGCGGCAGTTACGGCGGCTTCATGACGAACTGGATCGTGGGCCACACCCCGCGGTTCCGCGCCGCCGTCACGATGCGGAGTATCAGCAACGCGTACAGTCAGTGGGGCACGTCGGACCTTGCCTACATGAAGGGCTTCTGGGAGTACCCCGGCGAGCCGTGGGAGTCGCCGCAGTTCTATCTCGAGCGGTCGCCGATTACGTACGTCCGGGAGATGCGGACGCCGCTCTTGATCCTGCACAGCGAGAACGATTTCCGCTGCCCGATCGAGCAGGCGGAGCAGCTCTTTGTCGCCCTCAAGAAGCAAGGGACGCCGACGCTGTTCGTGCGGTTTCCGAACGAGAGCCACGATCTCTCCCGAAACGGGCAGCCCCGGCACCGCGCCGAGCGCCTCCGGCAGATCCTGACGTGGTTCCGCACCTACCTGGTCCCGCAGGAGGCGGACGCCACCGCGGCCCGGCGCGCGGTCCGCCGCGAGGGTGCGGTGGCGGATGAGTGAGCAGGCGCGGGCGGCCGGGCGCGTCAGCCGATGACCCGCATCTACACACGGACGGGAGATGCCGGGGAGACGAGTCTCTTCGGCGGCCGGCGCGTCCAGAAAGACGACCTGCGGGTGGGCGCCTACGGGACGATCGACGAGTTGAATGCGGCCCTCGGCGTGGCCCGGGCCGCCGGGCCCGGCGCGGAGATCGACGCGGTGGTCGAGCGGCTGCAGCACCATCTGTTCGACCTGGGCGCGGAACTGGCGACGCCTCCCGATGCCGCCGCGGCGGCCGCGGCGCACGCGCCTCGGGTCGTGCCGGCGTGGGTCGAGGCGCTCGAGCGTGACATCGACCGGTTCGAGGACCGTCTTCCGCCGCTCCGGCAGTTCATCCTGCCGGGCGGCACGCCGGCCGCATCTGCGCTGCACCTGGCGCGGACCGTGGCGCGCCGCGCGGAGCGGGAGATCGTGACGCTCGCGGCGCGCGAGCCCCTCAGTCCCGACCTGCTGAAGTTCGTGAACCGCCTCTCAGACCTGCTGTTCGTCCTCGCGCGGGCCGCGAACCAGACCACCGGTCACCCCGACACCGCCTGGCACCCGACGCGCTGAGCGCGGGCAGGAGGGCGGACTACTTCCGCTCCGGATCGTGCGGAAGCGGCTTGGCGGGCGTCCGGTACGGCAGGGGAACGTAATCCACCGACGGGCGGCGCCGGCCGGCCTGCGGGTAGAGCTGCATCAGGTCGTAGATCACGCGCGGCATCTCGGTCGAGACCGCGAACCCCAGGCTCCGCGCCTCTGTGACCGTGATCGGATAGTCGTGAGTCCAGGTGCCTCCCGTGAGCGTCGCGGCCAGCGTCTCGGCCTGCTCGGCCGGCAATCGCCGGGAGGCCAGCTCGACGACCACGGCGCGGACCTGCGCGATCGCCTTCTGGGCCTGGTTGGCGAGGATCAGCGTCTCATCGTTGACCCGCTCGATCGGCTTGCGTTCCACCGCGGCGAGGACGGAGACCGCCGGGTGGTTGCCCAGCTGCGGATCCACCGGGCCCAGCACCCCGTGGGGGTCCATGACGATCTCGTCCGCGGCGAGCGCGATCAGCGTGCCGCCCGACATCGCGTAGTGCGGGACAAACACCGTGACCCGCGCCGCGTGATCGCGCAGCGCCCGCCCGATCTGCTCGGCGGCCAGGACGAGCCCTCCCGGGGTATGGAGAATGATGTCGATCGGCAGGTCGGGGGGCGTGAAGCGGATCGCCCGCAGCACATCCTCCGAGTCCTGGAGATCGATGTACCGGGCGATCGGAAACCCGAGGAAGCTCATCGTCTCCTCGCGATGGATCATCGCGATCACCCGGCTCCCGCGCTGGCGCTCGATCTGCTGCAGCATCCGGTACCGCGCCATCTGCTGGTACTGGCGGGTGAGCAGCGGCTGCACCAGCGACAGGATAAAGAAGATCCAGAAGAGATTGGAGAGGTTCATCGGCGGTCTCCTCTCGCCGCGTTCGGCATCGGCCGCGCGCTCGGACGCTCACTAGTATACCGGACAGAACGGAACGCGCGGGGGGAGGAAACGCTCGCGCCCGGACCGAAATCCGCGAGCAGTTCCCAGGTCACTCAACTGGAAGGTTCCATGGCTGATCACTCCGCAGCGCATTCGTCTGCCGTCGAGATCCCGTGGTGGCTCCAGCCCGCCGCGACCGTCGCGATCCTCAGCGGGTTCGTCGTGTACTCGGTCTGGGCGGCGCTTCAGGGGCAGGGGTACGTCGCCCCGTACCTGTCTCCGTTCTACTCGCCGCCCGTGTCGTTGGCAGGCATTCCGATCTCGCCGGCGTGGTGGGTGCTCTGGGTGCCGGCGGGGTTCAGGGCGACCTGCTACTACTACCGCAAGGCGTACTATCGCTCGTACTTCCTGGATCCGGTGGCGTGCATGATCCCCGAGACGCGCCGGCGGTACGGCGGGGAGACGGCGTTCCCGTTCATCGCGAACAACCTGCACCGGTTTCTGCTGTACCTGGCGGTGATCGTGCTCGCGTTCCTCTGGAAGGACGCGATCGACGCGTTCAGCTTCAACGGCCGGTTCGGCGTCCACCTGGGGTCCCTGCTCTTCCTGGCGAACGTCATTCTCCTCTCCGGCTACACGTTCGGCTGCCACGCGTTCCGGCACATCGTCGGGGGGAACCTCGACTGCTTCTCGTGCGCCCGGGGCGGGCGTCTCCGGTACCGCCTATGGGAGTGGGTCAATCCGCTGAATCTCCGGCACGCCAACTGGGCGTGGGCGAGCCTGTTCTCGGTGAGCATCGCCGACATCTACGTCCGGCTCCTGATGGCCGGGGTCATCACCGACCCGAAGTTCTTTTAGCCCGGCATGAGGAGGATCGACCCCCGTGGCTGACTGGTACGAAGCGCACGAGCATGACGTGCTCGTGATCGGCGCCGGCGGCGCCGGCATGCGCGCGGCGATCGCCGCGGCGGACGCCGGGGTGTCGGTCGGGCTGATCTGCAAGTCCCTGCTCGGCAAGGCCCACACCGTGATGGCCGAAGGCGGGATCGCCGCCGCGCTGGCCAACGTCGATCCCCAGGACAGTTGGGAGGTCCACTTCGCGGATACGATGCGGGGGGGCCAGATCATCAACGACTACCGCATGGTGGAGATCTTCGCCAAGGAAGTTCCCGAGCGCGTCTACGAGCTGGAGCAGTGGGGCGGCCTCTTCGACCGGACCCCGGACGGCCGAATCTTACAGCGGCCGTTCGGCGCCCACACGTACCGGCGGCTGTGCCACGTCGGTGACCGGACCGGCCTCGAGCTGATCCGGACGCTCCAGGACAAGGCGATCCACACCGGGGTCGAGGTCCACATGGAAGTGACCCTCACCCGGCTGCTCAAGGACGGCGACCGGATCGCGGGGGCGTTCGGGTACCGCCGGGAGGACGGACGGTTTCTCCTGTTTCGGGCCAAGGCGGTGATCCTGGCGACCGGCGGGTGGGGCAAGGCGTACAAGGTGACCAGCAACTCCTGGGAGTGCACCGGGGACGGCTGCGCGATGGCCTACGAGGCCGGCGCGGAGCTGATGGACATGGAGATGGTCCAGTTCCACCCGACCGGCATGGTGTGGCCCCCGGGCGTCCGCGGCATTCTGGTCACCGAGGCGGTCCGCGGCGAAGGGGGTGTGCTCCGGAATGCCGAGGGCGAGCGGTTCATGGAACGGTACGACCCGAAGAAGATGGAGCTGTCGAGCCGGGACGTCGTGGCCCGCTCCATTCACAAGGAAGTCGAAGCCGGCCGCGGCACGCCCCACGGCGGGGCATACCTCGACATCTCCCACCGGGGCGCGGAGTTCATCAAGAAGAAGCTTCCCAGCATGTACGAGCAGTTCCTCAAACTCGCGGACATCGATATCACGAAGTCCCCGATGGAGGTGGCCCCGACCATCCACTACGTCATGGGCGGCGTCCGCGTCGAGGCGGGCACCGGGGCGACGACCGTGCCGGGATTGTACGCCGCGGGGGAGGTGGCGGCCGGCCTCCACGGCGCGAACCGGCTGGGCGGCAACTCCCTCGGCGACCTGCTCGTCTTCGGCAAACGGGCGGGCGAGCACGCGTCTCGGTACGTCCGGGGCCTGGCGGCCGCGCCCCGCACGGACGACCGGCAGGCCGACGAGGAGCGGCGGCTGCTTGCGCGCCCATTCGAGGGCGATGGCGGCGAAAACCCGTATCAGCTCCACGAAGACATGCAGGCCATCATGGGCGAGGACTGCGGGATCGCCCGCACCGGCGCCAAGCTGAGCGCGGGCCTCGAGAAGATCCGCGCGCTTGCGGCCCGGGCCGACCGGCTGCACGTGAGCGGCTCGCGGCTGTTCAACCCGGCGTGGCACCAGTGCCGCGACGTCCAGTTCATGCTCGAGCTGTGCGAAGCGATCCTCCGGTCGGCGATCGAGCGGCAGGAGAGCCGCGGGGCCCACTGGCGGCTCGACTTCCCGGACCAGAGTCCCGAGTGGGGGCGCAAGAACATGATTGTGTCGCGGCAGGACGGGCAGATGCGCGTGACGACGCGGCCGGTTCCGCCGATGCCCCCCGAGCTCGCCCGTCTCCTCGAGACCAAGGCGTAGGAGGTTCCGGATGGCAGAGCAGACGTTCCAGATCTACCGTGGTGACCGGACGGGGGGTGAGTTAGAGACCTTCCAGGTGCCGCTCACCGAGGGGATGGTCGTGCTCGACGCCATCCACTACATTCAAGCCCATCTGGACGGCACGCTCGCGTGCCGCTGGAACTGCAAGGCCGCCAAGTGCGGCTCGTGCAGCGCGGAGGTGAACGGCCGCCCCCGCCTGATGTGCAAGTCCCGGGTGGATGAGTTCAACGGGCAGCCGATCACCGTCCGTCCGATGAAGACGTTTCCGCTGATCAAGGACCTCGTGACGGACGTCTCCTGGAACTACCGCGTGAACAAGGAGATCCCGCCGTTCACCCCGCCACCGGGCGACCGCGGGCCGTGGAAGATGTACCCGGAGGACGTGGAGCGGCTGTTCGAGTTCCGCAAATGCATCGAGTGCTTTCTCTGCCAGGACGTGTGCCACGTGCTGCGCGAGCACGACGGCACGGACCGGTACTACGGCCCGCGGTTCATGGTCCGAATCGCCGCGCTGGAGATGCATCCCAAGGACACCGTCTCGCGGGCCGGCCTCCTCCACGGTCGGGGCGGGATCGGGTTCTGCAACATCACGAAGTGCTGCGAAGACGTCTGCCCGGAGCACATCCACATCACCGACAACGCGATCATCCCGCTGAAAGAGCGGGTCGCCGACGAGCACTTCGACCCCTGGCGGGCGCTGCTGCGGATGTTCGGGGGCCGGAGAGAGCCGCGGGGGACGTAGCCCGTGCCGCCAAAAGGAGTCACGCGCCCATGCTGACCCTGGACAAGCTCACCCGGCCCCGCGAGGGCGAGCGGATCGAGATCCGCGGATCCACCCTCTACGTGCCCGATACGCCGATCATCCCCTACATCGAAGGCGATGGGACGGGGCCGGACATCTGGCGGGCGGCGGTTCGCGTGCTCGAGGCCGGGGTCCAGAAGGCGTACGGCAAGCGCAGGCGGATCGTCTGGTTCGAGGTGTTCGCGGGGGAGAAGTCCCACACCCGGTTCGGGACGTGGCTCCCCGAGGACACCCTGCGGGCGTTCAGCTACTACGTCGTCGGGATCAAGGGCCCGCTCACGACCCCGATCGGCGGCGGCATGCGCAGCCTGAACGTCGCGCTCCGGCAGCTGCTCGACCTTTACGCCTGCGTCCGCCCGGTGCGGTACTTCGAGGGCGTGCCCAGCCCGGTGAAGCACCCCGAGCGGGTGGACATGGTGATCTACCGGGAGAACAGCGAGGACATCTACGTCGGGTACGAGCTGGCGAGCGGCACCCCGGAGGCCAAACGCCTGATCGACTTCGTCAATCAGGAGTTCAAGTGGAAGGTGCGTGAGGACTCGGGGGTGGGGCTCAAGCCGATGAGCCCGTTCGGCAGCAAACGGCTGATCCGGAAGGCGATCCAGTACGCCCTCGGCCACGGCCGCAAGAGTGTCACGCTGGTGCACAAGGGCAACATCATGAAGTACACCGAGGGCGCGTTCAAGAGCTGGGGGTACGAGCTCGCCCGCGCGGAGTTCGGCGACCGGACCATCAGCTGGGACGACGTCGCGGCGAAGCACGGCGGCCGGGTGCCCGCGGGGAAGCTCTTGATTCAGGACTACATCGCCGATGTCACCTTCCAGCACGTCCTGACCCGGCCGGAGTCGATCGACGTCATCGCCACCGGGAACCTGAACGGCGATTACCTGTCCGACGCCGTGGCGGCCCAGGTCGGAGGCATCGGCATGGCGCCGGGCGGCAACCTCAGCGACTTCCACGCGGTGTTCGAGGCGACGCACGGGACGGCCCCGAAGTACGCCAACCAGGACAAGGTGAACCCGGGATCGGTGATCCTCTCCGGCGTGATGATGCTCGAGCACCTGGGCTGGCAGGAGGCCGCGGACGCGATCGTCAAGGCGCTCGAGGCGACGTTCCGCAAGAAGATCGTGACCTACGACCTCGCGCGCCTGATGGACGGCGCGCGGGAGGTCAAGACAAGCGAGTTCGCGACCGCCGTCATCGACCAGCTGTAGGGTCCCGGCGGCGGGCAGCGGGGAAAAGGGGCGGCACGGTGGGGACACGGACACGCGCAAAAGTCACGATCGTCGGCGCCGGGAACGTCGGCCACTCGGCGGCGCAATGGATCGCGTCGCACCGGCTCGCCGATGTCGTGCTGGTGGACGTCGTCGAGGGCATGCCGCAGGGCAAGGCGCTCGATTTGAGCGAGGCCGGGCCGATCGAGGGGTTTGACCTGCGGATCACCGGCACGAACGGATACGACGAGACGGGAGACTCCGACGTCGTCGTCATCGTCGCGGGCATCGCGCGCAAGCCCGGGATGAGCCGCGAGGATCTCCTGAACGTCAACGCGGGGATCGTGCGCAGCGTGACCACCGAGGTGACGAAGCGCTCGCCCCACGCGTGCCTGATCGTGGTGACCAATCCGCTCGACGTGATGGTCTACCTGGCCCAGAAGGTCAGCGGGTTCCCGCCCGAGCGGGTGATGGGGCAGAGTGGCGCGCTCGACAGCACGCGCTTCCGGACGTTCATCGCCCAGGCGGCCGGCGCCTCCGTCCAGGACGTTTCCGCGATGGTGATCGGGGCGCACAGCGACACCCACATGGTCCCGCTCGCGAGCCTGGCCACCATCGGCGGGATCCCGCTGCGCGTCCTCCTGCCCGCCGGGCAGATCGCGGAGATCGTCGAGCGCACGCGCAAAGGCGGCCAGGAGATCGTGAACCTCCTCAAGACGGGGAGCGCGTTCTTCGCGCCCGGCGCGGCGATCACCCAGATGGTCGAGGCGATCCTGCTCGACCGCAAGCGGGTGGTCCCGCTCTCCGCCCGCCTGACCGGACAGTACGGCGTCCGGGATCTCTACGTCGGCGTACCGGCGCTGCTCGGGGCGGCCGGGGTGGAGCGGATCTTCGAGATCCCGCTCGACGGCGCCGAGCGCACGGCGTTCGACGCGGCCGTCGCCAGCATCCGCGAGAACGTCGCGCTGCTGAAACTCTAACCGATGAATCTTCACGAGTACCAGGCGAAAGAGGTGTTCGGCCGCTACGGGCTCCCCGTCCAGCGTGGGACGGTGATCGAGCGGCCCGAGCAGGTGGCCGCGCTCGGGCTGCGCTATCCCGTCGTGGTCAAAGCCCAGGTGCTGGTGGGGGGGCGCGGCAAAGCCGGCGGCATCAAGCTCGCCGCGACCCCCGCCGAGGCGGCGGAGAAAGCGCGCGCGATCCTCGGGATGGACATCAAAGGGGAGCGGGTCACGCGCGTGCTTGTCGTCGAGGCCGCGGAGATCGAGACTGAGTTCTACCTCGCGTTTGTCACCGACCGGGCCGCCCGCCGGGTCGCCGCGATCGCCTCGGCCGCGGGGGGCATCGAGATCGAGACGGTCGCCCAGACATCCCCCGAGAAGATCGCCCGCAGCGACGTCGACCCGTTTCTCGGCTTCCCGCCGTTCCAAGCCCGCGCCCTCGGCCGGCGGCTCGGCTTCGCCGGGGCGCAGCTCGACGAGTTCGTGCGGATCGCGACCGCGCTGTACCGGCTCTATTGGACCGAGGACGCCGACCTGGCGGAGATCAACCCGCTGGCGCTGGTCGGCGGCCACCTCCTGTGCGTCGACGCCAAGCTCATCCTCGACGACAACGCCGCGTACCGCCACGCCGACCTGCCCGCCTCCGAGGAGTTGACGCCGCTCGAGCGCGAGGCGCGGGAGCACGGCCTGGCGTACGTCGAGCTGGACGGCGACATCGCCGTGATCGGCAACGGCGCGGGGCTCGTCATGAGCACGCTCGATCTGCTGGCGCACTTCGGCGGACGCGCGGCCAACTTTCTCGACATCGGCGGCGGGGCGTCGGCCGAGTCGATGCAGACCGCCCTCGGGATCGTCCAGCGGAAGCCCGGGATCCGGTCGATTTTCATCAACATCTTCGGCGGCATCACCCGGTGCGACGACGTCGCGCGGGGCATCGTGCAGAACCCTCCCCGCGTGCCGGCGAGCATTCGCCTGACCGGGACGAACGAGGAGGAGGGCCAGCGCATCCTCCGGGACTCCGGGATCGCGGCCGGGCTGGACGCGGACGAGGCCGCGCGGGTGGCGGTGGAGCTCGCCGGGGGGCGCGCCGGCAAGCCGGGAAGCCGCTGATGGCAATCATCGTCGGAGGTGAGACGCGCCTGCTTGTCCAGGGGATTACCGGCTACCAGGGCGCGTTTCACACGCAGCTGATGCTCGAGGCCGGCACCCGCGTCGTGGCCGGAGTGACGCCCGGCAAGGGCGGGTCCCGGGTGCACGAGGTTCCGGTGTTCGAGACGGTGGACGAGGCTGTGCGGGATACCGGCGCAAACGCCTGCGTCATCTTCGTGCCCGCGCGATTTGCCCGCGCCGCGGCGCTCGAGGCGGTCCAGAATCGGCTCGACCCGGTCGTGATCATTACGGAGGGGATGCCCGTCCACGACGCCATCGAGGTCGTCGCCTACGCCCGCGGGCACGGGGTCCGCGTGCTCGGCCCCAATGGACCGGGCGTCACGACCCCCGGACAGTGCCGGGTCGGGATCATGCCGACGCACCTGTTCAAGCCCGGCGCGGTCGGCATCGTCTCCCGGAGCGGCACCCTGACGTACGAGATCGTGGCCGGGCTGACGCGCGCGGGACTGGGGCAGTCGACGGCGGTCGGGCTCGGCGGCGATCCGGTCGTGGGCACGTCGTTCGTCGAGGCCCTCGAGTTGTTCAACGCCGATCCGGAGACTCACGCGATCGTGCTGATCGGCGAGATCGGCGGGAACGCCGAAGAGGACGCCGCCCGCTACATCGCCCGGCACGTCAAGAAGCCGGTCGCCGCGTACATCGCCGGCCGGACGGCCCCTCCGGGAAAGCGCATGGGCCACGCCGGCGCGGTGATCTCGGGCACGGAAGGGACCGCCGAGCATAAAGTGATGGCGCTCGAGGCGGCCGGCGTCGCGGTCGCGCCACTTGTGAGCGGGGTGCCGGCGCTGCTGAAGGCCCGCCTCTAGATCGCAGGACATCCCGTGTTATCAGCTCTGAGGAATAGCGGTTTCGTCGCACCTTTCCCTCCCGCTGAGGGGGGGCTGTAGCAAGGCGGCACGGCGGGTTTCTGCCTCGGTCGCTCACCCCGACAAATTCTTTTTCATCGCAGCAGGAC
>Ga0207416_1000215_pt1 | contig 107004 bp, 108 predicted proteins | sample PaiPotPPM11metaG_FD_184107 | JGI IMG/M metagenome (GOLD analysis project Ga0207416, IMG submission 184107) | Iron sulfur acid spring bacterial and archeal communities from Banff, Canada, to study Microbial Dark Matter (Phase II) - Paint Pots PPM... ... | reverse complement strand
GGCTTATAGCTTGCGCACGATCGCGTCAATCTGACATTTGCCGAAGCTGGCTAGCCGGACGAAGCGATGGCGGCGACCGGCGGGATGCTGAGATCCTGCGGCGGCGACGACTGCTCGCGTAGTTGCAGCCGGTAGAACGACGCATAACGGCCGCCTTTGCGCAGCAATTCATCGTGACGGCCGGATTCGACGACGAGCCCGTTCTCGACCACGAGAATGCAATCGGCGTGCATGATGGTCGACAGCCGGTGGGCGATGACGAGCGTCGTGCGCCCCTGGCAAAGCTCGGCGAGCGCGTCCTGGACGTGCTGCTCGGATTCCGAATCGAGCGCCGCGGTCGCCTCGTCGAGCAGAATGATCGGGGAATCTTTGATCAGCGCGCGGGCGATCGCGATGCGCTGACGCTGGCCGCCGGAAAGCTGCATGCCGTGCTCGCCGACCGGCGTATCGTAGCCGGCCGAAAAGCTCACGATGAAATCATGCGCGTGTGCGGCCGTGGCGGCGGCGACGATCGCGGCGTCGTCGGCGTCGAGTTTGCCGAGCGCAATGTTCTCGCGGATCGTGCCGCGAAACAGGTGGACGATCTGGCCGACATGGGCGATCTGCTGCCGTAGCGAACCGCGCGATATCGCGGCGATATTCTGGCCGTCGATCAGCACCGCTCCGGAGCCGACGCCATAGAAGCGCAGCAAGAGATTGAGCACCGTCGACTTGCCGCCGCCCGACGGACCGACCAGTGCGGTGACCTTGCCCGGCTGCGCGACAAAATTCATGCCGCGCAGCACCGGCGTATCGGCGCGGTAGGCAAAATGCACGTCGGCGAATTCGACGCGCGCCGTCGTCAGGCGCAGCGGCGGCAGGCTGTCGTCGTTCGGCTCGCCCGGCGGGCTGTCGACGACCTCGTAGAGAATGCGCACGCCGACCAGGCTGTTATTGAGGTCGATATTGAGCCGGGCGAGCCGCTTGGCCGGCTCGTAGGCGAGCAGAAACGCCGCCATGAAGGAGACGAACTCGCCCGGCGTCGCGCCGGTTTCGATGACGCGGTAGCCACCGTAGATGGTCGCCAGCGCGACGGTGAAGCCGCCGAGCATTTCCATCAGCGGGCTTGCCCGGTTGGCGACCCGCGCCATCTTGTTCGATTCGTGCTGCACCTCGGCGACGCTCCGGTCGAGCCGCCGCCGCATCTCGTCTTCGAGCGCGAAGGCCTTGACCATGCGCATGCCTTGCAGCGCTTCCTGCATGGTCTCGATGATGCGCGTGCCGCCGGTGAACTGCAGGCGCGCGATGCCGCGGACCCGCCGGATCAGCTTGCGCAGGAAAAAGAACGCCGGCGGCGCCATGATGAAGCCGCCCAGCGCCATGATCGGATCCTGGATCAGCATCACGATCGTCAGCCCGATGAGCGACATCAGATCGCGGCCAATCGCTGTGATCAGGAGATTGATCACCTGGCTGACGGCGGCGGCGCCGGTGGTCAGCCGCGCGATGAATTCGGATGAATGGCGGTCGGCGAAGAAGCCGATGTCTTCATGCAGCAGCTTGTCGAACAGGCGCCGCTGGTTATTGGCGATGATGCTGTTGCCGATCCACGACAGCGTTACCGCGGCACCGTAGGTGGCAAAACCCTTGGCCGCGAAGATTCCCATCGCGATCACGCCAATGACGACGATGCCGTGGAAATTGTGGTCGACATAGGCCTCGTTGGTCATCGTGCCGAGGAGATAGGCGGTCAGCGCCGTGGCGGCCGCCGCAATCCCCATCAGCACAAAGGCGATGGCGTAGCGCGGCCAATATTCGAGCGCCTCATCCACCAACAGGCGGCGGACCAGCGCGACGGTCGAGTAGTCGTCCGAGGTATCGGCCGTGACGGCTTTCATGCTGCCTCGTTTTGCCCGCTTAGGCCGCTCAGGGCAATGGCCCTCAGCGGCGGCGGCCGCGCCTGGCTTTTGCCCGCCCGGAATGGGTCTCTTAATCGAATTCAGCGTTTCGGCTGGCCGTGGCCAAGTTCCCGCTCACGCCGCCTGATCGCACGGTTCCGGCAGACGTGAAAGTCGCGTTTTAGCGCAGAACAGTGGGGACCGTTCGAGTCGGCACCATTGCACTCTTCGTCCGGCCGTTCCATCGTCGCTTAACCCTCGGTGATGAATGTCCGCTCCCCCAGCCGATTATTTCGATGCCAGTTTTCCCGGCGCCACTCAAGTCGTTCGGGTTACGAACCTGCACGAGGCTAAGGTATTTGCGCGCAGGTGGGTGATCAGGGACAAAGATCCGGCCTTGAAGGCGCTGCTGCGGCACATCGAAAAGGTCAACAGCGCTGCGACCGCGGACAGCGCCATCCGGCAGTTGAAACAAGCGCTGGCCTGCCGGGGTCTATTGGTCACGGCAAGTCCGATGGCCAACGGCGTGCTGCGCGAATAAAAAACCGCCCCCGAGGGGGCGGTTTCGATCGGTCGCCTTTCGGCGCGCCATCAATTCCGATTTAGGCCGCCTGGATATTGCCGACGGCGATCTTGCCGGTGCGGCGGTCTTCCTGGGTATCGAAAGCAACCTTCTGGCCTTCGACCAGGCCGCGCATGCCGGCGCGCTCGAGCGCGGTGGCATGAACGAAAACGTCCTTGCCGCCGTCGTCCGGCTGAATGAAGCCGAAACCTTTTTGGTCATTATAGAACTTCACGGTGCCCGTATTCATGAGAATTTCCTTTCGCTGATTTAGGTGCACTTGAGCGACAGACGCGCGACTGCGCGTCTTGAAGCTCGAACCGTCGATGTTTGGAGGGTCTGAACGTGCGCCTGGCAGTCAGCGAAGGCGAAACGGCCCGATTGTCCGGCCAAATGTCGATCGCCGACACATAGAGGATAAGTGCGGCCTTTGCAAGGTGAAGCGCCGGCCGGTAGTGCCTCAGTTTGATTGCGGCGGTTTCAACGAAGCCAACGGGATGTCGAGGATGCAAACGAGCCCCGAGGGCTCGAATGTCAGATGGGCTTCGCCTCGGAGTTGGCTTACAAAACTGTGCTCAATTAGCCGTGATCCGAAGCTACGATGGGTTGGCGCATGAACAGGCGGCCCTCCCTTTTCAGTCCAGGTTAGAAGAAATCGATTCCTGGAATTATCGACTTCCGTGGTGATATCGACCCGGCCGCTTGCGTTCGAGAGCGCCCCATACTTAACGGCGTTCGTACACAGTTCATTTAAAACCATCGCCAGCGGAAGCACGGCTCCCGAGTTGACTTCAATATCTGAACTTTGCACGAAAAATCGATTCACATCGCTTGTATCGAACGGATCAGTGGCAATCTTCAAAATCGCAGCGAGCGGGGTACTCGTCCAGTTTGTGTCCAGCAGAAGGTCATGCGCTCGCCCTAGAGCGACTAGCCGGTGCTCGATTGCGCGGCGGCCATCCTCCAAGCTGTTGGCGGCTCGCAAACTTTGCGACATAATTGCCATTACTGTGGCTAATGTGTTTTTCACCCGATGGTGTAATTCTTCCAACAATAGGCGCTGCAACCGTTGCGCGCCCTGTTGCTCAGCCGCATCAATCCCGGCTTGTTCCAGAAGGCGGCGTAAGCTTATATTTTCGATCTCAAGCCGGACCTCGTCGCTCGTAGTCACGCTGAGCTCCCGCGCATCACAGTAATCGCCAAATCATTGCAGCGCCCGCCGCTCGCAAATCCCGATGCGCGATACCGTTTGCGGCAACCGCAATGCACGCCTGCATTTACCATCGAACCGGACGCCGATCAAACGGCGTGAACGGGCGCCTTCGCATAATCCGGCGCGGTGTCGCGCAACCTTGCGCGCAATTCGCGAAAGGTGATGAGCCGCTGCGCCGTTTCGTCCCAAAGCACGAGGCGCACGCATGCAAAACTTTGGCCCAGAGTGAGCCGCCCGACATTCGCCAGATCGGGGTGCTGGCGCAGCGCGAGCGGCAACCGGTAAAACGGAATTCGGCTGCACAGGTGGTGGATATGATGCACGCCGATATTGGCGGTGAACCAGCGCAGCACGGCCGGCAGATCGTAGTGCGAGCTGCCGTAGAGCGCCGCGGTCGGAAAGCTCCAATTCTCGTTTTCAGCCCAGTTCGTACGCTCGAATTGATGCTGAACGTAGAACAGCCACACCCCGATTGCTCCGGCGATCAGCGCAATCGGCAGATGTAACAGCAGGAACGGCCAAACGCCGATCCACCACATCATGGAGCCAACGATAAGCGCGATCGCGGCATTGGTCGCCATGGTGCTGACCCAGGGTGTCCAGCCCGCCCGCATCAGGCCCAATGGCAGCCGGTGGCGCAGGATGAACAGATAGATAGGACCGACGCCAAACATGACGAACGGGTTGCGGTAGAGGCGATAGGCGAGCCGGCGCCAGCGCGGCAAAGCCAGATATTCGCGCACCGTGAGCGTATCGACGTCGCCGATGCCGCGGCGATCGAGATTGCCGGACGTGGCGTGATGGATGCCGTGTGCCTGTCGCCAGAAATCATACGGCGTCAGCGTCAACACACCGATCACGCGTCCCACCCAGTCGTTGGCCAAACGGTGGCGAAAGAACGAGCCGTGGCCGCAATCATGCTGGATCATGAACAGGCGGACCAGGAAGCCCGCGGCGGGGATCGCCGCCAACAGATAAAGCCCATAGCCGAGGTGGAACAACAGCCACATCGACAGCCAAAGCAGAACGAACGGCACGATCGTAACGAGAATCTCAACGATGCTGCGCCCATTGTTCGGTTCGCGATAGCGCGCCAGGCTCCGCGTCAAGGCGCGCAGATCGGTCGCAGTCGCGCCCGCGTCGCCGTTCGGTCCATCGTGCAAGAACTCTCTCCGTGGCTAACAATCGAAACTGACGGATATCGGAAGTCAGATAACGGAAGTCAGTGCATTTTTGCACAGGAAGGCGTCTTTTCTGTGCCAAGCGCCAAGCACGGCATTTGCGGCGCCAATGTCGCCGGGCACCCATTCACCAGACTTATACTGTCGAATCAATGATGTAGTCGATTGTTTTCGACAGATAATGCCGCACCACCAGGCTGGTAATGCCGTGCTTTGAACTTATATTTATAGCATGGTTCGGATGTTGCTCGATTCTTTTCACGAAAGGTCGCCCGATGGTTGAATTTGATTACGGCGCCGCGGCCGAGCTGTTCTCGACGCGAAAGCGCATGCCGAGGCGTCAGGCCTTCGGCTACAAGCGATTTGAGCAAGCCTCGGACGCCATCCGTTTCGCGATGGAAGACCTGCCGCCGGAATCTCTGGTCGGCGCCTATCTCGAAGTCGAGGAGCAAAGATACAGCACCGACGATATTCGCCGTCTGTATGAAAGCGCCGAATATCCGCTGGCGCGTCACGGCGCGCGGTCGTGACGGACAAGACGATCGATCTCGACCGGCATCGCGGGATGGCTGCCCAGAAGGCGACCGAACTGCGCCGCCTGCTGGCCGACGTGGAGGCGAACGAAAGCGCACTGCGCCTGCGGCAGGACGAACTGGAAGCCCATTTGCTGGCGGCGCCGGCGGCGAATTGGCAGGAAGCCGCCGACAAGGCGCGCTATCTTCTCAAACTGTTTGCGGCGACGCAGGTTGGCCAGGATCCGCGGCGCCAGCAGCTGATTGCCGCAATCCTCGCCGACTTCGCGCGTCTCGCCGGCGGCGACTAAAGCGGGATGCGAATTGGTTGAATCGTCATGCCGGCGCATAGCCGTTCGTAGAACGGCGTGGCTTCGCTCGCCTATGTCGCGGGCATCCACGTCTTAAGGGTTGAATAAAAACAAAGACGTGGATGGCCGGAACACGTCCGGCCATGACGGACGAAGGGATTCAGCCTTAACTCATCCCGCTCTGGAAAATTATCCCGAAAAGTTGCTCTGACGCTGCCGTCAGCCGGCGCTGTCGATCCAGCATTTTCGCAAGCCTTCGGCGTCCCGGACCCACCAATAATTGTCTTCCGCATTGTGCCCGGAGACGTTGAACCTCTTGAGGTGCTTTTTCACCGCGGCCACGGCTTCCTCACGCGTCGCGTAGCCATGGCCGACCTCGGTCGCCGGTGTTGAAACCGCGCTTTTTAGCTCGAGTATCTTGAACATTATCGGCTTCCTCGATGCAGCCGGCCTCACTCGCGATTAAATTCAGCCGAGGGCACCAAGTCGCCTTCGGAAACCACGCGCTCGTGAGATTCGCTCTTGCTCTTGATCCGATAGCGCGTCGTTCCATCCTCTGCCGGCCGCAAACTCACGATTTGGTAAGACCCGTTTGCCGCGGACCGAAAGGTCGAAGGAATCAGATCGACCGTCTGCCCGACCCTGAACTTATGGATGTGTTGGTCTGTCATCGCAGAGGCTCCTGCTGCGGTATTGGCCGGCCGGCCGCGGTTGCCGTTGGACGCCGCCGCTCGCGTTGCCGCCACGGTGCCGGTCCATCGCATGTCGCCCCCGCTCGGTCGCAATGCGATTTGCCGACCCGCAACAGCGTCTCATTCACCAGCAGCCGGTGCATCGGGGCAAGGGGCGAATAATCGGCCGGGGCTTCGGCCGTGGCAGGTTTCATGCGTCATGCAATTGTGCGCGCATTGGCCCCGAAGGGCAATGCCCCTCGGCACCACGGATGAGACTTAAGCGCGGCGGTCCGCGACCCGGGCAGGCTCCGGCTCGCCGCCGCGACCGCTCGCCGCCTGCAATTGACTGATCGAGCGGCGCGTCATGAGTTCGCGTTCCCAGTCGAGCGCGTGCGCGACGATGACGGCAAGATCGTCGAACCGCGGTTGCCAGCCGAGCGTGCCGCGCACTTTCTCGCTGCCGGCGACAATGCGCGCGGGATCGCCGTCGCGCCGCGGTGCGTAGTCCACCTGAAAGTCGACGCCGGATACTCGCTTCACCGTCTCGATCACGTCGAGCACGGAGAAGCCATGACCGTAGCCGCAATTGAGCGTCAGCGATGGGCCGCCGGAGCGAAGGTAACGCAGCGCATCGGAATGCGCGTGGGTCAGGTCGGCGACATGGATATAGTCGCGGATGCAGGTGCCGTCGGGTGTCGGATAATCGGTGCCGAACACGTCGAGCTTGCCGCGCAGCCCGAGCGCCGCCTCGGCCGCGACTTTGATCAAGTGCGTGGCGTTCGCGGTCGACTGCCCGGTGCGGCCGCGCGGGTCGGCGCCGGCGACGTTGAAATAGCGCAAGCTCACATGGGCGAGATCATGCGCGCGGCTGGCGTCGCGCAGCATGATTTCGGTCATCAGCTTCGACCAGCCATAGGGCGAGATCGGCTGCGTCGTCGCATCCTCCGCGACCGGGATGGTCACCGGGTTGCCGTAGACCGCAGCGGTCGAAGAGAAGATGAAATGGCGCACGCGGCAAGCGACCGCGCATTCGATCAGCGTGCGGGAATTGGCCGTATTGTTGCGGTAATAGCCCAGCGGATCGCGCACCGAATCCGGCACCACGATCGAGGCGGCAAAGTGGACGATCGCTTCGATATCGTGCTCGCGGAGAAGCCGCGTGACCAGCGCCTGATCGCCGGTCTCGCCGACAATCAGCGGCACGCCTTCGGCGACGGCCCAGCGATGTCCGGTCGAAAGGTTGTCGAGAACGATGACGCGTTCGCCGGCGTCGACCAGCTCATGCACCATCTGGCTGCCGATATAGCCGGCGCCGCCGGTGACCAGGACCGCCATATACCGCTACTCATGTGCCGCGCATTTTCCTTTCCTCGCCTTACGCCGATTTGACGAACGTTCTGTTAAACAGCCGTATGCGGGAGCGGCAGTGCTGCGGCAAGGGCGCGCTTAGTCGCGACGAGAACTTGCTCCGGCGAGATATCGCGCATGCAGCGGTGATGGACGAGGCGGCAGACGGGCTTGTGGCAGGGCCGGCAGGAGAGTTCGGTCGTCGTCTCCATAGTGCCGGCAAGCGGGTTGAGCGGGGCCCAGTGCCAAGGGCTGGTGGGCCCGAATATCCCGATTGAGGGTGTGCGGAGGGCCGCGGCGACATGGAGAAGGCCCGAATCGTTCGACACCGCGACACCGGCGGCGGCCAGCGCGAGGATTGCGTCGCGCAGGTCCCGGCTGGTCAGATCGCGTGCCGGGGTCTCGCCGGCGATCTCGGCGGCGAGACCCTTTTCGTCCGGGCCGCCTAGCACCCAGACCGCAAAGCCGTCGGCGATCAGGCGGCGGGAAAGTTCGGCATAGGCCGCGCCGGGCCAGCGTTTCGAAGGTCCGACGGCGCCGGGCGCAAGCGCCACGACCGGGCGATTATCGGCGTTGAGCCCGCGCTTTTGGCGCCAGGACTCGACGTGTTCACGGGGAACCTTGAGCTCCGGCAGCGGCCATTCGGCGGGTAATTTTGCGCCCGCGGGCAGCGCCAAAGCGGCGCAGCGGTCGACCATGCGCGGCAAAGCGCGCTCGCCGAAGCGAACATCGTTGAGCAGGAAAAACCGCGCCTCGCCAGCAAATCCGGTGCGCTCGGGGATGCCGGCAAGAAACGGCGCCAGTGTCGATTTCCAGGTCCGCGGCATGACCAGGGCGGTGCCATAGCTTTCGCCCTTGAGACGCTTCGCCAGCGCGAGCTGGTCTCCAAGCGCGAGCCTGCTCCGTGGCAGGTCGGCGACAATGGCTCGGCGCAGTCCCGGCATGTAATCGGCGAGCGGAGCGCACAGCGTCGTCGCCAATATGTCGACCGAACGATCCGCAAAGCGCGCGTTGAGAAGCTTTACTACCGAATGGCAGCGCACAAAGTCGCCGATCCACATATAGGGAACGATCAGGATTGGACTGCAGTCCGAGGCATTATTTGAATTATCATTCATTCTTATGGCGGGGACGGGCGCTTAGCGCTTAGGATGTGGTTTCACGGCGCAGCGGCTCGCTCGGCGGTGGGGCCCAATTCTGCGCCTGTTCGTAACGCTTGGCGTAGCGGTAATACGTTCCCTCAAAATTGCCAAAGGCGATGACGAAGCCGGCCCAGCCGTCGACAAAGCCGCGCTTGAAAATATAGTGCTTCACGAAGGCCCAGCAGCCGTGGCCGACGGCGCGGGCCATCGATACGCGCTTGCTGGCAAGCTTCGGCGCGCCCAATGACGAGTAGCGGTTGGCCTTTCGTAAGACCTCTTCGAGATCGCGAAAGGGAAATTGCCAGATCGCATGGCGCAGCGTGCCGATCGACTTGCCGGTGAGGAGTTCATAGCCTTCGTGCACCGGTTCGAGCGTGTAGCGCATGCTGCCGTTGCGGAACAGCTGCGGCTGGCGGAAGTTCGGGTACCAGCCGGAGCCGCGGATCCAGCGGCCCATCATGAAACTGCGGCGGGGCACGCGATAAACGTCGGACGCCGGCGCGCCGCCGAGTAAGCCGAGAATCTCGTCGCGCACGGCGGCGGTGCAACGCTCATCGGCGTCGAGACTGAAAATCCAATCGCAGCCGCAGGCTTCGATGGCGCGATTGCGCAGCTCGCCAAAGCCGTTGAACGGCACCTGCACGACGCGCGCACCGAGCGCCGCCGCAATCTCGGCCGTGCCGTCGGCGCTCTGGGAATCGATAAGGACAATTTCGTCCGCCCAAAGCACGCTTTCGGCCGCGGCTTTGACCTTCTCGGCTTCGTTGAACGCCAGAATGTAGGCCGAAATCGTTTGCATGGTCGGACGCGTGAAGGCTGTGGCGGCGCCGGGAGGCTTATACACCAATCGGCGCTTCGCGAATTGCCGCGTGAGGGGCGCAATGCGGCCCGCAAGCTATTTAAATCTGAATTAAAGTTCATTTATTACAATGCATTTATTATAATGAATGTAAATTCAATTATTATTATGGCTGTCAGCTCGCTCCGCCGAGCCGCTCTCGCGCGAAGTGTTGCCCGGCGTGCAAGACTGGGGCAAACGTTCGTTGCAGGTCGGAACAGGCCGATCTGATCCTCAAACCGGTCTTTACGGGCGATGCTATTGGTCACCGGCGGGGCCGGCTTTATCGGATCGAACGTAGTCGCGAGCCTCAACGAGGCCGGGCGCGCCGATATTGCCGTCAACGATCTGCTCGGCAGCGACGGCAAGTGGCATAATCTTGCCGGCCGCCAGGTCGCCGATTTTGTCCCGCCTGCCGAGCTCGCGCTCTGGCTGGACGGCCGCAAGCTCGATGCCGTCATCCATCTCGGCGCGATCTCCTCCACCACCGCGACCGACGGCGACGCCATCATGGAAAATAATTTCCGGCTGTCGCTCCGGCTGCTCGATTGGTGCGTGACGCACCGCACGCCGTTCATCTACGCCTCGTCCGCCGCGACCTATGGCGACGGCGAGCAAGGCTATTCCGACGATTGGAGTAACGGCGCGCTCAAGCGGCTCAAGCCGAAGAATCTATACGGCTGGAGCAAGCATTTGTTCGACCTTGCCATGGTCGAGCGCGTTCGCCGCAAGGACAAGCTGCCGCCGCAATGGGCTGGACTGAAATTCTTCAACGTGTTCGGTCCCAATGAGTACCACAAAGGCGAAATGATGAGCCTCGTCGCCAAGCGTTTCGACGAGGCCAAGGCCGGCAAGGCGATCCACCTGTTCAAGTCGCATCGCGCCGGAATCGGCGACGGCGAACAGCAGCGCGACTTCATCTATGTCGACGACGCCATCGCCGTGGTGCGCTGGCTCATGGCGACGCCGGCGGTATCGGGAATTTTCAATGTCGGCACCGGACAGGCGCGCAGTTTTCGCGACCTGATGGCGGCGATGTTCGCCGCGCTGGGGCGGCCGCCGACGATCGAATATATCGACATGCCGGTTTCGCTTCGCGACAGCTACCAATATTTCACGCAAGCCGAGACCACCAATCTGCGGCGCGCCGGCTATAATGCCGACTTCACCCCGCTCGAAGCGGCGGTGAAGCGCTACGTGAACTGCTATCTCGATCGTGCCGACCGCTATCGCTGAGCACGATCACGAGGGTCAAGCGCGGCAACAGGCATGTTCGATTTCGAAGACGCCCTCAAACTGGTAGCGCAGCAGACCGTGCTCTGCGTCGGCGATCTCATGCTCGACGATTTCGTCTATGGCGAAGTCACGCGCATTTCGCCGGAGGCGCCGACCCCGGTGCTGGCGGTGGCGCGCAGCGAGGTCGAAATCGGCGGCGCCGGCAATGTCGCGCGCAACGTCGCAGCGCTCGGCGCTCAGTGCATTTTCGTCGGTCTCGCCGGCAACGACGATGCGGCGCGGACATTGAGCGATGCCTTCGCCAGGCTCAAGGGCTCGGTCGTTCCCCATCTCGTCGTCGAGCCGGGCCGGCACACCACGCGCAAGGTGCGGTTCGTGTCCGAGCACCATTCGGCACATCTGATGCGGGCGGATTGGGAGACGGCGCAGCCGGCAAGCACCGCAAGCGAGACCGCCGTCATCGCGCATGCCGATGCGGCGCTGCCGCACTGTGGCGCCGTTGTGCTGTCCGATTACGCCAAGGGCGTGCTGACCCCCCGCGTTATCCACGCGATCATCGATCGTGCCCGGCATCTCGGCAAACCGGTGGTGGTCGATCCGAAGGGCCACGATTACAGCATCTATCGCGGCGCGACGCTGATCACGCCCAACCGTGCGGAACTCGGCGCGGCCGTGCACCGGCCGGTCACCAGTGAAGCCGAGATCGGCAAGGCGGCGGCCGAGCTCGCGCGGATCGTCGAAGCCGATGCCGTTCTGGTCACCCGCAGCGAGGAGGGCATGACGCTTCACGTCGAGGGCCGTGCGCCGCTCCATATCCCGGCCTATCCGGTGAAGGTGCGCGACGTGTCGGGCGCCGGCGATACGGTGGCTGCCGTGATGGCGGTGCTGCTGGCGATGCAGGTGCCGTTCGATTCCGCCATGCGCGCCGCCAATGCCGCGGCCGCCGTCGTCGTCGGCAAGCGCGGCACGGCGACGGTCTCGCTCGCCGAGTTGCGCCACCGCATCCTGCCCGCCGCTTCGCTCGCGCCAGGCGACAAGATCGTGTTCGACTGGTCGATGCTCGACGAGCAGCTGGCCGACTGGCGCCGTCATGGGTTGCGTGTCGGCTTCACCAACGGCTGTTTCGACCTGCTCCATCGCGGCCACGTCAAATTGCTGGCGGAGGCGCGTGCCGCCTGCGACCGGCTTGTGGTGGGCCTCAACAGCGACGCCTCGACGACGCGGCTCAAGGGCAACGGCCGCCCGATCAATCCAGCGGAGGGTCGCGCCGAAGTGCTGGCGGCGCTCGAAGCGGTCGATCTCGTCGTGCTGTTCGAGGACGACACGCCGATCGAATTGATCAAGCGCGTGCGCCCCGCCGTGCTGGTCAAAGGCGCCGACTACCGGCGCGAGGACGTTGTCGGCCATGACGTGGTCGAAAACGCCGGCGGCACCGTGATGCTGGTCGATCTTGTGCCCGGGCACTCGACGACCGCGATGGTCAAACGGGCGCAGCCGGCGAAAGAGACTGCGGAAGATTGACCGATGCGGACGATATTTCCCTGGCAGGTCGAGAACGAGCTCAAGGCCGAGTTCTTCGGTCCGGCGCCAACGGGTTTCTTCGTCGAAGTCGGCGCCAATCAGCCGCAGCAAGGCTCGCAAAGCTGGCAATTCGAGCAGGCCGGCCGGCGCGGCGTCCTGGTGGAGCCCCAGCCGGATCTGGCGGAACGCTTGCGCCAATCGCGGCACGCTCACGTCGTTGCCGCGGCTTGTTCGTCGCCGGCCAATGCCGGCTCGGCCATGACGTTGCATGTTCTCGGACCGCACTCTTCGCTCAATCGCGAACTTGCCGTCACCGGCGTGGTGGCAGATTCGACCATCGAAGTTCCGGTGCGGACGCTCGACGAGATTCTCGAACAGGTCGGCGCGCCGGCGCCGATCGATTTTGTCTCGATTGACGTCGAAGGCCATGAGGTCGAGGTGTTGTCGGGTTTCGACCTGGCGCGCTGGCGCCCGCGGCTTCTTCTGGTCGAGGATCACGTCACCAACCTGGCCACCCACCGTTTCCTGACGCGCGCCGGCTACCGGCTGATCCGGCGCACCGGCCCCAACGGCTGGTACGTGCCGCAGCAGGAAGCGCCGCGCGTCGGCTTCGGCTGGTGGCAAATCGCGCGCAAATATTATCTTGCGCTGCCGATCCGCATGTTGCGCGATCGCAAACGCCGGCTGCGCGATCGGATTCGGCAACGGTGCGGGCCGGACGCCGTCGCAGCGTGTCGGGCGGGCGACAAATCGTGAGCGGCGCGGCGCTGATTTCCGTCATCGTCACGACCTATAACCGCGAGGATGCGCTCGATGCGGCATTGCGCTCTCTGGCTCGGCAATCGGACCGCAATTTCGAGATCGTCATTGCCGATGACGGTTCGCGTCCGGACACCGCGCGCGTTGTCGCAAGCTGGCAAGCGCGGTTGCCGCTGCCGCTCAAGCATGTCCGCCACGAACATTTGGGTTTCCGCGGCGGCGAGATCCGCAATCGCGGCATTCGCGCCAGCGCCGGAGAGCTTTGCATCTTCCTCGACGGCGACTGCCTGGCCGCCGCCGACTTCATCGCCGCGCATCGCCGGCTCCATGAGCCGGGATGGTTCGTGACCGGCAACCGCATCCTCCTCTCGCCCGAGCGGACCGCTGCCGTGCTCGGTCGCGGCATCGAGGCGGAGCGGTGGAATTTCGCGGCTTTGCTGCAACAGCGGCTCTCCGGCGGGATCAATCGGCTGCTGCCGACGCTGCGCCTGCCGCTCGGGCCATTGCGCAAGCTGAACAGTGAAAGTTGGGAAGGCGCACAAACCTGCAATCTTGCGGTGGCGCGGCGCGACCTCGATCGCATCGACGGTTTCGATTGCGCCTATGCCGGTTGGGGCCTGGAGGATTCCGACCTCGTAGTGCGCCTCCTGCATGCCGGCGTGCGGCGCAAAGACGGCCGGTTCGCGAGCGGGGTCCTGCATTTGTGGCACCCGCAGAACGACCGCTCGCAATTGCCGGCCAACCGGGCGAGGCTCGACGACGTCATCGGCGGCAGCCGCGTGCGCGCCGTGCACGGCCTCTCCGCGCTGAGTGACGATGCCGCGACCGCGCGCAGCGATGCTTCGGTGGCGCCGTCATGAAGCCGCTTCGATTGCCCAAAGATCCGCGGGTGCTCATCGTGGCGTTGCGGCGGCTTGGCGATGTGCTGTTGACCACCTCGCTCATTCGCAGCGTGAAGCGGGCGTTCCCGCAAGCCTCGATCGATGCGCTGGTTTTTTCCGGCACCGAAGGAATTCTGACGGGCAATCCCGATCTTTCAGGACTCTTCACGATACCGCAGCGTCCGCGCATCGGCGAAACGCTGGCGCTGATGGCGCGGCTGTGCAGACGCTACGACCTCGCGCTGTCGACGCAGACCGGCGACCGGCCGACATTGCTCGCCGTCATCGCCGGACGGCAAAGCGCCGGTCTCGCGGAAGTGGACGGCGTTGCAGCCGCGATCAAGCGCTTTGCGCTCAGCCGTTCCGTTGTGAGCGATCGCGGCCAGCATCGCGGTCTCGATATCCTGCGCCTTGCCGAACTCATCGGCATTCCTGCGCTCGCCGAGATCGTGTGTCCCACGGGCGGCGCGCGCCCGGCGCTCGCGGCGGCGCAGCCCTATGCCGTGATTCATGCGGCGCCGATGTTCACCTATAAGCGCTGGACAAGCGGCGGCTGGCGGACCCTCGCCGCGGCGCTGCACCAGCGCGGCCTTGGCGCGGTCGTGACCGGCGCCGCCGGCGATCGGAGCTATCTCGATGAAGTCTGGCGCGACAGCAAGGTCGTCCGTCTCGACGGCAAGGTCGACTGGCCGGGACTGTCCGCATTGATCGCCGACGCGCGCGTCTATATCGGGCCGGATACGGCGATCACCCACCTTGCCGCCGCGACGGGTACGCCGACGGTGGCGCTCTACGGCCCGACCGATCCGCGGCTTTGGGGTCCGTGGCCGCGCGGCGGTCTCGACCGGCCGTGGGCCGCCGCCGGCACCATCCAGCGCCGCGGCAATGTCTGGCTCGTGCAAAATCCGCTGCCGTGCCTGCCGTGCCAACTGGAAGGCTGCGAACGCCGGCTCGACAGTCACAGCCAATGCCTCGACGAGCTTTCGGCCGATCAGGTCGTGTCCGCCGTCGACCAGGCGCTGGCGCCGCGGCAGGTGGCGTGAACTCCGGCGCATCATCGCCTGTGAGTGAGGGACATGATCTGCGTGTCATCAACGCGAAAGAAATGCTCCCGCCATTGCGAGCAGGAGCGCCGGCGGCATGACGACTATGCCCAAGCGCAAAAAGGTGCCGGCGCCGACCCTTTGCCCTTCGCGACGAAGTGCCGTGAGCCAGAGGATGGTCGCGAGCGAGCCGGTGATCGACAAGTTCGGGCCGACGTCGACGCCGATCAAAATAGCGCTCGTAATCTGATCCGGAGCATGGGCGGCCTGCACCGCGCTTCCGGCGATGAGTCCCACGGGCAGGTTATTGGCGAGGTTGCTGGCGAAAGCAACGACGATGCCGGCGCCCCACGCCGCCGCTGCAGTCGAATGCGCGGCGTCGTCGCGCAGCATTGCGCCGATCGTTGCGATGACGCCGGTCCGGTTCAGCGCTTCGACTAATACGAAAAGTCCCGCGACCAAGGGGAGCACGCCCCAGGAAATCTCCTTCACCGCCCGCCAGGTCTCCACCGGGTCGCGGGCCAATACAATCGCGGCCGTTATCGCGCCGGCCGTGGCAGTCGGTAGTCCCAATTGGATGTCCATCGCCGATGCAGCGAGCAAGACGACCGCCGTTGCCATAATTCCGGCGGCAGCCGTCTTGCCGCCGGCCCGCAATGCAGGCACCGGCACGTTTTTGGTGAGGTTTTGCCGGAGTGCTCCGCGCTGGGTCCATCGCAACAGCAGATATGTCACGATAATCGACAGCGCCGAGGGCAGCGAATATCGCGGCAGCCATAGCAGCAGCGGCGGCATGTGGCTGGCGTAAATGACCAGGTTTGCCGGATTGGAAATCGGCAGCACGAAAGAGGCGGCGTTGGCGACGAATGCGCAGATCAGAAGATACGGCAACGGCTGTTTGCTATCGGCGGTCTTGACGGCGGCCGCGACTGCGGGCGTGAGCACGACCGCCGTGGCGTCGTTAGACAGGAAAATCGTAACCACTGTGCCGACGATGTAAGTGAGCAGGAACAGCCGGCGCGCCGATCCATTTGCGTAACTTGTAGCAAGCGCCGCGAGCCAATCGAACAAGCCTTCTTTGCGGGCGATCTCCGCCAGCAGCATCATGCCCGTGAGGAACAGATAGACGTCGGTGCCTTTGGCAATGCCGGTCAGTGCAATCTGCGGAGTGATCAACTCGAATATGAGGAGAACCGCGGCGGCGCCCACCGGCCACACCGCTTCCATTATGTTGAACGGCCGAATAATCACGCCGCCCACGGCGATCCCCACAATAATCCAGATCGTCAGGTGAGAGGACATTGCTAAATCCGGTGACACCCTGTGCGACAACGATCGTGATGGCGTCAAAAACTGGACCGCTTTGCATGGACATGGCTGACGGCGGGCACGTTCACAGACCTCCCAACGCCTGCGATGAAGGAAAGTTTAGAGCCGGTTTTTCAAAGCGTCGTGCCCAGCCGTTGTTGGAACAATTTTACCTGGTAATTCAAAGGAAAGCCGCCGGGCTCGATGGATATGAGAGACGAATAGCCGCGCTCTAATACAGCGGCGGCTGCATCGGCACGGTCGGCCGCCCGAGTTCACCCGTGACCAGATCGAATTGCGTGTAGGTTTGCGTTTCGCAAGCGTCGATCTCGACGGCGTAGCGCGCATCGACGACGGCGTTGTCCTGAATGAATATCGCATAGCTGCGCAGATGCCCGTGGTCCTGAAAGTGCACGCAAGCGAGCCAAGCCCGGCCCTTGATGGAATCGATCCAGCGCAGCCCCGATATTTCGAAGCCGGTATAGGAATCGCGATCCTTCAAGGCCGATAACAGATATTTGGCGGCCAGTGCGACGTAGGGCGGTGGCGCGGGCGGCGCCGCGGCTTGGCTCGGCTGCGCCAGTTCGCTGCATCCCGGCAATATGGCGAGCGACAGCGCCAAGCCGATCCGCCGCGCCGCGCGCCCCGGCACGGTGCGCCTGCCGCGATCCCCAAGCTTACACCACAGTCCCGCCATGAAGGCCGTCCACCTGGAGATGCGCCCCGTCGGGGAAAAATATAAACTTTCGTGTTCTAAGACCGCACGCGGCATACGAGCTTTTACAAGGCGAAGCGTTGGCATGCGAAGCCTTGGCATGCGAAGGCTTGGCATGCGAAGCCTTGGCATGCGAAGCCTTGGCATGCGAAGCCTTGGCATGACGAGGCTTTGCCATGACGGCGCCGCGGGCGGCCCGCGCTACGATCGGACGAAACGGCGGACGGCACGCGATGCAAACTCCGGGCAGGATCGGCCAGCCGGCGAGGCCCATGACCGACAAGCGGCTGGTCGCGGCGGTGCTCGTCGTGTGCATCGGCTTGACGCTCGGCTCGTGCGCAGGAGGGGCTACCGAAGACGGATTTTCCGCATATGTCGCCGACCATTGGCCGCATTGGGCCGGCGGCATGCCGAGCGACGTTCCGCCGCGGCCCGGCGCTCCGGGCTACAACCAATTCATCGCCCATGGGCAAGAAGCCGACCACGATGCGCTGCCGTCGGCAAGCGGCGCCAATGCCGCCGCCGTTCCCGTCACGCCGGTTTTCCAGACTGCTCCGTCGGCAGCCGCTGCGCCGGCGCAACAGGTCCAGCCCGTACCGGCCGCGCCAAGCGCACGGCCGGCGCCGCAAGCGGCGTCCGAGGATACGAGCGTGGTGCAGGGCGGGCTTTACTAGCCGCATCACGCCACGCCGGCGCGCAACAGATCGTGGAAATGCACGATGCCGACCGGCCGGTCCGCTTCCACGACGATGAGCGCCGTGATTTTCGATGAATTAAGGAGCTGCAGCGCCTCGCTCGCCAATTGATCGGGCCGAACGGTCTTCGGCGCTGCCGTCATGACGGTATCGACCGGCGCCTGCAGCAAGTCGGCGCGCATGTGACGGCGCAAGTCGCCGTCGGTGACCACGCCGGCCAGCTTGCCATTTTGCTCGATCACGGCCACGCAGCCAAACCCCTTGGCGGACATTTCGACGATCGCTTCCGACATCGGCGCGCCGCGCGCGATCAGCGGCACCGCGGCGCCGGGATGCATGAACTCGCCGACGAATTTCAACGCCGCGCCGAGCCTGCCGCGCGGATGAAAGACGCCGAAGTCGATGGCGGTGAAGCCGCGGCTTTCCAAAAGCGCGATCGCCAGCGCGTCGCCGAGCGCAAGCTGCATCAGCGACGAGGTGGTCGGCGCCAGATTATGCGGACAGGCTTCGCGCGTCGCCGGCAACGCCAGGACGATATCCGCGGCCTTGCCGAGCGTGCTTTCGACATTGACCGTGATCGCGATGAGCGCGATGCGGAAGCGACGCGAGTAATTGATCAGGTCTTTGAGTTCCTCGGTCTCGCCGGACCAGGACAGCGCCAGCATCACGTCGTCGGACGTGATCATGCCGAGATCGCCATGGCTGGCGTCGGCGGCGTGCACGAAGAAGGCCGGCGTGCCGGTCGAGGCCAGCGTAGCCGCGATTTTGCGCGCAATGTGCCCGGATTTGCCCATCCCGGTCACGATCACCCGGCCGCGCGCCGCCCGGATCGTCTCGACGGCGGCGACGAATGGCGGCCCCAATCCGTCGGACATTGCCGCAGCCAGCGCCGCCATGCCCTCGGCCTCGGTGTCGAGGGTACGCAGCGCGCAGGCAATGTAGGCATCGGCGGCCGGCGGTTTCGGCTTTCTCGCGTCGGATGCACTCATCTTCGCACGCGTCCTCACTCAAAACTCCTCGGTTCGCAACAATAGCCGACGACGAAGAAAATATTCGAATTATTTCGCCCAGGCCGCGAAGGCGTCCGCAAAAGCGCGATCGCCGGGCGGGCCCTTTTCCATGGCCAAAATGGCGCGGCCGCCATTGTTATAGACGATCGGAATATCGAACCACGGCCGGTCTTTCAGCAGCTGGACGTTGCGCTGCACGTCGGCGTCGACGGCGGACAGGCCGATCAGGAAGAAGCCGTTGGTGACTTTGACCGCGAGCCCGGCCAGCGGAACGCCGCGCGCTTGCTCGGAATCCTTCATCAACACTCCCGGCACATTGGCAATGCCGCCGCCGGGAAAATCCGGCGGCAGGTTGAACATGATTTCGATCGTGTGGCTTGCCGGCAGGGCCTGATCGGTATTGCGGCGGAGCGTCCAGGTCACGGTCATGTTCCGCTCCGGGATGGTGATGTCGGCGCGGACTTCAAGCTCGGGCGCAAGTCCACTGCCCGGCGAGACCGTTTCGGTGCGCCAAACGGCGGAACCGACGAACTGGCGGCCTTGCGGATTATTCGGATCTTCCTCGTAGAGGACGACGCGCTGCGCGACCTGGGGTGTATTTTGGGGGGTATTTTGGGACGTATTGTGGTCGGTGTTCGTGCCGGGAGCGGGCGCCTGTTGTTGTCCCGGCAATTGCTCCTGCGGCACGCGGCCGGGAAATTTAGGCTGTGCGACCGGGGCCTGCGCTGTCTGGGTCGGCTTCGATCTCATGTGCGACACGAAGCGGTAAAGGCCCATGATGTTGGCCCACTGCCAGGAGACCGTCGCGGTAAGGCCGGCGAGGACGATCAGGACGACGGCGAGCTTGGCGAGCCCGCGATACGACCGCGGCGGACGCGGCTCCTCGTAATGCTCCTCCGGCTCCCGCGCGCGCGGCGGATGCGGCCGTACGAAATACGGCACCGAGCCGTGCTCCGCCCCATCGTCGGAGGGATCGCGGGTGCGCGTGTGCGGCAACTCGTCGTCGAGAGCTGCTTCGTCATCGCCGTCGAAGCGCGGCTGCAAGTGGTCGTGCAGGCCCGGCAGCGCGTCATCGCCCGGATAGTGTTGTGGCGGCCCGGCGCCGTAGGAGTCGCGCGTGTCGCGGGCCGACTGCGCCGACTTGGCGGATGCGGCGCCGAGATCGTCGACCTCGTTGACGACGTCGCGAAAGCCTTTGAGCCCCTCGCGCGGCACCGGCGCGGTCCGCGCGCTCAGGAGCCGGGAGCGCGCGCTTGCAGCCGCCGTCGGCGGCGGCGTGTCGTCGGCAACGACATCGCTTTGCATGCGCAGCGGCGGCGGTTCCGGCCGTTGCGGCGCCGGCCGGCTCGGTTCGGGGCGTGGCGCGGTGGCCGGCATATTGCCCAAGCCCGGGCTCGGACGGTCGCGGCGCGGTGCGACCGGCGCGGCTGGAACCGGCGTGCGGAACGGGGCCGAGCGCAGCGGCGGCGCCGGGCGTTCGGTGCGCGCCTTGCGCACGCTCTCGGCCTCGACCTTGCGGATGGCGTCTTCCAGCGCAAGGCGCTCGCGCGTGATATCGGCTTCGGACAGCGCCGGCTCGATCGACCGCAACTGCGAGACCAAAGCCGCGCGCGCACGCTCGTAGAGCGCGCGGCGGGCTTCGCCGGTGCTGTTTTCGAGGCCCTCTACGGCGCGGGCAATGAGCGGATGATAATCTGCCATTTGTTGAGTTTACGCTCGGCTCTCGAAAATTTCACCTTAAGCTTCAAACGGATTCTGCATGAGGATGGTGTCCTCGCGTTCCGGGCTTGTCGATAGGATCGCCGCGGAGCAGCCGGTCAGCTCCTCCAGCCGGCGCACATATTTGATCGCCTGGGCGGGAAGGTCGGCCCATGATCGCGCATGCGCGGTCTTTTCCCGCCACCCGGCGATGGTCTCGTAGATCGGTTCGACGCGCGCCTGGGCGTGCTCGCTCGCCGGAAGATAGTCGATTTCGCGTCCATCCAGCCGATAGCCGACGCAGACCTTGATTTCGTCGAATCCGTCGAGGATGTCGAGCTTGGTCAGCGCCAGGCCGTGGATGCCGCCGGTGCGGACGGTTTGCCGCACCAACACTGCGTCGAACCAGCCGCAGCGCCGCGGCCGGCCGGTGACCACCCCGAATTCCTTGCCGCGCTCGCCGAGCGTTTTGCCGACCTCGTTGATCTGCTCGGTCGGAAACGGCCCGGCGCCGACCCGGGTCGTATAGGCCTTGCAAATGCCGAGTACATAGCCGATCGCGCCGGGCCCGAGGCCGGACCCGATTGCCGCCTGGGCCGCGACCGTATTCGACGACGTGACGAACGGATAAGTGCCGTGGTCGATGTCGAGCAGCGCGCCTTGCGCGCCTTCGAACAAAATGCGCTTGCCCTCGCGGCGGCGCTCGTCGAGCAGCGCCCATACCGAATCCATGTAGGGCAACACGTGCGGCGCTACCGCCGCCAATTCGTCATACAGCGCGCGCGGCGCGATCTCGTTCATGCCGAGCCCGCGGCGCAGCGCGTTATGATGCGCGAGCAGCCGCTCGATCTTGCCGTTGAGCATTTGCATATCGGCGAGATCCATCAAGCGGATGGCGCGCCGTCCGACTTTGTCCTCGTAGGCCGGGCCGATGCCGCGGCCGGTCGTGCCGATCGCGCCCTTGCCGGATGCCCGCTCGCGCGCGACGTCGAGCTCCTGGTGCAGCGGCAATATCAGCGGCGTGTTCTCGGCGATCCGCAGATTGTCCGGAGAGACGGTGACGCCTTGTTTCTTAAGCTGGGCGATCTCGCCCAACAGCGCGCGCGGATCGAGCACCACGCCATTGCCGATGACCGAGAGCTTGCCCGGCCGCACCACGCCCGACGGCAACAGCGACAGCTTATACGTGGTGCCATTGATCACCAGCGTATGGCCGGCGTTATGACCGCCCTGGAAGCGGACCACGATGTCGGCCTGCTCGGAGAGCCAGTCGACGATCTTGCCTTTGCCCTCGTCCCCCCACTGGGAGCCGACCACGACAACATTTGCCATGAGGAACCGTCCCCAATAGGCCCAATGAATACTCAGATGACGACTGCGATTGAGCCGCCGGCCGCAGCCGACCGTTCCGGATAATGGATGCCGGAGCCGGAAGCAAGGAAAAGCGCTCTTGGCGGACGCCGGCGAGTTCCGACAATTCATTGGTTTCACAGCGAATTCGCCGTTAGCCTTAGTGCTGAGAATGCCGATCTGCTTCGGTTTCTCCGGGCGGCGATACGGGCATCGCCGGTCGGCGGATAGCCGCCATGCGGCCAGTCATGCGGGGCCGGCACTGGTCGCACGGCGCGCGGCGGGTTAGGTCACCTGCCGTATCGTCGGCGATAAGGCATACGCATGTCGGGAGCGCAGGCCCAAAGCCCAGCCAGTCCGGTCAAGAGTCCAGTGCAGAGTTCGCGCCGCGCCGGCGGCTGGTTGTTCGACCAGCCTTATCTGCTGCTGTCGCTCACGTCGCTGTTCTGGGCCGGCAATACCGTGCTCGGCCGCTTCATCGCCGGTCATGTGCCGCCGATCACGCTGGCCTTCATCCGCTGGAGCGGCGCCTTCGTCATCCTGCTGCCGTTCGCCTTGCGGTCGCTGCTTCGCGACTGGCCGATCATCCGCAAGCATTTCGGCCTGATGGCGCTGCTCGCGCTCACCGGCTTTTCCGTCTACAACACGATGGCCTATTACGGCCTGCAATACACCACCGCCATCAACGGCCTGCTGCTGCAATCGATCGGCCCGCTCTTTGTCGCGCTATGGAGCTTCGTTCTGTTCCGCGACCGGCTGACGCTGCGGCAGGCGTGCGGCATCTGCATATCGCTGACCGGTGTCGTCGTCATCATCTGTCACGGCAGTCTCGGCGTCCTTTTCAGCATTGCTTTCAACCGCGGCGATTTGATGTTTGTCGTGGCGTTGTTGATCTACGCCTTCTACGCGGCGATGCTGCGGTCGCGGCCGTTGATGCATCCGCTCTCGTTCCTCGCCTTCGGGATGGGCGGCGGCGCGGTGATGCTCTTCCCCGCGATGGTCTTGGAGCTCGCCAGCGGAAGAACTCTTGTCCTCGACGGCGAAAGCGTCGCGAGCTTCGCCTTTATCTGCCTTTTTCCGTCGCTGCTCGGCTATCTGTTCCTCAACCGCGGCATCGAGCTGATCGGCGCCAACCGCGCGGCGCCGTTCATCCATCTGGTGCCGGTGTTCGGCTCGGTGCTGGCGATCGTGCTGTTGGGCGAGCGCTTCGAGCTCTATCACGCCGCGGGCTACGCGCTGGTGTTTGCCGGCATCACGGTGGCGACCAGAAAGTAGGAAGAGCGGCGCGGTAGGGTGGGCGAAATCGTCTGCTCCTACGCAATTGCGTGGGCACCGCGCGTCAACGATTTTGCCCACGCGGCTTGGCTGTTACGGCGCGGTGCCCACCCTACGGCGCCATGCGCTCGTGTTCGCCGGCATCACGATCAATTCAGCTATGACTGTCTGCGGCGAACCGCTCCAGCGCCGCGACCGCTGCAGCCAATATCGGGTCTAAAATTTCAGCGGCTTGACCTGCTGCACGTTCGGGATCTCGTGCACCTTGCCAAGCACGTCGGCCGGCACCGCGCCGTCGATCTCGACCAGCGCGATGGCGTTGCCGCCAGCGGATTCGCGGCCGAGATGGAAAGTGGCGATATTGATGCCGGTTTCGGCAAGCAGCGTCGCGAAGCGGCCGACGAAACCCGGTCTGTCCTGATTGGTCACATAGAGCATCGAGGGGCCGAATTCGGCATCGATGCGGATGCCCTTGATGTTGACAATGCGCGGCCGGCCGTCGGCATAGACCGTGCCGGCGACCGACCGGGTCTGCCGGTCGGTGACGACCGTGACGGTGATCAGGCTGTCGTAGTCGCCTTCGGCATCGCGGCGCGTTTCCTCGACGACGATGCCGCGGTCCTTGGCGACGATCGGCGCCGAGACAACATTGACGTCTTGCAGCATCGGCCGCAGCAGGCCTGCGACCGCGGCCGAGGTCAACGCCTTGGTATTCATCTGCGCGACCACGCCTTCGTAGGAAATCTGCACCTTCTTGATGCCGGTCTCGGTCAATTGGCCGGCGAACGAGCCGAGCTTTTCGGCAAGCGCGACGAAGGGCTTAAGCTTCGGCGCTTCCTCGGCGCTGATCGAGGGGAAATTGACGGCATTGGTAATGGCGCCGCGCAGCAGATAATCCGACATCTGCTCGGCGACCTGCAGCGCAACATTCTCCTGCGCCTCCATGGTCGAGGCGCCGAGATGCGGCGTGCAGACCACGTTGGGCAGCGCAAACAACGGGTTTTGCGTTGCCGGTTCCTCGCGGAACACGTCGAGCGCCGCGCCGGCGACGTGGCCCGATTTGATCGCTTCGGCAAGCGCCGCCTCGTCGACGAGCTCGCCGCGAGCGCAATTGATCAGGCGGACGTCTTTTTTGGTCGCGGCGAGCGACTCGGCATTGATGATGTTGCGGGTCTTCTCGGTGGATGGCGTGTGCAGCGTGATGAAATCGGCACGGCGAAACAGTTCGTCGAGCTCGACCTTTTCGACGCCGAGATGCAGTGCGCGCTCGGCGGAGAGATAGGGATCGTAGGCGATCACCTTCATCTTCAGGCCGATGGCGCGGTCGGCGACGATCGAACCGATATTGCCGCAGCCGATGATGCCGAGCGTCTTTGAGAAAATCTCGACGCCGAGGAATTTGTTCTTCTCCCATTTGCCGGCGCGCGTCGAGGCGTCGGCCTCGGGAATTTGCCGTGCCAGCGACAGCATCAGCGTGATCGCGTGCTCCGCCGTCGTGATCGAATTGCCGAACGGCGTATTCATCACGATGATGCCGCGCGCGGTGGCGGCTGGAATATCGACATTGTCGACGCCGATGCCGGCGCGGCCGATCACTTTCAGGCCGTTGGCCTGTTCCAGAAGCTTGGCGGTGACCTTGGTCGCCGAGCGGATGGCGAGCCCATCGAAGCCGCGGATCGCTCCGGCCAGTTTATCCTTGTCCTTGCCGAGGTTGGGCTGGAAATCCACCTCGACGCCGCGATCCTTGAAAATCTGGACCGCAGCCGGCGACAGCGCATCGGAGATCAGAACTTTGGGTGACATGAGCTTGCTCCGATCGAAGCCGCTTTCACTCCTTGTCATCATCCGCGTAGGCGGATAATCCCGTAATCCAACACGTTGGCGCTTGAGCCGAAACGGTCGTGGTTACGGGGTGCCCCGCCTTCGCGGGGCATGACAGCAAGTGAGTGGACGGTGTGTTGCATTATGCTGCTTTCGCCAAGCCGTCCTTGGCTTTGGCATAGGCCCAATCGAGCCACAGCGTGAGCGCCTCGACGTCGCTGCACTCGACGGTCGAACCGCACCAGATGCGAAGCCCGGCGGGGGCGTCGCGGTAGGCGTCGATGTCGTAGGCGACGCCTTCTTTCTCCAGCGCCGCGGCGATGCCTTTCACGAAAGCCGCTTGCGCATCCGGCGCCAGCCGCGTCACCGCCGGGTCGACCACCTTCAGGCAAACCGAGGTGTTGGAGCGGAGCGCCGGATCGCGCGCCAAAAAATCGATCCACGGCGTCTTCGCCACCCAGTCGGCGATCGCCTTGGCATTGCCGTCGGCGCGGGCGTGCAGGGCTTTGAGGCCGCCGACCGACTTCGCCCAATCGAGTGCATCGAGATAGTCCTCCACGCACAGCATGGAGGGCGTGTTGATGGTTTCGCCTTGGAAGATGCCTTCGTTGAGCTTGCCGCCCTTGGTCAGGCGAAAGATCTTCGGCAGCGGCCACGGCGGCGAATAGCTTTCGAGCCGGGCGACCGCCCGCGGCGAAACAATGAGCATGCCATGCGCGGCCTCGCCGCCCAGCGCCTTTTGCCAGGAGAAGGTCGCGACATCGAGCTTCGGCCAGTCGAGCGGTTGCGCGAAGGCGGCCGAAGTCGCATCGCAAATCGACAGCCCGGTGCGGTCGCCGGCGATCCAGTCGGCATCGGCCAGGCGCACGCCCGAAGTGGTGCCGTTCCAGGTGAAAACGATGTCGCTTGCGGGATCGATCCCGGTGAGGTCCGGCAGTTCGCCATAGGCGGCGCGGCGCACCGTCACGTCCTTGAGCTTAAGCTCCTTGGTGATGTCGCCGACCCAGCCCTCGCCGAACGATTCCCAGGCCAGCACCGTCACCGGACGCGGACCGAGCAGCGACCAGAACGCCATTTCGATCGCGCCGGTATCGGAGGCCGGCACGATGCCGATGCGGTAGTCGGCCGGCACCTGCAGCACTTCGCGCGTCAGCGCGATAGCGCGCGTAAGCTTCGCCTTGCCGGCTTTCGAGCGGTGCGAGCGGCCGAGGACGGCGTCGCCGAGATTTCGGGAGGTCCAGCCGGGGCGCTTGGCGCAGGGGCCGGACGAAAAATGCGGCACAGCCGGCCGCACCGAGGGCGTCGTAGGCATCATGATCTATCCTTCCAGATAGTCGCCCCTCGGTGGGGAGGGGTGTCCCGATGCCGGAATTAAGGAGTGCGGGCCGCGCCGTCAAGCGGCAATTGCGCCGCGTTTCTGCGGCGCTATCGGCGACTGTCTTAGAATTTCAGGCCGGCGCCGATGCGGGCGCTGCTGATCGAGGCGGTAATGCTCGCGAACGGGGCGAACTGGACGTATTCGTATTCGGCGCGCAGAAAAATGTTGGATGCGAGCGAGACATCGACGCCGCCGCCCACCGAGAAGCCGTACAGCAGCGTATTATTCTTGCCGGCGCTGTTGCTGTACGAGTAATCGACGCAGGTCGTGACATTGATCGGGTCGCACGGAATGACCGGCACCGCCGGCGGCGTCGCCGAACTCTGCTGCCCAAAGGCCAGCGAGGTGACGCTATAGCTGGCTCGCGCCAGCGCGACGCCGGCAAAGCCATAGGGGAGAAAATTGCTGAATGCCCACCCTGCGCGGGCCCGCAACGAGGCAAAGTCGGTGATTTGCAGAGAGGCGCTGCCCTCGAGGGTGACGGAGTCCAGGTCTGAGCCGACGGTGACCACGCGCGAGATCGGCGATTCGGTCGCGGTGACAGTAAAGGGAGAGTGCGTGTAGTTGGCTTCTAGTCCGAGAATAAGGTCCTGCCATTGCGTGTTGTAGCCGACAAAGCCGCCGAACCCTGCTTTGCCGGATGTGCCGTTTCCTAGAATGGGCCAATTCGAGGGCGCATCGTCGGCTTCCAGCTGCAGTTCGCGCAGGCTGTAGCTCAGCAGCGGCTGGGTTGCGTTGGCGAAATTGGCGCTGCCGTCGCTGTAGCCCACCTGGCCGCCGAAATAGAATCCGCTCCAGCGCGGGAACGTCGCCGCCCCGACGCTTTCCGTGCCGCGCAGGATGTCGAGGTCGCCCGCGAATGCCGGTGGCGTCAACGCGAGCATGACCACAGCACAGATGACCCAACGCACGGTCGCGCTCTCTCCATCTGGATCGGCGCGCATGAAGCGGCCGATTGAGCGCGATCATCGGGCATTAACCTTAATGGAGAGTTAGCTCGGACCCGCGCAAGGTGCCGTCGCAGCCGGCAAACGAAAACGGCGCGGTCGCCCGCGCCGTTTGCTGTGTCTCGAAGGTTTGTCGGGGTCAGGCCCGGATCACCCGCGGGTCGACAACGGATATTGCGGCGGCGGCGGAGCGTAGACCGGCGCGGGCTGCGTATAGACCGGCGGCGGCGCCACGAGGGCCGCCGGTTGCGCGTCCACATAACTCAGTCCCGTATCGACCGGGAACCGCCAGCGCATGCCGAGCAGGAAGTCGTTCGAGCTCAGGTTGGAGAACTTGTAGGAGTCCGCGTTGCAACCGCCAATACAGTCGATGGTGTCGGTGACCGAGCCGTAATTGAGATAGCGGTAGGACAGCTCCAGGGCGACGTTCTGCGTCACGTTGTAATCGAGACCGGCATAAAACGCATAGGCCGGGCTGAAGTGGCTGCTGTTGCGGCCGAAGCCGGCGCCGGTGGTGCCGATTCCCTGGTCGACGAGATCGGCCATGGTGTTGTAGGCGCCGCCGACGCCGACGCCGATGAACGGCGTCAGGCAGTCCCAGGTGCCGAGGTCGACATAGGCGTTGGCGAGAAAGATCCAGGACTTCAGGTAGCCTTGATAGGCGTCGCCAAAGCCGGTCACCGGATTAAAGACGCCGCGAGCATTGACTTGAGTCTTATCGCGGTATCCGGCGGTGACATCGAAGCGCAGCCAATTGTTGAATTCATAGCCGATGCCGGCGTCGAAGAACACCGTATCGGCCCACGAATGCTGGTCGAAGACGAAGCCATTGCCGACATCGGGCGGGCTCGGCAGATAGGTAAGGTCGAATTTATTGGTAACGCCGATCCCGATATCGCCGCGCAGGTACCAGGCGCTCGACGGTTGTTGCACGATGACGGGCTGGTATTGCGGCGGCGGCAGCGGCATGTCCGCCGCGTATGCCGTGGTGCTTGCCACGGCTGCTGCCGCGGCGCTGATCAGGAGCCTGACGCTTAACATCGCTTCGACCTTTCCTCGACGGGGCCGCGCGCCGAAGCGGCGCACGATCGTTTGGGCAAGGCGAAGTTAGGCAGAAATGTTTAAGCGGGGCTTAACCTTAACGCTTAACCATGGCGGGACAGCGAACAAAAACCGGCGTCGGCTCTGGCGGCGACGCATGGCGACGCGGCGACCGCTCTTGCCGGCGGCCGCAACTACAAAATCCGTTAAGGTCCTGTTGACGTTTATGGCGCGGACCGAAGTGCAATGCCGTGAGCGTCCTCAGTCGCCGTCGTCCTCAAGTTTGCCGATATGATGCTGGGCGTAGAGTTCAAGTCCGAGCTTGGCGACAAGGTCGAGCTGCGTTTCGAGGAAGTCGATGTGCTCCTCTTCGTCGTGCATCAGCGTCTCGAACAGGTCGCGCGACACGTAATCGCGCACCGCGTGGCAATGGGTGGCGGCTTCCTGGTAGAGCGCGCGCGCCGAGACTTCGGCGGCGAGATCGCAGTCGAGCACTTCCTTGACGTTCTGTCCGATATGCAGCGGATCGAGCACCTGCATGTTGGGGAAGCCGTCGAGGAAGATGATGCGCTCGACGAGCTTGTCGGCGTGCTGCATCTCCTCGATCGATTCCTTGCGCCATTGCTTGGCCAGAGCTTTGTAGCCCCAATTGTCGAGCAGCCGGTAGTGCAGCCAATATTGATTGACCGCAGTCAATTCGTGCCGCAGGCCCTTGTTGAGATAATCGACGACTCCGGGCTCGCCTCTCATGAAAGTGCTCCTGCGCTTGGCGTTGTTTCCGCATTAAGTAACGCGGCCGCCGCATTATAGCGATTGCGGCAAGCGCCGAAAACCAGCCTTGCCGCTCGGAATGCAGTGCTTCACGTCCCAGTCATCGGCAGATCAGCGACGCGCGGCAGCGTCTCGGCAGCATGCCGCTTCGGCATCGCCCGATGGCGCAGTGGCCGATGTTGCGGTGGCCGATGTTGCTGTAGCCGATATTGCGGTAGTCATGGCCTCGTTCATGATGCGCCGGATGGTGCGGGCGCATCGTCCGCACTGCGGGCTGCAACCCAGGCAGTCGTATACTTGGCCGGTCGTGCGCGGCGCCGCGCTCGGCGTTGACAGCGTTGCGCGCACGTCGTGGTCGGTGAGCACGTTGCAGGAGCAGACAATCATTGCAGGAAACGCCCGGCGGCGAATTGGTGCGATCTGAAACTATCAATAATTCACAGCTTGCATGATTGCAAAGAAAAACCCCTCTTTACATTGATTCTAATCAATAAAGCAGGGATTCTAATCAATAAAGCATGGCCGGCGCCTACGCCGCGGCCGATTCTTCTTCGGCATCCGGGTCCCGCCTGCGCCAGCGCGACCGCAGCCGGCAAAGTCGCGACGGCACCCGGCAGAGATCGTCGAGCAAGCCGGCAAAACGCTGGCCGCGTCCCAGCGCCCGGTCGAGCGCGGCCATGGTGCGCGCCAAGCCCGCATCGTCGTCCTTGACCCAAACGCGCAACACCGAAGCGAACAGCACGGCGAGGCCCTGGGCGCGCATCATGCCGCGCGGACCGGCGGCTTTGATGCCGGCCGCGGTCAGCATCCATTGCTGCGACCGCACCGCAAGCCCGTTCAGCGCCAGGCCGAGCGGCGGATTGCGGGTCGCCGAGCGAAGGAGCGAGCGCACCGCCTCGCGGTGCGGCGCCATGACTTCGAGCCGGCGCATCAGCACGTCGAACAGGCGTTCGCGCGCCGGCTCCTCCGCCATATCGGCCATATCGCCGCCCAGCACGGCCCGGTCGACGGATTTGAGGTAGGCCGCAAGGATCGCAAGCGTCGACGGAAACGCGCCGCGCATTTGCGCCAAGGGCACGCCGGCGCGATCGGCGATCTCGGCAAAGCCGATCCGCTCGAACCGCTCTTCGGCGAGGAGCGCGAGAAAGGCCGCGACGATCTTATCGTGATCGCTGCCGGGCGTGGCAGCGTTGCCGGCTGCGGAACTTGGCGACGGTTTCGAAGCTGATTTTCGAGCGGGTCTGCGGGCGATGCGGGCCATGACTGAACTCCGGGTCTGAACGCCTCAACTGAACGCCGGCGCGAGCGGCTCGAACGCCGGATTGCTGGGAGTGAATGTAGGCCCGCCGCGGCATGGTTCCAAGGCGGGCACAGGCGGGCACAGGCGGGCACAGGCGGGCACCCGGTTCCAATGCGGGGCGGCCGAAAATCAGCCGGCCAGTTCGCGAGAGCGTGCCGTTGCGGCGGCGATGGCGCGCGTCATCAGCGCGGCGAGGCCGTTCTCGCCCATCAGCACGGCCAAGGCCGCGGCGGTGGTGCCGCCGGGCGAGGTTACGTTTTGCCGCAATGTCGCGGCGTCGAGCGGCGAGCGATGCAGCAACTCGCCCGCGCCGGCGACCGTGTCGCGCGCGAGCCTTGCCGCAAGCGGCGCCGGCAAGCCGGCCGCTATGCCGGCCTGGGCGAGCGCTTCGGCGAGCAGGAAGACATAAGCGGGTCCGGAGCCCGACACCGCCGTCACCGCATCCATCAACGTTTCGTCGTCAATCCATTGCACCGCTCCGGTCGCAGCCAGCAGCCGGTCGACGAGTTCGCGCTGCGCAGCGGAGGCGTTGCGCGGCACCGCGACCGTAATGCCGCGCCCGATCGCGGCGGGCGTATTCGGCATGGCGCGCACCATGGCGCAGCGGCGATCGAGCGTCGCGGCGAGGAATTGCAGCGTCCGCCCGGCCATGATCGACAGAACGACGGTCGAAGGCGAGACCAGCGCGGCGAGCGCCGGCAACGCCTGCGCCGCCACTTGCGGCTTCAACGCGACGACTATGGCGGCGACGCCGGCCAGCGTTTTGGCGTCCGGATTGAGTTTGAGACCGCGCCGTGCAAGCGCGGCGAGTTGCGGCGACGGCTGCGGTTCCAGGACCGCGACATGAGCGGGATCGAGGCCGAGCCGTAGCCAGCCCTCCAGCAGCGCGCCGCCCATTTTGCCGGCGCCGACCAAAACGACCAGGCCGGAAAAACTTTGCAGCCCCGGACTTGAGCCCGGCTCGGTCACGCCTCACCCGACGTCTCGAACATCGCGGAGTCCATGGCTTCGCGCGCCGATTTGCCCGCCCAGATGACGAACTGAAATGCCGGAAAATAGCGCTCGCAGGAATCGAGCGCGGTGCCGAGCACCGCCTCGCATTGGCGCCCCGACGCCGCGACGCCGCCGGCAAGAACAAGCGCATGGCGAAACATCACCACGCCGTTCTGCGTCCAGACATCGAAATGCCCGATCCACAATTGCTCGTTGATCAGCGCGATCAGCTGCGCCACGTCGGCAAGCCGCGGGTCCGGCACCTTCATGTCGAAGGCGCAGGCCAGATGCAGCGCTTCAATGTCGTTCATCCAGGTGAACGAGACCTGGTAATTGGTCCAGCGCCCGGTGACGACGATGCCGATCTCGTCCTCGCCGGCGCGCTCGAACGGCCAGTTGTTGCCGGCCGCCATGCGCTCGACGACTTCGAGCGGATTGTCGTGATGATCGCGTGCCGACTCGATAAGGGCCATGTCGCCTCCACACAGTGCCGCTGGGAGAAGTGGAACTGCGCACGCCACAGCACCCATCCGAATACCGGCTGCAATTTGACGCAGGGACGACTTTTACAGGCCGATTGACTGGTAGCCGCGAATCAGCCGCCGCACCGACTATAATCGGCCTGATTCCGCCAGCCAAAGGTTGTACAAGAGCCTCTGCCGCCGCCGTTCCCGGCAGTCATGAAGTGATTTGCCGGTCCCGCACAATCCTCGAAATGAGTCCGTCCACAGTGCCGACTGCGACAGGTTGACTCAGGAGCGGCGCTCCCGACGGGGAGAGGCCGGCGGCATGCGCCTCGCCGTGCTGTCGTCAGCCGCGAAAAGTCATCGGGACTTGAGAGGCATCGGGACTTGAAAGTCACCGGGACTTGAAAGTCACCGGGACTTGAAAGTCACCGGGACTTGGCGGTCTCCGGATGTCGGGCCTCGACCAGTGAATAGCTTGTGCTGCGCCCGCCGGCTTCATCTTTCCTGAGAAGGCCCCGTTCGAGAAGATCGGCGATGTCGCGCAGCGCGGTATCCTGCGAGCATTTGGCGATCAGGGTCCATTTCGAGGATGTAAGCTTGCCTTCGAAGCCGTTGAACAGACGATCGAGCATGGCCCGTTGCCGGTCGTTGAATGATTCGCCGGCGTGCGCCTTCCAGAAGCGCGCCTTGCTCAGCACCGACGCGAGTATGGTTTCCGAGCCGCCGAATGCTCGATTGAGGCAGTCCAAAAACCATCCCAGCCACGCCGTGATATCGAGGTTGCCTTTCTGCGTGGCCTCGAGAATGGCGTAGTAGTCGTCCCGCTCCCGCCGGATTTGCGCCGACATGCTGTAGAAGCGCTGAGCGCTGTGCTCGGACCGCGCCAGCGCCATGTCGGCGATCGCTCGTGCGATGCGGCCATTGCCGTCATCAAACGGGTGAACGGTGACGAACCAAAGATGAGCGACGGCCGCCTTGAGAACCGGATCGGTGTCATTGTTCTTATTGAACCAGGCGATGAACGCCGCCGTCTCCTTGTTGAGGCGGGCCGCCTTGGGCGCCTGGTAATGAACGCGCTCGCGGCCGATCGGCGCCGAGACGACTTGCATCGGTCCTGACGCATCGTCGCGCCAGGCGCCGACCGCGATTTTGGTCATGCTGCTGCGTCCCGTGGGAAAGAGGGCCGCATGCCAGCCGAACAGTCTGTCGGCAGTGAGAGGCTCGTCATATTTGCCGGTGGCATCGAGCATCGTCTCGACGATGCCTTCGACGGCCCTGTCGGCGCGCGTCAGGGCGCCGATATCGACACCGAGGCGGCGGGCGATGGATGAGCGGATTTGATTGCGGTCGAGGGGTTCGCCTTCAATCTCGCTCGATTTGACAGCTTCTTCGGTGAGGGCCTCGACGTTGGCCTCGGCTCTCGACTTGAGGCCCAATTCCTCCATGTGTCCGATCAGCCGTCCCTGCCGGTTTCGGACGGCGGCAAGCTTTCCGACGAGCGTTTTGTGATCCCATCTGAATCGGGGCCATTCCGGCCGTTGGTGGATATAGGTCATTTATTCACCGCATCTTTTGCGGAGAATATGCCACTTATTCTCCGCAACGGCAAGGATTTCCCCCGCAGAAACTGCGGTGAATAGCCCCTCTCATTTCCGCACTGCCGTTCGCCATAGCCGCCGCGGCCTCAACGCTTCCGCTGCGCTTGCCGCTCGCGGCTTGCCGCCCGGGCGCGACAATTCGGTCGCGGCCGAAGCACGGAACCCGGGTCCGGTGGTATTGGTCCTCATGCCACAGGAGAATGGTCATGACGCTGCAACGCCAGCCCTATGACGATGCCTTCCTCGCCGACTGCGCGCGCATCCATGAGCAATGGCACGAGCGCGCCAAGGCGCGCGACAGCGAAGGCCTGTTGGCGCTCTATGCCGAGGACGCGGTGCTGGAAACGCCGCTGGTGCAGGCGATCTTCGATCGATCCGAGTCAGGCGTGCTGCGCGGCCACCGCGAGATCCGCCCCTTCTTCGAGGAAGGCGCGCGGCGGCGGCCCAATGCGCTGGTGCGTTGGCACCGCACCGGCAAATGGCTCACCGACGGCGAGCGCTTGCTGGTCTGGGAATATCCGCGGCAAGCGCCCGACGGCGATCAGGTCGATCTCGTCGAAGTGATGGAGATCGCCGATGGGCTCATTCGCCACCACCGCATCTATTGGGGCTGGTTCGGCACCGCGCTAGTGACCCGCAGCGCCGCGGAGAAGGCGGCACGATAAATATAAGAACCAAGCCCCGTCACCCTGAGGTGGCCGCGAAGCGGCCCTCGAAGGGCGACGGCCCGAACGGTCTCGGCCGCATCCTTCGAGGTTCGCGCTCCCGCGCGGGCGCGTCGGGATGACGGCAATTAAAGTCGTCATTGCCGGACTTGATCCGGCAATCCATGCAGCGCGGCAATCCAGCATGGACCACCGGGTCATAGCGCAACGAGAAATTAGCCTCGCCCCTCGAAGCCGCGTTTTCTTTCCCCGCCCGCGCGCGACAGCGCGTGGCGGGGAGGGTCCCTTCATTTCCCACATCACTTCACCGCGACTTGCCGCCAAAAATTATCTAGCCGGCTGGCACTTACCCGGCGCTCGAAACAATTTTATCCCTGGGAATTTTCCGATGTGTTTCCATAAAAGGGACCCTCTTGACACTTGTCCCCACTTCCGTTACATTCGTCCCCGAATCAGAATCCCGCTCGACGAAGGACGCCTTCGCGAGGGTACTCCTTAAGGCGGAGCGGGAGCGGTTCCCGAAAGCGCGGCCATACGCTGCGCATTCGGGCGGCTTGGGCATCGTCCCCTCCGGCGCGTGATCGGAGTGCGAGGTGCTCGCTGCACTGGCGCCGGGGAGGGTCCTCCCGTTTGCACCCGGCGATTCCAGGAAGCGCGGCCTAAAGCCGAGTCGGAGGGTGACACCTTCGGCGCAGAGCCGCGGTGGGGCGCCGAAAGGCGAGGGCGCCGCTTCGAAAGACTCCCGCGGTGCGGGAGGGCGACGAAGCCGGTGCTCGCCGCATACGCTGGCAGGCTTTCTTTTCTGCCGCGGGGCGGACTCCAGTGGATGCGCTTATCGGCGCTCCGCCTCCTTTTTTTCGCATGATTCCGAAAAGTGCCGTTGCGGTTCTCGGCAAAGATCATGCGGGAAAGTAACGGGAGGTCGTTGGAAGGGCTTTCTTGCAGTGGTGTGGCCAAGCCTCGGATGCGAAGCCGCATCGCGAGAACGAGATCGCTTATCCACTGCTCCCCGCGCGCGCGGAGAACGAGCGCGCAAGTCTTGCTTGGACGGGATGCCTTATCGCCCCCGCTTTCGTGGGGCCGGAGGAACACGGAGGCTCTAATCGAACAGGCTCGACACCGATTCTTCTGCCGCGGTGCGGCTGATGGCTTCGCCGATCAGGGTGGCGATCGACAGCACGCGGATATTTTTGGATTCGGCAATCTCTTTGGTCGGCTGAATCGAATCCGTGATGACGAGTTCCTTCAGGCGGGACTTGCCGACGCGGGCGATGGCGTCGCCCGACAGCACGCCGTGGGTGATGTAGCCGTACACCTCCTTGGCGCCCTTTTCGATGAGCGCGTCGGCGGCGTTCACCAGCGTGCCGCCGGAATCCACGATGTCATCGACCAGGATGCAGATGCCGCCGTCGACCTCGCCGATGACGTTCATCACCTCGGACTCGCCCGGCTGCTCGCGCCGCTTGTCGATGATGGCGAGCGGCGCATCGATACGTTTGGCAAGACCGCGCGCCCGCACCACGCCGCCGACGTCCGGCGAAACCACGATCACCTTGGTCACGTCGAACCGCTGCTTGATGTCGCGCATGATGACCGGTGCGGCGAACAGATTGTCGGTCGGAATGTCGAAAAATCCCTGGATCTGGCCGGCATGCAGGTCGAGCGTGAGCACGCGATCGACGCCGGCGCGGGTGATCAGGTTGGCGACGAGCTTGGCCGAGATCGGCGTGCGCGGGCCGACTTTGCGGTCCTGCCGGGCGTAGCCGTAATAGGGAATGACCGCGGTGATGCGCCGCGCCGAGGCGCGCCGCAGCGCGTCGATGATGATCAGCAATTCCATCAGGTGGTCGTTGGCGGGGTACGACGTCGACTGGATGACGAAGACATCGGCGCCGCGCACGTTTTCCTGGATTTCGACGAAGACTTCCATGTCGGCGAAGCGCCGCACCACCGCCTTGGTCAAGGGCGTGCCGAGATAGCCGCCGATGGCCTCGGCCAGCACGGGGTTGGAATTGCCGGCGACGAGCTTGATCGCGCCGTTATTGCCCGCCATCGCGCTCTCCTGCACCGCATTCGCGCGATCCTGATACAAGCCGTGCGCGGTGCTGGCAATATGAATCAAGGCCTTGTCCCCGCTGGTTTATTTGGGCGCGTGGCATGGTTAATGGACTTCCGCTCATCGCCGCGAAAGCGAGCGGATGGTGACAAGCGGCCGCGTCGGATTTCCCGCTACTCGTCATTTGCTACGCACTATTCGCCGGTCTGTGCAATCGCATTGACGTACCGGCGGTAATCGGGCTCGGCGCGGTGGGTGCGGATACGCGCACTGTTGATGCTCCCTTAAGGTTCTTCCGCACGGCCGGGGAAAGGTCTATCTTTTGGCTATGACAAAACTGCTGGAACAAGCCGTCGAGACCGTGCGCGGTCTCTCCCCTGAAATGCAGGACGATCTTGCCCGCATGCTCCTGCAATTGGCTGGGGAAGATCAGCCCGTGCTTCAATTGAGTGCCGAGGAAGAGGCCTCGTTTGACGAATCCCTTGCGCAGGCAGATCGCAGTGAATTTGCAACGGACGAACAGGTGCGCGCCATCTGGGCGAAGCATGGCCGGTGAGGAATGGCTCCACGCCGTTCGTAAGCTTCACGTCAGCGCGATCGCATTGACGTGGCGGCCGTAATCGGGCTCGGCGCGGTGGGTGGCGCGGCGATAGCTGAAAAAGCGATCCGGATCGGCATAAGTACAAAGTCCCAGATCCTCGATCTGTCCGACACCGGCCCGCTGCAGCCGCGCGGCGACATAGCCGCCGAGATCGAACATGGCGTGGCCGTCGCGGGCGGCGGGCGAGAAGTAGCGGCTGCTGGCGCGGTCCGCGGCGGCAAAACGCGCGATGAGATCGGGGCCGACCTCGTAGTTGGCTTGGCGAATCATCGGTCCGATGGCGGCGCGAATTCGGCCGCGTGCGGCGCCGAGCCGCTCCATCGCCGCGACGGTCGTCTCGATCACGCCCGCGAGCGCGCCGCGCCAACCGGCATGCGTGGCGCCGATGACGCGCGCCTGCGGATCGGCGAGCAGCACCGGTCCGCAATCCGCGGTGGTGACGCCGATGGCGAGCGCGCGCATGCGCGTTACGATGGCGTCGGCATGCGGGCGGGCATCGTTGGTCCACGGCGCGTCGGCGACAACGACGTTCGGCGAGTGGAACTGATAGGCGGTGAGCAATCGGCTTGGCGCGACGCCGAGCGCCGCCGCCATGCGGGCGCGGTTTTTCGCAACATTGCCGGCGGCATCGCGCGAGCCGACGCCGCCGTTGAGGCTGTCGTAAAAGCCGCCGGAAACGCCGCCGGCGCGGGTGAAGAAGGCATGGCGGATGCCGGTCAGCGCAAGGCAGGAGGCTTCGATCGTCATGACGGCGTCTCGAATCCCGGAAGCGGTCCGAGTTCGGGGGCGGCGATGGCGATGGCCTTGAACAATTCGCCCATGCCGCGCGCGCCGCCCGCGATCAGCCGCGACAACGCGATCTCGATGTCGGCGGTTTTGCGCGGTGCGCTCGCCTTCAGCGCTGCGGCGCGCTTTTCGATACCGAGCCGCAGGAACAGGTCGCGCTGGCGGATCGGGCCGTGGATGCGCGCACCCATGCTCTCGGCGCACTGCGCCAGCGCTTCGAAATCGACATGGGCGGTCAGATCGGCGCTGCCCGGCGCGCGCAACGGATCGGTGAAGGAATGTCCGGCGACCGCCTGCAGCGTGTCGCCCAAGCCGTAATGGTCGTGGCCGTAATCGACGATCAAGGCCGCGCCCTCGTTGCGCACGCGCCGTCCCAGTTCGAGCGCAATATCGTCGGCGCGCCACTCGTAGATCGCGCCGATCGGGGCCTGGCGCAATCCGCGCGGCATCGACGTTTCGAAATGCGGCAGCGGCTCGCGGGCCGCGGCAATGACGAAGTGACCTTGGGGCGCAATGGCGACGACGCGCTCGTGCCAGCCGTCGTCCTGTTTGACCGCCTGGTGCACCGGCAGCGCATCGATGAACTCGTTGGCGACGACGATGCAGGCGCCGCCGGGAACTTCGTTCAATGCGGCGTGCCACAGCAGCGGCACCTCCAGTTTTTCCAACCGCCGCTCCTGGATCTGCCGCAAGGCCGGGCTGATCTCGACCAGATGCACGACGATCGCGTTGCGAAAACCGTCCAGAACTTTCGCCGCCCGCAGCGCGTCGTGCATCAAGGTGCCGCGACCGGGGCCCAGTTCGACGATCCGCACGTTTTCCGGCTCGCCCATTTGCCGCCAGACCGCCGCCATCCACAATCCGATCAACTCGCCGAACATCTGACTGATCTCGGGCGAGGTGATGAAATCGCCGTCGGCGCCTAACGGATCGCGATTAATGTAATAGCCGTATTGCGGATGGGTCAGGCATAGCCGCATGTATTCGGCGACCGGCATCGGCCCGGCGACGCCGATGAGGCGGCGGATTTCCTGTTGCAGCGGCGAGGGTTCGTCAGACATCTTTCGCTGCGGTTTGCCGCCGCCATACCAAGGCAAGTATGGCGAGCCCGGCCAGCATCAACGGAATGCACAGCAGCATGCCCATCGTCAGCCATTGCGAACCCCACAAAAAGCCGACCTGCACATCGGGCTCGCGAAAAAATTCGCAGGTGATGCGCGCGACGCCGTAACCGAGCAAAAAGGCGCCGGTGACCAAGCCCGGCCGCTTGAGCGCGCCGGCGCGTATCAGGACGCCGAGCACGATGAACAGGACGACACCTTCCAGCGTCGCCTCGTAAAGCTGGCTCGGATGGCGCGGGATCGGGCCGCCGTTCGGAAACACCATGGCCCACGGCACGTCGGTCGGGCGGCCCCACAATTCGCCATTGATGAAATTGGCGAGACGGCCGAGGAACAGGCCGATTGGCGCGACGCCGGCGACGACGTCGGCGAGCGAGAGCATCGGAATGCGCCGCCGCAGCGCAAACAGCACGATGGCGAGCGTGCAGCCGATGACGCCGCCGTGGAACGACATGCCGCCGGTCCACAATTCGAAAATCTGGATCGGATGCGCCGCGAATAGCGGCAGATTGTAGAACAGCACGTAGCCGGTGCGGCCGCCGAGGATGATTCCGAGCGTGATCCAGATGACGAAATCGTCGAAGTCGAGCACAGTGAACGGCGCCGGTCCGCGCCACAGCCGCTCCGAGGCGATGATCGCGCGTGCGTAAAACCAGCCGGCAATGATGCCGACGATATAGGCGAGCGCATACCAACGCACCGCGAACGGCCCGATGGACAGCAGGATCGGATTGATCGCGGGATAGGGAATGAGCGGCAGAACGACGTACATCGGTGGGCTTTCCTTACAGACTGCATGTCGCCCTCGGCGCGGCGCCGCAGCATATGCGGCAGGTGCGGCCGAGCCCCCTTGCGGCTGCGCCGCACCATCGCCATTGTCACAGCGCATAGCAAGCGGGGCTCGGCCGCAGGGATTGCGGCGCGCGCGCGGAGGCGGTCATGGTCCAGACGACGAACCGGTTCTTCGACGAGGTCGCACGCCTAATGAACGACGCGGCCGGCGTCGCCCAGGGCGTGCGACGCGAATTCGAGACGCTGTTCCGCACCCAGGCCGAGCGCTGGTTGCGCGATCTCGATTTGGTCAAGCGCGATGATTTCGAAGCGGTCAAGGATATGGCCCGCATCGCGCGCGAGGAAAACGAGGCGCTGAAAGTCCGTGTCGGCGCGCTGGAGGCCACGCTGGCCGCTCAGAGCGCATCCGGATTGCCGACGGGGACCCAGCCACCGGCCGAGCCGTCCGGTCCGGCCAATCCAAGCGCCTTCTGAGCCGGGGTTTTGCCGCTCGCGTCCCCCGCCGCTCGCATTCCTTGTTTTTCAAGACTTGCGCCGCTATAAGCGCCGTTTCCGCGCCTGCTACAGCACCCCTGGAGGCCCGGCGCGGAGTTTCCATTGGATAACGAGGCTTTGGATAACAAGGCTTTGGATAACAAGGCTTAAGACGAGGACATCACCATGGCGACCGTCAATCTGATCAAGGCGGCGGCGCGTTCGCGGGCCGGCAAGGGGGCCGCCCGGGCCGAGCGTCGCGAGGGCCGCGTACCCGGAATCATCTATGGCGACGGCAAGCCGCCGCTGCCGATCTCGCTCGACTACGCCGATCTGCGCCATCGCATCTATGCGGGCCATTTTCTGACGACCGTTCATGACGTCGAGGTTGGCGGCGTGAAACATCGCGTGATCCCGCGCGATTTCCAGCTCGATGCCATCCGCGACCTGCCGCTGCACGTCGATTTCATGCGGCTCGGCGAGGGCGCCACCATCCGCGTCAATATTCCGATCCACGTGCGCAATGCCGACCAATCTCCCGGCGTCAAGCGCGGCGGCACCGTCAGCATCGTCACCCACAGCATTCCGGTGCGCTGCCGCGCCGACGCCATTCCGAGCGGTATCGAGGTCGATATCGCCGAGCTTGAGATCAATCACTCCAAGCATCTGAGCGACATCGCGCTGCCTGAGGGCGTGCGTTCGGTGGCCGGACGCGACATCACTTTGGTCACGGTCGTGCCGCCGTCGGGCTATGCGGAAGAAATGAAGGCCGCCGCCGAAGCTGCCGCCGCCGCCGCTGCCGCCGCCGCCGCCGCTGCTGCTGCCGGCACGCCGGCCGAAGGCGCGCCTGGCGCCGCTCCGGGTGCTGCGCCCGGCGCCGCTCCCGGTGCCGCTCCGGCCGCTGCCGTCGCGCCCGAGAAGAAGTGAGGTTGCCTCTTATTGGGCGATGCTGATGCGGCTCCTGGTCGGACTTGGAAATCCGGGAGCGCGCTATGTCGGCAACCGGCACAATGTCGGCTTCATGGCCGTCCAGCAAATCGCCAAGCGCCACGGCATCGGACCGTGGCGCCGGCGCTTCCAGGGCGTCGCCTGCGAAGGGCCAATCGGCGGCGAGCGGACGCTGTTGTTGTTGCCCGGCACTTATATGAATGAATCCGGGCGCGCCGTCGCCGAAGCCGCGCATTTCTACAAGCTGCCGCTCGCCGATGTAACGGTATTCCATGACGAGATCGATCTGCTGCCGGGCAAGGTCAGAGTCAAAATCGGCGGCGGCATTGCCGGCCACAACGGCTTGCGCTCGATCTCGGAGCATATCGGCAATGACTATCGGCGCGTGCGCATCGGCGTCGGCCATCCCGGCGACAAGGATCTGGTGCAGCATTACGTGCTGAGCGATTTTGCCAAGAGCGAGCGCGGCTGGGTCGAGGCGCTGATCGGCATCATCGCCGACAATGCCGAGCTGATCGCCCGCGGCGAGGATGCGAGCTTTCAGAACAAGATCCACCTCGCCATGCTGGCGAAGGGCTTTGGCGACCGGACAAACGAAGACAACGCCGATCGCGAAGAGGCGTGAGCCAGGAAACGGGTTGAATTACCGATGGGCTTCAAATGCGGCATCGTCGGCCTGCCGAATGTCGGCAAGTCGACTCTGTTCAATGCGCTGACCGAAACTGCGGCGGCGCAGGCGGCGAATTATCCGTTCTGCACTATCGAGCCGAATGTCGGCGAGGTTGCGGTGCCGGATCGCCGGCTGGAGACGCTGGCAACGCTTACCAAGTCGGCGCAGATCGTGCCGACGCGGCTTACTTTCGTCGATATCGCCGGCCTGGTTCGCGGCGCCTCGAAAGGCGAGGGGCTCGGCAACCAGTTTCTTGGCAATATCCGCGAGGTCGACGCCGTCGCCCATGTCGTGCGCTGCTTCGAGGATACCGACGTGACGCATGTCGAAGGCCGCATCGATCCGATCGCCGACATCGAGACGGTGGAGACCGAGTTGATGCTCGCCGATCTGGACAGCCTGGAGCGGCGCGTCGACGGTCTGAGCAAAAAAGCCAAAGGCGGCGACAAGGAGTCGAAGGAAGCGCTCGACCTCATCAACCGCGCGCTCGCGCTGTTGCGCGAGGGCAAGCCGGCGCGGTTGACCGAGCGCAAGCCCGCGGAGGAGAAGGCCTTTCACATGCTCGGCCTTCTCACCGCATTGCCCGTGCTTTACGTTTGCAACGTCGACGAGGCTGCAGCGGCGAACGGCAACGCGTTTTCACAAAAGGTCGAGGCCAGGGCCAAAGCGGAAGGCGCCGCCGCGGTCGTCATTTCCGCCAAGATCGAAGCGGAAATCGCCGTGCTCTCGCGCGACGAGCGCGAGGAATATCTCGCCGCGATCGGCCTGAAGGAGGCCGGGCTCGACCGGCTGATCGGCGCCGGCTACGCGCTTCTTCATCTGGTGACTTTTTTCACCGCCGGACCCAAGGAGGCGCGTGCCTGGACGGTGACGCGCGGCGCCAAGGCGCCGCAAGCCGCCGGCGTCATCCACTCCGATTTCGAGCGCGGCTTCATCCGCGCCGAGACCATCGCCTACGACGATTATGTCGCCTGCGGCGGCGAGGCCGGCGCCCGCGACGTAGGCAAGATGCGGCTCGAAGGCAAGGATTACGTCGTGCAGGACGGCGACGTTATGCATTTCCGCTTCGCTAACTAGCGATCAGGCTGTCAGGGTCAGGCATCGGGCATCAGATTTGCTTCCCGATGGCCGATACCTGAATTACTGATTCCTGATGCCGCCCTGGTTCCTGATCGCGCCAAGGTGCTCGTTGATCCGAAACACGATGAGCACGAATTCGGCGATGATGCGCGCCAAGATCACGCCCATGAAGGCGCCGAGCACGCTCACGATCATCAAAATCATGCCGACAAACGGATTGTAGGCCATCGTCGTCAGCGAGCTCATCGCGCCGGCGCCGCCGAGCAGGATCGAAATCACGACCGCAAGCCAATAGAAGACCTTGATCACGGTTGGCGTCACGAACCGCTCCCACTGGAACAGGTCGCCGAGGCCGAACATGATTCCTCCTGGCAAAGTTAGCGTGATTCCCGTTTTCGGGCGGCACACTGCACTGGGCGATTGCAGCGGTCAATCGAGACCGGTCTGCTCCGATAATTGACCGCCCGGCCGGAGCTGTTTAGGACGAAGCGCAAAATAGCCGCAGGGTGTCGATGCGCAGGCTCCAGTGGGAGGACTTCACGGCGCTGGCGCCGCAGCTGTTCGGCGATCAGCGGCGCGCGATCGCCGTCGCCGGCGCCGCCCACGCGTTGCACGACGGCTATACCGATCTCGTCTACATCATGCTGCCGCTGTGGCAGGCCGAATTCGGCCTGACTTATGCGGCGCTCGGCCTGTTGCGGAGCGTGCTGGTTGGCGCCATGGCTTGCTTGCAAATTCCGGCCGCCCTCGCGGCGGAACGGCTCGGCGCCGCCGCCATCTTGTCGCTCGGCACCGCGCTCGCCGGGGCAGGGTTTTGTTTTGCCGGCGCGAGCGCGAGCTTCGTCATGTTGCTCGGCGCGCTGTTGATCAGCGGCATCGGTTCGAGCACGCAGCATCCGATTGCATCGGCGCTGGTGGCGCGCGCTTTTGCCGGGCCACGTTCGCTCAAGGCGCTCGGCATCTATAATTTCACCGGCGACCTCGGCAAGATGACGCTGCCGGCGACCCTGTCGCTGATGCTGTTGGCGATGGCGTGGCGTCCGGCGCTCGCCATTTTGGGCGCTGTCGGCATCGTCGTCGCGGTGGTGATCTTTATCGCCGCGCCGCGCTACGAGCATGGCGGCGTCGCCCGGTCGCAGGGCGACGCACAGACGACGCCGGAGCGCCCGCAGCGGCCGTTCGCATTTCCGCTCCTGGTCGCGATCGGCGTCATCGACACCGCCACGCGCATGGCGTTTTTGCTGTTTCTGCCGTTCGTGCTGAGGAATAAAGGGGCCAGCGAGCAGACCGTCGGCTTGGCGCTGACGCTGGTTTTCGCCGGCGGCGCGGCGGGAAAACTCGCCTGCACTTTTATCGGCGCGCGGATCGGCGCGGTCGGAACGGTCTGGTTGACCGAAGGCTTGACCGCGGCGGCAATTCTCGCGCTGTTTCCGCTGCCGCTCGATGCCGCTTTGTTGTTGCTGCCGCTGCTCGGCATCGTGCTCAACGGCACATCGTCGGTGCTGTACGGCTCGGTGCCCGAACTGGTGCCGCCGCGATGGCGCACCCGCGCTTTGAGTATCTTCTATACCGGCGTGATTGGCTCCGGCGCGATCGCGCCGATCCTGTTCGGCCGCGTCGGCGACGTGCTGGGCGTGTGGCAGGCTTTGGCGCTGGTCGCCGCATTCGCGCTGTTGACGTTGCCGCTCTCGGCGCTGTTGCGCGGCGCATTGGCGCGCGGATAAGTTCCGCGCCGATAAGGTTGCGGGACGGCGTCGGCGCGGCAAATTTGCGGCAGCGGAACTTTTAGGTCCATTTTTTCATCTGCCGATTTCCGAAACGTTGCCGTTAGCTTGGGGCCGGAACGGCCGCCGCGCAACGGCGTTGGGATCGTGGCTCGGGCGACGCGCCCGGACGGCATTAGCACACGGAGCAGGTCATGAGATTCACCATTCCCTCTACTGCGGTCGGGCTTGCGCTCGCAGCGGGCGCGGCGACGGCGGCGCATGCGCAAACGATCATCACGCAGGGACCACTCGTCACGGTTCCGGCTGCAACCGAGACGGTGCAGACCACCAGGACCGTCCGCACGATACGGCCGGTGCTATCACGCGCCGCGCGCCGCCAGGTCGTGACGACCCGCACCATCACGCGGCGGTTCGTGCCGGCGCCGACCGTGGTCGCCCGCACGGTGCCGGTTGCGCCGCAACCGCTCTACGACGAGGTGGTGTCGGCGCCGCTCGCCGACAGCCCGCGCCCGCTCTATGACGAGGTGGTCGCACCGGCGGTCGCCGCAGGCCCGCTCGTGGCCAATACAACCATCATGGCAGGCGGATCGGCGGTCGCCGCCGAGCCGTATACTTATCGCTATGTGTACCAGCCCGACCGCATTCTGATCATCGATCCCGCGACGGGCGTTGCTGTGCAGTCGATACCTCGCTGACGCAGGCGGCGTGGGTCTGCATTGACCGGTAGAAACTCTGGAGGAGCCGATGAAAATGCGCATCGCGATTCCCGTAGCCCTTGGCGGCGCAATAGCGGGCTCTTGCTTGGTAATGCCCTTTGCACAGGCGCAAATCGGCAATACCAGCGGCGACATCGGTATCAGCGGAGCGATCGAACAAAAACTTATCCTGACGCCGGACCAGCGGAAGTCGATTTACGAAGAAGTCAGCAAGGATAAGAGTAAGGTTTCGCCGCAACACTTCTCGCCGGTGGTCGGCGCCGATGTGCCGCCGATGATCGAACTCTATTCATTGCCGGACGACGCCCTTGCCAAAGTGCCGGCAGCCAAGATTTATAAATATACGATGGTGGAGAATAAGCTTGTCGTCGTCGATCCGACCAAGATGCGCGTGATCGATGTCATTGGCCCGGCGCCGGAGCGCTGAACCGCGCCGCTGCGCCTGTCGGCGGTGCATCCGCCGGCTCATTTACGGTGCCGCGGCTTTCTTGCCCGCTGCCACGACCGCTTGCGGCAGCGCGTCGAGATAGGGGCCCATGAAGAATGCCTTGCCGGCGCCCTCGCCGTAATACCGGTCATAGGCGTCGATCATGGCGCGCACGGCTCTGCCGCAGGACGGCATCGAGGCGACGATAAGGTCGCCGAGTTCGCGCTCGACCGCCGTTTTCGCCCCATAGCGCGGATCGGCGACGACAGCATGCACGACGCATTGGGTTGCCGAGCGCACCAGCGGCGCGATTAGGGCGTTCTTCTGCTGCGACGACAGGTTCACCGCGCCATTGGCGTCGTTGAGCGGCTCGCTGGCCATCGCAACGATCAGCGCAGAACCGACCAGCGTTGCAAGCATCATAGGCTGTCTCTCACCCGTAGGAATCGAGCCATAGCGGGGCCGGCCGTCTCCGGTCAATCATCAATGCGGCGCACTTTCGCGTTCCCTGGTTCCAGGCCGCAGACGTGCTATAAGCGCGGCTCCAGATACGGAGCACGACCATGATCCTCCCCCCGGCATTGATCCTCGGCGTACATTTGGTCATGCCGGTCGCCGACGGCGTGCCCACGCTCAACGTCGAGCAGGTCTGCCAGGGCATCGCGCAACAAGGCGGCGTCTCTTTCCACGATACCGATGTCGCGGTGGAAAAGAAAAACTGCCTCGACGGCGAAAAGGCCATTCGCGACGAATTGGCGAAGGAATGGTCGAGCTTCACGCCGGCCGATAAGGTCGCCTGTACCAATGAGTCGCGAATGGGCGGCGATTCGAGCTACACCGAGCTGCTCACCTGCCTGGAAATGGCGCGCGACGTGCGGACAATGCGTAGCGAGCAGGCGAAGCCCGCCGCGGCGCCGTCGGGCCGCGCCCAGCCGAAACCGTAGCCGTATATCGGTGCGATAGGTCCTTGGTCATCGCGCGGTGCCCGGCGCCGCAGCCGATTTCAGTAGCCGATGAGGATTTCGCTCACGGTCGGTCTGACCGAGCGCAGCGCGGGATCGGACGAGCTATATTCCTTGTCCGCCGCCATCGCACCGACTGCGTCGGCGGAGGCTTTCGGGTCGGCGCTCAGGCTCACGCCGGATTTGCAACCGCCGGGTAGCGATGCTAGCGCGCCGTCGTCCCAATCGCTCACTGTCGCTACGCCGCTTTTGTCGAAGCCTTTGAGCTTGAATGGCTTTTTGTTGAGCTTTTCCAATTGCACGAGGTTGAGGCCAAGCCGCAGGCCGCCGGGCCCGCCCCAGGTCGACTTGCCTTTGATATCGACGAGATAGGTGCCGCTACGCTCGGCGGGATTGGACCACCACACTTCGAGGCGAAGTTTTGGGTTGTTCGGAAACACGATCGAGGCTTTGACCTTGGCGCCGCCGTTGGCGTCCACGTCGGCAAAGGTGACGTTCTTATAGTCGAACGTCATGGCGAGCCGGAGAGCGTTTGAATCCTTGGCGAAAATACCGCTGCAGGCCACCACGTGAGCGCCCGGCCGGGCCGGTCTCGGCGCGGCGGAATGCGGCGCCGCCGCGGCGCGCATTGCCGGATGCTTCGTCGTGGGGGCGCCGCCGGTCGGCTCGGCCACGGCCGCCGGGATTTTTTGCTTGATCTGCGACGGCGCCAGCTGGTCTTCGCTGCTGAGATTCGGATCGGATTGCATCGCCGGAGCGCCTGCCTGCAGTCCCTGCTGCGCCGCAAGCGGGCCGGTTGCCGCAATCGCCAGCATCAAGCCGAGCGCCGCCGCCACGCCGATCCATCTTTCATGCATGCCCGGCCTCCGTTCCTCGCGTGCCACGCAATATAGCACGAGTGGGGCGCAGTCCGCGCCTGCACACCGCGGCCAGCCGCCGCATATTGTCTCGCATACCGTCTCGGCGTTCTCATGTCCGCCGGGCCGAAGCTCGCGCCCGCTTCGCCCGTCGTCGCACATCGACGGACCCAGGGCCCATCTTTGGAGGCGCTCGAAAAATGGCAAATAGGGGATCGCCGGCAGGGAAGGATTCACCCGATCGGGCGCGCCGAGCTCAGTGGATCCTATGACAACCTCATCAGAAGCTCTGGAATTGGGATTTGACAGATATGTGCTCAATATTCCGAATCAGGCCATTTGTGCGCGCCGCGATCCGTTCAATTATTTTTATCGATACGCTTTTGCTTTGGGCGCGCGCTCTGGCGCGCAAATTGTATTGCACGGGACTTTTCGGATTTCACTCCCGTCAGAACCTCCCGCCAGAATTTCCAGTCTTGTATCTGGACCTCTGCGCCTCTCCACTGTGGCCGGACGTCGTCTGTTATGACGTTGTCTGTTATGCCGTCTCGCCGTTCTCAACGGCCTGCCGGACCGGAACTCGCGGCAGCTTCGCCCGCCGTCGTCCTGTGGGCTTCGGGGCGGCAGCCTTCACTCCATTTGCGAGCGGAGGCTGGTGGAGCCAGGCGGAGTCGAACCGCCGACCTCTTGAATGCCATTCAAGCGCTCTCCCAACTGAGCTATGGCCCCTTCAGGGAACAGGTATCGGCGATCAGGTATCAGCATCAGCATTATGGATCAGGGATTAACGTTCGGCTTTCCGGTTCCTGATGGCTGTTTCCTGAATCCCCGGTTATCCTTCCTCCTCGTTTTCAATGTCGCCGCCGATAATATCGGTGACATCGGCGTCCTCCTCCTCCTGCTCCTCGATGAAGGTGTCGTCGTCGAGCGTCTCTTCGATCTCGACCTCTTCTTCCTCGGCTCCGGGCTCCGCGGTGGCCGGCTTCTTGGCGCCTTGCGCCTCGGCATCGGCCTCTTCCAGCGAGACGGTCTCGACCTCGGCCGGCTCCGGTACCGCGACTTCCTCGACCGGCGCGGCCGGGCGCGGCACCACCGGCGCGGCTTCCGGCCGGGCGCGGGTCACAACCGGCGCAACCTCGTGGACGGTGCCGCATTTAGGACAGTGGATCGGCGCTTTGTTCAGGTCGTAAAACTTGGCGCCGCAATTGGCGCATAGCCTTTTGGTGCCCAGTTCGGCTTTGGCCACGGTCCGCATCCTCCGCGTAATTCGGGTGCTTCACTTGGCTAGTCGTAACGCGGCTGTCAATAGACGATCGTCGCCATTCGGCGCGCCCGGTCGAAATGTAAAAACAACGGGATGACGGGCCGCGGCAGCCCATGATAGACGGCGCTCGTACCGTCGCCGGCCAGGGCGCCGGCTGGATCAATCCTATGCCCGCCAACCGCGTTCCGCTTACCGCCCGCCGCAACGGCCCGCTCTGCGGCGCCGTGCGTGTTCCGGGCGACAAGTCGATGTCCATCCGCGCGCTGATCCTTGGCGCGCTCACGGTCGGCGCGACCCGTGTCGGCGGGCTCCTTGAAGGGGATGACGTCCTCAATACGGCGAAGGCGCTGCAGGCGCTCGGCGCCGCCATCGAGCGCAGCGGCGAGCGGCAATGGCTGATCCATGGCGTCGGCGTCGGCGGCTTTGCGGAACCAGCAAATGCCCTTGATTTCGGCAATTCCGGAACCGGATGCCGGCTTGTGCTCGGCGCGGTTGCCGGTTGCCCGATCACGGCGACGTTCGACGGCGACGCCTCGCTGCGCAGCCGGCCGATGCAACGCGTGCTCGATCCGCTCCAGCGCATGGGGGCGCGCACGGTTGCCTCGGCGCAGGGACGGCTGCCGCTGACGCTGGCCGGCGCGCGCGATCCGCTGCCGATCGTGTTCAAGCCTCCGGTGCCCTCGGCGCAGTTGAAATCGGCGACCTTATTGGCCGGGCTTGCGGCGCCGGGCGAGACCGTCGTGATCGAGGCAGAAGCGACGCGCGATCATACCGAGAAGATGCTGGCGCATTTCGGCGCGGAGGTGCGGGTCGAGCCGGTGGATGGCCAAGGGAATAAACAAGGTAATAAAAATGGCCGCCGCATCACGCTCGCCGGCCAGCCGGAACTGGCGCCGCGCCCGGTCACCGTTCCCGCCGATCCGTCTTCGGCCGCGTTTCCGCTGGTCGCGGGCCTGCTGGTGCCGGGCTCGGAGGTGATCCTCCACGGCGTGATGATGAATCCGCTGCGCACCGGCCTCATGACGACGCTCGGCGAGATGGGCGCGCGCATCGAGCGGATCGAGGAACGCAACGAGGGCGGCGAGGACGTCGCCGACCTGCGGGTGCGCGCCGGGGCTTTGCGCGGCGTCGAGGTGCCGGCGGCGCGGGCGCCTTCGATGATCGACGAATATCCGATCCTCGCGGTCGCCGCGGCCTTCGCCGAAGGCGTAACCACAATGCACGGGCTGAAGGAACTGCGGGTCAAAGAATCCGACCGGCTTGCCGCCACCGCCGCGCTGCTTCGCGCCAACGGCGTCGCCGCGGATTTGGATGGCGACGATCTCATCGTGCACGGCAACGGCCGCCCCGCCGGCGGCGGGGTGGTCGCGACCCACATGGATCACCGCATCGCCATGGCGGCGATCGTGCTCGGCCTTGGCAGCGCGCGGCCGGTGCAGATCGACGATAGCAGTTTCATTGCAACGAGCTTCCCGGGCTTCGTCGAATTGATGCGCGGGCTCGGAGCGGAGCTGACCTGACCTAGATATCGCCGATGATGCCATTATGTCGTATGGTGATTCACGGGGGAGTGCGATGAGAAAATCTCGCGTCGCTCAACTAAGAAAGAAGACCGCGCCGAGGCGGCAAAAGAGAGCATTTGTCAGCAAAAAGCGCTTTAAGGCCTCGTCCGGGAAATATGCCCAGGTGGCCGTGCTTGATGCGAATACGGCCACCTTCGGAAGCGACCTGTTGGAAGTTTTCAGAGAAAATGTAACCAAGGCTCGGAAAGAGAATAAGCGGTTATTTGGCTCACCGGACCGTGTCCCCGAAAACAATTGATACACCTCGGCTCTGGATCGTTGCCGGGCCGAATGGATCCGGCAAGACCAGTATTTATGACAATGCGGATATTGAAGATCTCGGGCGTTCAGTTTGGATCATAAATCCCGACGCGCTGTCACAACGCATCTGCGATATTGAGCTACTTGAGCCACTCGCCGCCAATCTTGAAGCCGTGCGTCGGATCGAACGCTGGCTTTACGCGTCAATCGAGGCGCATCAGACGGTGGGCGTCGAAACGGTTCTGTCGACACCAAAATATCGCGCCCTGGTGCTCACCGCGAGGGAGCGAAAATTCACGATTCGACTCATTTACGTCCTATTGAAGTCCCCGCAACTCAATATCGGACGTGTTCGTCTTCGGGTCGCTAAGGGCGGTCATGATGTATCAAGTGAAAAGATTTTGGAGCGAAGGGAAAAATCGTTGGGGCAACTGCCGTGGTTCCTTGCTCACGCGGACGATGCCTGGCTTTTCGACAATTCCGATGAAAAGCCGGAGTTGATTGGCACCAAGAGCAAAGGCAAAATTAAGTTGACGCCTGCTGCTCTGCCGGAAATCAAGAAGGCCGTAAGTCTTGTCAACTTAGAGTGAAATGCCGGTCAGGGTGCAGAATCTATGATCATCGCCATCGACGGCCCGGCAGCCTCGGGCAAAGGCACGATCGCCCGGCAGATCGCGGCGGTTTATGGGCTACAGCACCTCGACACCGGCCTATTATACCGCGCGGTGGCCAAGGCGATGCTCGATGCCGGGTATCCGCCCGACGATGTAGAACGTGCGACCGAGGCCGCGATCACCCTCGATCCGACGAAATTCCAGGACAATGCGCTGAAATTGCAGGCCATCACCGAGGCGGCCTCCGTGGTCGCCGCCATCCCGCAGGTGCGGCAAGCCTTGATGAATTATCAGCGCGAATTCGCGACCCGGCCGCCCGGGGCGGTGCTCGACGGCCGCGATATCGGCACCGTCATTGCGCCGGGCGCCGACGTGAAACTCTTCGTCGTGGCCTCGCCAGAGGTGCGCGCCGCCCGGCGCACGCTCGAATTGCGGGCGCGCGGCGAATTAGCCGACGAGCAGGAGGTCTTGGCCGATCTGCTGCGGCGCGACCAGCGCGATTCCCGGCGCACCGCGGCTCCCCTCATGCAGGCGCCGGACGCGCACTTGCTCGATACCACGCATTTGGGTATAGACGCGACGTTCCGGGCCGCCGTCGATATCATCGAGGCCGTTCGAGCGGGCCGAAAGCGTCGTTGACAGCGCTTTCGTCATTGGAGGTTAGCCCGCTCACCGCCTCGTCTGCATGATGCCGACTGAGCGGCGACCCGAACGCAAGCTTTTCCTGAACGTATGGCCTTGGCCCCAACCGCCGGTCCTGCCGGCGGCTGCCTTACGTTCGGGAGCATTTCCATTCAAGGGGTTGGGAGTTTTTTATGGCTCAAACTGCCGTGCAAGCCGCCGCCTCGCCGTCGCGCGAGGACTTCGCCAAGCTGATCGATGAATCGTTCGGCGATGGCCATCTGCAGGAAGGCGCCGTCGTCAAAGGCACCGTCGTCGCGATCGAACGCGATCTCGCCGTCATCGACGTCGGCCTGAAGACCGAAGGCCGCGTGGCGCTGCGCGAATTCGCCGGGCCCGGCCGCAGTGCCGAACTCAAGGTCGGCGACACCGTCGAGGTCTATCTCGAACGGATCGAGAATGCGCTCGGCGAAGCCGTGCTGTCGCGCGACAAGGCGCGCCGCGAGGAAAGCTGGGGCAAGCTCGAAAAGGCCTTCCAGAATAACGAGAAGGTGCAGGGCGTCATTTTCAATCAGGTCAAAGGCGGCTTCACCGTCGATCTCGACGGCGCAGTGGCGTTCCTGCCGCGCTCGCAGGTCGATATCCGGCCGATCCGCGATGTGTCGCCGCTGATGAACAATACGCAGCCGTTTCAGATCCTCAAGATGGACCGCCGCCGCGGCAATATCGTCGTGTCGCGCCGCACCGTCTTGGAGGAGACCCGCGCCGAGCAGCGTCAGGAACTGGTGCAGAACCTCGAAGAAGGCCAGGTCATCGACGGCGTGGTCAAGAACATCACCGACTACGGCGCCTTCGTCGACCTCGGCGGCATCGATGGGTTATTGCACGTCACCGACATCGCCTGGCGGCGCGTCAATCATCCGACCGAGGTGCTCAATATCGGCCAGCAGGTCAAGGTCAAGATCATCAAGATCAACCACGAGACCCACCGCATCTCGCTCGGCATGAAACAACTGCTCGACGACCCGTGGCAGGGCATCGAGGCGAAATACCCGGTCGGCGCGCGGTTCAAGGGCCGCGTCACCAACATCACCGATTACGGCGCCTTCGTCGAACTCGAGCCCGGCATCGAGGGGCTGATCCACGTTTCGGAAATGTCGTGGACCAAGAAGAACGTGCATCCCGGCAAGATCGTTTCGACTTCGCAAGAGGTCGAGGTGCAGGTCCTCGAAGTCGATCCGGTCAAGCGCCGCATCTCGCTGGGCTTAAAGCAGACCATGCGCAATCCGTGGGAAGTGTTCGTCGAGAAATATCCCGCGGGCTCGGTCGTCGAAGGCGAAGTCAAGAACAAGACCGAGTTCGGCCTGTTTCTCGGTCTCGATGGCGATGTCGACGGCATGGTGCACCTGTCCGATCTCGACTGGAAACGGCCCGGCGAGCAGGTCATCGAGGAGTACAAAAAGGGCGACAAGATCAAGGCGCAGGTACTCGACGTCGACGTCGAGAAAGAGCGAATTTCGCTCGGCATCAAGCAGCTTGCGGAAGGGGGCGCACCCGCCGCCGCGGGCGATGCCGCCGCGGGCGAGCTTAAGAAAGGCGCCGTCGTCACTTGCGAGGTCACCGAGGTGAAGGAAGGCGGCATCGATGTGAAGATCGTCGGCACCGAGTATTCTTCCTTCATCAAGCGTTCGGAACTGGCGCGCGATCGTTCCGAGCAGCGGCCCGATCGCTTTGCGGTCGGTCAGAAGGTCGACGCCCGCGTCACCCAGTTCGACCGCCGCACCCGACGCGTCACGGTGTCTATCAAGGCGCTGGAAGTCGCCGAGGAAAAAGAAGCGATCGCGCAATACGGCTCGTCCGATTCCGGCGCGACGCTGGGCGACATCCTGGGCACTGCGCTCAAGCGCAAGGGTGAGGAGGCCGAAGACACCGAGAAGGAAGAGACCGAGGAGATCGAGGAGACCGAGGAGTGATGACCCGTCGTTGCGGGGCGCCGCGCACGGCGATGACCAAACGTGGGGGCGGAGCAAGAGGAGCAGACCATGTCGCTTGATGCCGACCTGATCGTCGACCGCCGCCGGCTGCGGCGCAAGCTCACGTTCTGGCGCGTGCTTGCCATCGTCGTCATCGTTCTCGGTCTCGCTGGAGCGGTGGCGGCGGCCAGTAACCGTTTCGGCGTCTTCGGCGTGCGTCCCTACATCGCGCGCGTTACGATCTCGGGCTTGATCCGCGGCGATCAGGAACGGGTGCACGCGCTCGACCGGCTTGCCCGCTCGTCATTGGCGCGGGCGGTCATCGTCCATGTCGACAGTCCCGGCGGCACCACCGCCGGTTCCGAGCAATTGTTCGATTCGTTGTCGCGCCTGCGCGGGAAGAAGCCGCTCGTCGTCGTCGTCGACAGCTTGGCTGCCTCCGGCGGCTACATCACGGCGCTTGCCGCCGATCACATCGTGGCGCAGCAGACTTCGCTGGTCGGTTCGATCGGCGTGCTGTTCCAATATCCCAACGTGTCCGATCTTCTCGGCAAGATCGGCGTGAAGGTCGAATCGGTGAAGTCGACGCCGCTGAAAGCGGCGCCGGACGGCTTCGAGCCGACCAGTCCCGAAGCGACTGCGGCGCTGAATGCGATCATCCAGGACTCCTATTCCTGGTTCAAAGGCCTGGTGCAAAGCCGCCGCCATCTGACCGACGACCAGCTAGCGGCGGTGGACGACGGCCGCGTCTTCACCGGGCATCAGGGCCTCGGCCTCAAGCTCGTCGACGAACTCGGCGGCGAGCGCGCCGCTTTGGCCTGGCTCGCCAAGGAAAAGCACGTCGATGCCAAGCTGCTGGTGCGCGATTATCGACTGCAGAGCCGCTTCAGCGACCTGACATTCCTGCATGCCGCGGCTGCGGCGGTGCTCGATGCGGCGGGGCTCAATGCGCTGGCCCGGCGCCTCAATATCTGGAACGCCGCCGCAGCCGTCGAGCCTTTCAACCTTGACGGTCTATTGGTCCTTTGGCACCCTGCCGGGGCGAATTGAGCGGCGGCGAGGTTCGGCGCACCGCCGATAACACCCGGTGCAGCATTCGGGGCGAGCCAAGGCGGGGACCATGATCAAGTCGGAACTGGTTCAACATATTTCCGCGCAAAACCCCCACCTCTACCAGCGTGACGTCGAGAACATCGTCAACGCCATCCTCGGCGAGATCATCGCGGCGATGGCGCGCGGCGACCGCGTCGAATTGCGCGGCTTCGGCGCATTTTCGGTCAAGCAGCGCCCGGCGCGCACCGGGCGCAATCCGCGCACCGGCGCTCATGTATCCGTCGATCAGAAATGCGTGCCGTTCTTCAAGACCGGCAAGGAAATGCGCGAGCGGCTCAATCGCCCGAGCGCGGGTTGACCGGCGCATTGCGATCGGCTGGAAATTCGCTCCGCAAGATCGTTGCGGCGCTTGTCCTCGTGTCGCTCGGCATCGTGCTTATTGCATTTGCGGTCGCCAACCGTCAGATTGTGACGGTCTCGTTCGACCCATTTAATGCGGCGCATCCCGCCGCGTCGGTAGCGCTACCTTCGTTCGCGCTGGTTATCGTGCTGCTCATCATCGGCGTCGTGATCGGCGGCAGTGCATCGTGGCTGCGCCATGGCCGATGGCGCCGCACCGCGCGTCGGCTGCAGCGCGATCTCGCACTGCTGCGCGAGGAACTGGACTCACATAAGCGCGCCGCGGCGGCCGGCCCCGTGAACGTTCCGCAAGCGGTCGAGCCGCCCGAGCGGCTTAAGCTCAGGCCGCCGGTGCAGTAGAAATCCGCCATATTGGATGCCCCGCAAGACAACGCGCGCGGAGCGATGTAGAAGGACGGCAGTCTTGGATAGAGCATCGGTCCGGCGAGTTCATGTCGCTCATCGTCAAAATCTGCGGCCTTTCGACCTCCGAAGCGCTCGACGTGGCGCTCGATGCCGGCGCCGACATGGTCGGCTTCGTGTTCTTTCCGCCGTCGCCGCGTAACATTTCATTCAAGGTCGCAGCAGCTCTGGAGTCCCGTGTCAGAGGGCAGGCGAAGAAGGTTGCCCTGTCCGTGGACGCCGACGATACATTGCTGGCCTACGTCGTCGACGCGCTCGGGCCGGATATACTTCAGCTTCATGGTAGCGAGTCGCCGTTGCGGGTGGCGGCCATCAAGGCGCGCTTCAATCTGCCGGTAATGAAAGCGATCGCCGTCGAATCCAGGTCTGACTTGGCGGCGATCAATCGTTACGCCGCGGTCGCCGACCGCCTGTTGTTCGACGCGCGTGCGCCGCGCGAAGCGACGCGGCCAGGCGGCCTCGGCAAGGCATTCGATTGGCAGGTTCTGGAAAAAATCGATCCCGGCGTGCCGTTCATGCTGTCGGGCGGGCTCGATGCCGGCAACGTCGGCGACGCCTTGCGCATCACCCGCGCGCCGGGTGTCGATGTCTCCTCGGGCGTCGAGCGCGCGCCCGGCGACAAGGATGCCGATAAAATCCGCGCCTTCGTGCGCGCGGCGCGGACGGCGGAATTGAAGCTCGCCCATCCGGCGGCGTAAGAAAGCTTTGGCATGACCGTGCAGCAACTCAACTCCTTCCGCACCGGGCCGGACGAGCACGGCCATTTCGGCATCTATGGCGGCCGCTTTGTCGCCGAGACGCTGATGCCGCTGATCCTGGAATTGGAGCAGGCTTACGCCAAGGCCAAGGCCGATCCCGACTTCAAGCAAGAGATGGACGGTTACCTCGCCCATTACGTCGGCCGGCCGTCGCCGCTCTATTTCGCCGAGCGCCTCACCGAATATTGCAGGCAGACGGCCTCCGGCCTTTCCGGCGGCGGGTCGAAGATTTACCTCAAGCGCGAGGAGCTCAACCACACCGGCGCGCACAAAGTGAACAACGTGCTCGGCCAGATTCTGCTGGCGCGGCGCATGGGCAAGAAACGCATCATCGCCGAAACCGGCGCCGGCATGCACGGCGTCGCCACCGCGACGTTGTGCGCGCGATTTGGCCTCGAATGCATCGTCTATATGGGCTCGGTCGATGTCGAGCGGCAGAAGGCGAACGTCTTCCGCATGAACATGCTCGGCGCCAAGGTGGTGCCGGTGGAATCCGGCGCGAAAACGCTGAAAGACGCGATGAACGAGGCGCTGCGCGACTGGGTGACCAATGTCGGCTCGACGTTCTATTGCATCGGCACCATCGCCGGGCCGCATCCCTATCCGATGATGGTGCGCGATTTCCAATCCATCATCGGCCGCGAGACGCGCGAGCAGATGATGGAGGCCGAAGGCCGGCTGCCGGATTCGCTCATTGCCTGCATCGGCGGCGGCTCCAATGCCATGGGCCTGTTTCATCCGTTCCTCGACGACAAGGACATCGAGATTTACGGCGTCGAGGCCGCCGGCCACGGCCTCGAAACCGGCCAGCATGCCGCCTCGATCGCCGGCGGCCGGCCGGGCGTGCTGCACGGCAATCGCACCTATCTCCTCATGAACGACGACGGCCAGATCAACGAGGCGCATTCGATCTCGGCCGGGCTCGATTATCCCGGCATCGGGCCGGAGCATGCGTGGCTCAACGACGCCGGCCGCGTCACGTTCCTGTCGGCGACCGACGACGAGGCGCTCCACGCCTTTACGCTTTTGTCCAAGCTCGAAGGCATCATTCCGGCGCTCGAACCGGCGCATGCCATCGCCAAGGTGCTCGATCTCGCTCCGCAGAAGCCGAAGCATCATCTCATGGTGGTCAATCTGTCCGGCCGCGGCGACAAGGACCTCGACACGGTGGCGCGGCATCTGGGGAACCAGGCGCAATGAGCGGACGCATCGAGCGGCGCTTTGCTGCGCTCCGCAGGGAAGGCCGCGCTGCGCTCGTTACCTTCACCATGGCGGGCGACCCGGATTACGACTCGTCGGTCGCCATCCTCAAGGCGTTGCCCAAGGCCGGCGCCGACGTGATCGAGCTCGGCATGCCGTTCACCGATCCGATGGCCGACGGGCCGGCAATCCAGGCCGCCGGTTTGCGCGCGCTCAAAGCCGGCCAGAACATGAAAAAGACGCTTCGCCTTGTGCGCGAATTCCGCGCCGGCGACGATGCAACGCCCTTGGTGCTGATGGGCTATTACAATCCGATCTATGTCTATGGCGTCGAGCGTTTTCTCACCGACGCCAAGGCGGCCGGCGTCGACGGGCTTATCGTTGTGGACCTGCCGCCGGAGGAAGACGCCGAATTGTGCCTGCCGGCGCTGGCGGCCGGCGTCAATTTCATCCGGCTTGCCACGCCGACCACCGACGACAATCGCCTGCCGGCTGTGCTCACCAACACCTCGGGCTTCGTCTATTACGTGTCGATCACCGGCATTACCGGCGCGGCGGCGCCGGACCCCGGCAAGGTCGGCGCCGCAGTCGCGCGCATCAAGCGGCACACCAAGCTGCCGGTCTGCGTCGGCTTCGGCGTGCGCACCGCCGAGCATGCCGGCGCCATCGCCGCAGGCACCGACGGCGTGGTGGTCGGCTCGGCTTTGGTCGAGGCGGTGCGGAAGAGTCTTGGACCGCATGCCGAGCCGACGGTGGCGACGGTCGCGGCGGTCGCGGACCTCGTCCGCTCTCTGGCTGACGGAGTGCGCAGCGCGCGTCATTCCGGGACGCGCGAAGTGCAAGCCCGGAATCCATAATCGCTGAACTGCAAGAACCGTTACCGAGCGCGATCCTTCTAACGATGGTGGATATGGCTTCCGGGCTCGCGGGCCAACGCCTGCGCCCCGGACTGACGGGCGGCGTTGAATTTCGGGTTCCCACGTCACACATATCCCATCCGAAGCCGGAGGGAATGCGTCATGGCCCGCGATGTAGCCCGCGATTGGATGTGGTCCGAAGCGTGCGAAATGCTGGCGCGGGCCGAGCGCATGCATCGCGACCTGTTTCGCCCGGCGGGAACAGAGAAACGGCTGCCGGCATGGGAACCGCCGGTCGATATTCTGGAGACAGAATGCGAGGTTTTGGCGCTGGTCGCCTTGCCCGGGGTCGACGCCGAACAGGCACAGGCGGTGATCGAGGACGGCGATCTCGTCATTGCCGGCACGCGCGTGGTGCCGGAGCAATTGCGCACGGCTGTCATCCACCGGATGGAGCTGCCGCAGGGACGGTTTTACCGGCGGTTGCGGCTGCCGGCCGGCCGCTACTCGACGGTACGCCGGGTCGTTGCCGCCGGATGTCTCGTGATCACGTTGCAGAAAGCGTAGGTAAGCGTGGCTGAAGAAATTCTCGCAAAAAATGGTCCGTCTCAAGGCGGACAAGGAGGCGGCTCGTCGCCGCCCTTGCCGCCGGATGCGATCATCGTCGTGCCGGTGCGCAACACCGTGCTGTTTCCCGGCCTGGTGCTGCCGATCACGCTCGGCCGGCCGAAATCGGTCGCGGCCGCCCAACAGGGGGTGCGCGAGCAGCGCCAGGTCGGCATTCTGTTGCAGCGCGAGGCCTCGGTCGACGATCCGACCGCGGTCGACATGCATCGCATGGGCACGCTCGCCAATATCCTGCGCTTCATCACCGCGCCGGACGGCACGCACCATGTCGTCTGCCAGGGCGAGCAACGCTTCCAGATCGTCGAATATCTGAGCGGCTGGCCGTTTCTAGTCGCGCGCGTGCTGCGCATTCCGGAATCCGAAACGCGCACGTCGGAAATCGAGGCGCGCTTCGTCAACCTGAAGGGCCAGGCCGTCGAAGCGATCCAGTTGCTGCCGCAGGTGCCGGCCGATCTGCTCGCCGCGATCCAGTCGATCGAGACGCCTTCGGCGCTCGCCGATCTGGCAACCGCCTATATGGACGTGAAGCCGGAAGAGAAGCAGGAGATTTTGGAGACCACCGACATCACGGCGCGGATGGACAAGGTCTCGCGCATGCTGGCGCACCGCATCGAGGTGTTGCGGCTGTCGCAGGAAATCGGCCGGCAGACCAAGGCGGCGCTCGACGAGCGTCAGCGCGAGGTGCTGCTGCGGGAACAAATGGCGGCGATCCAGCGCCAGCTCGGCGAAGGCGAGGAGGGCAAGGCCGCCGAAATGGCCGAGCTGGAGAAAGCGATCGCCAACGCTGGCATGCCGAAAGAGGTCGAGGATCAGGCGCGCAAGGAATTGCGCCGGCTGCAGAAGATGCCGGAAGCCGCCGGCGAATACGGCATGGTGCGCAGCTATCTCGATTGGCTGATCGAACTGCCTTGGGCCTTGCCCGAGGAAAAGCCGATCGACATCAAGGAAGCGCGCAAAATCCTCGACGACGATCACTACGATCTCGACAAGATCAAGCGCCGCATCATCGAGTTCCTCGCCGTGCGCAAGCTCAGCCCCCAGGGCAAGGCGCCGATCCTGTGCTTCGTCGGCCCGCCCGGCGTCGGCAAGACCTCGCTCGGCCAATCGATCGCGCGCGCCATGGATAGGAAATTCGTGCGCGTGTCGCTCGGCGGCGTGCACGACGAGGCGGAAATCCGCGGCCACCGCCGCACCTATATCGGCGCGCTGCCGGGCAACATCATCCAGGCCATCCGCAAGGCAGGCTCGCGCAATTGCGTGATGATGCTCGACGAGATCGACAAGCTCGGCGCCGGTTTCCACGGCGATCCCGGCGCGGCCTTGCTCGAAGTGCTGGACCCCGAGCAGAACAATACGTTCCGCGACAATTATCTCGCGGTGCCGTTCGACTTGAGCCGCGTGGTGTTCATCACCACGGCGAACATGCTCGACACCGTTCCGGGACCGTTGCGCGACCGCATGGAGATCATCAGCCTTGCCGGCTACACCGCCGACGAGAAGCTCGAAATCGCGCACCGCTATCTGCTGCGGCGGCAGATGGAGGCGAACGGGCTGAAAGCAGGCCAGGTCGAGATCGACGATGCGGCGCTACGCGACATCATCCAGAATTACACCCGGGAAGCCGGCGTGCGCAGCCTCGAACGCCAGATCGGCCAGCTGCTGCGCAACGCCGCCGTGCGCATTGCCGAAGGCGGCAGCGGCCCGATCCGCATCGCGCGGGAGGATCTGGTGGCGATCCTCGGCGCGCCGAAGTTCGAGAACGAAGTCGCGATGCGGACCAGCATCCCGGGCGTGGCCACCGGGCTCGCCTGGACGCCGGTCGGCGGCGATATTTTGTTCATCGAGGCGACGCGGATTCCCGGCTCCGGCAAGCTCATTCTCACCGGCCAACTCGGCGACGTGATGAAGGAAAGCGCGCAAGCGGCGCTCTCCATCGTCAAGAACCGCGCCGTAGCGCTCGGTATCGACGCCGGCCGCTTCGAGAAGAGCGACATCCATATCCACGTGCCGGCCGGCGCCACGCCGAAGGACGGGCCGAGCGCCGGCGTCGCCATGTTCATGGCGCTGGTTTCGTTGATGACGGATCGGACCATCCGCAGCGATACCGCAATGACCGGCGAGATCAGCCTGCGCGGCCTGGTGCTGCCGGTGGGCGGCATCAAGGAGAAAGTCGTTGCCGCGCACTCGGCGGGGATCAGGCGCGTCATGCTGCCGGCGCGCAATCGCCGCGATTACGACGACATCCCCGAAATTGCGCGCAGGGAGATGGAGTTCGTCTGGCTGGAGCGCGTCGAACAGGCGGTCGAGGCGGCGCTGGAGCCAGCGCAGTCCGCCGGCAAAACCCCGGCCACCGCGCGGCAGCTGGCGGATGCGCAGGCGTAACCCGGCGAAGCGAACGGCGGCCTCATTCCGCCACCGCGAAAGCGGGGGAGGGGGACCACCCGCTTGGGTGGTGGAGGGGGCCTCGGCCTCGACGCAACGCAAGCGGTGACGGCGACTCATTGATCTTCACGTTGTTTGATTCTCCTGCGACGGCAACGAAGCGCTGGGCCAGACGCCCCCTCCACCACGCTTCGCGTGGTCCCCCTCCCCCTTTCGCGGGGGAGGATAAAGCGCGTCCGTTCTGGCGGCGCGATTTGCGCCCGAGCCGTTAACTCCGTCCTTTCAAAGTCCTGCCCCTGACGAATGCGGGCCGTTTTTTCTTCTTCCCTTCGCCGCTGAAGCAAAAGGAAGCGGAACGCCGACAGACGCTGTTTCTCAACCTCCGCATCTTTCGATGCGGCGCGCGCCTTGCAAGGCGCGCTCGCCTGTCCGCGTTCCACCGCGGCTCTCGCCAAAGGGAGTCATCGTCCCTAAGGCTCGGCTTCAGGCCAGGTTTCCTGGGACGCGGTCTGAGTGAGTGTCACTCACCTTCGCCTGTCCCAGCGCAGGGATGCACCTCCCACCCCGGTCATAATGCCGGGAGACATGATGCCCAAGCCGCCCGAGAACTGGGTGTATGGCCCCATCCGCGGGCACCGCACTCGCTCCGCATTCCGGAATACCTTCGCGAAAGGGGTCCTGAAAATGAGCGAGTGCACCCCATGTAACGTGTTTGAGGACAATTGTCAAGGGCGAGTCCCTGTAGCAGGGACTACGGGCTTCGCTTTCCGGGGTTGAATCATGGCATAACGTCGGAGGAGATTGATGAGGCTGGGGGACCGGCTTGAAGACCACGCGCTATTTCGAAGAGCAGGTTCTGCGCAAACGGCCCTATATTCGACGCCAATGGTGCCAGGACGTAATAACTGCACCGATCCGACGCGCGGCCCAAGCGGACGGTCGCATTCGCTTTTGGGGCAGGATCGCGGTGCTTGGCGAGGCTCGACCGCGCTATCTGCGGGTTGTAACACTGGACGACGGCGAAACGGTCCACAACGCGTTCTTCGACCGCAATTTCCGCGAGGATGGGCGATGAAGCTGCATTACTACCCCGAGACCGACAGTCTCTACATCGAGCTGACCGAAGCCCCCGGCGCCGAAGCGCGCGAGATTGTCGAGGGTCTGGTGGTCGATTTCGATGCGGCCGGCAACGTCGTCGGCTTCGATATCGATCGCGCCTCCCGCAAGCTCGATCTGTCTAAGGTCGAGACCATCGCGTTGCCGCCGGTCAGCGCGGCGGAGTAATTCTGCGGCTGGAACCTGATCGGCATGTTCGGTCAGCGCGGCAATCGGCAGGCCAAAAATCTGTTCAGCGTCATCGGCTATCTGCAAAAGCGCGCCGGCGTGCGATTGCCCGTAGCGGGGTAGTAGCCGTAGCCCGCATAAGCGAAGCGACATGCGGGGTTAATTGCGGAGAGGAGAGTCCCCCGGATATCGCTTCGCTCATCCGGGCTACGCTTGCTGCGAAGCGGGGAGGGAGGACCGCGCCAACGGGCCCGGCCCGAAGTGGCCGGCCCCGATGACAGGCTCCGCGCCGTGCCCATGCCAGCATCACGCAACTGAAAATCAGCCGCGGGCACGCTTCGCTTTGCCCACCCTCGCTCGCTAATGTTTTCCTTTCATTCTGAGTTGCTCGATGTCGGCAGTTGAAATTGCGTACAGCACGCCATCCTTCTGAAAGATCGAGTGCCGCGTCATTACGATCACCAACTTCGCATCATTAAGTATACCATTTTTGAACTTCACGTCTTGATCAAATTGAGATGTTTCCAAAACCGAATAGGCAAGCCACTCGCCAAAGCAGACCGTACTTGTGATGACGAGAATCATCGTAAATGTCACTTGAATGGCATTTGGCCACTTGCCTGATTTTACGTGAGCTACGAATAGGAGGATCAGAACGATACCGAGGGCAATTGCGAGTACACCGAATAAAACGTGAAAATATCCTTCTCCTTGGTGTATCGATCCCCACACGTCGAACCCGACGATCGCGAGCACAAAGAGACCACCAAGCCCTATGAACCACCATCGTTTTATCTCGCTATAAAAACTGAAGACTCCGATTAGGGTTTGCGCCGCAGTTTGAAGAAATAAGAACGAGCCTCCGATTATGCCAATGGCTATCAGACCAAAAGTTAGTATGTCGGCGTACTGAACGAACCACAGAAGGTGCCAATCAAATACGCTTAGGTATGCCGACAGAAATATCGTCGACAAACCGATACCACCGACTACGGCTAGCCCCGAAATCGCGATAAAATTCTCTCGTAGGAATTGAAGGATCCCAGCCGGCCCCATAGGCGGGAGAGTGCTATCCGTGTTTTCGGGCATCCCTAGCTCCCAATTATTCTATCCCTATGTATTGTTATAGTAGCGGTGTGACGCTCATGATTACAGAGTTTGCCTGCAAGGGCGGTTTTTTATGCTCCGCGAGGATCGGATTTCGGATTACGGTGACAGTGCACTTAACCTACCGCGCGCGATGACTACACCTCCACCGCCGGCAAATTCAGCGCCTTGTCGACCAGCGCGCCGGCGCGCTTGAAGTCGAAATTGCGGTAGAGGTTTTGCTTTGCCACAAACGACGGCCCGCCATAAAACTTTTCATATTGGGCATGCCGGCTGCCGAATTCGGAGCCGAGGAAATCCCAGATCAGCCGCATCAACTTCACGCGCGTCCTGGCGTCGGCGGAGCCCGAGCGCATGTAGCGCTCGAGGTCGGCGGCGATCTCTGGATTGCCGAAATCGGCGTCGGAGGAGGGCAGCGTGATGAAGGCGGCGCCTGCCATTTCGCGAAAAATTTCCAGCATGCGGCCGTTGAACTCCGACTGCATGGCGGAAGCCGCATAGAATGCGGTGCGTGACGGCCATAGCACGCCGTCTTCTATTGTTCCCGCAACCTCGTGCGACAGCAGCATGGAGTCGTAGATCGAGACCAGCGAGCAAAGCTCGCCCATCATGCCGACGACGGCAGGATTGGCGATGTTGCCGGTGGTTTCGTTCATGCGCTGCGCCAGGCCGGCCATGAAGCGCAATTTGGTCACATAGCGCACCTGTGCCTGATGATTGCCGTAAAGATGCGACGGCGTCTTGCGCCACTGATCGCGCGAGAGTTCGACATTGCGATAGATGAAAATGCGCTCCCACGGCACCAACACGTTGTCGAAGACGACGTAACTGTCGCTCTCGTCGAAGCGGCTGGAGAGCGGATAATCCGCCGCGCTGCCGGCGCGCGAATAGGGCTTGCGCGGATAGAGTTTTACGCCTGCGGCGGCGACCGGGACGGCGAGGCAATTGGCGTAATTCTCGTCGCCTTTTTGCAATGGCTGGATGCAGCTCAAATGAATGTAATCGGAAATGGCGCCGCCGGTGGCGAGCTGCTGCGCGCCCTTGATGACGATGCCGTCGTCGCGCTCCTTGACCACGCCCGCATAGAGCGTCGGATCGCTTTGCTGGTGCGCGGGCTTGGAGCGGTCGATCTGCGGCGGCACGATCGCGTAAGAGCAATAGACGTGGTTGTCGCGCATGAATTCGTAGAACGCGATCAGATTGTCGGCGAATTTTTGCTGCCCGGCGCCGGCAAAGAAGCTCGGCACCGCCGCATAGCCGGCGAAAAAGCCGGCGACATGATCGGGCGCGCGGCCCATCAGGCCGAAGGTGGCTTCCGCCCAGGTCTCGGAGAACAGCCGGCGGGCGCGCAGATCGGCATGCGTCTTCGGAATCTGCCAGGCGCGCGCCACCGGTTCGCCGGTCTTCGGCGAGGGAAACGTCATGCGCTCGCGCAGCTCCGGCGCGGCGGCGATGTCGTAGAGGTTGGCGATCGAGCGCGCGGCTTCCCGGAACGCCGGATGCGTGCTCACGTCCTTGACCGCTTCGCCGTCGACGAAGACGCGGCGGCCGTCGTTGAGTGATGCAAGATAGTCGGCCCCGGTTCGCATGCGGCGCTTCCTCCAGTATGGCAACATTTAGCCTGCGGATGCCGGCGCTGTCACCGTTATCCCGCTCATTCCCGCGCAAGCGGGAATCCAGTACTGGGTCCCCGCTTGCGCGGGGACGAGCGGACAGAGTGTTTAGCCCGCAGACGCATTGACGGGCCGGACCGCGCGTCCGGCCTCCCAATCCTTGCCGATCCCGGCGCCGGTCGGGAACACCAGCGATTTGATCACGACCGGCACCGCGCCGGAGGTGTCCAGGATGGCGCCGATGTCGATATAGTCGAATTCCTTCAGCTCCAGGCCGTCGATCGAGACGATGGGGTTTGCGAACTTCATTTCCTCGCAAAAATGGATGCCGATCAGCCCGCCGACGTCGCCGTCGCCGGCAAGCACGATGGGATGGCCGTTGGCGAGCACGGCGGAAAACCCGGCGGCGACGCCTTTGCAGAAATCGTCGAGCCGGCGGAATGTTGCCGAGCCGCGCCAGGGCACGAACATCGCGACCGCGCTTGCACCGTCGCCGAGATCGAGCCGTCGCAACGCCGCCTTGATTGCAGTGGAGACGGCGGCGGGGTCGATGTCGTCGCCAAGTGGCAGTGTTGGCGCGATCACTGGCACGTTGCGCAGCGGCAGTGTTTCGAGCGGCGACACGAAAATCGTCGAGCCGGAAACCTGCATGGTATATTGCGAAGCGCCGATCACGGTGGCGCGGATACGGGCGTCGGGCCGCGCCAGTTGCAAACCGTCCTTAAGCCGTGCACGCAGTTCGGCGGCGAGCTGCGGGCCGATATCGCCGAACGCTTTGGCCTCGCCGCCATAGATGTATTCCGACACGCCGCCGGAAAAGCTAACATCGGATATTTCGCCGCGAAACGTCAGTGGATCGAGCCGCAGCAGGTCGGCGCCGCCGGCGCGCGGGGTGCCGCCGCGCATGGCTTCGAACAATTTGTCGGCCATCAGTGCGGCGAGCGTGCGCGCCTCTGGTTCCGAAACAACGACGCCCGGCGCGAGCTTCACGCCGAGCTCCGCGCCGAAACGGCGGCCGGCCTCTTCGAGCCGGACGATGCGGCGCGCTTCGTCGAGCACGACGAGCCGCGCGCCGATATCCACCGCGGTGACGTCGATCACCTTGCCGTCGGCGCAGACCGCGATCTTGGCGGTGCCGCCTCCGACATCGACATTCATCACCGCTGAGCCGCCCCGGATCGAGCGCGCCACCGCGCCCGAGCCGTAGGCCGCCATCACCGATTCCAGACTGTCGCCGGCAGAGACCGCCACCATCCGGCCTGTTTGGCGGGCGAACAATTCGCCGATCGCCCGCGCATTCTTCCGCCGCACCGCGACGCCGGTGAGGATCAGCGCGCCGGTATCGATCTCATCGGGGTCGATCTTGGCATCCCGATACTGCCGGTCGATGAACAAGCCGAGCGCGACGGCGTCGATTTCGTCCTCGCCCGCATAGGGCGTGAGCAGGATGTCGGATTGATAAAAACTCTCGCGCTCGGTGACCACATAACGGGCATCGAGCCGCTCCAGCACGATGCGCGAAAAAACGAGATGCGAGGTCGACGAGCCGATATCGACGCCGACCGAGAGCACGCACAACTCGTCTTCCTCGCCGAACGTGCGCCCGGTATTCGAGAAGAAGACGCGGCCGCCCTGAGACTCGCCGGTCATGCTCGTTTCTTTGTCATCGTCCGCGCAAGCGGACGATCCAGTAATCGCATGCCATGCGACGCATGACGAACGTGACGAAAATGTTCCGCACCGACGGTGTGTACCGGGTGCCCCGCCTTCGCGGGGCATGACAGCGAGAGCACGCTCATTCCTTCGGCAACAGTCCGCGATAGTCTCGTTCGTAATATTCCGTGCGCATGCGGTTCTCGGCGCCTTCGCGTTGCATGCGCTCGGCATATTCCCGGCGCAGGAACGGATCCTCCATGTAATAGGGGATCGCGCTGCCGCCCTCGGGAATATCCATCGCGGTGTAGTCGGTATGCTTTTCGCCGGGCGGGCCGGGCTCGCGGCCGGGATTGTGCGGCCCGAACCATGCGGTCAGCCGGAACGGCTCCTTCGAGGCGCCGAAATGCTGATGATACCAGCGCGCGCCGCCGGGCGCTGCCGACACCATGCCGACCGGCTCATAGTCGACGCGCTTGACTTGATCGGCCTTGCCGTCCTGCCACGGCGTCAGCCCTAGATTTTCCGGCCAGGTGTAAGTGTAGCCCTTGCCCTTGATACAGATCAGCACCGCCGCCGAAGTGTGGGCGTGCGCCTTGGAGTAGTGGCCGTTCTCGTGCTGGCCGATCCACAGATAAAACGTGTTGCCGGTCATGAACGGCTCGACGCGGCGCCAGCCCGGCGAACGGCGATTGTCGAGCGGCAAGTCGCAATTGACGATGTCGGGAATGAAATTGGTGCGCCGCATGGCGAGCCCGCGCACCGGGTCGGGCTCGATGTCGTCCTTGTATTTGTAGAAATCGTCGGCGCCGGTGAAGCGGTCGCGGAACTCGTAGGGGCAGTTGAAGATGATGCCCGTGTTATTGATGAGATTCATCAGATTGGGCGCCGTAGTGCCGGCGAGGAGGAGCGCTGGCGCCGAACTCGCATTGACGATGCGGTGCATGGCGTTGACCGGTATCGAGAACAGCGAACCCTTCTGCCACTCGAACACGTGGCGCTTGTTGTCGCCTTCGAGCCAGACTTCGGTCGAGCCGCGGCCTTCGACGACGAGGTAGATTTCCTCGTAGATGTGCTTTTCGGCGTTCAACGCGCCGGCTCCCGGCACTTCGACGACGTAAGAGCCCCATTTGCCTTCGGTGCCGTGCAGTTGGATATAGCTGCCGCGCCCGCCCATGCGCGGCCACGGGACGAGCGGCAGGTTCTGCACCTTGCTCACCCCGATATCGCGATAGACCGGAATTTCGTCGGCTTCCATGAACAGGTCGTACGGCGTCTTCGGCCGGTTGAACTTGCCGAAGCCGGCGCGCTTGAAACCCGACGGCTCGTGCCAATGAACCTGGCCGGTGATTTCGTGCATGGGCATCCTCCGGAAGCGACGACCGCGCCAAGACCCGCGTTAAGACCCGCGCCAAGACCGCAGCAGATCAACGCTTGCGGCGTCGCGATCAATCGCTCGATTGCCTAGGCTTTCTCCCCATGTACAATGCGCCCCAATCGATTGCAATGTGACTGCAATGTCGTAGTCATGGGGCGGCGCGCCATTCGCTGCCGTTCGGATGGATGTCCAATCATGCCGATGAACAAGCCGCATCTCGAGTTCCAAAGGGTCGACATGAATCGAGGCTGGGCGGCGCCGCCCGGCTATCCCTCCGGCATTCAGCAGAAAATCCTGGCGAGCGATCTCGACGAGACGCGCAAGATGGGCAGCCGCACGCGGCTTCTGCGTTTCGCGCCGGGCGTCTATACGACGGCGCCGTTCGTCCACGACCACTGGGAGGAAGTCTATCTCGTCTCGGGCGACCTCGTCGTCGGCAACGACGATAAGGGCCAAGGCGGCGAGCCGTTCGAGGCGCCGACCTATGCCTGCCGGCCGCCAGGCGTCGATCATGGCCCGTTCAAGTCGGAACGCGGCTGCCTGCTCTACGAGATCCATTATTATGACGAGAGCAAAAAGTAGGGTGGACAAAATTCGCCGAGGCGGGACCGCGTGGGCAAGGCGCGTATTCGATCCCCGGTCGGGGCCGGGGACAGGTTTTGCCCACGCTGCGACGCCCGAGAACGCGCCGTGCCCACCCTGCGAGAGCAAATGATCATGCCGGAGTGCCCAAGGCCCGCCACGCGATCGTACCTCGCCGCGCGTGCGGATTTCGCGTCCGGACAACAGACGCCGCGGCAGTTTCTCGAACGCTCGCTCGAATTGCTCGAATACTGGGAGCCGCAGATCGGCGCCTTCGTCGTCACCAATGTGCCGGCGGCGCGCGCCGCGGCGGACCGCTCGAGCGAACGCTGGCGCGCCGGCAAGCCGTTGTCGCCGATCGACGGCATGCCGGTCGGCATCAAGGACATCATCGAAACCGTCGACATGCCGACGCAGATGGGCTCGCCGTTGTTTGCCGGCTGGCGCTCCGGGAAAGACGCCGCCAGCGTGCGCGCGCTGCGCGATGCCGGCACCGTGATCCTCGGCAAGACGGTGACGACCGAATTCGCCGCTTCCGAACCGCGCGGCACGCGCAATCCGTGGAATACCGCGCATACGCCGGGCGGCTCGTCGAGCGGCTCGGCGGCGGCCGTCGCCACCGGCATCGTCAGCGCGGCGCTCGGCACCCAGGTGATCGGTTCGACCATCCGGCCGGCGAGCTTTTGCGGCTGCGTCGGTTTCAAGCCGAGCGTCAACGCGCTCAATCGCGAAGGCAGCCACGATTATCAAAGCCAAAGCTGCACCGGAATTTTAGGTGCTTCGCTCGCCGACGTCTGGCAAATCGCGCACGAGATCGTCGCCCGCGTCGGCGGCGATGCCGGTACGCCCGGGCTGAACGGGCCCGACGCGCTGCCGCCGGCGGAAAAGCCGCGCCGCCTCGCGGTGCTCGAAACCGCCGGATGGGACGGCGCCTCGGTTGCCGCCAGGCAGCAGCTCAACGAATGCATCCTGCGGCTGCGCTCGGCCGGCGTCGAAATCCGCACCCGCCACAACGACGACCGGGTCGCGGCGCTGGAAAGCGATCTGCTCAACGCCGCCGAACTGTCGCATCGCTGCAACGGCTGGGAGGCGCGGTGGTTTTTCCGCACCATGCGCGACCGCGACGCCGGCAGTCTGAGCCGCAATGTCATGGCGCGTGTGCAGAAATACGAGAATTTGACGCTCGCCGACCATCGCGCCGATCTCAGGGAGCGGGCGCGGGTGCGCGCGGTCCATGCCGAGCTCGCCAGGAACTGCGACGCCTGCATCACGCTTGCCGCGCCGAGCAACGCGCCGGAGGGGCTGGCCTCGACCGGCAATCCGGATTTCGCGGTGCCGGCTTCGCTGCTCGGCGTGCCGGCGCTGTCGCTGCCGTTGTTCGAGGTCAATGCCATGCCGCTCGGCTTGCAGCTGATCGGCTATTTCGACCGCGACGCGGATGCGTTCGCCATTGCGTCGTGGATCGCGTCTGCGCTGATCTAGGCGCGGTCGTAACTGCTCCCTCCCCACAAGGGGGAGGAGAAAATAGACGGAGCAGCCCCATGCGCACCATCGATGCCTTCAATCACTTTTTCCCGAAGCGCTATTACGAGGCGCTGCTGGAAACGCCGGCCGGCGCCAAGGACCTCGGCAAGCGCGTGCGCGGCATTCCGGCGCTGTCGGATATCGATTTGCGGCTCGCCATCGTCGAATCGTTCGACGATTACACGCAGCTGCTCTCGCACGGCCTGCCGCCGATGGAGCGGCTGTGGGGTCCGGATCAATCGCCGGACATGGCGAAGATCGCCAATGATGGCTTGGCCGAGGTGGTGGCCCGGCATCCGAAGCATTTCGTCGGCTGGTCGGCTTTGTTGCCGATGAATGCGCCGGAGGCCGCGGCAAAGGAGGCCGAGCGCGCCTTGCAAAACGGCGCCAATGCCGTCCAGCTCGGCACCAATGCCAATGGCGTGCCGCTCGACGCGCCGCAGTTCCTGCCGATCTTCGAAGCGATCGCCAAATCCGGCAAGCCGATCCTGCTGCACCCGGCGCGCACGCGCGACATGCCGGATTACCCGACCGAGACATATTCGAAATATGAAATCTGCAGCGTGCTCGGCTGGCCTTACGAAACCGGCGTGACGCTGGCGCGGCTCATCTTCTCCGGCATCATGGATCGCTTTCCCGACCTGAAAGTGATCGCGCATCATCTGGGCGGGGTCGTGCCTTATCTCGAAGGCCGCGTCGGCCACTCGTTCGATCAGCTCGGCGTGCGCACCTCCGACGAAGATTACGGCGCGATCCTCAAGTCGCTGAAGAAGCGGCCCTACGATTATTTCAAGGATTTCTACGGCGACACGGCGGTCGAAGGCGCGCGTGCGGCGACGGTCTGCGGCCTGGACTTCTTCGGCGCCGACCACGTGCTGTTCGCGTCCGATTGCCCGTTCGACAAGGAGAAAGGGCCGGGCTACATCCGCGACACCATGAAGGTGCTCAAGGCGCTGCCGCTGTCGAACGCCGAGCGCGAAAAGATTTACTTTCGCAACGCCGAGAAGCTATTCGGGCTGGCGGGGTAAATCACCTCTCCCCGCGTGCGGGGAGAGGGAGGTCACCTCTGTTCATCAACAATCCGCGCGCGCAATATGCCGATGCCGCCGATCTCGACTTCGAGCACGTCGCCGGCTTTCATCCACAGCGGCGGCTTGCGGCTATGGCCGACGCCTTCGGGCGTGCCGGTGGCGATGATGTCGCCCGGCGACAGCGCGGTGAAATCCGAACAGAAGGCGACGATCTGGGGGATCGAATAGATCAAAAGATCGGTCGGCGAGTGCTGCACCTGCATGCCGTTGAGCCGTGTCGTCAGCGTCAATCGGCTCGGATCGGGTATCTCGTCGACGGTGACGAGCCACGGGCCGAGCGGTCCGGTTCCCGGAAAATTCTTGCCCGAGGTGACGGAGAATCTCTGGTAGTCGCGCACGCTGCCGTCGACGAAGCAGGTGTAGCCGGCGACGTGATCGAGCGCACGCTCGGCCTCGATGTGGCGGCCGCCCTTGCCGATGACGACGGCAAGCTCGCCCTCGAAATCGAAATTGTCGGAAACCGACGGTCGAATCATCTCGCCGCCGTGCCCGACCAGCGTATCGGCAAAGCGGATGAACATGCTCGGCTGCTTCGGCAATTCGCGGCCGGTCTCGGCGGCATGGGAGCGATAGTTGATGCCGGCGCAGAGGATTTTGCCCGGATCGGGAATTACCGGCAGGAATTTTATGTCGCCGAGCTGACGGTCGGGCTTGGCGCCCTGTGCCGCGTTGCGCATCGCATCCGTCGCACCGGCCGCAAGCGCCGCGCGCAGAGAGGGCAGACCGATTTTATCGTTCAGCGTGACGACGCCGTCGCCGCTTATCGCGCCGAAACAGTCTTTGCCGCCGGCGACAAAACTCAAAAGCTTCATGGGGTCCCTTATCTCTGGCAGGTAGCTTTTGGCCGCTCGCCTGTTTTGCATTCCGACGGCAGTGTAATGTCCGCGCTATCGACCGCAAGATGAACGGGGAGGGTCATGACCGATCAACTGCGCGAAACGCTCGCGGACGCCGGGCGCGTGCTGGCGATGGAAGGCCACGGCGATTACGTGGCCGGTCATATTTCGGTACGTCTGCCCGGAGAGTCCGGGCGCTTCCTGATGAAGCCGGCCGGCATCGGCATCGAGGAGATGCGGCCCGACAACATCATCGCCGTCGACATCGATGGCAACAAAGTCGACGGCGCGATGCCGCGCCACAACGAAGTCTATATCCACTCCGAAGTGTTGCGCGCGCGCAGCGACGTGGCCTGCGTGATCCATAGCCATTCGATGCATGCGGTGGCGTTCTCCTCGCTCGGCAAGCCGCTGCTCGCGGTCGGCAATTCCAGCGGCTATTTCGCCGACGGCAGGCTGCCGATTTTTGCGGAGACGACCGATCTCATTATCAGTCGGGAGCGGGGCAGGGCGGTGGCGCGCTGTCTCGGCGAGCATGCCGCGCTCATCCTGCGCAATCATGGCATCGTCGCCACCGGCGGCAGCATCGCCGAAGCGGTATGGACCGCGATCAAGCTGGAAAAGGCCTGCCAGTTGCAACTGCTGGCGGAATCCGCCGGCGGGCCCAAGCTGCTCGCCGCGGGCGAAGACCTGGAGAACAAGCGGCAACGCGGCAACCGGCCCGATCTGCACAACAACACGTTCGGCTACCTGGTGCGCAAATGGCGCTGCCAGTGCTGCGGCGAAATCGTGCCGGCGCCGCACGTCACGACATTCGAGAACAAGGACCAACGATAGCGCGGCGGCTTGTCGCGCCCGCACCGTCGCGGCGGCGCCCCGTTCGCGACGAGATGAGTTTGGCGCGGCTTAGAATTTGATCATATCTGACGTGGTCAGCGTGACGGCGCTGGAAACCAGCGGCGCGTGGGCGAAGTTATAGACGACGTACTGCTCGATATATTCGTTCTCGGCCGAGGAACCGTCGATCGGATCGATAACCTTGAATCCCAGGAACGCGGCCTCGCTCGCGGTGTAGAGAACCGCCCCATTGGCGTTCACGCCGGTGACGATGACGGTTTTGATCCCTTTGTCCTTCAGGATTTTTTCCAGGTCGGTATCCTGGAACTTGTCGGCGTGCGAGTTGACGACCGGCTCGCCCGGCAGCGGCGCGACATCGGCCCAGATATCCTTGGCCGTCATGCTGCCCGCCGTGCTGAAGACAACCATGACATGATTGGCTCGCGCCTCGGCCAAAAGCTTCTTCATCGCCGGAAGCGAGGCGACGCAGCGGGGTTTTTTTTGCCCATCGCAAATCTGATGCGTAAAATCGAGCATCAACAGCGCGGTCGTCTTTGGATCGACGGTTACGGGTTTCAATTCGGGCGGCGGCGGCGCTTTCACATTAGCCCAGCCGTCGATGACAGTCTGCGCCCGCGCCGACGTGATCGGCATGGCGATTGAAAACGCCAGTACCGCGACCACTATCGCGGTGGTTGCAAGGACGACGCGTTGGATGGCAATCATCTGCTCCTCCCCTAAAGCTTTTCCTTATGACGTATCGGCGCAGTTTATTCTGCGCACCCGCCGAAGTATTTGTGTCAAACTGACGCCGCACCCTCCGGCGGCCCTCTGACCGCCACGGGAGATAAACACCAGGGGAAAGGCAGTATTGCCATGGATATCAAGGTCGGCAAGAAGGCGATCGCCGAGGCGACCGGGAAGCTCAAGAACTGGGGCCGCTGGGGCAAGGACGATCATATCGGCACGCTCAACCAGGTCAGTCCGCAAGACATCGTCAAGGCGGCGAGCCTCATTCGCACCGGCAAGGTTTTTGCGCTCGGCATTCCGCTCGATGCCCAGGGTCCGCAGAATGGATTGTTCGGCGGGCGTTTCAATCCGATCCACCAGATGCTGGCGACCGGCACCGATGCGGTCGCCGAACGGCAGGACTGGAACAAGATCCGCTATGCCGACGATACGCTGATGCTGTGCGTGCAGGGCGCCACCCATTGGGATGCGCTCGGTCACGTGTTCTACGAGGACAAGGCCTATAACGGCCATGACGCCAAGCTGATCGATTCCAAGGGGCTGAACGTTCTCGGCATCGAGCACTCGAAAAACAAAATGGTCGGCCGCGGCGTGCTGCTCGACATCGCGCGCTTTCGTGGCGTGAAGTGGCTGGCCGACGGCGAAAGCATTGCCAATGACGAGCTCGACAAATGCGCCAAGGAGCAGAACGTCCCGATCGGCCGCGGCGATTTCGTCCTCATCCGCACCGGCCAGATGGAGCGCTGCCTCGCCGAAAAGGAATGGGGCGGTTATGCCGGCGGCGACGCCCCCGGCGTCAAGTTCGAGAATTGCTACTGGTGCCAGGACAAGGAGATCGCCGCGATCTGCACCGATACCTGGGGCGTCGAGGTGCGGCCGAACGAGACCACGGAAGCCAACCAGCCGTGGCACTGGGTGGTGATCCCGGCCATGGGACTGTGCATGGGCGAAATCTTCTATCTCAAGGACCTTGCGGAAGATTGCGACGACGACGGCATTTACGAATTCTTCTTCTGCGGCCCGCCGCTCATCATCACCGGCGGCACCGGCTCGCCGATCAATCCGCAGGCGATCAAGTGACGCCGCAGTCGTCATCTCGGACGGGCGCAGCCCGAGCCGGGATCGTGAGCCGACCACCCTGCGCCGTCATGCCCGCGAAGGCGGGCATCCAGTAATCTCAGCGCCTGTAGTAAGATCGAACCCAGTGAATACTGGATCGTCCGCTTTCACGGACGATGACAATCGGAGAGTTGGAGGAAGTGATGCCCCGCCACCTCAAGCGTGGAATGGACGCCAGCGCGATCAAGGCGGCCGACGCCAAAGTGCGCGAGACGGTCGAGGCGATCCTCGTCGACATTGACGCGCGCAAGGACGTAGCCGTGCGCGAACTGTCGCAGAAATTCGACAGTTGGTCGCCTCCCTCGTTCAAGCTTGCGCCGGCCGAGGTCGAGCGCGCCATCGGCCAGGTAAAGAAGCGCGATCTCGACGACATCAAATTCGCCCAGGCGCAGGTGCGTAACTTCGCGCAGAAGCAGAAGGAGACGCTGCGCGATCTCGACGTCGAGACGCTGCCGGGCGTCGTGCTCGGCCACCGGCATATCCCGGTGAATTCGATCGGCTGCTACGTACCGGGCGGGCGCTATCCGATGGTGGCGTCGGCGCATATGTCGATCGTCACCGCGCGCGTCGCCGGCGTGAAGCACATCATCGCCTGCGCGCCGCCGTTTCACGGCGGGCCGCATCCGGCGATTGTTGCGGCGATGCATTTCGGCGGCGCCGACGAGATTTTCGTGCTCGGCGGTGTGCAGGCGGTCGCCGCCATGGCGCTCGGCACCGAGACCATCGCCGCGGTCGATATGATCGTGGGACCCGGCAACGCGTATGTCGCCGAGGCCAAACGCCAATTGTTCGGCCGGGTCGGCATCGATCTTCTCGCCGGGCCGACCGAGACGCTGGTCATCGCCGACGACTCGGTCGACGGCGAAATCTGCGCCACCGACCTGCTCGGCCAGGCCGAGCACGGCCCGACCTCGCCCGCCATCCTCCTCACCAATTCGGAGAAACTGGCACACGACACCATAAAAGAAATTGAGCGGCTGCTGAAAATCCTGCCGACCGCGGAAACCGCGGGAAAAGCCTGGGCCGATCTCGGCGAGGTCATCGTCTGCGACGACGAGGCCGAGATGGTGCGCGAAGCCGACCGCATCGCCTCGGAGCACGTCCAAGTGATGACGCGCGATCCCGATTATTTTCTTAGCCATATGAAGAACTACGGCTCGCTGTTCCTCGGCCCGCGCACCAACGTCGCCTACGGCGACAAGGTGATCGGTACCAATCATACGCTGCCGACCAGGAAAGCGGCGCGCTATACCGGCGGGCTATGGGTCGGAAAGTTCCTCAAGACCTGCACCTACCAGAAGGTGCTCACCGACGAGGCGAGCGCGAAGATCGGCGAAGTCTGCTCGCGGCTGTGCCTGCTGGAAGGCTTCGTCGCGCACGCCGAGCAAGCCAATGTGCGCGTGCGCCGCTATGGCAGGAGGAACGTGCCGTACGGGGAGGCTGCGGAGTGATGAGTCTTTTCCGTCATCCTGAGGTGCGAGCGGAGCGAGCCTCGAAGGGCGACGGCCCGAGCGCACAGGCCGTATCCTTCGAGGCTCGCGCTTCGCGCGAGCACCTCAGGATGACGGTGACGGGCGTGCGGTGAGCATCGACCTTGCCAAAACCCCCTCGTTCCGCCTCGACGGCAAGCGCGCGCTTGTCACCGGCGGCGGGCGCGGCATTGGGCTCACCGCGGCGTCGGCGTTGGCGGCGGCCGGCGCGCAGGTGACGCTCGCGGCGCGCACCAAATCCGAAATCGAGGACGCCGCAGCCGCAATCCGTGCGCGCGGCGAGCGGGCCGATGCACTGGTGCTGGATGTCACCGAGGTCGAAACCGCTCGCAAGGCCATTGCTGCGGCCGAGCCGTTCCAAATCCTGATCAACAATGCCGGCATGAATCGCCCGGCCTTTCTGCCCGATGTTAAGGTGGAAGACTTCGACGCGATCTTTTCGCTCAACGTACGCGCCGCGTTTTTCATGGCGCAGGCGGTCGCACGCCGTCTCGTCGAAGCCAAGCTGCCCGGCTCGATCGTCAATATTTCCTCGCAGATGGGCCATGTCGGCGCGGCGCGCCGCACCGTCTATTGCGCCTCCAAGCACGCCATGGAGGGTTTCACCAAAGCGATGGCGATCGAGCTTGCGCCGCACAATATCCGCGTCAACTCACTCGGCCCGACATTTCTTGAAACGCCGATGACAAAACCGTTCTTCGAGAACAAGGCTTTCCGCGATGAAGTCTTATCGAAGATAAAACTCGGCCGGCTCGGTCGGCTCGATGAACTCACAGGCGCCATCGTCTTTCTCGCCTCCGACGCCTCGTCGCTGATGACCGGATCGGCGCTCGTGCTCGATGGCGGCTGGACCGCGGAGTGACGGCCATGGACGATGCCGAACTGCGGCGACAGATCGTCGGCACCTGGACGCTCGTCTCCGTCCTCTATGAGGACCAGGCGACCAAGGCGCGCACGCCGGTTTACGGCGAGCATCCCAGGGGCATCCAGATTGCGACGCCGGAAGGCCGCTGGCTGGCGCTGATGACGGCGGAGAACCGCCCGGTGCCGAAGACCGACGCGGACCGCGCCCAGGCGCTCAAATCCATGATCGCCTATACCGGCCGCTACCGTGTCGACAACGGCAAGGTCGTCACCAAGGTCGAGGCGGCGTGGAACGAGGCCTGGGTCGGCGGCGAGCAGGTGCGGGCCATCCGCTTCGACGGCGACCGGCTTTCGATCGAAAGCCCGCCGATGCCGCATCCCAACATGGACGACAAGACGGTGCGGGTGATCGTCGAATGGCAAAGAGAGAAGAATGCGGGCGCGACCCCGCCTTCTTGACCCGGCCGGTGCTGCGGCGCCCCGCCTTCAATATCAACGTTGCAATTTATCCAGCGTGATCGGCAGGTCGCGCACCCGCTTTCCCGTCGCGTGGTAGATCGCATTGGCGATGGCCGCCGCTACGCCGACGATGCCGATCTCGCCGAGGCCCTTGATGCCGAGCGGATTGACGATGTCGTCCGGCTCGTCGACGAAGATCACCTCGATGGCATGCACGTCGGCATTCACCGGCACGTGATACTCGGCGATATTCGCGTTCATGATGCGGCCGAACTTGTGATCGAGCAGCGTTTCTTCGTGCAGCGCCATGCCGATGCCCCACACCACGCTGCCCATGATCTGGCTGCGCGCCGTCTTGGTATTGAGGATGCGCCCGGCCGCCACCGCATTGACGACGCGGGTCACGCGTATCACGCCGAGCTCTTCGTCGATCATGACCTCGGCGAAGATCGCCGAATGGGTATTGCGTGCGTAGGCGCTCGAGTCCTTGAACTGGATGGTGGCCTCCCGCGCGATGCGATCGACGGCGCCATGGCGCATCGCATCGGCGATCGACACGGCCCGCGCGGGGTCCGCTCGGCTTACGATCTTGCCGTCCGCGAGGATGACGTCCTTTGCTTTGGCGGCCGCCAGCGGAGATTCCGGCATCGCCTTGGCCAAGCGCAACAGCTCGTTGCGCACGTCTTCGGCGGTTCGTGCGATGGCATTCGATATGCTGGCCGCCGTCCAGGAGCCGCCCTCCACGGGCGCTTTCGGCAATGTCGAGTCGCCGAGCCGCACCGTGACGTTGTCGAGCGGCAGGCCGAGCATGTCGGCTCCGACCTGCGCCATGATCGTGTAGGTGCCGGTGCCGATGTCGGAGAACGCCGATACGATTTCGGCGTGACCGTTTGCCGTCAGCACGATGCGGACGGCGGCTTCCATCTGCAACGCCTCCCAGATGCCGGTCGCCATACCCCAGCCGACCAGCTCGCCGCCGTCGCGCATCGACCTTGGCTCCGGGCTGCGCCTGCTCCAGCCGAAGGCTTGCGCGCCCTCTCGGTAGCATTCGCGCAGCTTCTTGCTGGTGAACGGCACATCGCCGTTCTGATCGCGCTCGGAATAGCAGCGCAGGCGCAGCTCCAGCGGATCGAGCTTGAGCGCAACCGCCAGTTCGTCCATCGCGCATTCGAGCGCATAGACGCCGGTGGTTGCGCCCGGCGCACGCATGTCGCAGGAGGTCGGCAGATCGAGCCGCACCAGCCGGTGCACGTATTTCGCGTTCGCGCATTTGTAGAGTTGCGCGGACCAGCCGACGTCGTTGCGGTAGAAGTCTTCGTATCGCGAGGTGACCGCGATCGCCTCATGGCCGATCGCTTCGAGCGTTCCGCCCGCGGTAGCGCCGATCGCCAGACGCTCGATCGTGGCCGGACGGTAGCCGAGCCCGTACATCTGCTCGCGCGTCAACGCCAGGCGCACCGAGCGTTGCAGCGCAAGCGCGGCCAGCACGGCGAGCACCACTTGATATTGCGGACGAAGCCCCGAGCCGAAGGCGCCACCGACAAACGGCGAGACGACGCGCACGGCGTCCGGCGTTAACCCGAACACGCCGCACAAATAGCGCTGCACATTCTGTACGCCCTGGGTCTTGTCGTAGACCGTGAGCTTGCCGTCGCCGTCCCACGCTGCCGTGGACGCAAACAGCTCCATGGGATTGTGATGCTCCATCGGAATGTAATATTCGGCTTGGTGGCGCACGGCGGCCGCGGCATAGGCCTTATCCGCGTTGCCGCGCGGCCGCTCCGGGATCTTGACCGTGAAAGCGTTTTCGCGCTCGGCGGAGAACTCCGTGCGGTGCGCTTCCTGTTTATATTCGACCCGCACCAGCGTGGCCGCGAAACGGGCGATCTCCCATTCCTCGGCAACGACCATGGCGACCGGCTGTCCGCTGAACTTGATGTTGTCGTCGTAGAGCGGGCGGAACGGCGAGCCCCGCTCCGGCGCCACGTCGTCCTTGTATCCGGCGTCGGTTCCGGCCATGCGCGGCCGTTTGTCATGGGTGAGTACGTCGAGCACGCCTTGGACGCGCAGCGCTTCCGTGGCGTCGATGCGGACGATGCGGCCCTTGGCGATCGTCGAGGTGACGATGGCGGCATAGACGAGGTCGCCCGCGTCGAATTCGGCGGCGTATTTCGCCGCACCGGTGACTTTGGCAGGGCCGTCGACGCGGGAGGTGGGTGAGCCGATATAAGGGGCCATGACGTTCACCGGATCTTCTTGCTGGATTGCGATTGCGGCGTGCCCTGCGCCGCCTGCGTCAGCGCGCGGACAATGACGCGGCGCGCCAGATCGATCTTGAACGCGTTGTGGGCGAATCCTTTGGCGTCGCGCAGCAGCAGTTCGGCCGCATGCGCGAAAGTTTCTCGGCTTGCGATTCGGCCGCGCAGCATCGTTTCGGCTTCCGCGTCGCGCCACGGCTTGTGGGCGACGCCGCCGAGCGCCAGCCGCGCCTCACTGATCGTATCGCCGTCGAGCTCAAGCGCGGCCGCGACCGACACCAGCGCGAACGCATAGGACAGCCGGTCGCGGATTTTCAGATAGCTGTAATTCTTGGCGAAGCCCTGCGCCGGCAGCGCCACGGCGGTGACGATCTCGTCCGGGCGCAGGTCGGTGTCGCGTTGCGGCGTGTTGCCGGGCAGCCGGTGGAAATCCGCAAACGCTATCGCGCGCTCGCCGGCGGCGCCTGCGACATGAACCTTTGCTTCCAGCGCGGCGAGCGCCACGCACATGTCGGAGGGATGGGTCGCGATGCAGGACTCGCTGGCGCCGAGGATGGCGTGCATGCGGTTAAGCCCGTTGACGGCGGAGCAGCCGCTGCCCGGCTCGCGCTTATTGCACGGCGTCGCCGTGTCGTAGAAGTAGTAGCAGCGGGTGCGTTGCAGCAGATTGCCGCCGGTCGAGGCCATGTTGCGCAATTGCGCCGATGCGCCGGCGAGGATCGCGTTGCCGAGCAGGGGATAGCGTTGCGTCACCAGCGGGTGATAGGCGAGGTCGGAGTTCGGCACCAGCGCGCCAATGCGCAAACCGCCGTCCGCCGTCGCTTCGACGCTCTTGAGCGGCAGGCGCGAAATGTCGATCAGCCGTGACGGGCGTTCGACATCGTCTTTCATCAGGTCGATCAGGTTGGTGCCGCCGGCGATGAATTTCGCCGTCGGCTCCGCCGCGATCCGGCGCACCGCGTCGGCGATGTCGGCGGCACGCGCATATTGGAAATTGATCATGATTGCCCCATCGCCTGCTGGATCGCCGCCACGATGTTGGGATAGGCGCCGCAGCGGCAGATATTGCCGCTCATGAGCTCGCGAATCTCTTCGGCGGTCTTTGCCTTGCCCTCGGCGATCAGGCCCGCGGCCGAGCAAATCTGTCCTGGGGTGCAATATCCGCACTGGAACGCATCGTGGTCGATGAACGCCTGTTGCAATGGATGCAGTACGCCATCCTTCGCCAGGCCCTCGACGGTGGTCACAGTGGCGCCGTCCTTCATGACGGCGAACGTGAGACAGGAATTGATCCGCCGCCCCTCCACCAAGACCGTGCACGCGCCGCACTGACCGTGATCGCAGCCCTTTTTGGTGCCGGTCAAATCGAGACCGTCGCGCAGTGCGTCAAGCAATGTCGTCCATGGCGCAACCGAGAGCTGTCGCTTGACGCCATTGACGGTCAGCGAAATCGGAATTTTGTCCGGCGCCCGAATGGTTTCCCCGCTGGGTCGTGCCGTGCCTGTTGGCGCCATTTGCACCTCCGCATGATGCGGTCAGGCTATGGATATGGGCGGATGCTTGGAGGATTGCCAGTCGGTCTTCGGCCAAGACCGAAGCGGCCAAGACCCAAGCGGCCAAGACCCAAGCAGCCAAGACCCAAGCAACCAAGACCCAAGCGCAACGCCGGGCCCCGGCTTCGGCGCACGGCTCGCGCGACCGGCAAGTCGATGCTAGCCTTGCACCGGCAGAGCAAAACCAAGCGAGGGGAAACATGGCCCGCATCGCGATCATCGAGCGCGCCGACATGAACGCCGAACAGGCGCGCGTCTACGACGCCGCCAAGCAATCGAGCGGCATCGTCGGCGGACCCTATTATGCCTATATCCGGCTGCCGAAATTGTTCGAAGCTTGCCAGAACCTGCGCGAAAGCCTGTCGTCCGGGCCGCTGTCGCAGTGCGAGCAACAAATCGTCAACCTGGTAGTCGCCCGGCACTGGAATGCGCGCTATCCCTGGTTCGCGCAGGCGCGACGCTCGCTCGCCATCGGCATCGACCAGACGGTCATCGATGCGATCAACGCGCGCAAGACTCCGAGCCTGGCCGATCCGCGCGAGCGGACGTGCTTTGCCGTGGCGAGCGAATTGCTCGCGACCAAGCGGCTCAGCGACCAAACCTACGCCGCCGCGGAAAAAACCATGGGACTCGAAGCCTTGGTGGCGCTGGTCGCCGCGACCGGCAGTTTCTCGATGACCTGTATGACCGCCAATACGTTCGGCATCGAACCGCCGCCGGTCAACCCGACCCCGCTCGCCGAATAGCGGTCCTAACCGCCCGCCAAAGCCGTTTTCACGGCTTTTTCAAAATCAGCGTCCGTGAACGGTTTTTTCAGGTAAGCATTTGCGCCGGCCAGCCACGAGGCGCCCCTGCTCGTCGTTGCGGTAATCATGATGATGGGCAGCTTCATGCCTCCGGACCCTTGGCGAACCGTCTTCAAAAGCTGTTCGCCGCCCAGATTCGGCATTTCCCAATCTGAAATCAAAAGTCCGTACTGCTTCTGGCGGAGGCGATCGAGCGCGGATTGGCCATCATCGGCCACGTCGACATCGGTGAAGCCAAGACCGTTGAGATGCTTGACGATAATATTTCTTATCGTCTGCGAGTCATCCACCACAAGAACGGGAGTAGCGACGTTCATCGACATGTCTCGCGCTGGGCGATGCGTAGTTACAAATTTAAAAAATTTCCAGAATACAGCCGACGATGTTACGCGGGGCGCGTCCGGATGTACACTGTGCTAAGCGCTGATCGGATAGACGGCCTTCTCGCCCGATAGCACCCGCGCTACGTCGCTTGCGCATTTGGTCTGCAATTCCTCCAGCGCCTCGACGGAATAAAACGCCGTATGCGGCGTCAGGATCACGTTGTCGCGGCCGATGAGCGGGGAATCCTTGGCGAGCGGCTCGGTCGTCACTACGTCGAGCCCGGCGCCGCCGAGATGGCCGGAATCGAGCGCGGCGACGAGCGCGGCCTCGTCGATCAAGGGGCCGCGCGCGGTGTTGATGAGGAACGCGCCCTTTTTCGTCTTGGCAAAGGCCTTTGCGTTCATCAGTCCGCGCGTCGCCGGCTGCAGCGGTGCATGCACGGAGATGAAATTGGAGCGCGCCAGCAAATCGTCGAAGCTCACGCTTTCGACGCCGGTCGCCGCGAGCGCATCCTGGCTCACATGCGGATCGTAGGTGATAACCTTCAAACCGAACGCCTTGGCCTTCGGCGCCAGCGCGCGGGGGATGTTGCCGAAGCCGACGAGGCCCAGCACCTGGCCTTCGAGCCGCCGCAGCGGCACGAGCGGCGGCACTTCCCAGCGGCCGGCCTGCACCAGTCTGTTGGCGAACGTCACCTTGCGGGCAAGCGCTAGCAAAAGTGCCATGGCGTGATCGGACACTTCGCGCAGGCAATAGTCCGGCACGTAATTGACCGCGATGCCGAGCTCTTTGGCGGCCGGCAGATCGATATTGTCGACGCCGAGCCCGAAGCGGCCGATCGCCTTGCATTTCTTGAGCTCGCCCAAGAGCTGGCGCGGCAGCTTGGCATAGGTCACGAGCACGGCGTCGGCGTCGCGCGCCACGGCGAGGATGTCTTCGGCCGAGGGGCTTTTCGCCATGAGGTATTCAGGATCGAGCCGCGCCAGTTCTTTCTTGGCGGGATCGAGCGAGGGAAAGGGGCTGTCGGTTATGGCGATCACGGTACGGGGCATAGGACGACTCCAAATTCTTTCAACGCATTATGCCCGGCGGCGGCCATTATAGAGCAAATACCTGCGGATTGACGCAGTTCGGCAGTCTATGTCCCCCCAAGAACGCCAAGATGTTGCCGACCACGATATTCGCCATTGCCTCGCGCACTTCGGGGGTGGCGCTGCCGAGATGCGGGGTGAGCACCACGTTGGACATTTTTGTCAGCGCCTTGGCGATCTTGGGCTCGTGCTCGAATACGTCGAGGCCGGCGCCGGCGATCTCTCTTTTCTGCAGCGCGCGCACCAGCGCCGTCTCGTCGACGATGGCGCCGCGCGCGGTGTTGATGAGAAACGCCGTCTTTTTCATCAGCCGCAGCTCGCGCGCGCCGATCTGGTGCCGCGTCTCCTTGTTGAGCGGCGAGTGCAGCGAGACGAAATCGGATTCGCGCAACAATTGATCGAGCGTCGCATAAGTGAGGCCTGACTCGCGCTCCTCGTGTTCCGGCTTGCGGCGCGGCGTCCAGTAAAGGACGCGCATGGAGAAGCCATGGGCGCGCTGCGCCACGGCCTTGCCGATCAAGCCGCCGCCGCCGATGAGGCCGAGCGTCTTGCCCCAGACCAACGAACCCATCAGGCGCGCCGATTGGCCGCCGGGAAACTTTCCGGCGCGCACCATCCGGTCGCCTTCCAGCATCCGGCGGGCCGCCGCGAGCATCAGGCCGAAGGTGAGATCGGCGGTCGCTTCGGTGGTGATCGGCGCTGCCACGGTCACGGGAATCCGCCGCGCCGTCGCGGCCTCGACGTCGATGTTCGACGGCGTGATCGATTGCGCCGCGATCAGGCGCAAGTTCGGATTGGCCATGATGACATCGCGGTCGATCTTGTCGTGCAGCAGGCAGAACAGGATATCCGCCTTGCGCACCGCGCCGAGCAGCGTGCGCTTAGGGATGATCCGGCTCGAATCGGCAAACAGCATCACCCGCGCCACCGCGCGCAAACGCTTCAACGCCTGCTCGGACACCGGCTGGGTCACGAAAATGCGCGGACGGGCGGAATTTCTCACCATCAGGCGAGCCATCGCACCACGCCGGCGACTCCATCGACCGCGACCTGGGCGCCGTCGGGAATGCGCCGGGTCGCATCGAGCACGCCGAGCACCATCGGGATGCCGCGCTCGCGCGCCAGCGACGCCAGATGCGAGGTCGAGCCGCCTAGCTCGGCGACGACGCCCCCGACCCGCGGCAGGATGTGGCTCAGCGCCGGCCCGGCGACGCGGGTGACCAGAATGTCGCCCGGAGCGACGCGGCTTAATTCGCATTCGCAGTTGACCACCACGGCGCGGCCGGAGCCCCAGCCGATGCCGGCGGGATGACCGTTGAGACCGGGATGCTTGAGCCAGATTTCATCGGGCACCTGCGCCGGTGCGACATGCAATGGCCGCGCCTGCAGCAGCTTGAAACCCGTATCGTCGAGCGCCCATTCGATCTCGACCGCGATGCCGAGCACGTCCTCCGCCTTGCGCATCAGGCGCGCGAGCGTCGTGGCTTGGCCTGCTTCCAGGCAGGGCGCGCGCACCAGCGCGTCGGGCACTGCCTGCGGCGCAGTGCCGGCGCCATTTCCAGAATCATGCAGGCAAGCTTCGCGGTGATGCTTGCGGCCGGCTTCGTTCGACCGCACGAAACCGTGGCGGGAGAGCACGATGCGGTCCGGCACCACTTCGCCTTGCGCGATCGCCGAGCCGAGTCCCCAGGTCGCGCTGATCAGCATCTGGCCGTCGGCGGTCTCGCTCAAGCCGCCGCCCGATGCGCGCGCGTTAACGAGCGGCTGCACCAGAACCGCCATCGCGGTGTCGGCGGGATTTTGGTCGTGCTGCGCCATGGATCGCCGCGCCGTGGTGGTCCACAGCGCCGCCCAGCAGGCGCGCAAGCTGGTGAGGAATTCGCCGTCCTCGCGCACGCCGAGAAAACTCTCGAACTGGCCGGCAAAATTCCCTTCCGCCCGGTCTTCGATCAGCGACGAGGATCGCACCGCGGCGGGCTTGTCCGCCGCCCACCACGCCGTGAGGACAGCGGAGAGCAGATCGGGGGCGAGATCGCTTTGATAAAGTTTCAGCCGGATCTCGACCGCAAGCCGGCGCTGCGTCGGCTGATCGGCGTCGGGATAGGCACCGATCATCTCGGCGAGTCCGAGATGTTGGATTTGGCGATGATAGGCGTCGGCCGCGATGCAAAATCCGCCCGGCGTCGGCAGTCCTGCCCGCGCCAGAGCCGCCAGGTTCGCCGCCTTCGGCCCGACGCGGTCGGGGTTCGTCGCGGCGGGCGAGGCGAGGGGGAGGATGAAAGACGTCATACGATCTCGTTCGGCTATAACGCCGCACACTCACTCTCCCCGCGCAGCGGGGAGAGGTGAAATTCATCTCACATGATCGCCGTAGCCGGGCAGCGGATCGACCACGGTGATCTGCTTGACCGGGAAGTTCGAGACGATCTCGATGTCGTTCTTGCGCACAATCAGCATTTCCTCGATGCGCACGCCGTAGCGGAATTGCTTGCCGTGCTGGGTCTCGAGCGCAAAAGTCATGCCTTCTTGGATGTCGACCGGATGATCGAGCGACCAGATGCGCGAGATCACCGGTGGATCGTATTGGGCGAGGCCGAGCCCGTGGCCCCAAAGATTGGCGGCGGCCTGATCCTCGTCCTCGTAGCCCCAGGTTTCCATCGCCGACGGCCATTTCAGCGCGATGTCGCGCGTGGTGGCGCCGACCTTCACCGCGCCGATCGAATCGTAGAGCCATTCGAGCGCGGTGCCGTAAGTATCTTTCTGCTCCTGGCTCGGCTCCTTGCCGACGCAATAGGTGCGGTAATAGCACGACTTGTAGCCGTTCCAGGTCAGCGCCGCCAAATCCATGAACACAATGTCGCCGGGCTGGATGATGCGGTCGGAAAAATTGCGCCAGTTCGGCCAGGTGTTCGGGCCCGACGAGACGATGACGTCCTCGACGTCCTCCATGCCCGGGATGTTGTAGAGATATTGCATCAGATGCGCGGTCACCTGGTTCTCGGTGATGCCGGGACGCAGGAATTTCATGCATTCCCAGTGCGTGGCGTCGCCGATGGCGCCGACGATGCGGAAGCATTCCTGCTCGTCCTCGTTCTTGACGGCGCGCGCATCCATCATGGCGCTCATGCCGTCGGTCCAGTTGATATTGTGCTCCTTGAAAATGGCGATCATGTTGATGTCGACGAAGTCGACGCCGAGTTTCTGCCCGGCGACGCCGTTCTCCTTCATCGCCTGCAACACCGCCTTGGTGAATTTCGTCACCTGCTGGGTCGAGGCGGGACCTGCCGCACCTTTGATCCAGGCGAACGAATGGCGCACGTTGCGCTTCGGGATCCACGGCGAATGGCGCTCGACCTGCGCGCCGATGTCGCCTTGCTCGAACAGGATCGGGGCGCCGTCGCCGCACAGCATGGCATAGCGGAGCCCCGGCTTGAGCCGGTTCCAGCCGGGGGTCAGCGTGCCGGTGAGATAGCGGACGTTCTCGTCATACATGCACAACAGCGCGCCCAGCCCGTGCTTTTTCATCATCGCGCGGGCCCGCTCGGTGCGGTATGTGCGCAGCCGGTCCCAATTGACCCGCTGCTGCCAGTCCATCCCGGCGATGCCGAAATTCGCTCCCATATTCGCTCTCCCACTCCGTGCTCTATGTCTTGCCCACCTCTGTCCGAAAAAGCCTGACAGTGCAAGATGGCCGCGCCGTGACTCGGAGGGATTTCCGCAACGATTTGAGGCCGCAGGATGAGATATTAGAATGGGTCTTGACGAAGGCGCGCTGCGGGGTTTGGGCTGCGTACCCGCAAAGACGACGTGGATGGCCGGGGACAAGCCTGGACGATCCCGGCCACAACGTTTCGATCAGTACCGCGATTTGTAGCCGTCACATCTTGAACTTCACCACCTTCTGCCGCTGCTCGCCCAAGCCATCGATGCCGAGCGTGACCACATCGCCGGCTTTTAAGAATCTCGGTTCCGGTTTCATGCCGAGCCCGACGCCGGGCGGAGTCCCCGTGATAATGACGTCGCCGGGCTCAAGCACGAAATATTGCGAGCAGGCCCAGACGATATGGCGGCAGTCGAAGATCATGGTCGAGGTGTTGCCGCGCTGGCGCTTCTCGCCGTTGACGTTAAGCCACATCGCGAGATTTTGCGGGTCCTTGATCTCGTCCTTGGTGACGAGCCACGGCCCGAGCGGACCAAACGTCTCGCAGCCTTTGCCCTTGGTCCATTGCCCGGCGCGCTCGATCTGGAAGACGCGCTCGGACACGTCGTTGGCGAGGCAATAGCCGGCGACGACGTCGAGCGCGCTGTTCTTCGACAAGTAACGGGCGCGTTGGCCGATGACGATGCCGAGTTCGACCTCCCAGTCGAGCTTGGAGGAATCCTTCGGGATCATGGTGTCGTCGTTCGGGCCGCAGACGCACGACGGCGCCTTGTTGAAGATGATCGGCTCCTTCGGGATCGCCATGCCGGCTTCGGCGGCATGATCGGAATAATTCAGCCCAATGGCGATGAAATTGCCGATCTTGCCGACGCAAGGTCCGATCCGCGGATTGCCGCGAACCAGCGGCAGCTTGTCGGGTTTCAGCTTGCGCAGTTTGTTGAGGCTCGCAGGCGACAGCGCCGCGCCTGAGATATCGGCGACGACTTTCGACAGGTCGCGGATACGGCCTTCTTTGTCCATCATGCCGGGCTTTTCGCGGCCGGGCGCGCCATAGCGAACGAGTTTCATAAATTTCTCCTTGGGATCGGTGTTTTCGGAATTTTTCAGAATGCGCCGGGGAATCGTCCGCCGTCGATCAGAAGATTCTGCCCGGTGATATAGCCGGCCTGCGCCGAGCAGAGGAATGCGCAAGTGGCGCCGAACTCGTCGGGCGTGCCGAGCCGCCGCGCCGGAACCGAACCGATGTTGAGCGCCAGCGCTTCGTCATAGCTGGTGCCCTTTTTCTTCGCGGTCGACGCCACGTTCGAGCGGAAGCGGTCGGTGTCGAATATCCCCGGCAGCATGAAATTGATAGTGACGTTGGACGCGGCGACGGAACGCGCCACTCCGGCGAGAAAGGCCGTCAGGCCGGCGCGCGCTCCGGACGACAAATCGAGACCGAACAGCGGCATTTTGACCGACCCCGACGTGATATTGACGATGCGGCCGAATTTTTTCGCGATCATCGGATCGATCGCCTTCTGAACAAGCTCGACCGCCACCACCATGTTGGCAATGACGCCGTCGAGCATTTTCTGCCGGTCGAGGTCGCGGAAATCGCGAAACGGCGGACCGGCATTGTTGTTCACCAGGATATCGGGCTCGGGGCAGGCCGCGAACAGCGCCTTCTGGCCTTCCGGCAAGGCGACGTCGGCGGCGACCGCCGTGATCTTGGCGCCTGTCGCCTTGCGCAGCTCGTCGGCCGTCGCGGCGAGGCGCTCTTTGTCGAGGCCGTTGATTACGACCTCACATCCGGCTTCGGCGAGGCGATGGGCACAGGCGCGGCCGAGCCCGCGGCTCGACGCGCAAACGATCGCCTTGCGGCCGCCGATTCCAAGGTCCATCGCCAGGCTCCGTGTCGTGTACCTGTCTTCTATTGCGCGCCTGTTCTCGTAACTGGGCGTGCTTGAGTCAACGGCTGAATCCGCCGCCCGTCGTCCCGCTCGTTTGATTGCCATGATACGGCTTACGGCCATTTCACCACCGGCGGCATCGAGGACAGGATCGACTCGACGTTGCCGCCGGTGCGCAGCCCGAAAATGGTGCCGCGGTCGTAGAGCAGGTTGAATTCGACATAGCGGCCGCGGCGGATGAGCTGCTCCTCGCGATCGGCTTCGGTCCAGGCCTTGGCAAAATTCCGTCGCACCAGTTCGGGATAGATACCGAGAAAGGCGCGGCCGACGTCCTGGGTGAAGGCGAAATCGGCGGCGAAATCGCCGCTATCGAGCCAGTCGTAGAAAATGCCGCCGACGCCGCGCATCTCGCCGCGGTGTTTCAGATAAAAATACTCGTCGCACCATTTTTTGAATTTGTCGTACGGCGCAACGCGACTATGGGCGTCGCAGACGGCCTGCATGGCGGCGTGAAACGCGATGGTGTCGGGATCGTCCTGCGCGCGGCGGCGATCAAGCACCGGCGTCAGGTCGGCGCCGCCGCCGAACCAGGATTTGGTGGTGACCACGTAGCGCGTATTCATGTGCACGGCGGGCACGTGCGGATTGTGCAGATGTGCGATCAACGAAATGCCGGTGGCGTAAAAGCGCGGATCGTCGGCAGCGCCGGGAATTTCCTTACGGAATTCCGGGGCAAATTCGCCGAACACGGCCGAGACGTGGACGCCGACCTTTTCGAAAACGCGGCCCTTCATGATCGCCATGACGCCGCCGCCGCCGGGAGCGCCGCTGTGGTCGGTGCGGTCCCACGGCGTACGCTTGAATCGGCCCGCCGGGCGGTCGCCGAGCGGCGCGCTCGTCGGCAGCGCGTCTTCGATGCCCTCGAAGGCCGCCAAAATCCGGTCTCGCAGGGCCTCGAACCAGGCCTTGGTATCCTTTTTGTGCTGTTCGATTTTGCCGGTATCCATAAGCTTTCTTAGGCGTTAGCGGCCGATGGCGCGAGAATGTCACAATAACGCGCAAATATGTCGATCCATCGCTGCCGGACAATCCGCATGTGCATTTCTTCGAGAGCCGCCGGCGCGGCTATGTGCTTGTCGAGCTCGAACGCGCAAAGATGCAGGTGCAGATGCGGGTGGTTTCCGACGCGCACGATCCCAAGGCCAGCATCGCGACGTTGAAGACTTACGCGATCGAAAGCGGCCACCCCGGCGTGGTGGAGGCGCAAGGCGCAGCCCGCGCGGCTATTCGGCGTCCACTTTTTCGGCCAGCCACACCTTGATCAAGGACTGGTAAGGCACGTCGCGCCTGTTTGCGGCGACCTTGATGCGGTCGAGCAGTCCCTGCGGCAGGCGCAGCGAAATCGCAGTCGTGGAGAGCTTTAGATTGGGAAATTGCACTCGCTGCGCTTTGCTCAGGTCGAAGTAGTCGGCCGTGTCATGCGATTCCCAGAATGCGCGTTCTTCCGCCTCATTGCGAAATTTCGGAACGGTCTTAAACTTCTTGTTCATAGCGGGACCTCTCCCTTCGGCTCATGCTCCGGATCGAGATCACTCGCACCAGTGTCGCATTCTGCCGCATTGTGAAACTGACCTGGAGTAGGCGGCCTGCCGCCGTCCGCCCGTAAGCGTGATAACGGGTCTCTTCAGCGCTGTGCTTCACATCGATCAACACGAGAAGCTTAGGATCGAGAAAGACTTGCTCCGCTTCCAGTCGGCTGACGTTGTGTCTGTCCAGGCTCTTGGCGCTATTGCCGTCGTCCCAATCAAATCCAACGATTTGGCTGAGGTCGAGCATTTCTGTATATTAACATGATATACAGCGCCGGCAAGTTACCATTTGCCGTCAGGCTTACGTTTGCATCGCGCCGATCTGCCGCAGCGCCTCGCCGGCGGCCATGGCGGCGGCGATCGCGACGTTGAGCGAGCGCAGGCCGGGACGCATCGGGATCACTAAGCGCGCGTCGGCGCTGGCGTGCACGTCTTGCGGTGCGCCCGCCGATTCGCGGCCGAACAGCAAGATGTCGTTCGGGGCAAATCGGTAATCGAGGTAGGATTTCGTCACTGCGGTGGTGAACAGGACAGCCCGATGGCGCTCCTGCCGCCGCCAAGCGTCGAATTCCCGCCATGACGGGTGCCGCACCAGCGCGACGGCGTCGAGATAATCCATGCCGGCGCGGCGGAACGCGCGATCCGAGACTGGAAAGCCGGCCGGTTCGATGAGATGGGCTTCGATGCCGAGGCAGGCGCACAGGCGCAACACCGTGCCGGTATTTTGCGGGATATCTGGCTCGTACAGTGCGATTCGAAGTGTCATGTCGGGGCGACGGGCGGCGTTCGGTGGAGAGCGGCAGTTGCGCGGATCGGGCCGGGAAAAAGGGCACATAAGTTGCATTGTGGGTGTCGTTCCGGCCACACTTGCACTATGGCGGCAAGGGTGCCAATAAAACGCCGCCGGAATGCGTCGCCTCGGACCCTCCCAAGGCCGGAGGCGACCGGTCCTTCGGCCGCCTGCCTCCTCCTTTCCCTCCCCCGCGTGCGGAGGAGGGAAAGGAGGGGGATACGGTTTGCAGCGCGGACGGGGCGACCGGCCAGACGTATGAGGGTCGAGGCTGTGACAGCAATCTCAACGGCGGAGCCCACGCGCCGGGATTTCCTTTCCATTGCGACTGCGTCTGCCGGCACTGCGACTACTCGGCGAAGCATCGCCCAATCAGGCATATAAGGTTCGACTATGAGCGGACATTCGACCTACCAGCCGCAGAGCCCCTTCATGCAATGGTTGGAGCGGCGGCTGCCGATCGCGAGCCTCGTCTATTCCTCCTTCGTCGTTTTTCCGACGCCGCGCAATCTGAACTATTGGTGGACCTTCGGCGGCATTCTCACCTTCATGCTGGGCGTGCAGATCGTCACCGGCGTCGTGCTGGCGATGCACTACACGCCGCACGTCGATTACGCCTTCAATTCCGTCGAAGGCATCATGCGCGACGTGAACTACGGCTGGCTGTTGCGCTACATTCACGCCAACGGCGCCTCGTTTTTCTTCCTCGCCGTCTATGTCCACATGGCGCGCGGCATGTATTACGGCTCCTACAAGGAGCCGCGCGAAGTGCTGTGGATCCTCGGCGTCATCCTGTTCCTGCTGATGGTGGCCACCGGCTTCATGGGCTACGTGCTGCCGTGGGGGCAGATGAGCTTCTGGGCCGCGACCGTCATCACCAACCTGTTCTCGGCAATCCCCGGCGTCGGCGGCTCGATCGTCACTTGGTTGTGGGGCGGCTTTGCCGTCGGCAATCCGACGCTCAATCGCTTTTACTCGCTGCATTACCTGCTGCCGTTCGTCATTGCCGGCGTGGTCGTGCTGCATATCTGGGCGCTGCACATGGTCGGGCAGAACAATCCGACCGGGGTCGAGCCGAAGACCGAGAAGGACACGGTGGCGTTCACGCCCTATGCCACGGTCAAGGACGCCTTCTTCATCGGCCTGTTCTGCATTCTGTTCGCCTGGTTCATCTTCTACATTCCGAACTATCTCGGCCATTCCGACAACTACATTCCGGCCAATCCGAGCCAGACGCCGACCCACATCGTGCCGGAATGGTACTATTTGCCGTTCTACGCCATTCTGCGCGCCATCCCGAGCAAGCTCCTCGGCGTCACCGCGCTCGCCACCTCGATCGTGGTTCTCGCCTTCATGCCGTGGCTCGATACGTCGCGCGTCCGCTCGGCGAATTATCGCCCGCTGTACCGGCAGTTCCTGTTCATCTTCTTCGCTGCCGTGATCGGGCTGGGCTATCTCGGTTCGCAGGAGCCGGTCGGTGGCTATGTGATCGCGGCTCGCTTCCTCACCGTCTATTACTTCGCGTTCTTCTTCATCATCCTGCCGCTGTTGGGCTTGTTCGAAACGACTAAACCGCTACCGAATTCGATCTCGGAATCGGTGCTGCGCGAAGGCGTGCCGCTCGGCGCATCGGCGCCGCCGCCGGGCGCGCGCGGTTAAGGAGACCCGGCCAATGAGAATTTCTCGCAGCATCATCCTGGCTTTTACGCTCGCGGCGTCGTTGACCGGTGCGGCGACACTGGCATCGGCGCAGGAAGCGGATGCGCCGCCGCGGCTGCACTGGTCGTTTTCGGGTCCGTTCGGCACTTACGATCCCCAGCAGCTGCAACGCGGATTCAAGGTCTATCGCGAGGTTTGCTCGAACTGCCACAGTCTGAAGCTGTTGTCGTTTCGCAATCTGGCCGATCCCGACGGCCCCGCCTTCACCGAGGCGCAGGCGGCGGCGATCGCGGCGACGTTCCAGGTGACCGACGGTCCGAACGATCAGGGCCAGATGTTCCAACGACCGGGCAAGATTTCCGACTACTTCCCGCCGCCGTTCCCGAACGACCAGGCCGCGCGTGCGGCGCTCGGCGGCAAGCTGCCGCCGGACATGTCCGACCTCGCCAAGGCGCGCAGTTACGAGTGGGGCTTTCCCCGCTTCGTCATCGATGCTTTCACGATGTACCAGGAAGACGGCCCCGATTACATCCATGCCATTCTGACCGGTTATACCGATCCGCCTGCCGGATTCGCGCTGCCACCCGGCGGGCAATACAATAAATATTTCCCGAGCCACGCCATCGGCATGCCGAAACCGTTGAGCGACGGTCAGGTCGAATATACTGATGGCACGCCGGCCACGGTCGACCAATATGGCCGCGACGTCGCCGCCTTCCTGATGTGGGCGGCCGAACCGACGCTCGATGCGCGCAAGCGGCTAGGCTTCCAGGTGATGATCTTTCTCATCGTCTTCACCGGGCTTCTGTACTTCACAAAGAAACGGGTCTGGCACGCGCTGCACGATCCGGAGCCGGAAAAGCCGCGCGTGCCAACCGAGTATAAGAGCTGAGCTTCGAGCGGCGTGGGGCTTCCGCCAATGACCAGTGTTGCGCTCGAAAACGATCTGAAGGCTGCGATCCGCACCATCCCGGATTATCCCAAGCCGGGCATCATGTTCCGCGACATCACCACGCTATTGGGTGATGCGCGGGCCTTCCGCCGCGCGGTCGACGAACTGGTACAGCCCTGGGCCGGCGGCAAGATCGACAAGGTGGCCGGCATCGAGGCGCGCGGCTTCATTCTCGGCGGCGCGATCGCCCATCAAATCTCATGCGGCTTCGTGCCGATCCGCAAGAAGGGCAAGCTGCCGTTCAAGCGGGTGAGCATCGGCTATTCGCTCGAATACGGCATCGACGAGATGGAAATGCACGAGGACGCCCTGGTCAAAGGCGAGCGGGTCATCCTGGTCGACGATCTGGTCGCCACCGGCGGCACCGCGGAGGCGGCGGTCAAGCTGTTGAAACAGGTCGGCGCCGACATTGCCGCCGCCTGCTTCATCATCGATCTGCCCGAGCTCGGCGGCGCCGACAAGATCCGCAAGCTCGGCGTGCCGGTGCGCACGCTGGTCAGCTTCGAGGGACATTAACGCAACGAATTGAGCCGGGAAAACGCCTTTACCGCGCCTGCCAGACCGGTTCTTTGACCCCGCGGCGCAGCGAGGTTTCGAGTTCTCCGATCAGCAGCCGCAATTCGAGGTCGCGGAATTGCGCGAAAATCCCGCCGATCCATGTATGCACTTCGGTCGGTCCGCCGGGCTGATGCGCCATATAGGCGGAGAACGAGAAGCCCGGCCGGTCGATGACGCCGCGCACGATCGGCGACAGACGTGGGACGCGGATGACGCCAAATTCCGCGCGCGTCGGCGGGAAGTCCTGCGGGACAAACATGAACGAGGCGGCTTCGTTGTGCACCGGCACGAAAGTCGTGCGCGTCAGCCGGCGGCGCAGTTCGGCATAGCTCTGCGCGGTGACCGGCGCCGAATCGATCACGAACAGCACGACCAGGTTGATGCCGCGCCGCCGCGCTTCCTGCTCGAAGCCGATCTCCGCCATCACCGTGAAGAATTGCTCGAACAGCGCGTAGCCCAGATCGATCACCGTAGTCCTCGACTGGTCGCTGACAAGCCGGTCGAACAGCGCCATCTGGCCGCACGTATCGGCGATATCGACGGTCCAGACCAGATTGGGGAAGGAGGGCGCCAGCGCCGGCTCGCGCGGATCGAGGTCGTAGCCGACGAGGGAGGTCCGTCCGCTCAAGCAGAAGTAGTCGAGCAGTAGCCGGGAAATCAGCGTTTTGCCCACCCGTGGGTGCCGCGAGGCGACAATGTAGAGCGGCGTATGTTGCGGCATTCCGGCGAAAAATCCCAATCCGGGGCAATTGGATCGAGACTATGACGAAATCACAACCGGCTCTAGCCAATTGCGAGAGTGGTGTGGGAAACCCGGCGGAGGAAGGCGGCTAGGAGCGGTTGGCGGCCTGCGGGCGTGCGGCCGAAACCGTGCTGCCGGAGGTATCGAACAGGTCGAGAAGCTTTACGCGGTCGTATTCGCCCCAGACATTGCCAAGCCAGTGCCGCACATAGCCGCGCAGCACGAACGAGTAGTTGGCGGTGTCGCCCTTCGGGTTCTTGTTGGCGACGAAGGTCAGGAACGGAACCGAGGCCAGTTCGACCTGCTCATAGGCCATCTCGTTGAGCTTCGGAATGTTGATCGTCACCGCGTCTTTGAGCTTCTTGAAATACGAGGCGTGGGTGGCCTGGTCCCATTCGAAGAAGTTGGTGTTGTTGATAAAGTTCTTGACCAGGAAATATCTGGCATCGGTGGTGAAGGGGGCGGTCTCCTCGATCTCGTTGAGCGAGGCGATCGACGAGCCGAGAATGTGGAAGACCACGAACGTGATCTGGCCCTTCTTCACCGCGTCGAGGAAGCCGATATCGCGCAACGCGCGCAGCGTTGGCGACAATAGCCCGGCGCGCACGTCGACGACGGTGACGGTGGCGTCGGTGGTCGACAGCGTATCGATGATCCGCATCTGGTCGGCCACCATGGTGGCGTCGACGATGTCGCTGACTTCGGGGTGGAAGCGCTTGAGCGTGCCTTTCGGCGCTTCGGAGTCGAAGGCGCGCGTCGGTATGTGATGCGCGGTAAAATAGTCGAGCAGCGTGCGGGCAACGGTGGTTTTGCCTACGCCGCCCTTGTCGGCACCGACCAAAATCAAAGCTGGTTTAGCCATGATCGACCCCTCGCTGACGCCTTAAGGTCGCGTCCTGCATTTCACTCAATTCGCTTCTACACAGCCGCGGGTCGGTTTGGAAGCCTCATGGTGAACCCGATTGGCGGTGCGGGCGGGTTTTACGGCTATTTGTAATTTGTTAAGGTTAATTTTCCCGGTAACCGGCTAGCCGCCGCGACGCGGCCCCCAGGGGCCGGGTGCCGATTCGGCAGATGGTACCGAGGTTGGCTGAGGTGGGCCTTGAGTCGTCGGCTCGGTCCACGGCCCGGGGACGGTCGAAGCCTCAGCGGATGTATTTTCGGGTCCCCAAGGTCCGACCGATGGACCGGCCGCTGCCGCCGCGGCGGTCGTTTGATCGTCAGTCGCCTCGTTTGCCGGCGGTAGCGCGATCGGGCCGGAGTCGTGGCCGCCGGCGAATTTGACCAGCGCCGCGACCCGGCTGTCGACAGTCGGGTGGGTGTCGAATAGCTCGCCAAATCCTTCGCGCGGATTGTCGACGCACATTTCCATCACGGCGGAGGTGGCGCGGCGCAGTTCGCCGCGGCCCTCGATCTTGCGTAGCGCCGAGATCATCGCGTCGGGATTGTGGGTGAGCTCCACCGAGCCGGCGTCGGCGAGGTATTCGCGCGAGCGCGATAAAGCCAGGCGAATGACGAACGACAATACGTAAGCCACGACCAGAAGGCCTACGGCGATCAGGATTGCGAGCCCCGCGCCGCCACCGCCGCCGCGGCGCTCGGAGCGCGCGCCGCCGAAGCTGAAGCTGTTATAGAACCACAGCCGGAAGATCAGCTCGACAAAGAACGACACCGCGCCGGCAATAATGACGGCGATCACCATCATGCGCACGTCGCCGTTGCGGATATGCGTCAGCTCGTGGCCGAGCACTGATTCGATTTCCGCGTCATCGAGCGCTTGGAGGAGGCCCGTGGTGACGGTGATGGAATATTGCTTGGCGTTCATCCCGGTGGCGAACGCATTGAGCGCGTCGGAATCCATTATTTTCAGTTTGGGCGTCGGAATGCCGCGCGAAATGCAGAGATTTTCCAGAATATTATAGAGCCGCGGTTGGTCGCTGCGCTGCACTTCGCGGCCGCCGGTCAGCGCATCGATCATGTCTTGATGAAAATAATAGGCGATGACGATCCACGACACGGCGCCGACGGTCGCGAACGGCGCGGCTTTGAGAAAATCGACCCAGGCGAGCTGCAGAAGCGTGTTGAGGTCGGCGTTGACCGACAGGGCTACGGCCACCAGCGCGCCGGCATAGACCATCACATAGACCAGCAAAAACAGCCCGGCGAGCAGGATGAATGAGCGCCTGCGATTCGACTGGATATGGCTGTAGAGACCGTACGCGGCCATGGCTACCCCGTCATTCCGGGGCGCGGCCAACGGCAGCGCGCCGGGAATCTGAAATCACGAAACGCGAGGTTCTCGATAATCAGATACATGCTTGATACGGCAGTGGCTATCGATTCCGGGCGCCTCGCGGAGCCTGTCAGCGGGCCGCGCGCTTCGCGCGGATCCGTTGGCTCGGCCCCGGAATGACGCGGCGCTAGAACTTCACCGCCGGCGCCGCGGTTTCGGCCTGGCGATCGGCGCCGAGATCGAAATAGTCCTTCTGCGCGAAGCCGAAGACGCCGGCGAACAGGGCGGCGGGAAAGCGCTGAATGCCGCCATTGTATTCCTGCACCGCGTTATTGAAGAAACGCCGGGACGCGGCAATCTTGTTTTCGAGGTCCGTCAACTCCGCCTGCAATTGCTGGAAGCTCTCGTTGGCTTTCAGGTTCGGGTAGGCTTCCGAAAGCGCGAAGAGTTGGCGCAACGCACCGGACAGCATATTTTCGGCCGCCGCCTGCTGCGCCGGTCCCTGCGCCGCCACCGCCGCATTGCGCGCCTTGACGACCTCGTCGAGCGTGCCGCGCTCGTGTGCGGCATAGCCCTTAACCGTCTCGACCAGGTTGGGAACGAGGTCGTGGCGCTGGCGCAGCTGGACGTCGACGTCGGCAAAGGCCTCGTTGACCCGCTGCCGCATCGAAACGAGGCCGTTATAGACGGTGATCGCCCACAAAACGACGACGACGATCACGGCAAGAACGATGATGGTCGAAGCGGACATGATGGCTCCTTCAACGCGGATCGTGGAAATAGCTCGGCGGCGGCGACGGTTTTATGGTCGCGAACGATAGATAGATAGTCGCACTCTATGTCGGCCGCGAGCGTCGGACGCTTCAACCGCCGGGCGCCGTTGCCGCACCCCGCCGAGCGGACGGTTGCGCCATTAAGGTTAGCGCCGGATCGGCATCGCGTCGATGGGGCGCCTCGGTTAAGGATTCGCCTCAAAACAGGTGAATGCAAATGTCCGAGCAGTATCTCGGCCCTCTGCCGACCGGCCGCACTGGCCACGATCCCGAATTGGCCGCGGCGCGCAGCACCGAGCCGCCGCGCCGTCGCGCCACGGATAAGGTCGCCGGCGATACACGGGCGCTGACCCGGTTCGAGCAGGATCAGTTGGCCCGCGAATTTGCCGATATCGAGCGCGCCAGCGCGGCGCTGCGCCTGGGCGAGCCGGCGTTACAGTCCTGGACCAAGCCGGCGGCGGCGACGGCGGCCGCCAAGCCGCGGCCGCTGTGGCTGCTGATGGGCATTCTGTGGCTGTCGACGGCGCTCGTCACCGTCGGCGCGGTCGCCGCCATCGCTACGCTTGCCGGCTAGCTTCTGGATCGATCAATAGGCGTTGCGGTACGCTTCTGGCGACAACAGCGTGCGGGCGATGATTTTCAGGTCGAGCCAGAGCGACCAATTGTCGATATAGAACAGGTCGTACTCGACGCGCTTTCGGATTTTGTCGTCGGTATTGATCTCGCCGCGATAGCCGTTGATCTGCGCCCAGCCGGTGATCCCGGGTTTGACGTTGTGACGCCGCGCATAGAGCGAAATGCGGCGCTCGAAGTCGTGATCGTGCGACAACGCGTGCGGCCGCGGACCCACGAGCGACATGTCGCCGGTGAGCACGTTGAACAGTTGCGGGATTTCGTCGATGTTCCAGCGCCGCAGCCAGCGTCCGATCCGGGTCAGGCGCGGATCGTCGCGGGTGGTTTGTGGAACGACGGCGCCGTCCTCGAGCGCGCGCATGGTGCGGAATTTGATGATGCGGAATGGCTGCTGATTGAAGCCGTAGCGCCGCTGCACGAAGAATATCGGTCCCGGGCTGTCGAGCTTGATGAGGATGGCCACCAGCACGATCAGCGGCGTCAGCGCCAAAAGCGCCAGCGACGCGAACAAGATGTCGAAGACGCGTTTCTGCACCACCTCGGCGCGCGACAGCGGCAAACGCTTCAATTGCAGGCTGGCCAGCGGTCCGACCTTGGCCAGCTCGACTTCGTCGAACTTGTGCAGGATCGGCTCGGGTCCGAGATGGATTTCGACCGGCAGCGCCAGGAAGGTCTTGGCGCAGCGATCGATAATCTCGGTCGCCGACCACGGCAGCAACAGGTAGATCGCATCGGGTTCGAGGTTGCGCACGCTGGCGACCGCCTCGGCGAGGTCGCGGTCGAGCACCGCGCTGCGGCTTTCCGCCGATGCGGTGGCCGGGACCGGAGTGAGAAAGCGGCAGCCGACGATGTTGAGCCCGAGCGTCCACGGCTCGTAACGCTGGACGAAGGCGCCGATATGGGCGCCGGTGCCGATCAGGCAGATGCGCTGCGCCGAAACCAGCCCGGCGGCGCGCGCCAGCGCGGTGATGCGCACGATCGCAAAGCGCGACACGACGAGACCGGCGAGCGTCGCGAAATAGAACAGCACCATCCAACCGCGCGAGTAAGCGACGCTGACCTGCGCCATGAATCCCAGCATCAGGAGGAAGATCAGCGTGACGTTCCACAATTGAATGGCGTGCCGCGCATGCGGCTTGAATGCGAAGAAGTTCGGCATCCGGTATTCGCCACGAAACACGTTGGAGATGGTGAATATGCTTGCCGCCACGAGCCCGACCCGCACGCAGGTCGAGATTTGGTCGATGTCGCCATAGGCGATGCGGTAATAGACGATCCCGGTCAGGCACGCCGTCGCCACGATCAAGGCGGCATCAATGAGGAAGATCGCGGCGGAAAACGTGCCGCCCGACAACAGCGCCCAGGCGCGCAACGCCCGGCTCGTCTGCGGCGGGGATGCCAGCGTGTAACTGGGCTGCACGTTCATCGGCGCGCCGCTTCGCTGTCGCGTTCTGGACGAACGCATCCCGCCGCCGCCCCGGAATGGGACAGTGCGGGGGCTCGTCACGCAAACTCGCCAGAACCGTGCCAGCGGCGCTGCCATGCGCGCATGGCCGAGACGCACGACTTGTTCGCCGTGTTAAGATTAATCGGCCGGCCGGCGCCGGCTCAAAACCGACCTGAGCTTTAAAAGCACTTTGGTGAGGGACCATGCAGGGCAAGATCGCACTCGAAGAGCATTTCGCCATCCCGGAGACGGCCGAGGATTCCATGAGCTACTTTCCGGAGCCGGTGCGGCGCGAAGTCAGGGCCCGCAATGCGGATATCCACGGCAGGCGGCTTTCTCTCATGGATGAGCATGGCATCGAGATGATGATTCTGTCGCTCAACGCGCCGGCGGTGCAGGCGATTGCCGACAAAGCGCGCGCCGCCGAAGTCGCGCGCAAGGCCAACGATTATCTCGCCGAACAGGTGCAGAAGCGGCCGGGCCGCTTTGCCGGCTTTGCCGCGCTTGCCATGCAGGATCCCGATCTGGCCGCGCGCGAGCTGGAGCGCTGCGTCAAGGAACTCGGCTTGCGCGGCGCCTTGGTCAATGGATTCTCGCAAGTCGGCGACGCCGACACCGTGGTCTATTACGACCTGCCGCAATATCGGCCGTTCTGGGCGACGGTCGAACGGCTCGACGTGCCGTTCTACCTGCATCCGCGCAATCCGGTGCCGCGCGATGCGCGCATTTACGACGGCCATCCGTGGCTGTTGGGACCGATCTGGGCGTTCGGCCAGGAGACGGCGGTGCACGCCCTGCGGCTGATGGCTTCAGGCCTGTTCGACGCCCATCCGCGGCTCAACATCATTCTCGGCCATATGGGCGAGAATCTGCCTTATGGGATTTGGCGCGTCGACAATTCCAATGCCTGGATTCCCGACCGCAACAAGTGGCCGGCGAAAAAGCGTATGGGCGAATATTTCTCCGCCAACTTCTTCCTCACCACTTCGGGCAATTTCCGCACCCAAGCGCTGATGAACGCGATGCTGGAAATCGGCGCCGACCGCATCATGTTCTCGACCGACTGGCCGTTCGAGAATATCGATCACGCCGCCAACTGGTTCGATGCCTGCCCGATCAGCGAGAACGACCGGCTGAAAATAGGCCGCGGCAATGCGCGACGATTGTTCAAGCTGGGGAATGAGTGAGCGGCGGCTAGAGAGCGGATTCCGTTCAGATGGAATCGTGCGACGTCGTTGTTCCACCTCTTGATTGCCATGCCCCGTAAAAGCGGGGCGTCCAGTAAGTTACTGAAAGCGTTGCATTTACTGGAAGTGTTAGATTCGATCCGCTAGCTCGCCTCTCTTAGCTTCACCGCGCCTTCGAGATCGACCGAAACGAGCTGCGATATCCCGCGCTCCGCCATGGTGACGCCGTAGAGGCGATTCATCCGCGCCATGGTGATCGGGTTGTGGGTGATGATGACGAAGCGGGTCTCGGTCGAGCGCGTCATCTCGTCGAGCAGGTTGCAGAAACGCTCGACATTGTAATCGTCGAGCGGCGCGTCGACCTCGTCGAGCACGCAGAGCGGCGCCGGATTGGTCAGGAATACGGCGAAGATCAAGGCCAAAGCCGTGAGCGCCTGCTCGCCGCCGGACAGAAGCGACAGCGTCGCCGGCTTCTTGCCCGGCGGTTTCGCCAGGATTTCCAGCCCGGCTTCCAGTGGATCCTCGCTCTCGATCAATTGCAGTTCGGCATTGCCGCCGCCGAACAATTCGGCGAACAGCTTCTTGAAATTCTCGTTGACGATCTGGAACGAGGTGAGCAGGCGCTCGCGCGCCTCGTGGTTGAGGCTGTGGATGCCCTGGCGCAACCGCCGGATCGCCTCGACCAGATCGTCGCGCTCGCCGATCAGCTTTTGGTGCTGGTCCTCAACCTCGCGCAGTTCCTGCTCGGCGAGTAAATTCACCGAGCCGAGCCGCTCGCGCTCCTGCTTGATGCGCTCGATCTTGGCTTCGACCTCGGCGATCGACGGCGTCTCGGCGTCCGGTTTGAGCTCGGCGACTTCCGCCGCGCCGGTCGGCTCGATTTGCAGGATTTCGCGAATTTCGTGCTCGACATCAGCGAGCCGGCGCCGGGCGGCATCGTGGCGCTCCTCGCCGCGGGCGGCTTCCGCGCGCGCTTCGCCGACTGCTTCCAGCGCCAAGCGCGCGGTCTTGTCGGCCTCGACAAGGTCGGTCTCGGCGGCCGCGAGTTGATCGGCGGCGGCGCGGCGCCCGGCGGTGGCGGTTTCGATCTCGCCGATCAGCGCCTGCCGCTGGCTTTCGAACCGTTGCGGCGCATGGACCAATTCGGCGCGTTCGTTTGCCGCTTCGTCGGTGCGCTTCGCGAGCGTGGCGATCTGCGCCGCCGCATTGTCGTTGCGCTCGTTCCATTCCCGCCGCTCCGCGGCGATGGCGCGCAGCCGGTGATTGGCAAGCTCGGATTCGCGGGCGATTGCCTGCGCTTCGCCGCGCTGTTCGGCGCAGGCTGAGCGCTCGCGTACGATTGCCGCGTTGATATCGGCGAGCTTGCTCTCGATTTCGGCGGCGTCCGGCAAGGCGGCGAGCGTCTTTTCCGCTTCGGCGCGGGCGAGCTTGGTCTCGTCGCGATCGGCGCCGATGCGCTGCCGCGCTTCCTTGAGCGCCGAAATGCGCGCCGCATTGCGGCTGATCTCGCGCTCGGCCGCGGCATGCTGCTCGCGCGCGGCGTCGGTCAAGTGCTGGGCCTCGCGCCAGCGCGCGCGAGCGTCGGTTTCTGCGGCGGCGGCGGCGCCCAGCGCCGCTTCGGCGGCGTCGACGACGCGACGCTTTGCTTCGACATCGCTGCGGGCGGCCACCAGCTCGCCCTCGATCGTCAACAGGCGGCCGCGTTCGGCGAGCCGGCGCGCCGCGCCGGTCGGGGCATGGGCGGCGACGGCAAAACCGTCCCAACGCCAGAAATCGCCTTCGCGCGAAACCAGCCGCTGACCGGGCTTGAGCATTTCGGCAAGCCGCGGTCCGTCGCCACGTTCGACGATGCCGATCTGGGCGAGGCGGCGCGCCAGTTCCTCCGGCGCCTTCACATATTCCGACAGCGCCATGACGCCGTCCGGCAACGCCGGGTCGGACGGATCGAGCGCAGCGCCGGCCCAGTGCATCGGCGCGGATGAACCTACCGGCGCATCGAGATCGTCGCCCAAGGCGGCGCCGAGCGCTTTTTCGTAGCCCTCCGTCACCGTGATCGCGTCGATCGCCGGCGGCCACAGATTCTTGCTCTCGACCGCGAGCAGCTTGCCGATGGTCTTGGCCTCGGTGTCGAGCCGCTGCACGCCGCGTTCGGCCGCCGCGAGCGGCGCGCGTGCGGCGTCGATGGCTTCGCGGGCGTGCCGGTGCGCGGCTTCGGCGGCATGCGCGCCGTCTTCCGCCCCGGCGAGCGCCGCCTGCGCCTCGGTCACCGCGGCGGCAAGCGCCGCCAGATCCGGCGCGCCCGAATCGGTCGCCGCAAGTCCGGCCTCGATATTGGTGAATTCGGCCTCGAGCCGCGTCGCGCGCTCCGCATGTTCGCGCAAGCTGGCCTGCAATTGATTGCGCCGCGCGGTGAGGTCGGCGAGTGAGCCGGTCAATTCGGCAAACGATCGCTCCGAGGCCGCAAGCGCCGCATCCGCGATGGCAACGCGATCGTTGGCGCCGGCAAGCTGTCCGCTGGTCTCCTGCGCAACCGCCGCCAGCGCCTGCTCCTCGCTATCGAGCCGTTGCAGCGCCGCCGCGGCGTCAGCCGCCAGCGCCCGCTCGCGTTGCAGGTCGGCGGCAAATTGCTCGATGCGGCGGTCGAGTTCGCCGATCCGCTCTTTGGCGCGGGCCTCCTCGCGTTCGAGCGTTTCGCGCGCCACGACGAGGCGTTGCAGGCCGGCGGCGGCTCTCGCTTCCGCCTCGCGCAAGGCCGGCAGCCCGGCGGCGATTTGCGCCTGGCGGGTCGAGGCTTGCGCCTGTTCGCCGGTCCGCGCGGCGACCACGCGCACCGCCTCGTCCTTGGCATGCCCGGTTTCGCCGACTTCGCTGCGCGCCGCGATCCAGCGCAAGTGAAACAGCAGCGCCTCGGTGCGGCGCACCTGGCCGGAAATGTTGCGGTAGCGCACCGCCTGCCGGGCCTGAGTTTTCAGCGCCGCGACCTGGGCGGCAAGCTGTCCGATCACGTCCTCGACCCGCGCCAGGTTCGCCTCGGCGGCTTTGAGGCGCAGCTCCGCTTCGTGGCGACGGGCGTGCAGCCCGGAAATGCCGGCGGCTTCTTCGAGAACGCGCCGGCGCTGGTCCGGCCGTGCCTGGATGATCTCGCCGATACGGCCCTGGTGCACCAGAGCGGGCGAGCGCGAGCCGGTCGAGGCGTCGGCGAACAGCACGGCGACATCGCGCGCGCGCACCTCGCGGCCGTTGACGCGGAAAGTCGAGCCATGCTCGCGGACGATGCGGCGCGAGACTTCCAGCATGTCGAAATCGTTGAACGTGGCCGGCGCCGTGCGGTCGCTGTTGTCGATCGAAACCGCGACCTCGGCATGATTGCGCGCCGGCCGGCCGGTATTGCCGGAGAAGATGACGTCGTCCATCTCGGCTGCCCGCATGGCCTTGTAGGACGCTTCGCCCATGACCCAGCGCACCGCCTCGACCAGATTGGATTTGCCGCAGCCGTTCGGGCCGACGACGCCGGTCAGTCCCGGTTCAATCTCGAAATCGGTCGGTTCGACGAAGGATTTGAAACCGATCAGGCGCAGCCGCGTGAGCTTCATTCGCTTGGCACGTCCCTTTTCCTTGCCGCGGCGGTGCAGGGAATCGTTGAATGCTTACGCCGAGAGCTGATGCCTTCGGCGCGCGAGGAGAAGTGCCGCATCGGCGCAGAGAATGAATCGTCGGGACTCCGAGCGCAACACGCGTCGCCGAATTATCCAGACCTTCGCGCGGCCGGGGCCTTCGTCGGCGGCTCCCGATGGCTGCGCCGGGTGACCGGGCCGAGGCAAAAAACCCTTATCCTGTCTTGAGATAGGGGTCGATCTCCTTGGCCATTTGGTCGATGGAAACATCGCCGACCAGCTTCTTGCCGTTGACGAAGAAAGTGGGCGTCGAATTGACCCCGAGCTTCTGCACGGCGTGGTCGCGCACCGCCTGGATGTCGTCGAGCACCTTCTGATTCGCCAGGCATTTCTTGAACTGGTCTTCGGTAAAGCCGAACTGTTTGGCGATCTCCTGCAGCGCCGGCACCGGATCCTTGACGATCCATTGTTCCTGCTTGGCGAACAGGGTCTCGACGATCGGCATATATTTGTCCTTGCCGCCGCAAATCGCCAGCATGAACCCCGCCGCCGCGAGCTGATCCAGCGGGAAAGTGCGCAGCGTGAAGCGCACCTTGCCGGTATCGATGTAGCGCTTCTTCAACTCCGGAAACGTCGTCTCCGAGAAATGCGCGCAGTGCGGACAGGTCATCGAGGCATATTCGATGATCGTCACCGGCGCTTTTTCGGAACCCAGCATCACGTCGCCGTTGGGACCGGCATCCGCCAGATCGGCCGGCGCGGGCGCGGCATCGTCCGCCCGGGCTGGACCTGCGAACTGCAGGCCGGCAGCCCTGGCGCCGACGAAGGCGATGGCCGTGCCGGCCAGCAATATTTCACGTCGATTGAGCGTCACAGGGGGCTCCTGGTTCGAGCGGGCAATTCAAGGAATTTTTGGCTCAAGAAAGAATTATTGGCTCGAGAATGTGGCATTAGCGCGCCTGGGAGCCAAGCCCCTGCGGTAACGCGGCTCACGGTCGTTTGATTGCCGCGCCAAGCCGCGCCAGCGCGGCGCGCAGTTCATCGTCGCCGACATCCGACAGGCTTTCGGCAATTTGCGCCGCCACCAAGGGGTCGGCGGCGCGTACCGCTTTGCGTTCGCCGCGCCGCAGCGGCGCCTGGCGCAAAGCAAGCCGCGCCACGGCGCGCCAGCCGAGAAAGCGGTTGACCCGCTCGCAGATGACGTCGCCCAAGTGCTGAATCTCGATCGCCGCCGGGCCCTCGACCCGCAACACCAGCGTGCCTGGCTCTTGCCCCCACCCCGACCCTGCCCCGCTTGCGGGGGAGGGTCGGGGTG
>Ga0207416_1000214_pt1 | contig 107258 bp, 79 predicted proteins | sample PaiPotPPM11metaG_FD_184107 | JGI IMG/M metagenome (GOLD analysis project Ga0207416, IMG submission 184107) | Iron sulfur acid spring bacterial and archeal communities from Banff, Canada, to study Microbial Dark Matter (Phase II) - Paint Pots PPM... ... | reverse complement strand
TCTCTTGGTTCACTGATCTCTTTCGGTTCCACTTTTGGCAACAACAGTTGTAAACGCATCGCTGATGTCCTCCCTCTTTTTTCTCCTCTCTATTTTACACCACTTTTACCACTGGACGAACAGTCACGGAATATTTTGCCATGAATGAGCCCAATCTGAACGTTATTATTCAGGACGGGCGCTACTACATGGACGCGACCAACCACCGCTACGATATTATTGGGCTCGATGCCTACCAGCAGCCATATATTCCATTTCAGCTAACAACGGTCGAGTTCTTCCGTACATTACAAGCCCATCTCACCCCCACAGGAGTGGTTATGATGAATGTTGGACGAGTGGGCACTGATTTTCGTCTGGTTGCTGCTATGGCTCAAAACTTGCACAGTGTTTTTCCTAATGTATATATCATCAGCCCTCGGGGAAGTTCCTATAGTCTCTTGGTGGCAACGGTAGCACCCACAAAGCTTGCTAATTTTTGGATCAATACCCAGCGATTAACGAATCCTTTGCTGCGAATAGTAGCTGGGAAGGTCCGTACTGCTGGGAATGTACGCGAAGAAAAGGCAGCCAAGGTCCTTTTTACCGATGATCGCGCCCCAGTGGAGCAATTGATTGACTCTATCATCTTCAGTGTAGTCCAACAGATAAAGCGCTAATGGCAGCTACTCAGGCGGGGATGGTCAAGAAGAGTGTGACAACATGAAGCTAGGACCGAGGAAGTTTTGCTATGTATTGAGCAACTCCACAGCTACAACCTTCGCATCCATTATTCGTCTATGTTATAGAAGGTAATTTTTTTGGCAAATTTGTAACTCAACATTTGCCATAGTGGTTGTGTAGCAATGAGCACTTCTCCTAACTATTACGAGGTGCTGGGGATTGCCGTAGATGCATCCTCCAGGGAGATTAAGGCTGCCTTTAAAAGGCTGGCTTTGCAGTATCATCCCGATGTCTATAAAGGGGTGGATGCTCACGAGCGCATGCGTGTCATTTTGCGAGCCTATCAAACCTTGAATGACCCTGCCGCGCGTCGACAATATGATACCCAGCACTCCAAATATATCAAAGTTCGTGGTTCTTCTCCTGGCGTCTATGAGGGCAGTACGTCGAGTACATTAACACGCGATGCCGTTCGTGCACGAGCCCAAGATATATCTGCAAGGGCACGTCGTGATCGCCAGCGTTACTATGACTTTCCAGATTTTTCTGCGGGCCAGCCTGTATATATCGACCTGATAGATATCACCTATACGCTCTCGCCTGCCGAGGCGCATGAGCTTGTTCAGCAGGGAATGCTGCGTGGGAATGCTCCCACAGCGGAGGGGCAGACCTACTTTTGCCATCGTTGCCATCATCGCTGGGGAAAGCAAAGCTCAACGAGCAATCTACCGCCTTATTGCCCTAGGTGTCAGGCCACAGATTGGGCCGAGTTTTTGCTGCTGCGCTGCTTGCACTGCTGTGCGGTCTTTGAAAGCGAACAGATTCGTTACGAAATCGGGTTGCATCACTACGGCAGAAAAGGGCATACTGCTATCACAGATCTATGTCAGCCCTATGAACTGTTCCCGCTCTGTCCGTATTGTGGCAGTGCGCGTTGGTCTCCTGCCGAAGATGCACGGGTAGCTGAACTACAACTGCGTATTGTGCGGCGCTCTACCAGGTTGCGCTTAGTAGTAATCTGTGTTGCCCTGATCGTTATAGCGATGGTAGGTGCTATTGTGCTAGGGGTTATCCATTAATTATGCTTGAACTAGAAAATGGGATTAGCTTACGCTGAAGGTGACGTGCTGAGCTAGCAATTTGTCCGTACAGCTGACTGTGCTAGCCCAATAGACCTCTATGTAGCCTGTGCCGGGATTGGACATGCGAGCGTAAGAAAAAGAGTTATAAAGTAGATTTTTTTCTACCCCAAATGCGTAGTCGAATGCTTTGAGATACTGGTTGTTCTGGTACCAGCGAAAACACACAGCTCCGCCCTGAGCTCCCGTATTAAGAGCAAATGTCACATATATTTTCTGATTCACAGCAAAATTTGTAGCATATTGGAGAGCCTGACCAGTGTTTTCGTTGACTACGCTGGCTAGGCGTGCAGTCGTGATATACTGTGCACCTGGAAAGGAACCAATCGCCGTTGGTGTTGCTAGGGTGGGTGAAGGACCGATTGTCGCAGAAAGTCTATTTGTTACATTTATGTGTGTTATTTGGGGCGATGAGGTGTTTGAAGACAAGAGTGGTTGAGCCATGATAGACACAAGTGTCAGAATGAGGGCTCCTGCTATGAGGCATATGCTAGCAGCTGTAAAGCCGATCCGCATGATTCGTCGGCTACTTTGGGAAGTTCCCGGTCTGTGCATTGTCTGCGGAAAAGGGCGAATCGATGCTGGCGCAGGCGTCCAACCGGACGGCTGTGACATTGTCGGCGGGGGAGTTGCGGAAGTCCAGCCTTGTTGTAGTGGCTCTGGAGTTTGATATGGCATTGGTTGTGGCATAGCAGAGGAAGCATCAGAAAAAGCCTGTTCATTGTCAGGAGTTGGAGATGAGCCCTGCCCTGCTTCTACGGGGTAACCTGCCGCAGCCTCATGGAAAGTAGGAGCGGGATAAGCATTCCATTGAGCATATGGTACCTCTGCCCCAACGTACCCTTGTTGCTCGTTGGGCCCAGAGGGCATGTTCCCCGGAGCAAAAATACCGCCCTGAGGCAGCAATGCATCTTGCTCAGACCTGACTTTTCTGGGGGATCCATTATAAATTGTGCCACAGCGCGGGCAATTTGTGCGCGATGGAGAGAGCGGTAACCCGCAATTTGAGCATCTCATTCTTAACTCAGCACAAACCTCTAGCGAAAACTATGAGATTTCTGACAGTATATAACCAAAACTCTCATGATAGTATACAACGAAAACTCTCACCATTTACAAAGAGAAAGGGTTTCTCTAGGACCTTTGTCTATTCTTGTTGCTGTGAACTGACCAGAAAACCCTGTGCATTGATACCTGTGCCTGCATAACTTGTGCCTTTGTGCCTTGACACATGTTGAGGTCATTAGTTATACTCTTTCCAAAGTGGTAAACTAGTGATTGGGTAGAACAGGGCTTATGCTACCAGAGCAGACGCAGCAGGGAGCCTATCTTGTTATTCAGAGAGGTTCTCTTGTTGGTAAACGTGTTGAATTGTGGAAGAACTGTACCACTATTGGGCGCAGGAGGGATAGCGATATCTTTCTAGAGGATATTGCTGTGCATCGTAAGCAGGCGAGCATTATCTATACCTCCAAGGGATATGTGTTGCGCGATGATCATGGGAGTGGTGATAGCTTTGTTAATGGGCGTCCGGTGACCGAACAGTTGCTTAATAGCGGAGATCAGCTGCTCTTTGGCAACACACAAATGACTTTTTATGCTAGTGAGGGCACCAAGCCATTCCAATTGCCATCCTCACGGGGGCGCGAACTCCTGATTGGAAAAGCTCCCGATCCTTCTTCCAGTACTGTCGCCCGCTTACAATTCACGAATCCACAGAGTAGTGTGCGCAGCATCGAAGTTCTACCCAATCTGACAATTGGGCGTAGCCGCGAATGTGACATCTTCCTGGAGGATCTGACGGTCAGCCGCTTGCATGCAACTATCAAAGAGAGTGCCCATGGAGAATATGAGATTGTCGATAATCGTTCGGCAACTGGCACATTTGTCAATGGGGACCCTGTCAAGCGCCATAGGCTCCAGGAAGGAGATATAATTCAGATTGGCAATACAAAATTTAACTTCCGTCTTGCACCTCATTCATGAGACAGGACATCCTACAAGTCTGCTCAGATACTTCACTCGTTCTTCATAGCAATCGACTATAGAGCCATCAGAACGCCGTACTGGTGGCCCATAGGCACGTGTCTCGCGTATGAATTGGCGTACCTCTTGCGGTACATTGTGTAAAGCGCTGTTAGTAGCTTTGCTGCCTTCCTGACGTACATGGGTTGAAGATACGTGTCGATAAGCTGGATCAAATGGCAATGGGTGGATAAAACCAGCAAAGCGCTGGTTTTCTGGCTGATGCAGCAAATCAGCCAGTTCTTGCTCTCCTGCATTGCCACGCGGCGCAACCAATAATGTCGCCTGTTTAAGAAGTGCTGAGAGTACTCCGTCGCGGTCATCATAGTAACGTGGGTTCAGGATCTGCACAATTTTGTCAAAGCCCACCAGGAAAAAGATGCGCTTCATGCGGGGAAATGACGTGTGTATCGCCTCAGCTTGCTCTATGTATAAGCCGCGATTGAAAAGCATGATCCCTGCATGTGGTAAACGGGTGTGCAGGAGCCTTTTGAGGAGCTGGATACGGTCGAGCAATAAAGGCCGCTCGACAGCTTCTTTATCTGTCGTGTGGGTGCTGAAGGCTGCGTACAGAACCATCGGTTCGTGCTGCCGGGCAAACTGCTGTGCCTGTTTTAAAAGGGCTATGTGTGCGGTGGTAGGGGGATTGAATGAGCCGCTAAAGACAAGAATATTCTCACGTGGCTGCGGCGAACCGGGAACAATAAGAGCTTTAGGAGGTCCTTCTGGCTGAAGCTGGTTAAGCTGGCATTGTATGCGTTTGAGATTTTGTACAGCACGTTGAGAAATATACATAGTAACAATCCGCTGACATGATTGACGCTACACATATGTGTAGGAAGAGAAGTGTTCACTGCTAGGTGAACGCTTCTCGTTTCATCTTTTTACCCATCCGTGCTAGGCGAGAGCAACACTCGTTCCATCTGCTCTCGAGTATGCGATATTAGTTAGGTCGAGAATCAACTGTTGCAAGCGTTCCAGGTCATCAATAGCGGTGATTTTGGTCTTCGCTAACTCCTCTAGATCAGCAAAGAATCTTATCACTATATTGATAGCTGTTTGCTGCATTGCCAGAACGCCTTGTTGAACGCCTTTCCCCATTATTTCCTGGTAGGCCCAGGACTCTTCAAGTATATCGTGCATCTTATCAAACATCCAGGGAGAGCAAGACTTGTTCCATTTGCTCCCGTGTTGAGGATATGCTGAGGTCAATGATCAAGTGCTGCAAACGCTGCATATCGTCAATAGCCGTGATTTTGGTTTTTGCTAGTGTCTCCAGATCTGGAAAGCGAGCCACAACCACATCGATAGCAGCTTGTTGATAGCCTTGTTGATGACCTTCTTTGTGGCCTTCTTCGCGGCCTTTCCCCATTATTTCCTGGTAGGCCCAGGACTCTTCAAGTATATCGTGCATCTTATCAAACCTTTCTTTGAGCCAGAGCTTGTCAGCAGCTTTCGTAAACGCAAGTGCTGCGAAAGCATAGCTCAATGGTAACAAATCCTGATGACCAGTAGCTTGTAGCTGCACAATCGTTTCTTCGACAACTTCGCGGCTCTTGCCTCCTTGTGTTAATGGAAGCAGAGGCAAGAGTCCCTCTAAACCTTTCTGCTGAAGCGTTTTAGCCGGGACTTCCCACAACTTGATACTCTGGAAGTCTAGCAGACGACGCTGACCTGCGATTTCATCCTGATAGCGTGACTCGACAATTGTGCCACGCTTCACTAAATAGATGACCACCGAATAAACCGGACAGCCCGTCAGATAATCGGTGAGCACATTGTATTTCCAGACACGCCGAGCCATGTTCTTATCTGCTTCCACTTGAAACTCAACATGCAAGATAATTTTGCGGCCTCTCCATATCACATTGTACAACAGATCGGCCTCGACTGTTCGGGCCTTCAGTTCCTTGTCTTGCTCTCCTTGAAACTTTGCTCCTGGCAACAAGAGCGAGACCAGTGCTTGCGGATTTGCCCTCACCAACATCTTCATCGAATCATCCCAAGGTGTTGCCAAATCCAGTTCCCCCCTCTCTACGTAATAGTGTAGCGCTACTATACTACTCCAGCCTCCGCAAGTCCAATTACAATTTATTCATATATAATGATCTATAGCTGCTACTCAGAGAAGTGACCAATAGTCTGCTGCCTCTTCGGCATTCTGGTCTACTTCTGACGAAACAGCAAGGGAGGCCTCGCCTTCTAGATGAAGGGCTCCTGCTTGATCAGCCGTAGCACTGGTAGCTTTGGTTGTTGCTAGCGGGCGTGCTACTGGCGGGCGTGCTACTGGCGGGCGTGCAGTTGAAGGACGTATTGCTGGCGTGCTTGATGTGGGTGTTTCTATGTCCTCATTATTCTCTCTGTTGCTGAGCCCTGTTGACGCAGGCGTACTTACTGTTGGTGCTGTTGGCGTCGGTATGCTTGCTGTTGAGTGCACTGGGCCTTTCCCCGTGAGTTCATAATACTCTGTCAGGCGCATAGCAATCAGTTTGGCTGGTTGATCAAGCATATGGTATCTCAACGCGTCTTGCCAGAGTGCTTCCAGTGCAAATGAATCTTTGAGTAAACCAACCTTAAAGTAAAGGTATTTTTCTGTATCTTGTGACATGACAACCTTCTCCTGTAACTTATGCTTTGGCTGCGCTTACATGATTTGCCTGGTTTGTTTGGTTTGTTTGGCTTGCTTGAAATTTTCGCATAAGTAGCCGACCAGCCAGACTGCAATAGCCGAGCCCATTGGCATGGGTGGGATCATCTGGGCGGGAGAGATGAGGAATGCGCTGCTTCAAAACATCATAGAAGTAATAGACTCCGCCACCGATGTTCAGGACTGGCTTGAAACTCGCTGCTACTGCATCACGATCACTCTGTCGCCAGGCGGTCGCGACGAATGAGACAATTTCACTCCCCACCTGAGTCACGGCTTCTCTCACTAGCCGATCTAATTCAAGTGAACTGACTGTTTTCCCATACACCGAGATATCTGGATAGGTGTGTTCACCTTTTGAGGCGTAGGCATACATAATTTCACGAGCTTCGAGCAAAGAGAGCGAGCGATCATACTTGTCTTCAAAAGTATCCATGAGCATCTGAGTTGCTGTCTCCACTCCTAACGGTTTACCTTTGCAGTAATCGGCGATGGGGACCTGACCCCGAGCTACATATAGGTCTGTTGTGCGGCCGCCGATATCGATCGCTGCACTCTCTGTCGTCTTGCTCGCAGATTTATCACCATAGGCAATGAGTGCTCCAGATCCTTCCATCACCACGGTGGCAACTTCAACGGTTACACTGCGTAGAGTCCTGCCATGATCTGTCGAAAAAACATGGGTACCATCCAATGCAGTTTTGATGTTGTTGCGGAGGGTTGAGTTCTTGATATAAGTTTCTGCTGGCAATCCAGTGACGACGTATAGTCCAAATTCAGTATCAGGTATCAATGCTGCTGCAACCGTTAATAGTGCACGCAAGCTATATCTACTTGCATAGCGTTGTATATCACCGCGCCCGTGATATACATCAACTGCTTGCTGCAATGCCAGTTCTCCAACTGCATAGGCCATGGCTTCTCCGTAGAACTGGATGATATGCATATTGGACTGATCCATTTTAACACCCAGGTTGCGCATAGCGTTGATGTCTGCCTTGGAAAAGGCTGTAGGGATACTGAGTGATTCATTTTTTCCATCGATGACAGTAACTCCACCAATTTCTGAATTGCCAAAGTCATGTCCATAAGGGTACCATTTCATAAAAGCGTGTGTTCCTTTCTGTGGGGCCTAAATAACTATCATACCCAGCTAATCGAATATAAATACCAATCTATCTATGTTTGTAACGAATCAGTGTGCTCCTTGTATCTCTTACTCCAAAAAGGCAGCACCTGTGCGAGAAAAGATGTTTCAACGTTTTTGATTCTGTGTCAGGGTGAGGGTGTAAGCTCTCTTGCGTGGTGGAGTAAATAGACTCTTTTTGCCGCATTGGGGACTCGTATGCTACTATTGTTCATGGGACCATCCTTTCCGCAAACTCGGTTCTTTTTCAAGGACTATCCCTTCTTTTTCCCCCTCTCACAACCCCCTGTTCTCATTAGTTGGAATCAATGCTGGCATAGCAGTCCATCTCTCAGGTGTCACAGCCTGGGGGCTTTTTTGTTTGCTCAAACTGTCCCTTTGTTCGACTAGGAATTCTTTTGCAAGTTGGGTATGCTTGAGAGTGGTACTCGTTTTATTTGATTTGGTACAAATGTTATATAAACAGGGTTTCCGGCAATCATCGCAGCCTGCCCATCAGAAATAGAAATCCACGCTCACGATTCGCAGTCTAAATGAGCAGGATTCACATATGCCTGACACCCTGATAAACATTGTGAAAGGGGAAATATTATGAGATCAGGAGAAGGAACTCAAGAAACCGATCAAGGAAAAGAAGGGGAAGTGGAGAAGGAATCACGTTCATTGCCATTGGACAAGATCAGAGAAGGTACTCCATCAGGAAGCGGCCAACCTAAAACTACTGCTGAGCAGGTAGGGGCTCTGGCGGGGACGATACTTGATGAACTAAGTGATACGGGGAAAAACAGAGCTCGGATTGAGAGTCAAAAAGAAATCACCGAGCGGAATAAGAGACAACGGGAAACGGACGAGGCGGACGAGGAAGCAGAGTCCCGAAAGAGACTCAAATCTGATCCTGTAGAGGCTGATAGAGAGGAAAACAAAGCAACTCTATCTGTAGATGAGGAGGCCTTGCAGAGAGATATGGGAACTCTCACTCATCAGCCTTCAGTTGGCCACTACCCCGAGCGGAATAAGAGACAACTGGAAACGGTAGAGGAAGAGGAGGAAGCAGAGTCCCGAAAGAGACCCAAATCTGATCCTGGCTTTGAGATAGTCCATTCTCCAATAGAGTCAGATAATGATGAGAAGGAGGAGGACAATAGAGAGAGCCTGATAGTTGGCGATAGAACAGAGCGTGCAAATGATACTCCGGAGAAACGCCTAGAACGAAATAAGACTGGTGTCGAAAAATTAGAGTCAGGAGCATGTACATTGGCAAAAGGAGAAACAAATGAAGATGCGTTTTTTGTTGATGATAAACGTGGAATCGGTGGTGTGTTTGATGGACTAGGAGGGCTGGAAGATGGACACCTAGCATCTAAAACTGCAAGCGAATTCGCCCATAAGGAGTTAGATAAGTTATCAAATGATTTATCTATAGAAGGTTTAACGAAGGAAATGAGAGAAATACTGATAGAAGCGCATGATGCAATTCTAAAAATAGATCCTTCGAGTAATATGGGAACAACAGCGTTAATTATAAAAATAGTGAATAAAGAGATAATTGCTGTAAATGCAGGAGATTGCAGAGCATATATCTTTAGAAGTGAAAATAAATCATTGGAGTGTTTAACTCTTGATAATGTTACTTCTGATGATCTAGATTCAAAAGAGAAAAAAGAGATTGAAGCCCTCTGGGATATGCAGGAAGCTATAGCTGACCTTGAAACATTAGAGGGTGCATCTGGTGAACTACAAGAAGCTTTTAAGAAAAGAAAGTATGTATTTAATAGATTAGGTAGAACACAGTGGGGCAAAGAAATCGATCCGGCTATATATAGATCTCAGTTGAAATCTGGTGATAAAATCATTCTCACAAGTGATGGTATACACGACAATTTAACAAAGCGACAGATAGCTGATTGTGTATCAGAAAATTCTTGGAATGCTCAAGAATCTGCAAAAGCTCTAGTTGATGAAGCTAAACAAATAAGCGATCTAGGGAGAAAGAGTAATCCAAGATCTAAGAAAGATGATATGACAGCAATTGTGATACATGTGAAGTAAGAGGCTGTGTGTAAAGGCTTCTAGATAGCATCTGAAACCGTCCTAAATGCTAGTCCGAGATACTTTGCACACAACCTTTGACATCACCAGTGACATCAAAGAGCTTTTATAACCCTTGACAACGGGCCTGTCGGTGTCTTTTTAACGAAAAGAGTAGGGTAAGAGGCCAGATCCTGGTTGCCCAACTCCTCCCCTCCGAACAGTATGCAATTGCGTCCGCCGTCCCTACCCATTTCCAAATGTCTAGCTAGAAAACCTACTTATCCTTCTCGCTCTGGCTCAATGCAACCTGTGCAGCGGCCAGACGGGCAACGGGCACGCGGAAGGGCGAGCAGCTTACGTAGTCGAGCCCGACCTGATGGAAGAACGCGATACTATCGGGATCACCGCCGTGCTCACCGCAGATACCCAGCTCGATGCTAGGATTGGCCTTGCGGCCCTTTTCTACGGCCATTGCGACCAGTTGGCCAACACCTTCGCGATCCAGTGTCTGGAATGGATTGACTGGCAGAATCTTCACGTTTTCCTTCAGACCTGGAACTTCCAGACCTTCGACGTACTTGAGCAAGAATTTCCCCTCGGCATCGTCGCGGCTGTAGCCAAAGGTGGTCTGGGTCAGATCATTGGTACCGAAGCTGAAGAACTCAGCGACCGGGGCGATCTGATCGGCGGTCAGGGCAGCGCGTGGGAGTTCGATCATGGTACCGAACTTGTAGTCGATCTGGCCTCCCGACTTCTTGGCGATCTCTGCTGCGACAGTTTCGAGCTGGCGGCGGACTTCCTTCAGTTCGTTGACATGGCCGACGAGCGGGATCATGATCTTGGGATGTGGGTGCTTGCCCTGAGCGACCAGTTCGGCGGCAGCTTCGAGTATCGCACGGGTCTGCATAGCATTGATTTCGGGGAAGAGCAGGCCCAGGCGGCAACCGCGTAAGCCAAGCATGGGATTCATCTCACGCATCGTCCCGACGGCTTCGAGGACAGCTCGTTTCTCTTTCAGCTCTTTTTCGTGTCCACCCAGAGTCTCCAGGCGGGTTACTTCAACGAGCAGGTCTTCGTAAGAGGGCAGGAACTCATGCAGTGGTGGATCGATCAGGCGAATAACGACTGGATAGCATTCACCCGTCTTAGGATTGATCATCGCCTGGAAAAGGCCTTTGAAGTCACTGCGCTGGAAGGGCAGTAATTGATCGAGGGCGGCTTGGCGCTCCTTTTGAGTCTTTGCCAGGATCATCTTTTGCACGATGGGCAGGCGCTCTTGCTCCATGAACATATGCTCTGTGCGGCAGAGGCCAATGCCCTCGCCACCGAAAGCGACTGCGCGTTCGGCGTCACGTGGATAGTCAGCATTGGCCCAGACACCGAGTTTGCGGAACTGGTCAGCCCAGTCGAGCAGCTTCTTGAGATCTGTCTCTTTCTCAAAGTCTGGATCGACCGTCTTGATGAAACCAGCGAAGACTTCACCTGTGGCACCGTCGATCGAAATCTGGTCACCCTCTTTGATCACGACATCAGAACCGACGACGCGGAAGAGATGCTCTGCCTCGCTAACGCGAATCCCTTCGCAACCGGCAACACACGGTAGACCAAGGCCACGAGCTACAACGGCTGCATGACTGGTTGCACCACCACGTGCAGTCAAAATCCCTTTAGCAACGAGCATGCCGTGGACATCATCAGGGCTGGTCTCAGGACGAACCAGAACAACGGGTGTACCAGCTTTTCCCAGCTCTTCGGCACGATCAGCATCGAAGATGGCTTTACCATATGCGGCACCGGGGGAGGCGTTCAGTCCCCTTGCCAGCAGGCGACCCTCTTTCTCTGCACGTCTCTTCTCAGCTTCATCGAAGCGTGGCAGTAATAGCTGGTAGACCTGTAAGGGCTCGACACGCTTGACGGCCTCTTCTGACGTGATCAAGCCTTCCTCGACCATATTGACGGCAACCGTAACAGCTGCCTGTGCGTTGCGCTTGGCTGAGCGTGTCTGGAGCATGTAGAGGCGACCCTTTTCGACGGTGAACTCCAGGTCCTGCATATCGCGATAGTGCTTCTCCAGGCGCTGTGCAATCTCTTGGAACTGCTTGTAAACGGCGGGTAACTCTTCTTGCAGGCGACTGATCTTTGAGGGTGTGCGGATACCAGCGACCACATCCTCACCCTGAGCATTGAGGAGGTATTCACCGTAGAGTGCCTTCTCACCAGTACTGGGGTTGCGAGTAAAGGCTACACCAGTACCGCTATCGTTGCCCATATTCCCGAAGACCATGGTCTGCACATTCACTGCTGTACCCAGATTGTGCGGAATCTTGTTGAAGTTGCGATAATCGATAGCACGCTTATTGTTCCAGGAGGAGAAGACAGCTTCGATTGCTTTATACAACTGCTGATGGACATCGGTGGGGAAGGGCTGACCCGACTGACGCTCGGCAATCTGCTTGAACTCAATAACTATCTTCTTGAGGCTCTCAGCCGGGAGCTGGGCATCAGTTTTGACACCGGCTTTCTCTTTATAACGGTCCAGCACTTCCTCGAAATCATGAGGATCAGTATCTAGTACAATCTTGCTGAACATTTGGATAAAGCGGCGATAGGCGTCGTAGGCAAAGCGTTCATCGCCAGTGAGGGCAACGAGACCCTGTACTGTCTCGTCGTTGATGCCCAGGTTCAACACTGTGTCCATCATACCGGGCATCGAAAATTTCGCACCGGAACGGACGGAGACCAGCAGGGGGTTTTGCTTATCACCAAAAACTTTATCTGTCTGGCGCTCAACAATCTTTAGAGCAGCGAGAGCCTGTTCCCATGCGCCTTTGGGGAATTGCTTGTTGGTTTCGTAGTAGGCATTGCAGGCCTCAGTGGTGATCGTGAAGCCAGGAGGAACGGGGAGTCCAGCATTAGTCATTTCAGCGACTCCTGCCCCTTTGCCACCGAGCAGATCGCGCATCTTAGCATTACCTTCACTGAAAAGATAGACCCATTTGCGAGGAGATCCTTTTATTGCCTCGTCCAGTTCCGAATGAGTGATCTGTTGTGTCATAAACATCCTCCAACTGATTGTTGCGAGTTAATAGCTATAGATAGGGACATGCCCTATCTATGATAAATAATAATTACTCAGGGGGGCGGTGGGCGCGATGAATCGGGCCCCTACCGATGGCGATAAATCGCGTTGATCGGTCCGATGGTACCTGAGTGGTTACCTTACAGATTCAATACGATAGACTTTACCCAGCGCAATACGTTACGTGCATTTTGTATATAGACGCTGGCTTGTTCTGCGTTGATGACTTCGTCGGCCTCTTCGGGAGGCGTGTCAACGTAGAATGCCTCAGGATGAAAAGGTGTAAGCTTGTCCATTTCATCTTGAATTTCCCTTGGAGCCTCGACCAGAGCGCCCAGAGCACGCAAGTCGTGGTTATACGCGGAGCGATGACCAAAACGTCGCAGACTCACTGCTTGTGCGGCCTTTTCCACTGCCTGATTGCAGTAGTCCACGCAAGCAAAGTGTCGTCCTAAGCCAAGTTCAACCGCAGCAGTTGCCATATCCTGTGTTGCTTCTGCGAAGAGCCCTAGTGATCCATGGATGTCGGTATCGAGGTACTTTTGACTATCCTCGTCATCGTCTGAGCTAGAAGACTCTGCTGCATGAAGGCCCACAGATGGTACTGGCTGGGCAGATGACGTCAAGGAGACGCCCTGCAAGAGGATATGTTCCAATTCATCTTCATTGCCCTGCCTGGACGCTCTATCGTTACTGTCATACATCTGTGACATGGTTGGCGATCCTTGTGTAGTGACTAGAGGCACAATGCTTTGTACGCTGCATAGCGGTCGTGAGCCATTGTGCACATAGTATTCCTAAAGAGCATGTCATGTCAATCTCTTTGGGAGAGATAATACTATTGAACCCGATATTCCTCTTAAGCAGGCTTTTCTGCATATATCTTCTCTCGACAAATCCGTTTATCATAGGTTACACTATCTCTATGCTAGAAGGGAATTAGGTCGTTAAGGACCAGTTGAAGCGGTATCAATCAGCTATTTTGAGTTATTACGATACAAGAGGAGAAGCTAGCTATGGCAGAGCATGTTCCTGTTCTTATTGGAGCGGCACGGACGCCGACCGGAAAATTTCTCGGCAGTCTTGCCAGTCTGACTGCTCCACAACTAGGTGCAATTGCCATACAAGAGGCTGTGCGTCGTGCGGGCATTGATCCACAAGCGATTGAAGAAGTCATCATGGGCAATGTCGTCTCCGCTGGTATTGGACAGGCACCTGCCCGACAGGCTGCTATTCAGGCAGGGCTGCCTGTTGAAATCCCGGCCTGGACGATTAATAAGGTGTGCGGTTCTGGCTTGAAGGCTGTGATGCAGGCCGCTCAAGCTATTAGAGCTGGCGATGGACAAGCCTTCATTGCCGGTGGCATGGAGAGTATGAGCAATGCTCCCTATCTCTTGCCCAAAGGTCGCACGGGCTATCGTATGGGCAACGGCGAGGTTGTCGATAGTGTGGTGCATGATGGCCTGTGGTGTGCATTTGAAAATATTCACATGGGCAATGAGGCAGAGGTCATTGCTGAGAAGTTTAGCATTACCCGTGATGAGCAGGATCGCTTTGCACTGCAAAGTCATCAGTATGCCGCCGCAGCCACAGCAGCTGGTCGTTTTAAAGACGAGATAGTTCCCGCTCAGGTGCAACAGAAGAAGGGTGTGCAGGTTGTTGATACCGATGAGTCTATTCGCACTGACACCTCATTAGAGGCCCTCGGCAGGCTATTGCCAGTTTTTCAGCCGGGCGGAACGGTCACGGCAGGTAATGCCCCCAGTTTGAGTGATGGTGCTTCGGCAACCGTCGTGGTAGACCAAGAGTTTGCCAATGCGCATGGAATGAAGGTTCTAGCCCGTATTACTGGTTATGCTTCAGCTGCGATTACCCCTCGCTATATCTTTGCTGCTCCGACTCGCGCCGTCCATCTTCTGTTAGAGCGTACCAGTCTACAGATCAACGACTTTGACCTGATTGAAGTCAATGAGGCTTTTGCAGCTCAGACGCTGGCAAATGGCAAAGAACTGGATTGGGATTGGTCCCGTGTCAATGTCAATGGAGGAGCCATTGCTTTGGGTCATCCTATCGGCTCTAGCGGGTCGCGTGTCCTGATCACATTGATCTATGAACTACGCCGCCGTGGTGGGGGTCGTGGGCTGGCAACCCTCTGCCTGGGTGGAGGTGGGGCTGTGGCTATGTCGGTTGAAGTGTGAGACCATTGGGGTCGATAACTAGGTGATAGAGTTGTCGTCCAGGGAAAGCGGCTTGCAATTCTGTATAATCTGGTATGGTCTGGGCATAAGCATAGATGACATCTCCATGCAATAATGGATCATTGAGACCGAAAAGCACACTTTCATATATCGAGTAGTCATTTGTCACGATGATAGCATGATGTACAGGAGGATGATATATAAGCGATAGATCGGTGTGGTTATATGGTAATATTGCAAGGTTCTGATATGCCGTTATTTGTTGTGGCATAAAATAAAGTAGATTGCAGAGTATCAATGCTGTAACTAGTATTCCTGTCGTTATGCTTATATCGAATGGAGCCAAGCTCTTCATAACTTTGATCCTGGTACCAAACCATTGGCATATCATTTGTCCTATTGCTACTCCGCAGGAGCCCAGAGTAAAAATGCCTCGTGCGGTGAGTATAAGCAAGGTAGGCAAATTTTCAAAGAAATAGCGTGGACCAAGATAAATGCCGTGATAGTAATACCCTATATATGATCCAGCCATGATGCAAAGAAGAGCTAGTATAAACCAGTCGGCGCTTTTAGCCCGACCAGTGAGAAATGGAATGGGGATGAACGCAAGCGTGAAGTAAAAAGGCCAGCCGAAGAGGTCGAAGGATAGGGTTGTGAGCAATTGGTCCATATTAACAAACCCGGCTGCCAGCGTGTGCTGCCCATAGAAGCCTACATCTTTCCCAAAGCCCCAGTGGTCATATGGCAAATTGAGTGTACGCGGCGTTATCAAGGCATTGCTGGTTAGAGCTTGGTTGAGGAGCAGGGTGATTCCTATAAAAGGGATAATCGTAGCAGCAAAGACTATCCCTGGGATGATCCAGCGAGATCCGTTCTTGTACTGGCATCGTTTTGTCAAAAGTACGACACCAGGCAGAACGAGTATCACAAAGAGAATCGTGTCTAGCTCTCGTGTCAGTCCTGCCATGCCGAAGCTGGCAGCGGACAACAACATATTCCAGCCCTTCTCTCCCTGGGCGAATCGTAACAATGCCCACCATCCCCAGACAAGGTAAAAGAGCACGACTGCATGGCTGAGGTAACTGGCTGCCAAATAGCTATAGAACGGGGAGAGGACGCCGAGCACAATAGCTAGCATTGCTACATGGCGATCGTAAAGCCTTGCAGCAATTAGACCAATTCCCAGTAATGTGAACGTGCCCAGGAGAGGCTCAATCAGCCAGGGCACACCCAGCCAGATTCCAGGCACGAGTGTGAGTCCTGTACCTGGCGGGTATTGCGTAAACCATTGACCATTATAATCGATTATGAATCCTTGAGGGAAACGGTCTGGCGCTAAAGGTGTAGGGATTGAGAATCGCCCGATGGCATACATTTTTGCAGCGAAAAAGTAGGCGTTTGCATCAGAAACATGTGGTCCCGCATGATATAGCACAAGAGCAATCCATGAGACGAAGAGAAGAGATCCTCCAAGGGCGACGAATATGATAGGATGAAATATGTGAAACGGATAGCGACGGTGGGGATGTACATTATGGCCTGTTCCATTCATCTCTGTTTGCATGGTTGCTCGTTTCGGCACTCCGGGTTGTGCAAAGCGATGTCGCACCGCCCGTATCAAGAAGAAAGTTGTATCTCCAAATAAAACAAGTACTAATAGCAGGATAGACCATAAGACGGTCCGTACAAGAAAATCAGCGACCATTGCTGCAAAAGGTGTGGGATCGAGTGGAAAAAAGGGGTTAGTTAGAAGCTTTGATGGGCTCCGCCTTGACCGCTCTTGGAAGACGGTTATCTGACGGTTGCCGCGGTCAAATGTAATGGAGAAGGTTGTGCGATTTTTAGCCGTTAGCTTCAGCGTCATTGGTATCTCTGGCCGTTGCAGTCTTACGCGTATGTTCAGCGATGCTGAAGGCGGCAGAGCCACCTGTGAGCCGTTGGCTGGCCAGTCAATTTCCCCTCGCAGCTGGCCATCAGCCCGAACCTGGAGATCTCGCCAACGACTCGTTCCATCCAGATCACGCATCCATGCTTGAAAACGATAATAGGCCGACGAGGCCATACTATGTAGGTAGTCTCCGTCATTAGTAGTATCAATACCATCGAGCTGATATTCATGGATAACTGGGTCATGAGGTGCAAAAGAGAAGGTAGTGGGTATACCAATGGAGCCCAGTGATATTGTCTGACCATCTACGTGCAAAGTTCCTACACCATCGTGTGTATCAATCTCTACTGCTAAAGCTTGCTCATAACAAAGTCTATCTGCTGCTAACAGAGCTAGTACGAGCATTATGAATATAACTATTATCAAGGGGAGACGAAATCGGGCCCATTTTATCATCGCTTTACGACTCCGATCAAAGAGAATGCAACTTTACTCCCTTTCGTCTTCCTCGGTTCGACCGCACCAGCGAAAACTAGTAGGGTCATAAAAAACGAAAAGGCATACTGATGATACTGTACATTGCATACCTGTCGTAAGTAAGTGGAATAGAGGGACAAAATGGGCGATTGGGATAGGGATGATGGAGCTATAGACTGTGTTCTTCTATAGGAGGAAACGCTTGTTCTTCTTCAACAAGCTCTAGTGCGTAAGAGAGACATGCTTTGACATCATCCATTGTAAGGTGAGGGAAAGCAGCAAAAAGATTTTCCACATGAGGATCGCCTATAAGATATTGCAATACCAGTTCTACAGAAATGCGTGTTCCTTTAATGACTGGCTTTCCTCCCACAACACCACAGATGCGTACAATGCGGTCGCGATAATTTGTCTGCGTCATGTTTATCCTTTCCATTCTTCTGTTTATTGAATTCCTTCTTCTGTTGTTTTGCGTATTTTGACCCGTTGGGGAGTGATGACGATGAAATGCTGTAACTGATTTGAGTGTTCAGTGATGACCTGTTGTAGTCGAATTTGCTTTGTTTGTATATCTCCAATTTTTAGGCTAAAGAGAATGATACCGCAGTGGGGATTATGGTAGCGAAAAATAAGTTCTCCGAAGTCGCTGCGATCGTTGGTGATGAGGATGCGCTGTTCGCGATATGCAAGAGCGAGGACTTCGGGGTCTGGTAAGCTATGTGGGTAGTCATGTCCAATTGCAGTAACATCATGTCCTTCTTTTTGCAAAAAGAAGACTAAGCGGTACTCTACACATTCGTCTAGAAGAAACTTCATATATTTGCTTGTCTTGACTCCTGCTGTTTTTCCAGATCAAAGGGGTAAAACTCCTCCTCTTCAACAAGTGACTCAGCATAGGCAAGACATGCTTGAACATCTTCCTTGGTAAGTCGAGGATAGTCTGCAAATAATGTATCTAGGCTAAGATCATAAGCAAGGTGTTGTAACACGATTTCTACAGGAATACGTGTTCCTTTGATGACTGGCTTTCCCCCAACGACACCAGGAATGCTGGCAATGCGGTCTTGATAGTTTATCTGCATCATGTTCATCTCCATCTATACTATACAACAATATGTCAAGGCTCTCTCTATGGAACCTATGGTACAATAGATCAGAGCCTTAGCCAAAGAGAACTCGTTTATAGAAGATAGCTCTCTATCTTTGCAGTGTCGTCGTAGAACGCGCTCAAGCTGTTAGAATGGCATGAGTCCCTTTCAGAAATGCAATTTGGCGCTCTTTTTGCCAATATATCCGTTTGAGCATCTTTTGCAAAGAAACTGCAAACATAGTGATAGCTACTTCTGGCCTTGGAACTCAGAGAGGAGCAATGCTGCATTATGCTTGAGCAGGAATCGACGGAGACAACACAGCCCCTTGTGGAACAGGGCACCCTCTTTGCCAAAGAAGAATTAGAGCGTCTGACGGTCAAGCGTGCACAATGGAAAGAAACAACCGTCAAACAATCGTTGGAACGCATTCCCGAACGCGATAACCTGATGACTACTTCCAGTGTCCCGATCAATCGCGTCTACACTCCTGAGGATAATGTGGCACTGGATTATAGCCGTGACCTTGGATTACCGGGGGAGTATCCCTATACGAGAGCGGTCCAGCCCACGATGTATCGCGCCAAGCCCTGGACGATGCGTATGTTCGCCGGATTTGGCACTGCTGAAGATACCAATGCTCGCTTCAAATATCTGCTCCAACAAGGCCAGACAGGCCTCTCAACTGCTTTCGATATGGTGACGCTCTATGGCTATGATACCGATCATCCCTTAGCCGCTGGCGAGTTTGGCAAATGTGGTGTCGCCGTCTCGTCGCTGGCCGATATGGAAATTCTCTTTGCTGATCTGCCGTTGGATAAGATCACGACCTCTATGACAATCAATAGTCCTGCCGCTGTGATCTGGCCAATGTATATCGTCAATGCAGAGAAATGTGGCTTCCCCATGGAGAAACTTGGTGGGACGCTGCAGAATGACATTCTCAAAGAATATATCGCCCAGAAGGAATTTCTCTTCCCGCCAGAGCCGTCCATGCGTCTAGTGGTAGATACTATTGAGTTTGGCACGCGCCGTATGCCACGCTGGAATACCATCAGTATCAGCGGCTATCATATTCGCGAAGCCGGAGCGACCGCTGTGCAAGAACTGGCCTTTACCATTGCCAATGGTCTGGCCTATGTGGATGCTGCACTGAAACGCGGCCTGAAGATTGATGAGTTTGCTCCTCGCCTCTCATTCTTCTTCGATGTGCATAACGACTTCTTTGAGGAGATCGCCAAATTTCGTGCAGGAAGGCGACTGTGGTCCAGGTTGATGCGTGAACGTTACGGAGCCAAGGACCCACGTTCCTGGATGATGCGTTGCCATGCTCAGACAGCTGGCGTCTCGCTGACCGCGCAGCAGCCTGATAATAACGTTGTACGTACGACTATTCAAGCTCTGGCAGCCGTCCTCGGAGGTACGAATTCTCTGCATACCAACTCACTCGACGAAGCTCTGGCGCTACCTACAGAGAAGGCGGCCCTGATTGCATTGCGCACTCAGCAAATCATTGCCAGTGAGAGCGGCGTGGTGAACACGGTTGATCCTCTCGGCGGTTCCTACTTTCTCGAGGCGTTGACTGACCAAACAGAGCATGCCGCCGTGACTTACCTGGAAAAGATCGATGCTCTCGGCGGTGTATTATCCTGCATCCAGAACGGTTTCTTCCAGCGAGAGATAGCTGAGTCGGCCTATCGGTACCAGCAAGAGATTGATGAGCACAAACGCACTATTGTGGGAGTCAATGATTATCAAGTAGAGGAAGAAATCAAAGTACCGACGCTGTATGTCGATTACGAGGGCCAGAGAGCCCATATCGAGCGCCTCAACCGCGTTCGACGAGAACGCGATCAGGTCCAGGTTCGACATACTCTAGATCACTTACGCCACGTGTGTGAAGGTACAGAGAACACCATGCCAGCGATCCTTGATGCCGTGAGGGCTTATGCTACTCTAGGAGAGATTATAGATGTCTTTCGTTCGGTCTTTGGAGAGTACATGGAACCAGCAGTGTTTTGAATGAATTTGAAAGGTAAGCATTTTTTAGTATGCGTTGGCTAGAATTAACCACTCAGGTGCATCCTGAAGCAGTTGAGTCGGTAAGCGAGTTATTGAGGCGCTATTCCTCCGATGGAGTGGTGATTGAAGAACCGTTCGAGTTGACAGAGGATGGGCAGGATTATCGTGTTCTCTATGGAGAGCCCGTCAAGATTCATGCCTATATTCCCATCGATGGCAAAGAAGAGGTGACGCGTCAGCAGGTAGAACTGGGACTCTGGCACCTGTCGAGCCTGGGAGCACATTTTGTGAGTGAGCTGCAAACACGCGTGGTTGACGAGGAAGATTGGGCGAATGCCTGGAAAGATTACTATCATGTGACTCATATCGGGCGACGTCTTGTGATCCGTCCCTCCTGGCGTGAGTATATTCCCAGGGAGCATGAAGTAGTCGTAACACTCGATCCGGGCATGGCTTTTGGGACTGGTGTCCACCCCACCACGCGTATGTGTCTGGAGCAGGTAGAGCGGCGTGTGCGACTAGGATTGCGTGTTCTCGATGTCGGCACCGGATCAGGTATCTTGGCGCTAGCCGCGGCAAAGTTAGGCGCAGAAGGCGTTGATGCTATTGATAACAGCAGTGTGGCGGCAGAGAGTGCGACGGCTAATGTCGCGATGAATGATCTGGGGGACCGTATCAAGGTTATGTTGGGTGTGCTTGATGCGGTCGAGGCAGAGCATATGGCGGGACGGTATGATCTGGTGCTAGCAAATATCATTGCGCATGTTATCGGTTCGATTGCGCCACACCTTGCGCTGGTGCTGGCCCCGCAAGGTTTGTTACTGGTGAGTGGCGTTATTGAGGCACGTCGTCAAGATGCCGAGGGACCGTTGCTAGAGTCAGGCCTGAAGCTGGTCGAAGAGGTGAAGATCGATGACTGGCTGGCCCTAGTCTATTCAAAACGAGGCTAGACCATGCATCGCTTCTTTATTACCACACAAGAGCAGCGCACCATTGCCCCAGGCGAAACAGTGTCCCTGAATGAGAAACAGGCCCATCAGGTGCGCGATGTCCTGCACCTTGCCATTGGTGAACAGCTTGTACTGCTCGACAATAGCGGTGATGAACTGGTGTGTGTCATCGTCAGGAATGGCCGATCAGCGGTTGAGGTAGAGGTATTGGAGCGTCGAGCGGGTAAAGGCGAGTCGCCTGTACATATCGTTCTCTGTCAGGGTTTGCTCAAATCGGCACGCTTCGAGTGGCTTCTGGAAAAGGGAACAGAATTGGGCATTGCCACTTTCGCACCGATTGTGTGTCATCGTTCAATGGCTGGCCTGGAGGATGCTCGGTCGACAAAGATCCAGCGCTGGCAACGCATTATCCAGGAAGCTACCGAACAATGTGGGCGTGCATGTCTACCAGAGTTACTACCGATCCGTCCCTTAACGCATGCACTCAACAACATTCCTCCGGGTGCTCTGGCTGTGATGCCATGGGAAGAGGCACGGGGGGAATCCAGCTTGCACGATGCGCTCCGGGCCATCCATCCTGAAGCCAGCCAGGATACGCCCAATACGATAACGGTGGTGCTCTTCATTGGTCCCGAGGGAGGTCTGACAGTCGAAGAGGTGATGCTTGCGCAAAGGCATGGAGTTCAGGTTGTGACGCTCGGCCAGCGTATTTTGCGGGCTGAGACGGCGGCACTTGCCACGATTGCTAATGTTATGTACGAACTCGAAATTCGCCTCTTGTTGCAGTATCCTCAAAACAGATAGTAGAGAGAAGAGAAGAAGATCAGACTTGCTGCTTTCTTTCCGTTATGCTCCTTTGCAACATAACCCATTTTTATGGATTGCCTGCGCCAACAAAAGAAGAAAATTTTAATGTTGCATTTCTTACTTTTTTAGTATACTATTTGAATAGGCGGAATTGTATTAAGTCAGGAACTCGATCTCCGAAAGTAGAGATCTGGGATCTTGAGTTCGTTTTTGTATGACCCTTTGTATTGATCACTACTTAATGTAGCTCTACCCTACCAACTTAATATGGTTGTACTTATTAGCTCACCTCCAGGTCGGTCGGTTATGGTTTTCGTATTGCTTTTAGCGCCTAATTTCTAGTGAAAACATTTTCTACTAGAAAGGAAGCAACCATATTCTATTCTATGGGGGACAGGGATGATTTGTAACCACTGTAAGGCAGAAAATCCCGATAATGCTATTTTCTGCGGAAGTTGTGGTGAACGACCGCTAGCCAGTGAGGTTTCCTCAAGCCAGCTCTCGGGGGAAGATATTCAAGCGGTCTCGCCTGAGCAGTCAACCTTGACGGCAGAGCCATCTGCCCAGCAGTTATCCTTTACAGAAGAGCCAACTGTGCGGCCGCAGCCCGATGTTCCTGCACCTGCATTACCTCTCAGTGAGCAGGATCTCTCGCGAGTATATGGTGCAGGTGGCTTTGCCGATTTACAGACCTTACCTAGCGATGTAATGTCCCCAATGATACTCCCGACGCCCCAATCGGGGCCCAATCTCCCTCCCTATGGGCAAGGGCCGATACCTCAATCAGGGGCTAATTTTCCTCCCTACGGGCAAGGACCAATGCCTCAATCAGGGGCTAATTTTCCTCCCTATGGGCAGGGACCAATGCCTCAATCAGGGGCTAATTTTCCTCCCTATGGGCAAGGACCAATGCCCCCATCTGAGACCAATCTACCTTTCTATAGCCAGGGGATGAGGCCTCCAACAGGGGCTAATTTCCCTCTCTATGGGCAGAGACCGATGACGCCTCTTTCTCCTGCACGTACGTTAGAATCTCGCTTTGAGGCGCTGGCGCAACCCCTGCCGTTGTGGGCAACTCTTTCCGCAATAGCCATTGTTGTGGTAAGTATCATTGTGTTGCTGTTTACCGGTAGCGATTGGGCCGCTGGCGTGATGCATGCTGCTATTGCTGCTGGCATCGTTGGTTTGCTCGTCTTACTGGCCGCAGGAGTACGGGCCTTGGCAGGCATACGGCAGCTTAACAGGTTTATCCGTCTTGGTGTCGCTGTACTTCTCTGTCTCTTGCTTAGTGTCACAGGAATCGCCCTGCAATCAACTGTTCATGCGCTACAAGGCTCCTCTCTGGAAGGTCAGAAGCAATGGCAACCCGCGATTACGGAATTTCAACTTGCGGGTGAAGATCCGCTCACAACCGGTAATATTGCTCGTACCTATGTGGAGTGGGGCGAACAGCTCAGGGCTCAGCAGCAATATCAAGCGGCTCTCGCCAATTTCCAAATGGTATTAGATTCCTATAGCTCTGCTACGAGTGAGGTAACACGCGCTCAGTCGGACAAGGTAGCAGTTTTGCTTGCTTGGGGCAACCAAGCGATGCAGCAGCAGGACTATAATGCTGCCACCACTCGCTTTGATACCTTGCTCAATCTATCCTACTGTGAGGCGAAGTGCCAGACACAAGCGAAGAAACTCGATGGCACCGCCTACTACAAGCTTGCCGAAAGTCAACTTGCCAACAAGCAGTATAACGACGCAACCTTGAACTTCCATACCGTTCTTACACGCTTCCCAGATTCCTCTGAAGCAAAGCAGCTTCATCCAGACCTTGCTCAATCGATACTGGGACAAGGGAAGCAGCAATTAGCAAGCAATTGCGCCAGTGCCATTCCCAGCTATCAGCAACTCTCGAAGCAATTTGCTGACACACCAGCAGGACAAGAGGCCACAAGTGCACTCCAGGCACCACAGCCGGTCACAGGACACTTTACTGGTGCAGTACCGCATGACCCAGCTCTTACCCTCGTTGTCTTTCTGGCACAGAACCTCAATGGTCAAATGTCTAATGACCAAATCCTTCAAGCAGTTCAAGGTGTCCCAACTGAAACGATTCACGACGATGGTACATTCACATTCAAATCTGTGTCACAAGGCACCTACGATCTAGCCTGGGGGAGTTCGAGAAACACTGGTTCCTTGCACTACAGGTTTATATATAATAGCAGCAACAACATGCCAGTCTATGTTGCCACCGTCGGCCCATTGTGTCCCTTTGATTTTCGTACTATTGCCGAGGATGTCCCAACAGCTCCTTAGTGGGTGATCTACCTATTACGATTGCTCGTGTTTCTGAGCAAGTGGCTGATCGGTCTTTACGTGCCACGATGCGTAGCCGCCTGTAGTCGGCAATCCAGTGGCCCTCCTTGAAGAGGAGATCGTGGGCCTTGGCCTCAGTTCTCTCGATGACCTGTGACTTCATTTCGTCGGGCATGTTCTGTAGCATGTCGCCACGAAACATCAGCAGCCAGTTTCTTAAGCCTTTCTCGCCATCTTCCAGCTTTGTGGGCCTATCGAAGAGCAACGCCAGCTGTACTGCCAGACCGTATTGTTCTAGCAATGATGTGTATTCACCAATTGAAGGATAATACCAGCCGAAATCTGCCTCTATGTGTGCAATTTCCCGTAGTGATTGTTGGAGTGCAGCAATAATCGTAGCAATATTTCCCTTGCCACCAAATTCCGCTACAAATCTGCCGCCGGGTTTCAAGGCTGCTGCAATATTGCGTACAACCTCTTCAGCTTCGGGAATCCAGTGCAGTGCTGCATTAGAAAAGATGGCGTCAAAGGGAGTCGGGAAGGAGAAATTTCTGGCATCAGCTACCAGAAATTCTAGATCTGGATAAGTCGTACGCGCGGTTTCGATCATGCCGGATGAGCCATCGATGCCAACCACGTGTGCGCCACTCTCGGCAATTGCTTTGGTGAGATGACCGGTGCCACAGCCAATGTCCAGGATAGACTCTCCGGTTTGTGGTTCAAGCAGAGGAATGAGGCTTTTGCCATACTCAGAAACGAAGCTATGTTTTTGATCATAGAGTGATGCATTCCAGTTGTTCGTTGGCATACAAAGTTACTCCTGAATAGAAATAATAGTTGTGTTTTAATTTAATACTGCTTGGTTAATTTCTCTTTTTCTTACTCCTCGCTGCCATAGGCAGCTCGCAGAGGTTTTTGTGGAGGTGGCAAATGTGGCCCGAGGCCACATTTGCCACCTCCACAACCTAAGAGGAGAGCGAAACGCCATAGGCGGTGAGCAGTCGAAACTAACAAAAGTAGTATTAACTCAATGCATTCTTCAATGGAAGACTTTGAACAAACCACTGTGATTAGCTGGCATATAACCACGCAGGTGTGTGCCAGTTTCCTTGTACTCTTCCAGATCGATCTTGCCAAACTGGTGGAATTGAGCTACTAGGTCGCCGCGATCATAGGGAATGGTCACGTCGAGTGCATCGAATTGTGCCATCAATGTTTCACTAATGCAGCGCAACAATGCCTCAACGCCGACTCCATTGAGGGCTGAGACGGAGACCATGGGTAGTGTGCCTGCGATCCCCTCAAGTTGGAGTGGCATATTGTCAGGGCAGCGATCACTTTTGTTCAGTGCGAGCACCATCGGTAGTCCAACTGCACCAATCTCCTCCAATACCTCCTCAACCGCTGCGATCTGATGGTGCATATATGGATGGGAAGCATCCACTACATGGACAAGCAGGTCTGCCTCGGCCACTTCCTCTAGTGTTGCGCGGAAGGCGGCAATGAGTGTTGTGGGCAGGCGCTGAATAAAGCCCACGGTATCAGTCAGGAGCAATTCCTGTCCACCCTGCTGGCGGACACGCCGTATAGTAGGGTCGAGCGTGGCGAAGAGCTTATCTTCAGACAGAGTCTGGGCTCCTGCTAGGCAGTTCAGCAAGGTTGACTTGCCAGCATTGGTATAGCCGACCAGTGCTACTACTGGAGCCCCAGCGTATTTACGGTGCTCACGGTGCAATTGTCGCTGACTACGTACCTGCTCCAGCTCTTCGAGCAGTTGATCTCGCTGACGACGGAGCAGGCGGCGGTCAACTTCGATCTGTTTTTCACCTTCGCTACGCTGGTTTGAACCCCCACCACGCTGGCGTGAGAGATGGGACCACTGGCGTGTCAGGCGTGGCAGATTATAATCGATTTGGGCCAGTTCAACCTGCAAGCGACCTTCGCGCGTACGTGCACGTTGGCCGAAGATGATCAGGATCAGTGCTGTCCGGTCGAGTACCTGAACCTCTAGCTTACGCTCTAGGTTGCGATGCTGGTTTGGCTTTAATTCGAGGTCAAAGATGATAGCATCACAATTGTGGAATTGCGCGAGTTGCGCAAGTTCCTCAACCTTTCCTGAACCCAGCACGGTGGCCGAGTTAGGTCTTTCGAGACGCTGTACCACACGGTCAACGCAGGTGACTCTAGCGGTTGTCGCCAGTTGCTCCAGTTCGTCTAGTGACTCGTTGATCGACCAGGTAGTCTCTGGAGTTTCGATGCTGACCAGGATGGCGCGTGCTGGGGCTTCGGAGAGCAGACCCTGCATCGGCTTCTGTTCGTTGTGATCTTTGCTGATAATCTTCGGTGTGGTAACTTGTTCGGCCAAGATGAACTCCTTAAAGTAAGCCCCTCAAATCGGGTGGTTCTTGCTAGGGCTATTTGATAATGATTGCAATGGGCAGCAAAGTGAGTGCTTCAACAGTTACCTTCTGGTTGCCACCATTAACATAGAGGCCTGTGGATGCCCCTCCGTCCAGATTCATTGCTGTTTCCAGCGACAGATCAGAAGAGGCTAACAGGTCGGCCATTTGGTCGAGTGAGAATGCCAGCGAGGGGCTGACAATCAATAAGAGCCGTCCCTGTTTATCCATAGCTATCACGCTCCAGCGGCGGACTGACGAATCAGCTTGAAACTGCGTCCGCTGACCGCCAATCATTAGCATGGGTGAGGCTTGCGTTGCCTGCTCCAACTGTTCATTGTCAGAATTGTACGGTTGATCACGCAGTGAACGCAGCGAAACGTTGCCTTGATTATCAACGGACAGCATGCCCCCAAAGCCACTATAGGAAGTCCCATAGCTTTGCCCATTCGAGACCAATAGCGCGACCGCGTGATTCCTTGTATCGAAGAATCCTCCATTGATGACAGCAACAGCGTTGGTTTGCTTCATCCAATTGTTCAAGGAGAGAGGCTGATCGGGCTGATAGCCAACGCTGAGATGAATGTGCTGCAAGCCGAAGCGTGCAATAGTAACGGTATTTTCATTGTTCCCAGCGCCTTTCCAGCGCTCATAGCGTAGCTCAACGCCTGGTGTCCACTGGTTCCAGGTATTGACTGGTGAGGAAGACGAACCTGAAGAACCGTCGGGTACCGGTGTCGTAGAGTTAGAGATTTGCCTATCTGGTAGAACGTCACAGGCTAGTAAAACGTTGACGAGAAGCATAAATACGAGAAAGAGTTTCATAGTATATTTTACTGACATCCAACTTTTCCTTACTACCTTTTAGTGTAGTTTCCCTTTCGCCACTTCCATAATGAATACAACGAATTGTAGTGACCAATTGTTCCAGAGCTGGTATTCCTATTTTCACAATCCACTTTGAGGATACTGCAATGGAACAGAGTTTCAAACTATTCTCGCAAGTGCAAGATATACACTTTATGCCTTATTACACTGCTGCGTCTGCTTATTGCAATAGATTGCTCTATGATTGAATTGCTGTACCAGCACATTATTGCTGAGAGATTTTGCCTGCGAAGTAGGATAGCCAAACGTGTTTAGACCACCATTTTTATCGAAGTAAGTCATAATCGGATCTGAAATGCTATAACCAGTGTAAATGTAGTAGCGTCCCTTGTCTGCTGTCGGTATAGTATTTTCCTTCTTGTCCTTCTGGAAGTAATGCCAATCGGCAGCGAATGGGATAGGATTACTGGGACTATTAGCATCGTGTGGAGATATCCACTTGTATGTGTTGAAGCCCCAATTCATTAAATCGCGCATATCAGTCCACCAGTCAACCGTATGCATTAGCACCCCGATCAGGTGGTGATGGTTGCGTATACAGGAAGTGACCTGGACGAAATTGGTCGCGGCATCCCAGCCCTGTTTTCCGCCATCGACACCGGGATACCACCACAAGAATTGGTTCTCGTTAAACATGTCATGTTTGTCATGCTTATCATTCTTGGAGATATCGTATTCCCTGGTAGTACTAATGGTATGAATAAGCGGCACACTCCAGCTATATTTTGCCAACAGGGCAAGATCGTGCGCACTGGAGAAGTGCCCCTCTGCGAGTAGGCCATGAGGATTCATGTAGTGGGTATCGTGTAGCCCCAGTTTCGCTGCCTCCTGATTCATCTTATCGACGAAGTTCTGCTGGTTGCCACTGCCAAGTTGGTCCGCAATCGCTATGGCAGCGTCATTACCTGATACCATTAACATGCCGTAGAGCAAATCCTTGAGTGTGTAGGTCTCACCCCCTTTAATGCCCATCAGTGAACTGTAGGCGGCAATCTGATTGATCTCGTTTGTTATTGTATCATTAATCAAAATGCTTTGATTGAGGTTTCCTATCTGTGTCGCTACCAGGGCCGTCATTAGCTTGGTCGTACTGAGCATAGGCAGATGCATGGAGGGGTTAGACGCGTACAAGGTTGCCCCGGTATCCGCATCCAGCAGATAAGCCGAAGTTGCCAGAACCGGTGGGACCGGGTGATCGCCAGATTGCTGTGGAATGGCAATCTGGCGAGAGTTGCCTGCATCTGTGTTACGAAAACTGATGGTGTTGTTGCCCTGGCTGTTTACTGGCATCTGTGTATCCTGGGCCGATAACTGGTGTGAGGTAGAGATCATAACCAGCATCAGCAGTATCATTGCCAACACCACACCCCCCACTGCTATTAGCTTGGGACGTGATGTAAGCTGTTGGGAAAAGGTCAACCGAGGAAGTGGTTGTTTCCTCACATCTTCTTGCTCGTTACTGCTGGCAGTTTGATCTTCCGTAGGTGGCTTGTCTACCGTGCTATAGTCGCAGCGCTTGCGTTTGGCTGGAGCAACAGAGAGGTCATCCGGGGCACTGGAATAGCGTGAAGCCCGCTTGATCTTGGGAATTTCGGGGTGCTCATCACTATAGAAAATTCTGGGAGGGAGCCTAGAATCTGCTGCCCTACGGCGTCGCCGTGGAAGGGAGTAACTCTCTGGATGATATGTCTCGCTCTCTTCTCTGGGTTCTTCTTGCGACGGCATTTTGCGCATGCGGCTATCCTCTCTATGTCTACTATTGCACGAAATATCTGTAATACATGGAAAATATATATTCGTTTTTAGTAACTATTAATGCTCTTGTGACTACCTGTATCTTACTGGGATCTGGCCTATATTGTTAATTATACCCACCTGTCTTAACACAGCTGAACATAAATGTGATCCAAGTTTGCTATCGGTCCTTTGTTGAGGTGGAGTGGCTGTACCAAAAACCGCAAAAAAGATATAGACTCAATGGCCCCAATCAGGTATATTAAGAGCTAGAGGTTAGCGAACGTATTGAGTTGTGAAAGTAGAGGAGACGACGAGATGCAAGCAGAGCGCAGAGACTCCTAACCTGTCGTCAACGAAGTACCGCTACAGCGTTGTTGAGAAAGATTAAGTCATCTCTTCACCATAATTGTGTCGTTCAAGTGCTGTCTCAGCTTTAATGATACTTGATGGATGGGTTCTTTATCTAGGGGGAAAAAGGGACACTTTGAATAGGTATAAACGTAAGCGCCCTCTAAAATTGCGAAATTTTTTACAAATCTTTGAGGCTTTCCTGAAATCTCTGTGCTAGAGTTACTGTTGAAGACTTTCTCGACCGGGCTGAAGAGAAGCTAGGTCGTAGGTAGCTAGCTTGATGTCCGTAACGATTTTAAGGAGGGAAGCAGGAGAGCGGGAGTATCTCTGCCCAGGGTTGCGGGTCTCCGATCCTGGGCATTCTCGCTTTTTTCCCCTTCTCTAGAATAGAAATGTTGGAGCTAATGCATAAACTGGAATGTGTCAATCCACAAACACTGGAAATTTCTGATAGTGCTTTAATAGCACGGACACTTGCTGGCGATAATCACACCTTCGAGTGCCTTGTTAATCGCTACCGAGCTCCCTTATACAACTTTATTGGCCGTTGCTTGAAAGATTACGAGCAGGCTGGTGATGTCTTGCAATTTGTCTTTATGCAACTGTATGTCTCTCTGCCCAAACTCCATATGAACCTCTCTTCAACACGTACCAAGACTCCGCTCAAATCCTGGCTCTTCCAGGTAGCCTGGAATCGCTGCATGGACGAACTGCGTAAGCAGCGTCCTCTTCTTTTTTCTGAGCTGGAGGGTAGCAACGAGGAGGAAGAACTCTCGCTGATTAACACAATCCCCGATGGTTACCCGCTCCCAGAAGAAATTGCTGAACACCATGACCTACAGTCTATCTTACAGCAGGCTATTCGAGCTCTGCCTCCCAAGTTTCGTTCAGTTGTCTTCCTGCGTTACAGCAGAGAATTAAGTTATGTTGAAATTGGGCGTGTTCTCAATATGCCGGAGAATACTGTCAAGACCTATTTCCAGCGTGCACGTCCCCTCTTGCGTGCCAAGCTAGCCGTCCATGGTCAGTTGGCGGTTCATGTTTGAATACTTCCTCAAATTTAGATGAGCAAAATACGTTAGTTTCTTGCTAAACACGAGAATGTCATTTCTGAACGTGGTTAGAGATGACTATATGGGGTTTGTGCCTTTTTCACATTGCTTGTCGTGTATCTTGTTAAAGAAGTAAATATCCTTAAGCAAGAGCTAGCGGATTGTGGGGAGAGAGAAATATATATCAAACATGCATTAAATCTCTTCTAAAATATTGATGTATAATGATATTGACATATGTTTTTTATAGGGTATATTATAGATTGTAAATCGTACACCTTCATTTGTACGGTTTTAATTGAAATAAAGAGTGGCGCATTTGGAATGCGCAGAAAGGTAGTTTTTCATGAAGACACTTACTGCGTATACACCGGAGAGTGTGTTTGATCTTCCTGTTTCAAGCGTATCAGAGAAGGCCATTGATATCATTGAATTAACAGACGAGGAGCTGGAAAAAGCCACTGGCTCTTGTTTCGGTTTCGGCGGTTTTGGCTGCTGTTTCCCGATTTTCAGTTGTTGCTGCTTTCCATTTTTCGGTGGCTTTGGTGGCTTTGGTGGCTTTGGTGGCTTTGGTGGTTGGGGTTGGTGATAACACACTTATCGATTTGTTGATTAAGGGACTTCATCATACAGGCGGCGCGGAGGCCCCATGTGTGGAGCACATGAGGAGGAAACGCCGCCTCCTTTTATTTTTATTCTAGTGCTTCGTTGCCCCTACATATGCTACCGCTGATCGGTCTACCCTTTGTCTTGTTTCAACCAGAGGACGCAGGTACCTTGTAAATTGTTCTGCTTCATCTGCCGTAAGCGCTTGCTGTATAGCTTCTTCGAGCGTGGGAGCAAGAGGGTTGAGGGATGATTTCAAGAATGCTTCCCAGTTGGGCTTGGGAACAGTGGCAGGAATGTTCTTAGATGTCCCAGGGACAATGGCACTTTGCAGTGCAAGATAGATCTCTAGAAATCCTACATTCTCAAGAAGCTTGAGTAGGTCACGCTCGTCAAAGTCCGTAAAGCCTGCCTGAGCAGATCGAGATCGCTCATAAACAGCACGCAGTTTCTGGGCAATAGGCATGATGGGTGTCATGTCATATCCATGCAAACGATGTGGAGGCTCAGGATGTGTAAAGCGGGGAATGGGCTCAAAGATGGAAAGTCTTCCTCCAGGCTTGAGGACACGATGAAATTCTCGAAAGGCCTGCATCTTGTCTTGCACGTAGATGAGCACAGAGCGGGCCGTGACTGCATCGACGGAGTCTGACTCAATCATATGTAAGTTGTCCGCTGAGGCTTGAAGAAACTGGCAGCGATTAAGAACGCCCATCTGTTGTGCAAGTGTATGACAATGATCAAGCAGATTCTGCGAAATATCACAGAAGATGACCTTTCCTTGCTCTCCAACAAGAGGTAACGCCCCAAAGGCAATAAGCCCATCACCGCAACCGATATCGAGTAGGGTATTGCCTTGAGCTACTCGAGCATTTTGTAAAACGGCATCACGAACCTGAGATAAGGTTGATAACATTGCGTGTAGCACTTCAGGATCTCCTCCATGACGCCTCTGGAAAAGCCACTGTGCCCATTGGTCTTGAACTTGATTAGCCATCAAAACATATTCTCCTATCTATTCATCTCTTTCTCTTGGCCATCGCTGCCAGTTCTCTGCAATGTCCTTGCATAGCAAATCGGCAGAGAAGTGCCTCTGCTTTAGTGTCTATACATGAGTATGATGTTTCTGTTGAGTATTTTGAAGGAAAAAGGACACGGTTTTTTTGTGGTCGTATTGAGAAAGAGTGGACAATTTATAATCGATCAGCTTGACTTTCACTAGTTTTTAGGGTAAACCTATTTGTGCGAGGCAGAAAACAATAATCCTGCTTTCGCAGTTTTGTTGAAAGAAAAGAAAGGATCCTGATTATGAAGAGTGACGTAATGGAGAAGACTCTCGAGCAAGAGCATCTGACAGCAGTCGAACTCACGGACAATGAATTGGAAGAAGTTCAGGGAGCAATTGCAGTGGCTGCTCAGACCCTTGCCCTTAGTGGCGGTTTCTTCAGCCCATCGATAGCTCTAAACCAAGCTGCCATTGCTACTGGCGATGAATTTGGTGGTTTTGGTGGTTTCAATTAGTGAATTGACAGTATATATATAAACGTATAGTAGATCCGCTGCAGGTTGTATACGAACCTGTAGCGGATCTTTAGTACTATAGCCGGGCTATGATGTGATGGTAGGGACATAGTTGATGTGATTATGCATAACAAAAAGTAATGGCTTTTTTGCGGTCGTATTGAGAAAAGAGTGGGCTATTAATAATCGATCAGCTTGACTTTTACTCGTTTTTTGGGTAAACGTATTTATGGGAAGCAGATAGCAACGAACCTGTTTTCAAAGATTGTTTAAACCTTTTTGAAAGAAAAAGTTACAAGTCTCACCGTTGTCTGTGTAAACTTTGTTCTGTTTACAATCACATGTGTCAACGAGTGTCTCTAGAAGGTAATGTTTATGTCACAAGCGCAACGTCCACTGTTTCGTGAACATGCACTGAAGCATTACTTACAAAAGCGCGAAAAGGATATTCTGCCTCGTCTTGTTTCTCCTCCAACTTTCATCTGTGGCTGGTTTCTCCTCTGCTTGGTTGTCGCCGTTGGAGTAGTTACCTGGTTGGAAAAAGTTCCCATCTTTGTCAATGGCTCGGGTATTGTCCTGCCACAGGAGCAGGGGAATGCCTCTGGCGATGGGGAAACAGCTCGTATTTTCCTGCCTGCTGGTGAGGCCCGCTTGGTACGTGTTGGAGAAGCTAGCCTGTTGCAGGTTGGTATGACTGGACCAAGTTTTACGAGCAAAATTGTGCATGTTGAACCTGGGGTGCTCAGTCCGGATGATGTACATAAGCGCTATGGCCTCAATTATTCTGGTATGCCAGCCATTACTGAGCCTTCCATTGCTGTAGATGTCAAGGTAGGGCCATCTATCCCTTCTCGTCTCTATGCTGGTAGCCCAGTCAGTGCACAAATACAGATCGGGACGCGCCGCGTCCTCTCGCTTGTACCTGGACTTGACAGTTTGATTGGAGATTAGTTCATGAGTAATATCTTTTGCCAGAATCCCATGCCGTCAGATACGAATGTTCCTCCGGTATCCGACCAGTCTCCAACACAGAAGCGGAAACGTGTTGTGCAACAGAGGTCTCGGCCCGGTCTTTGGCATAACGTTTCTAGTCTTTGGTCAAGAAAGCTACAGCGCAGAGTCCCTCCGATCTTGCAAATGACTGCTATCGAGTGTGGTGCGGCTTGTCTGGCCATGATGCTTAGTTATTATGGTCGTAAGACCAGAGTTGCTGAGATCCGTGATCTGTACGGCGTTGGTCGCGACGGACTGTCGGCCCTGGGTATTGTCAAAGCTGCACGGAGCTATGGCATGCGTGTCAGGGGGATATCACTTCAAGGTCAGATAGATGACTTTCGCTTTGTCAGCCTTCCTGCCATTGTGCATTGGGAATTTAACCATTTCATGGTCGTTGAGCACTGGTCTAGAGACTATGTTGATGTTGTTGATCCGGCTGTGGGACGCAAACGTTTGAGCAGAGAAGAATTCGAATTGGGCTTTACCGGCGTTATCATTATGATGGAGCCTGGGGAACAGCTTCTTCGTCATGGCACAGCTTCTCGACTCACATTAGGTTCCTATGCTGCGCAATACATTAAGCGAGCCCCGCTCGCTCTGCTGCAGATTGTGTTCGCTTCGCTGATCCTTCAGGTTTTTGGCTTAGGCATTCCTGTCTTAACCGAAGTTATCGTTGATCGGGTCATTCCTCTCAGGTTGAGTTCGATTATGCCTCTTTTAGGTATTGGTGTGGTGAGTTTGCTGTTAGCACAGTTAGTCATCCTTGTTTTGCGCTCGCTCATTTTGATTTATCTAGAATGTCACATTGATATGCATATCCTCCCCAGTTTCTTTGATCATATGCTTATGCTTCCGCTCAAGTTTTTTCAACAGCGTTCGACTGGAGATATCCTGACGAGGATATCAAGTAATACGGCCATCCGTGATATCGTTAGCACGCAATTTCTGACAACCATATTAGACGGTAGTCTAGTGATCGTCTATATGGCCATTTTGTTCTGGCAATCATGGTCCTTTGGTCTAATTGTACTGATAATCGGCATTCTTCAGTTTGCCCTTTTACTGGGGACAAAAGACGAGTTTCATTTGCGCTCAAGTCGTGAACTGGAGACTACAGGCCAGTCGCAGGGCTATACAGCCGAAGTACTGACCGGGATGACAACAGTGAAGGCTGCTGGTGCGGAGCAGCGCGTATTTCAGCGTTGGTCCAACCTGTTCTGCGAGCAGTTGAATGCCTCCATACGTCGGATCTACCTGGCATCGATCCTCACCACTTCTATTACTATTCTGCGCATTATGTCTCCGCTTATACTGCTCTGGTTAGGAACAGTTCAGGTTCTCAATGGAACTATGCAACTAGGTACCATGCTTGCTCTCAATGCCCTGGCAACGACTTTTGTGACTCCATTAGCCTCTCTAGCCTCTAGTGCAACTCAGCTACCGATCATACGCTCACACCTTGACCGCATTAGCGATGTGGTAGAAGCGCCAGTAGAGCAAGAGGTGCAAAATGCACATGAGCCTCCCCGACTGACAGGACGCATCCAGCTAGGGCATGTCAGCTTTAAGTATGATGCTAATTCGCCAACTGTTCTAAAAGATATTACGGTAAGTATTGTACCTGGACAAAAGGTCGCTATTGTTGGACCAACGGGATCAGGGAAAAGTACTCTGGGCAAGCTACTGCTTGGGTTGTACCTGCCAACAGAAGGAGAGATCCTCTATGATGGCATTCCCTTGCGGTCACTGAACTATCAATCTGTGCGGGCCCAATTTGGCGTTATCATGCAAGATGCCAGTATCTTCAGCGGAAGTATTCGGCAGAACATCGCTTTCAATAATCCTGATATGGATATGGAAAGCGTTGTCCATGCCGCAAAGTTGGCTGCCCTTGACAGCGATATTCAGCAAATGCCGATGCAATATGAGACATTTGTAGCCGAAAGTGGCAATGCCCTTTCTGGGGGACAGCGCCAGCGCTTGGCGATTGCTCGTGCCCTGGCAAATAATCCCAGCATTCTCTTGCTTGATGAAGCAACCAGTGCTCTGGATGTGATTACTGAGCATGTCATAGAGCAAAATCTGAAGTCGCTGGCTTGTACACAAATCATCATTGCCCATCGCTTGAGCACTGTGCGTGATGCTGACACCATTCTCGTTCTCAATCAAGGGGGCATTGTGGAGAGTGGTTCACATGCAGAACTGCTAGCAAAGCAGGGCTACTACGCCAGATTGATACATAATCAACTTACTACTTCCTAATCAAGCTGCATCTCGTCGTTTCATATATTGCCTGTAATACGCTTGCTTGGAACCACCATAGTAGGCTCAGTGGCGTTTAAGAAGAAACCCTTGGTGACCTTACGTGTTCTGGTAGGCGTTCAAGAAATCCTCTCGTGAAATGCCTGCTTGCACGCAAATAGTTCTCAGGGTAGATCCCTTGATCTTCCTGTGATTGGGAAGTGTCAAAGGGGTTTTCGAACCATCAGCGTTTTCACGAATCATAGCGATGTGTTCTCGCTCCCGAACAAGGGAAAAACCAAGCAATTCAAGAGCCTTGATAACTTTTGACTTGGGAGCATCAACAGGGAAGTGTGCCACTAGAGTGTAACTGCTGCTTCTGCAATAAATGCCTCTAAAACCTGTGAGTCCGTATCAAAGGTATCTGGACCGAATGTCTCTAAATGAAAACGTATAGCTGATTTCACGTCAGTGAGAGCTTCCTCATAGGTGTCACCTTCACCGACAACAATGCCTTTCAAGCCTAATGGATAAGCTACATATCCATCTGTATGTTTTTCCACAATAATTTTGATTGGTTGCACGGTCTCCTCCGTCTTCCACTCAGGCAAATCTTGTCCCTCAGAGAATGAGCATATCTTCAAGTTGGCATATGCTGTTTGTACTGCGTTCAAAGATAGTATAGCATATTCTTTAAACTTCTCGTCAGGCTTATAGTAGAGTCGGACTCCTAGCTGATAAGTAGGCATCCGCTCTCTTGCACCTCTAGAAATAGTAGATAGCGCAGCCAACTTGCAGGCCAGAACCCACATTAATGATCAGCCCAATGTTGCCAGGTTTGACCATCTGCTGCTCTTGCGCGTGCTTGAGACTGTATGCCAGCGACGAAGTGAAAAGATCGTGCTGTGCTTGCACGTCCACGAACTTCTCTCGGCTGACCTTCAGTATCTCGCTCAAGGCCGTAATGAAATCCGAGGAGATTTGTGGCGGCAGGATTATGTTGATCTGTGACATATCTAGCTGCTCAAGATCGAGCAGTTCCTGAACGGTCTCCTGGATACATTGCTGGTAGCAATCTTCCAGGTGTGGATCAATTTCAATGTGCAGGCAAGTCTTGCCATTGCGTATGACGCTGTGGGAAGCCAGAGCAGGCATGTAGTCGGTAAAACTCTTAAAGGCAAAGTTCCCGAAGCCTGTCTTGCCGTCTGGACTCTCATCCAGGAATATAGCTGAGCCAGTCTCTTCAAGCCCAATGAGTGGCTCGGACTGCAGATCACGGTTATTCTCGATCTCCGAGGCCACGATCAGCGCATTTTTGCCTTTGTCGGCTTTGATCATAGCGATTGCAGTATGACAAGCATTGAGTGTGGCCACACCACTATTGAATATGTCCAGGGCAAAGGTTTTCTTTTCCTGCTGGTTATCAATGTCGTCATTAATACCGAGCATACCTTCGACCAATGCTGCAATTGCAGGCTCGCAGATAAATTCGTCGCGATAAATTCCCGAGTAGATGAGCAGATCGGTGTCTCTCTTGTTATAATGGGAGGCGGCGAAGCAGTTCTCGGTGGCCACTCGGATGAGTTCCAATGTCTTTTTCTCAACTTGTACGCCTTCTGGTATGGTCCCGATACTTTCGATGCGAACACGTCCTGCGGCTGGTAGCCGTGAGGTGAATTTGTCCGCTTCGGACTGAACCTTTTCCGGTGTATACTTGCCCGCCTCGCGACGGCGGAGGCGATCTGGTAAATCGTCAAAGGTGTACAGAGCAGTACCGATCGTTGCGCCAGAACCGGTAATGCCAAAGATGACGTTATCACCCGATTGGATGCGGTTGGAGCGAATGTGGTCCATGATCGCGATCATATGCGTTGTGGTAGCTGTATTACCACGTTCAGCGATATTGTCGATCACGTTCTCCTGGCTGCAAACTTCTGCACCAAAGTATCGATTGAACGCTTTTGCCACATCTTGGATGGTCGTCTTAGAGGTCTGGTGGACAAGGATGTGTTGGAACGAGTTGTGTGGCCACTTCGCACGCTCAATGATATAGCCGGCATGTGAAATTGCCTGCTTCATATTGACGGCAGAGACCTGTACTGCGTCAGTGTACATGATGGCACCGCCATGTTCTCTATCCGTTGCTTTGCCAATGCAGGCCTCGCTATAGCGACCGACCGTGTACATCTCGAATTCATGGAAGCCGACCTGGGTGTCAGGTGAGCGTTCCAGGATCAACGCTGCTCCTGCATCGCCAACGGTCAAGCAGGCAAGGCGAGAGTCCATAAAGTCCTCAATCTCTTTCTGGGCTGTGAGTGCGATATGGCTAATGTATTCTCCACTGAGTACCATCGCACGGCGGATCATGCCCGTCTTGAGGAATGCCTCTGCGATGTGCATACCAGTGAACAGGGTAGTGCAGGCGTTGGAAACATCAAAGGTAATGGCGTTGGTGAAGCCAAAGTGACGTTTGAGTTGGATGGATGTGCTGGGCTCAAATGTGAATTGTGGCCCTGCTGCGTTGCAACGGGAGATGCTGCAGCATATCAATAAGTCGATGTCCTGTGGGTTATATTTTGAGTTCGCCAGACAGTCGGTCACGGCTTTTTTAGAGATATCAAGTCCAAATTCGGTTTCTCCGGCCATGCGTCGGTTGTTGATACCCGTTAGACGAGCCAGAGGAAAACGCAAAGGTTTGACGCAATTCTTGACAACCTCGTCACTAGAGACAATTTTCGGCGGCAGGTAGGTGCCAAGACTCTCAATGATCATGTTGCCTAAATCATCCCTTGGTTGTTTGCTGGCTTCTGGAGTGGTTGCTGTTGCTGCTAGCCATTTAGATTCGGCTGCTGATTCTTCTACTGGAATATTCGGTTGCGCTTGTGTCGCTTTCTGGGCATCAGCAGTAGTAGCAAGCTCTGCGATAGTCTGATGCTCGAACAGCATTTCGAGTGCGAGTGAAATACCAGCTTCATTGGCTTTGTTGATGATTTCTAGGCTTTGTAGTGAGGCTCCGCCTAGGTCGAAGTAGTTATCGTGAATACCGACTTTATCTAGTCCGAGGACCTGGGTCCAGATGTCGACGAGCCGTTGTTCTGTAAATGTGCTGGGGGCGACATAGGCCACTTCCAGGTCGGGACGAGCAGTATCGGGCGCGGGTAGTGCTTTGCGGTCCACTTTGCCGTTTGGGTTGAGTGGTATGGCGTCTAGGTACATGAAGACGGTGGGTATCATGTAGGATGGTAATTTCTCCTTCAAGTAGGCCCGCAAGTCTTCGACGCTGGGGTGCATGGCGTCCGGATTGGCCACAAGGTAGGCGGCAAGGCGCTTGTTGCCGGGTGTATCCTCGCGAGTCACAACCACAACTTCTTTGATGGCCGAATGCTGGCTGAGTTCGGCTTCGATTTCGCCCAGTTCGATGCGAAAGCCGCGAATCTTGACCTGGTGATCGAGACGTCCTAGGAACTCGATCGCACCATCCGCACGATAGCGTGCCAAATCACCAGTTTTGAAGAGCCGCACACTATCTCGTCCGCTGAAGGGATCGTGGATGAACTTTTCCGCTGTCAGCTCTGGACGATGGTGATAGCCACGTGCCAGTCCGACCCCGCCGATGTACAATTCGCCGGGTACTCCAATCGGTGTGGGCTGCATGGCCGGGTTCAAAATATAGATCTGTGTGTTGGCGATGGGACGACCGATAGGGACGCTCCACTGCTTGCTGCCGCGCTGGCATTGCCAGAAGGTCACATCGATGGCTGCTTCGGTCGGTCCGTAGAGATTGTGCAACTGCACCTTTGGATCAGGGAAGCGTGCAAAGAAACGCTCTTGCAGTTCAAGGGAGAGTGCCTCGCCGCTCAAGACGACATGTTTGAGGCTAGCACACTTCTCCTCCAGATCAGGTTCCATCAAAAATGCTTGTAGCATCGAAGGCACGAAATGCAGAGTGGTAATCTTTTCAATGGCGATCAGAGATGCCAGGTAGACTGGATCTTGATGGCCTCCTGGACGTGCTACGACGAGCCTTGCCCCTGTGAGCAAGGGCCAGAAGAACTCCCAGACTGAGACGTCGAAGCTAAACGGCGTCTTTTGTAAGACGCGATCTTCGTTGCTCAACTGGTAGGCTTGCTGCATCCAATGCAAACGGTTGCAAACAGCGCGGTGGATATTCATAACGCCCTTGGGTTTCCCGGTGGAACCCGAGGTGTAGATCATATAGATGAGGTTGTCTGGTTGCGCCGCGCTCGCAGGATTCTTATCATTTCCGGTGAGGTTGGCGTTCCAGCCATGATCAATACAGATGACCTTGGTGCTATTTTGAGGCAACTGGTCCTGCAGGTGGCTCTGGGTAAGCAAAATGGGGATATGGGAGTCCTCGATCATATAGTTCAGGCGTTCCTGTGGATAAGTTGGATCGATCGGAACGTATGCTCCTCCTGCCTTGAGGACTGCCAGTAGCGCCACGACCATTTCTAGCGAACGTTCCATGCAGACACCTACCAGCGTATCGGGTCCCACGCCTTCGGCTTGCAAGATGTGTGCCAGTTGATTGGCCTCGCTGTTTAATTCCCGGTAGGTTAGGGTTTGACCATCAAAGCTAAGTGCAATGTTGTCTGGAGTCCGCTCTACCTGGGCCTCAATTAATTGGTGTAGGCAGGCATGATCTGGAAACTCGCTCTTTGTAGCGTTCCACTCAACTAGCAGTTGATGTTGCTCCTGATTGGTCAACAGCGGTAATTCCTGCAGAGGTTGCTCTGGGTTGGCAACGATACCTGCTAGTAAGATCTGGAGGTGCTGCTCCATGCGGGCGATGGTGGCTGGTTCAAACAAGTCTATGTTGTAGCGGAAATCTGCTGTGAGGGCTCCATCGCTCTCAAAGATGGTCAGGGTGAGGTCAAAGGGAGCTCCTTGTTGTCCATAGACGAATGGCTCCAGTGTAATACCCTCTTGCGCGATCTGTTGGGAAAGTTCTTCCAGTCCAAGGCTTACGAGATCTTGATTGCTGCGCGTACGTGGACGGTCCCAGATAAAGAGTGTCTGATAGATAGGCGAGTAGCTGGGGTCGCGCCTGGGTTGTAAGCGCTCGACGAGTAGAGGAAATGGGAAGTCCTGATGCTCCAGGGCACTGATGACAGCACGTCGCGTCTGTGCCAGTAATTCCTTAAAGGTTGGGTTGCCAGCGACTCCAGTGTGTACAATTACCGGATTGGCCAGGTAGCCAATCACACGTTCGAAGTCGGCTCGACTACGTCCAAGTGCTATTGTGCCAACTATAAGATCTTCTTGGTTGGTGTAGCGGCACAGCAAGGCCTGATATGCTGCAAGCATGAGCGTGAAGAGCGTCACCTTTTCTGAATTGGCAAGAAGTCGCAACCTTTTTGCCATGTCGTCGCTCAATGCGAAACTATGGGATGCTCCCTTATGGGTCTGGACTGGCGGTCGTGGTCGATCGGTTGGTAAGTTGAGCACGGGCAATTCGCCAGATAGTTCCTGCTGCCAGTAGGCCCAGTGCTGTTCGCCCTCGGTACCAGCAAGCATGGTGTTGTGCCAGTGGACATACTCGGTGTTTTCCGGCCCTGGCTTCGGCAGTGGTGAGGAGAGACCAGCTTTTTCTGCGACATATAAAATATAAAGTTCATCAACGAGAATGTCCAGTGCCCAGAAGTCTACTGCAATATGATGAGCAATAAAACCGAGGATGTAATCTTCAGCGGAGCATTTGTAGAGCTGGATACGCATGATGGGACCCTGTTCCAGGTCGATAGGGCGATTGCTCTCCTCATAAAGTTGCCGAGTCAGATCATCACGGCTCCAATTGGAGGCATCTCTTTCTTCAAGCGAGAGAGTGCGGTTTTTCTGGAGCCGTTGCATTGGCTCACCATCATGCATGCTGTACGTCGACGTCAAAATGGGATAGCGCTGAGCAAGTGTGTGGATGGCACGTTGCAGACTTCCGAGATCCAGATCAGAACGAATGCGAGCCGCATACAAAAGATTGTACGCAGCACTTTGTGGTGCAAGGCGATAAAGGAACCATAACGCCTTTTGATTGTGGGAGATGGGCAACCATTCTCGCGCTTCATTTCCCTTAGCTCTCTCCTGCAGTAACTGAGCTAACAGTGCCTTTTTGGCTTCAGGTGAGAGATTGGAAAGCTTTTTTGAGGATTCATTCATGTTTATTCGTAATTACTCACTAGGCAAACCCAACACTATGCGAGCTGTTTGCTCATCCGGTACCCGAAGCATTTGTTGAAAGAGCAATTTGAGTGTATCGGCATTCTGAATGGGTGTGATGACTGATTGCGCTTGAACCGCCAGAGTAGCAGAGAAACGAATAGTGAGGACAGTAAATAGGTTACCTTTTCTGGCTTTGATCTCGCCCTCGGCCATGCCGCGAGCCTCAGCCTCAACAAGGAGTTTTTGGACATCTGGATCGTCTGTAATCAGAGAACTGATCACTTCTCCGCGTGATAGTTGCATGTATAATTTCTCCAATGGTCTCATATCCTGATTTTGCTCTGTTCAGAGGAGATCCCCCTGAGCTGGCAGCTTTAAGAACCTGCGGGCTGTTTGTTCATCTAAGGCAATATACAGTGCCTGCTGAAGCAGGTCGAGCTTTTCAAGGTCCTGAATAGAAGCCACTGCTTGCTGCGCTTGGGATGTAGCAGCCAAGGTAGGAAACCGAGCTTGCAGGAAGTTCAAGATCGATTTCTGTAGACCCCGAGCCTCGCCTCGAGCCTCGCCCTCAGCCTCGTGCTCGGCGAAGAGTTCTTGGATGATGGGATCATCTTGGACCAGCTCTTTATAGTTGAATTGCATTTCGAACTCCTTCTCTATGATTTGTTTGTCTTCCTCAGCCATAGTGTCAGTTCTACGCAAAATGTAGCGGAACCATCTGAAACGATATCCGATTTCGTGACGGTCGTAGGCTTGGAACATCTCTTGAAGCGCCTTTTTCAAGAGATCGATCGTGGGTGCTTTGGTACCTGGGAGCAGAATATACAGAGGAACGATCTGTCTGCTGACAATCCACTCGCCATCGATTTCCCACAGCCGGATTACATCATAGTCAAAGGTAATGGGCCTTTTATCAGCACATTCTATGATATAGGGCGGCATCTCCACTTGGCATCTGAACAGATAGATCACTACACACAGAATAGGCAGATGGTTGTAGAAGTCGTGGAGTCCGGCCAGATACTGCAGCAACCTGGAACCAATGTTAGGATCTGCACCACTCTGCAACTCAAGGTTGAGGATTGCTATCAAGCCTTTGTAAAAGATCTTAAATACGAGGTCGGCCTTGAGTTTGCTACGGTCGATCTCGATATTCTGTGCAGCTGTCACCTGGGCTCCAGGTACCAGTTCCGGGATGATTTGGGCTCCATCTAGCCCAAATAACGCTTTGGTAATGTTGTCGAATGGTTGGGCATCTACCTTGGGCTGAGGGTCCGAAGGTGTTTTCTGCTCCTTCGGTCCTCGGGCCTGATTGCCAGACGGTTGTTCATCAGGTTTTGCATCCAATGCTATCTTTTTATCCCTTTCCACTTTCAACTCTCATCCATCATATTGCCTGGTTGATCATGCCACCGTGTGATTACATTGGCATCGGCTAGGTGAGATGTTTACGTGCATAACTATCATACAGATAGATATGCTTCTCTTATGAGTATAGCACACGTAATCTTCGAATGCAATCATGTTTTGGCATCCTCGATAGGACTTTGATGGCTTTTCCTAATTCTAGCAAGAAATAGCTTCTTTTTACATGTTTTCGAGACCATCGAGACAACTACGAAGCTCTGCTGAGAATACTACGATTATTCATCGGCGCCTACTAACATCTGACTGAGCAGTGAATCTACTTCCTGCTCGGAAAGCTGGTCGATCTGACTGAGAAGTTGCTCTGCAGTTTGCTGGTCAATGCTGTTAATATCTGCAGTTTCCTCCAGCTTCTGTGGATGTATCTCCTGGCTTCTAGAGTTTGCTGATCCCTCTGGAGCCATTGTTGTGATCTGCTCGAGAACCTGTCTGGCGAATTGTTCGATGCTCGGTCCCTGTAGGAAGGTCACGATAGGGATGCGCACTTTCAATTCGAGTTCGAGGCGATTCTTTAATTCGATCGCCATCAAGGAGTCAAGCCCGAGTGTGGTGAGTGGCTGAGACACATCTAGTCTGTGGGCTGGAGTGCGCAGCACTCCAGCGACCAGCTCACGCAGGTAGGTCTCAACTAATGATAAGCGTTCTTGCTGTGCAGCTGCGAGGATTGTTTGCAGGGTTGCATTGTGGCTCTCTTGTTCGATTGTTGCACTGACTCCTGTCCCAGTAAAGGTCTTGTCCGGGATTAGATAACTGACCAGTGGTAAGGCAATAATCTGTGGATAGAATTGCTGCAAAAGCTGCCAGTCCAGTTTGAGTACGCCTATCCTGGCGACGTTCTGTGGAATGAGTAGTTCAAGTGCAGTGAGTACCTGGGCTGGCGTGATACGTTGGATGCCGCGTGCTTCCCAGTATTCGTGGACGCGTATACCCTCCGGTGTTGCACCAAAGCCGATCTCAGAGATAGCTCCCCAGTCGATACTTAATGCTAGCTGGCCCTGAGTTCGTTGGTGGTAGGCTAGCACGTCGAGGAACTCACTGGCTGCTGCATAGTTGCCTTGTGCGGCCGAACCAAAGAGCGATGCACCCGATGAGAAGGAGACGAAGAAATCTAACCTCTCATCCCTTAGCAGAGTATGGAGCAGCCAGCCACCTAACATCTTTGGTCGGAAGACATCCTGAAGGTCTGTTATAGTAAGATTTGCCAACGGCCGTACGAGGGACTGTCCCTGGGCACCCTGCCAGACCGATGCGGCATGAATGACTCCACGAATAGGTGGGTGATCCTGCTGTGCGAAGTCATGCAGGAAGGTTGCCAGTTGTTCCTCGTTGGCAACGTCAACTGCTGCATAGTGGACATGGGCACCGAGTTGTTCCAGAGATTGGATACCAGCTACTTGGCGTGCAATGCGACTCTCTGGCGATAACTGATCCCATGATACGCGAGGAGGCAGCTTGGTGCGTCCTAGCAGGACAAGATGTTTGCCACCTTTTTGTACCAGCCAGCGAGCTACTTCCAGGCCAAGACCCCAGAGGCCGCCAGTAATCAGATAGCTGCCATGCTGGCGCAGGGTCAGTAGTTGCTGCTTCAGGCCGGATTTGCGTACCATGCGTGCCACGTAGCTCTGCTCCTGGCGAAACGCAATCTGGTCCTCTTTCTGCTCCGTAGAAAGCACGTGCAGTAATTGAGTCGCGGCTGCCTTCTGCTCGCTTGTTGGATCAATGTCGATCAGACCTCCCCACAGTTCTGGATTCTCCATAGCACAGGTTTTACCCAGACCCCACAATGGCGATTGAGAGACCGACAGTGGTACCGTAGTATCATCGCCAACTGCTTGTGCTCCTTGCGTCACCAGCCACAGGTGTATTTGCTCGGCTGACTCTGTGGCGATAAGTGCCTGGATCAGACTGAGTGCGCTGCCAGACGACCGTACCTGATCTGCTTCTAGAGATTCCAGACTGGTTACTCCTACAGGAGTGGCGTCTAAGCTCCAGAGATGGACCACACCCCGTAATGGTACAGAACTAGCTGTGGATGCTTCCTCTATCACGCGGCGCATATCCTCTGCACTAGTTGGTTTGACCTGGTAATGTCCCTGGCTCATAACCTGGTAGGAATCACCTGGAATGATGCTGGTATAAGTATATCCTTGGCTTGCCAGCAGTATGCCCAGTTGCTTCCCCATACCTTGGCTATCTGTAAAGATTAACCAGTGGCCGGGTTGCGTTGCTGTGGGAGGGCTTGGCAGCGTTGTGGGTTCCCATTGCAATTCATATAGCCAATCTTCTAGGCTGGTTTGTAATGTCGATTGTGTTGGCTGTGAGGTCTGGGCAAGTGGGACTGAGCGTTGCAGTTGGAGCCCGAATGCTTCGGCTAAGAGTTCTCCCTGCTCATCTAAGATACGCACATCACTCTCGATGAGTTCTGCCTTGCCCTCTTTGGAGGTAGAAGGTTGGACTTCACCTGCTTGCAGTCTGGCATGACTCCAGACATGCCGTGCCCCCTTGGAGGGTTGTCCTGGCCTTTTATGCAACTGAAAGCTACGAATACCAGTGGGCAGATAAAGCGCGTCTTCACTTTGAAATAACGTGTTCGGTAATGTTGCAATCACCACCTGGAAGCAGGCATCTAGGATCGTTGGGTGAATCTGGTAAATATCGGCTTCCTGTTCCAGCAATTCGGGGAACCTGATATGACCCAGGGCTTCTCCATCGCGACGCCAGAGACGCTCGATCCCCTGAAAGCTGGATGTCAACTGGATGCCGTGTTCACTTAATTGACGGTAGAAACCTGGTAATGAAACTTCTTCCCGGCAGCGTTGCTGGATATCCTGGAGTTGGTTGCTCTGTAGAGGAGAAAGAGTGTATGTGCTACCAGTACCGTTTGCTTGTGTTGCGGGTTGGTCATGGGAAGGAATGTGTGTAATACGATAGGCACCATTCTTGTTATGCTTCCCATTCACATGTTCTTCCTCGTGCACAGTGGTATAGTTTTCTAGGGTTGAATGATTGCTGCGCTCTTTTAACTCGTTCAAGTAGGGCATGCTCTGTAGAACAAGGTTGATATCGATGCCGAAATCCATCTGGCATGCAATTTCGTCCACGCCAGCTGCTTTGAACAGCTCTATCTGCTCGCGGCACGTCTCTGGCGTACCAAAGAGCACACGCTGGTTGGAGATGAGGCGATCCATTACGAATAGTAAATAGTCCTGTAAATCCTGTTCGGATAAACTGTTCAGGTCAACTTTCTGCCCCCGGCTGTAGGCGATAGCACCGAACAGGTAGGAAGCAGACCTGAGATACTCAGAGAATGGCCCTTGGACCTGAGCTCGCACGATCTCGGCATCGGGGCCGATAAAGGTGTGGAGCATGACCGAGACTTTGCCATCATTAGGATCATAGCCATGCTCAGCCAGCGAGTCGCGATAAATATGTATTTTCTCTGCTAGCTCATCAATGTTATGGTTGTACATGTGGGTAAGCACATGTGCACCAATCACCCCGGCTCCAGCGAAGGTTTTAGGATTGCCTGCAGCAGTGATCCAGATTGGCAGTTCAGGCTGGATAGGAGTTGGATAGGTCCTGATCTCAGCCAGATTACCATCACCCCCTTTTACCTGAATCGACTCTCCACGCCAGAGCTTGCGCACGGTCTCAATGCCACTGTACATGGCTTCATTGCGGGTAGCGTAGTTCTCGGGGAAGAGCGCAAAATCGTTGGGATTCCAACCTGAAGCAAATGAAACCCCAACACGTCCTCCTGAGAGGTTATCGACCATTGACCATTCCTCTGCGACTCGCAAGGGATTGTGCAGAGGCATCACGACACTGCCAGCTCGCAGATGAATTTGGCTCGTCTCCCGGGCTAATGCTGCAGTCAGTACGGCTGGATTGGGATAGAGCCACCCGTCTTTAGTGAAGTGACGTTCGGGAATCCAGACGGATGAAAAGCCATGCTGGTCAGCGAACTTTGCTGTTTCGATAACCAACTGATACTTGTCTCCACTAAAGGAAGCTTCGCTACTAGAAAAAAAGATAAGGCCGAATTCGATCTCTTTGCCACTCCTTCTAGTTATTCCATAGCTACATTTTCTAGCGCATCAACGTAACCCTTTACGTACTGAACTTGCTCCGGACTCAGTTGTTTGACTGCCATTACCTGTTCTGGTGTCAGATCGTATTCGTGACAGATCTCTGCCATCGACATCCCATGCTCAAGGTGTCCAATGATATGATCGACGAAGACACGTGTTCCCTCGATGATTGGTCGCCCACTATTGATAGCCAAATCCTGCACAATCCCAGTGGAGATTCTTCGTATTCCTCGTGGAGCTGTATGTTTCTCGCCTTGTTCTTGAGGAGTCATTTCCGCAAGTAGCCTGTTTGCCTCTTCCTGTATTTTTGCAAGGCGCTCTGCTGAAAAGTGCTTGGTCAACTCTGAAAACGGTGTATGTCCGCTCATATCAGCCCTTTTTCCTTTAGTGTCTCTAGATATTCATCATAGAGACACTCTGCAATTGATACATATTCTTCGTAAAAACGGCCTTTTCCTGTCTTGTTACCGCCTATCAGGAGAATTGCATGACGAAGTGGGTCAAACGCGTAGAAAATCCGTATTGGGTTGCCTTGATGCTGTATGCGTAACTCCCTCATGTGCGAGTGACGCGAGCGGGATATAGCAGAAGAATATGGAAAAGAAAGCATAGCTCCCTTTCGCTCCAATAATGTAACAACAGCCGAAATACTGTCTTGTGCGGCTTCTGTGAGTGTGTCCCACCATTCCTTGAACTCATTTGTGTATTCTACTTCCCACATGGTTGCATTATATATCACTTTATTATAATATTCAAGCGTTTTTCAGATTCGAACTTTCACCAACATGATGGAAGTTCGAATTCCTATTCAGTTCACCACATTGAGGATGAATCTTTCCACTTGCATGCAACGTCCATTGGCTGGGTAGCTGATTTGGCACACCAGCGGAATGGCTGTAGACGTGGAAAGATGTCTGTTCATTGGTGTCAGATGAAAGGACTACTTGAACCTTCTGGGAACTCTTCTCTGGCAAGAGGAGGAGTTTCTTCAGTTCTAGCTCTGTGAGCATATGATTCCCCGGCCCAAAGGCTTCCACGGTAGCTGCCTGAGCCATCTCAATATAGACTGAGACAGGCACTGCCATTGCTCCCTGGATACGGTGGTCGTTGAGATAGGGAAGACGCTGCACGTTTAGACTACTTTCCCAGACATGGACGCCTGTTGGATGTGCTAAGGCTACATGCGATTCTAGGAGAGGATGTCGCTGCTGGTCTGGTGTCTGTGGGCATGGCGCCTCGCTTGTACCAGTATCAGCTTTTACAATTTTCTCTATCTTTGTAGGTTCTTTTGCCTCGAACCAGCAATGTTCTCGCTCAAAAGGATATGTTGGTAAGCCCAGCCGGTGACGTACATAGTCTTTATCAAATCCTGACCAGTCTATATTTACTCCTTTTACATAAAGAGTTAAGATGCAATTCGAGAGCGTTTGCCAGTTGTCCTGGTTTGTTTGCAAAGATGGTAACCAAGTAGCACTGTCTGGCGGTAAACACTGCTGCCCCATATCGCAGAGGAATGGAGAGGAACCAATTTCCAGGAATAAGTCATATCCTTGTTCTGCCAGCGTTTGTATACCTGTGGCAAATTGTACTGTCTGACGTGTCTGTTGCCGCCAATAGCCAGCATCTAAGGTCTGGCCTGCCTTCAGTATCTGGCCTGTCAGGTTAGAAACCAGCGGAATGCGTAGCGGATGATGGTGCACTTGTCGTGCAGTTTGCTCAAAGGCTGCCAGCATTGGTTCCATCAGTGGCGAATGGAAGGCATGTGAGACCGTTATGGGACGTGCTCTCAGGCCTTCGGTTTCCAGGCATTGTATGATGGTCTGCAGGGCTGCGCGGTCGCCGGATATGACAGTATTCTGAGGACTATTGATTACTGCAATGGCAACCTGCTCGTGGAAACCTTGCAGGAAAGGTCTTACACGTTCTGGGTTAGCAAAGACCATTATCATATCGCCGTTCTGAGGTAGTGCTTGCATCAGTTTGCCACGTGTAGCGATGAGCTTGATACCATCTTCCAGACTGAATATGCCTGCCACACAGGCGGCTACATATTCACCTACGCTGTGGCCTATCACAATGTCAGGCTTGATACCCCAGGAGCGCCACAGTTCTGCCAACGCGTACTCCAATGCAAACAGCGCTGGCTGGGTATAGGCCGTTTCATGCAGGGGTGACTCGCTGCCCGGTTCTGGATAGAGTACGGATAGCAGTGGTTTTTCCAGGTACGCACGCAGAAGCTGGTCGCAGCGGTCAAGCGCCTGACGGAAAGTTGGCTGGGTATCGTAAAGCTGGCGCGCCATACCAAAATATTGTGATCCCTGGCCTGTAAAGAGAAATGCTACTTTGGGCTGCCCTTTCGACGGCACATGGCTACTGTGAATACCAACTGTGCTCTGTCCAGCGGCAAATGCTGCCAGACACTCGCTTAGCTGCTCCTTAGAGTCAGCACTAATGGCGAGACGGTGCGCAAAGTGAGATCTTCCAGTGTTGGCTGTAAAGCAGATATCGGCCAGAGAGGTGCTTGGATGGGCCTCTAAATATGCCTTATAACGCTGTGCCAGTGCTGATAGGGCAGGAGCTGATAGGGCCGATAAAGTCAGCAGATGCTGCTGTCGTTCAACTTCCAAAGGGGACATGGCTGTGCTGGTGATGGTGAGCTTGTCAGCTATGGGGGCCGCTTCCAGAATGACATGGACGTTGGTGCCGCCGAAGCCAAATGCACTGATGCCCGCAAGACGATGCTGGTTGGGTGGCCACGATTGATGTTGTGTTGGAATAGCGAAAGGTGCATTATTGAACGAAATATGCGAGTTCAACTGCTTAAAGTGCAGATGCGGGACAATCTCGTCTTTTTGTAGGCAAAGCACTGTTTTAATCAAGCCAGCGATACCAGCTGCTGCCTCCAGATGCCCGATATTGGTTTTGACCGAACCGAGTAGGCATAGTTGATCGGGGCTGCGATCCTTCATCAGGACAGCTTTGAGGGCATCAACCTCGATAGGATCACCTAGCGACGTGCTAGAACCGTGTGTTTCGACGTAGCTAATCTGATCGGGCGTCACGCCTGCGTTGTGTAGTGCCCGACGAATAACTGCTTCCTGTGATGGTCCGTTGGGGGCTGTCAGTCCGTTGCTGCGACCGTCCTGGTTCACTGCCGAGCCACGGATGACTGCCAGCACCGTATCGCCGTCCTTGAGGGCAGCTGAGAGTGGCTTGAGCAGGACTAGCCCACACCCTTCACCCCGTACATAGCCATCTGCTGCCTCATCAAATGTCCTGCAGCGGCCATCTGAAGACATCATATGTGCCTGCGAGAAGGTGACCGTCAATTCGGGCGTCAGGATCAAATTCACGCCTCCAGCCAGTGCTAGATCGCACTCGCCGTTGCGCAAGCTCTGACAGGCCTGATGAACAGCTAGCAGTGAGGAGGAGCAGGCAGTATCGATGGCAGTGCTTGGTCCCCGCAGGTCTAGAACGTAGGAGAGACGATTCGCTGCGATGCTATGAGCATTACCAGTGCCCGCATATGCATCAATATGGCGTAGGTCCTGAAACTGCAAACGTGCATAGTCATTGCTGCTGATGCCGATGAAGACGCCGGTCTGGCTTCCGGCCAGCTTTTCAGGTGCCTGTCCGGCGTTTTCCAGAGTTTCCCATGCGACTTCGAGCAGGAGTCGCTGCTGGGGATCCATCCCTGCGGCTTCACGTGGTGAGATGCCGAAGAAGTAGGGATCAAACATCTCAACATCTGTGATGAAACCGCCCCAGCGTGTATTCATCTTGCCTGGAACGCCACGATCGGGATTATAGAACTTTTGGAGATCCCAGCGATTGGCTGGGACTTCAGAAATACCATCGACGCCATCATGCAACAGTTGCCAGAACTCGTCTGGATTATTGGCACCAGGGAAACGGCAGCCAAGCCCAATAATCGCAACAGAGTTGGCAGTTATGGCGTGATCATCTATCTGTGGACTTCCTGGCTGAGCGCTGACAGTTTCTCTGCTGAGGTGGCGTGCGAGTCCCTCAATGGTCGGATAATCATAAACCAGAGTTACTGGAAGTTCGCGTCCAAGCCACTCCTCTAGGTCAACAGACATGCTTACAGCCTGGACCGAGTCCATACCATACTGCGCGAAGGGAGCGTGTACGTCGATCTCACGCGGGTTCACTTTCAAATCTTTTGCCATATGTGCGACTAACCAGGCCTGAATCTCTGCTGTGGACTTACTAGGCTCGGCAGGTGCAGTTTGAGCTATCTGCCGTGTCCCCTTTGAGAGTTCCTGAGGTTGGGCTGATTGCTCTGGGGGTTCCAGGCTAGTGATCTCCGCCTCTTCTGCCTGGTTCAATTTCCACTCATGTACGATCGCTAGTGAGCCGTCCAGGTATGCTTCTCTGGTACTGCGACGTTGAACTTTGCCACTGGACGTTTTTGGCAGGCTGCTCGGCTTGATCAGAGCAATGGCATAGACCTGCAGTTCATGCTCTTCTGCGATAGCCAGACGGATAGCTGCGATGATCTCATCAAATTTAGATAAATGTGCTGGCTGGGACAGGGCTTGTCGCTCGACCTCTTGCACAACCACTAGCCGTTCTTCTCCATCTCTATCAATAGAGAATGCAGCTCCTCCGGGAGCATGCAGCAGGGGATGGCTTTTTTCTACCGTTTGCTCAATGTCCTGTGGATAGTGATTGCTGCCTCGAATGATAATCAGATCTTTGAGCCTCCCCGTGATGAAGAGTTCTCCATTGCTCATGAAACCCAGGTCGCCAGTGCGCAGGAAGGGACCTTTGCCGCTATCTGCTAGATGGGCATGGAATGTTTGCTCTGTCTCCTCGGGTCGGTGCCAGTATCCCTGTGCTACGCTGGGACCAGAGACCCAGATTTCGCCAATGCGATCGGGCGGACATGCGATATGCGTTTCCGGATCGACAATGATGACTATCTGGTCTGGATGGCTGTTGCCGATACTCACCAGGATCTTGGTGTCTTTATCTTCTGATGAAGCCTCATGTGCTTGATTCTGTTCCAGGAGTCTAGCCTGGAAAGCCTTAGTTGTGGGGAAGATACCTTTTTTGCCCGCAGAGACAACGAGCGTGGCCTCTGCTAGACCGTAACAGGGGTAAGAATATGCACGACGGAAGCCACAGGGAGCAAACGCTTTAGCAAAACGTTCCAGAGTCTCTGCACGGACTGGCTCTGCGCCGTTGGCGACGATTTCCCAGGAGCTGAGGTCAAGGGTAGCCTTCTGCTCAGGCGTAATTTTATGTACGCAGAGATCGTAAGCAAAATTTGGTCCACCACTATAAGTTGCTCGTTCACGCGAAATGGCTTGTAGCCAGCGGATAGGACGTTGCAAGAAAGCGGTAGGAGCTAGGATAGTGGATCCAATCCCGGCGTAGAGTGGCTGTAGAATGCCGCCAATCAGACCCAGATCGTGGTAGAGCGGAAGCCAGATTACCGTGTGGGCATGGTCTGGATGCTCACAATAGCGCTCAATCAGTGACGCATTGTGCAGCAGGTTGCCATGAGTAACCATCACACCTTTGGGAATGCCCGTAGAGCCAGAGGTATACTGGAAGAAGGCGAGAGTATCTCCGGTAGTATCTGGTGCTTGCCAATGCTGGCCCGCGTTGCCAGAAAGCTGATCAGTCACAACTAAGTTGGCACTGTGCAGTTCGGGCGAATGGGCTATGAGACTTTCGACTCGCGACAAAAGGGACGTTGTGGTCAAAACGACCTTTGGTTGTGCATCTCTGGCAATAGCACGAAATTTGGACAGAGTGCGGTCGGAACGAGCAGCAGAGGGAGGGTAAACAGGGACGGCAATAATTCCACTATATAAGCAACCGAAGAATGCTGTGATAAACTCAAGCCCTGAAGGATAGATTAACAAGGCTCGTTCTCCATTGCTAGTGTACTCCCAAAGCGAAGTGCCAATTGTACGCGCCTGATAATCCAACGCTGCATACGTCAAAGAAACTTTTTCTGTATCTCCATCGGTCAGAAAAGTGTAGATGCGCTGTTCCGGTTGCTGGCCTGCTCTCCAGCGAAGGAGATCGATCAGGTTTGAGAACTCAAAGCTTGATGCCGAAATACGTTTACTCATTTCAATCCTCAACGACCCCTCTAGGTCGTTGCTGTGATGCCTGTAGTTGTAAAGATCCCTTTACCCATAGTTTTTTGAGAATTAGAAAGGGGATAACATACTTTTTTTATACTCATCGTTGATGATACCTTCAATTTGTGTGTGTGTCAACTGTTGGGCTAGGTCAAGGGCATCGTGCTCCCCTTGCAGACTCCCTTGGATGAAGAATGTGGGTTTCCTGGTAACTGCTCAGGAGAACGGCGGGCGCAACACCCAAAGGGTGCACGGTGAATTGGGCCCCTACCGATGGCGATAAATCGCGTTGACCAACCCAATTGCTATCTGAGCAGTTTGGTTTCATGTTATATCATTAGGGACTTCCAGGTTTTTAATTGTCCCATTTGGACTGGATGATCTGTGGGTGTCCTGGGATGATTTACTCTTTGGAAGTCCCTTATGTCTATATGTATGTTATATCTCTTAAGGAGGCTAATTTGGATCCCATTAATCTCTTCGATTATGAAGTTCTTGCTAAAAAGTCTTTGGAACCTGCTAGCTGGGACTATTATGAGGGAGGTAGTGATGACGAAATCACGTTGCGTGCGAACCGCATCTCCTTCGACCGTATCCGACTCCGTCCACATGTACTCAGGGATGTGAGTGCTATCGACGTAAATATGACTGTCCAGGGAATTTCTGTGCGGATGCCTATTCTGGTTGCCCCAACGGCCTACCAAGGCCTTGCGCATCCTGAAGGAGAATGTATTACCGCCCAGGCGACGCGTAATGCAGGTACATTGATGATTGCCAGTACATTTGCATCTCGTAGTCTAGAAGAGATTATAGATGTAGCATCTCAGGCATGGATGCAAGTGTACTTCTATCGCGACTTGGATATTACTGAGTCCTTGGTTCGACGTGCTGAGAAAGCAGGATATCGGGCGATTGTTCTGACCGTGGATACTCCCTATTTGGGACGGAGAGAACGGGATATTCGTAACCATTTTAAGCTTCCACCCTCTGTGCGTGTCGCGAACTTTGCAGATAAGGATGTCCCTGGAAAGTATATTCCTTCACCTGGTGTTGTTACCTGGGAAACAGTTCGCTGGCTCCGTTCAATAACGTCTCTGCCTATTTTGCTCAAGGGTATTGTCACAGCAGAAGATGCACTGGTAGCTCTTGAGTATGGTATAAATGGGATCATCGTTTCTAATCATGGTGGTCGGCAGCTTGATGGTACGGTGGCAAGTATCGACGCTCTCCCCGAGGTTTCCCGTGCGGTCGCTGGACAATGTGAAGTCTACTTTGATGGTGGAATTCGACGTGGAACAGACATACTAAAAGCATTAGCACTTGGTGCACATGCCGTTCTTCTTGGCCGTCCAATACTGTGGGGATTGGCAGTCAACGGATTAGAAGGTGTCCAACATGTGCTAGAACTCTTATATAATGAATTTACATTGGCAATGGCTCTTGCTGGTTGCCCAACCTTGAGAGATATTGATCGTTCTCTGATAGCATTTGATATGAATAACAACATTTCGCAGAAGGATTGACAAATCAGAACCTCATGCCGAACAGGCCACCATCTTCAGTTGCATCTGTGAGGCGTATGGGCAAGATATATTCGCTGAGATGAAAGTTATCAGGAAGCTCATGTGGGGCATATCGCTGTAAACTCGATGAATCATTGGTTTGTCCTTCGTATCCTGTCATGATCCATCTCCACGGTGCCTAACATGTAAAGGAGATCCAAAGTCAGCACGAACCAATTATAATTCACTATTCGTGTTGATGAATGTTCATCCGTTACGTGCCTCAATTCATCCCAAAGGTGTGATACCGTCTTTGGCTCGGTGAGAAGCTTGAGCACTTCTGCACCGATTGTGAGCAACGCTCGTTCAGACCTAAGATGCTTGGTAGGAAGGATCATGATGTTACCTCTTTTGGAGTCCGAGTCACGAGCATTATGTAGTAGTTACTTCGCCCATTATAAAACATAAATTCTACAAAATATAGTGTTGAAGTACTATTTTGTGATAATACAGCACATGGAAGCTTGTATGTACTTTTCTTGTGTACAGACATATTAAGTCGTGGTCAGCTCAAAAGTTACACAAAAATGTGCTCAGAGCCTAAAAGCATATTGGCCTATTTCCCTTGACACCCTCTTTGCTGTCTAGTACACTCTTTTTGATCAATGCTTTGCCAGAGGGGCAGAAAGGCCAAGTTGATGCGAACACAATCACCAGATACCAGTCCAGAGATGGAGCGAGTTCAAATTGAGATGCTACGGAAAATGTCGATTGCCGAAAGATTCGCCATGATGGAATCATGGAGCCAGTTTATCAGAGAGGTAGCAAAGCAAGGCATTCGGCAGGATTATCCAAGTGCCAGCGAGGAAGAAGTTGCCTTGATGCTAGTTGCTCGCCTATATGGACAATCCTTGGCGGAAAGAGTTCGTGCAGAATTGACACGCAGGCGACAATGATGAACACATAAGGGATTACTGCTGCAATAGTTCTATAGCCGCAGCATTCGAGTAATTAGGCATTGGATTATTATATCAGCGGTTTTATTATCAGTAGTACAACTACATTAGACAATGGGCAGCTCAAGAAATAACACAAAAATGAACTCAAAATCTCAGGTTATTACCAGTTAGTATAGTTCTACCTTCACAAGTGGATTGATAGGCAAATAGTCTATTGATTTACTGACACATCAGAAATGCGATAGTATAGAAGATTTGAGATAAAAGTAGAGAATTTGCCTTTTTTATAGTCAACGCATCTGAGCTGAGACAAAGTGTGATGAGACTACCGAGGCGAAGATCCTTATTGGTGCTAGAGAAGCGGCTTCATTATTATATGTGGCCGTACAGCTTTAGCCCATTCCCCATATAAAGCAAAGGTTGTGAGTCAGATGATGAGTGTTCAGCTAAATACTGTGAAGCTCCACTGGTAATAGCTAGAGCATATTCATCTGGTGATTGCAAAATTCTTTTTGCTATTTCAGTAATGAGTTCTCTGCTATCTCGATTATGCTCCTCAAAGGATTCTCTACTAAAGAGATTTGCTGCTAGGTCTGCTCTATTAAAACTCGCTTGCATCATTTTTAAAGTAAGATCTACTCCTGCGGAACGTACAAATTTTGAAGATGACAAAACAATTAGTCCACCAGTTAATACATCGGCATCGTTTGAATTGCGCATAACCTTGAGAACACGTTGTATATCACTTGCAGATAAAGATGGTATTGAGATAGTATGCATGGAGTAGCTTTCTCCATCCAGTATAGATATATATTTTGATATGTTGTAAAATGATGAAAAATTATTGTTGACAGTTTTAAGAAGTTTCGGAAGATTATCTTTGCATTTTACTATTAAAGTATGTATCATTCCTAAGAATGATACATACTTTATCCAACTAAAGGGGAACTCTTTCCCTTCATTAATGTAGTTTGCAATGAGATCCACAAGACTGACAAGTCCGCTATCCTTTTCTAAACGAATATAACCGGGTGTCATATTCAGAGCAGGATATGGTGACATAACAAGAAAATGAAAAAACTGGAATATTTCATCTGTTTTGTCTTCCAATTGTGGATAATCCAGCCATTCTGGTAATAAGACTTTAAGATCCTTCCAAAGAGCATCTGTTGAGGGATGTCTCAACAAATAGTCACTTATACTTGTCCTTCTCTGTAAAGCTATAGAAAAGAAAATATTAAAGGCACATCTAAACGCTAACCAACTTGTCAAGCCTGGCTCATTTAAATACTTTCTAATCGTTAAGACGTAATTTTCATAAGCATCAGACAATTGGTTTCGTTCTGCTAATGCTGCTTTCAAAATATCCTGAGATATTTTTATCAAAGCATCAACAGTAGATTGCTCATAATTATCCAGCCCTGTAAAGTTAATTTGATGCTTACTATCCAGCAATGAAGTTACTTCATTTGCTCTATCACTAGTATCTGAATGTATAGCTGTTACTAAACTATCAAGAGAAAAAATCATTCCTTGACATCTAGATAGAACTTGGATAGCCCAATTTGAATGCAAGGTTTTAGCCTCTTTTGAATTGAATAGCTCACTTCTTATTAGAGGAAAATTCACGGCGAATCGTTCCAAGAGATATCTATGAAAATGAGAAGGTAGTACTGAAAAATTACTTGAATTGTTCATACGAACCATTGAAGCCCATGTCGCATCAGAACATATTTCATCGGAGATGCCTTCCCAGAAAGATGATTGTTGGATAGCATCTCGCATGTCTACTTTCCAGATAGTTGGCCATAAGAATCGAACTTTTACTATCAAATATGGACATTCTCCTCGATATGAGAGAATTTCTTTGTGAATCTTTTTTTTGTCTATTAAGTGACTCGCCATCCAATACAAACGGTAAATTAAATACTCGTCTGTAGATGTTTTGTAATTCCGCAGAAAGCCTATTAGGCGATCCTCATACCGTTTTTTGATGCTTTCCTGGTTGATTAAAGTAGGCAAGACCTTTAGAAAGTCCTTTGGCTCATTCTGTAGTTTTACTAATTTAGGGTCTAACATTTCAAATATGAAATCCAGTGCATTGGAGAAAAGGTAGGGAGGATGTGAGAAAACGCCTTCTTGTAAAAGCTGAAAAATAACATTTCTTCCGTCTTGCCGCCATCCCAATTCTTCATTTTCATCTAGCGCTTTTGCCCGAGCAATTAAGTCTGCTTTTTCGTTAGGCCTTCTCAGTCCTGCTAAAAATAATGCCACTTCTCCCCAATAGGGGCGACGCATCATTACCTCGAATATGTTGTGAGCTTCTCCTTTGATATCATCGTTAATATAAGCTGCAGCAAAATATTCTCTGATAGGTTGGATCTCATATCCATATCGCGTTTCTTCACCTTCTCCTTTAAGAGCCACTATAAGACCAAGACGCTCTTCTCCGAGTTTAAACAGATCATGAGCAGCTTTAGGCATTTCTCCTCTCAATGCTAACCAAGACATGACAAGTTGCATCAGTTGTTGCCGTGTGAGACTTCCGTCTACTTGTTTTGCTTCAGTGAGAGCATGAATCTTATAACCGAGAAATCGATGTAGTGCTTCAACAATTTCTCGCTTTTCTCTTAAATCAGAGCTTTTCTCTACATCTCTGTCAATAACGGTATTAAAATATTGTTTATATAACTCTGCTCTGTAATCTGGAAATGCAGCTCCTTTCATCTGTATGAAATGTAGTAGAACCGACAGCTGCATAGGATTCTTTATTAGTGCCTGGACATGTGACTCGTGTTGACGCTTCTCAAATATATCTTTTACTTCTCTTCTAACATCTTCATCATTTACCTGAGCGGAAAGCCATCGTTTGACATAATCATTGATCCTATCAGGTTTCATCGGAGCTATAGGAAACCTTTTGAATTCAACCAAGTGCTCTCTACAATTAGTTACTGCTGGAGGGCGTGTTGTTATAATGATACGCAAGTCTACATCTAGGTTTCTCTCAAACCTATCAATACATTCTGCAATTTTTTCCAGGACTTCATTCTTAGGAGCCGTTAAAAAATAACTTCGTATTGAACACGCTGGGGTCTGTGCCCAGACAACCGAAATTATTTTTTAACTAACCCTTAAGATCGTCGCTGGCTACTTCGTCAAGTCCATCGAAAATTAATAAGATATGTGATGCCTTAACCATACTCTGAATATCGTCGACTGTAATTTGATTACCTCCGGAGTCTTGTTTTATTATAAAGCATAAATATTCTTCAATGCTCTCGCCTAGCTCTTTAGTTAACCATTCTGCAAATTTGCGCAATTCTATACGAAAAGGGAGCCTAGATTTTTGAGGAGTTGTCCAGCGGCCTTCTGGATTCATATCATTCTTGCCTAACAACTGTTGACGATAAATCTGAGTTAGCATCTGAGTAATAGTAGATTTCCCTTGTCCTGGTCCACCCTCTAAAATGACTTTTCGCGTATAATTACTCGCCTCATCCAATAGCATATTAATAGTGCTAAAAGAGGAATTATAATAAAAATAACGATCTTGAGGATAATACTCTGTTGTTGGGCTATCTGAAAGGTATTCTCGTTTAAGCTGGTAGATAGCCCTGAGTTCTTCTCGTTCTGCAGCTGATAGGTCTCTAGTAGTTATATCTAAGTCTACGAACAGTTTTGAAAGATTGCTCTCAAGACCTATTTGGCGGAATTTAACGCTGCTATCACGAAGATACTGACGATCAACGGCCATGCGGACAGCACGAGGAAGACCATTATTATTCTGTTGAGTAATCCCTGCTAGAAAAGGAACTATTCCTCCAGCGAATAAATTTGGAAAGCTATTCCAGAGCGAGGGTAATTGATCAAGGAAAGCTTTTACTCTCTCCTCCCACCATATATCTACATAAAGAGATTGATTATTTTTTCGTATCTCTGCAGCCTTTCTATCTATTTCAGTGATGGCTCTTTTGCTAGAGGGAACATTAGTTATTAGGAAAAAATAGTTAATCCTTTCCTCGCCTTGACGAGATAGAACGTTTTTCCTCAATTCCTCATCGAATTCAGAAATGACTGCTTTTCGCGCATCTGAAGGCCTTGTATTCATTGTACGGTGATATTTCACCTGGAAAAGATAGCGACCTTTTCGAGGAGGCTGTTGTATCCCCTTTTGAGGAACGCGCACAGAGTTAACTTGAAATTCGAAGTGAGGATTATAAGGTGCCGTTTCTCCGTCTCTGCCACCATCTGATCCTTGTAGAGGGGTCAAACGTACGTCTTCACCAAAACGGGCAACGAGAATACCGTTAACGAGCCTTTGAAACATGGCATGATCCAAGTTGTTGAAATAGTATTCTATTCCGGCCATATAAAACAACACCCTTCATAAATAATTTCTAGGGCGGCAACCCTGGTTCAAGACGAGGCTGTAGCACAGTGTTACACTCACTTCAATAGAGCATGCCCTAGGCGGAGTTTACCGAACTAGAATATTCCCTGAACGGAAAACACACCTTGAGCCATGTTTGCCTCGCATTAGGAGTGACACCTTGCTTCTCCCTTGTCTCTGCCAAGTTTTCCGATTTGGAGAATACTTTTTTAGTGGTGCATGTGCTACGAGCAACACGTGAATCTCTAGTGAATAAAATAAGAGGAAGATATGCTCTTACAGCTCTTCTAGTATACTTAAAGGAATTTGTATTTGCAAGAGTTCATGAAGCAAAATAGAAAAATGCCTTGCTATTTGATGCTTAGAATTTATCCGGAGACTTCACTGAAATGCTTCTATCCAAGGGCAAAATGAGGGTATAAGGAACTTGGGGACATCATTCCTTCAAGCCTCCTTTTGCCTCCTCATCCGGCACATTCTCAAGCAACTCAGTAGCAGGTACCCCCTAACACTTTTGCTATCTGTGCCAGGATATCAGTGTTCACAGGTCGAAATATTTCGTCTAAGATTATCAAGCAGAAAGGATACAGTATTCTGTAGAGCCAGTCAGTGACACACTCTGTAATCTATGTTATAATTATATTATTAACCTTCAGGGTTAAAATAAAGTTAGAGGCTGTAGTGTGGATATTTATTTTCAGGGAAGCAAACTGGAGAGAATATGCAATGATCAGTCTCAACGAATACGAACATATGGTCCAGTATGTGGAAAGCTAATTGGACGCCGACTCGATCAATTTAGGGCTGTTGCAAATCTCAACATGGTGGGTTTGTTACCACAAATGAGATGTCATGAGTTGAAGGGAGATAGGAAAGGAACATTAGCTGTAGACTTAGAGCACCCTTATCGGCTTGTTTTTGAGCCAGCTAATGAGCCAGTCCCAAGAAAGTCTGATGGTGGCTTGGACTGGACCAATATAACTGCAATTAGAGTTCTTGCTGTGGAGGATTACCATGACTAATATTCATCAAAATGAATATCGACCGGATTATGTGTCGCCTCCTGGGGAGACTCTTTTAGAGGCTCTAGAAGCAATAGGCATGCCTCAAACAGAGCTTGCAAAGCGTATGGGGCGCCCGATAAAGACAGTTAATGAAATTATACGAAATAAGGCATCTATTACAGCTGAAACTGCATTACAACTAGAACAAGTATTGCGTATTCCTGCATCATTCTGGTTAAACCTAGAACAGCAGTATCAAGAGTCTCTTGCTCGTCTTGCTGAACAAGAACGTCTAAGTAGTTGGGTAGAGTGGTTGAAGAAAAAGAAGATTCCAATTCGCCAGATGATGAGCAGAGGTTGGATTCCGGCAAGTAGAGATAAATCTCAGCAAGTATTGGAATGTCTGAAGTTCTTCGGTGTAGCTTCTCCAGATGCATGGCAAGCTCTCTGGGAAAACAAAGAAGTTGCGTATCGTAGATCCGCAGCCCTTGAAAGCAATTTGGGCGCTGCTGCTGCATGGTTGCGTCAAGGAGAACTAAAAGCTCAGGAGATTGAGTGTGCTCCATACAGAGAAGAGGCATTTCGTGATGTGCTTACCAGTGTCCGTGCTTTAACAGTAGAACCAGTTGACTTTTTCCAAAAAGAGCTAATGAAAATGTGTGCTTATGCAGGTGTAGCTGTTGTTTTTGTACCAGAGTTACCCAACACCAGAATTTGTGGGGCGACGCAATGGCTGACTTCGACGAAAGCGTTGGTACAGCTAAGCCTGCGTTACAAGACTGATGATCATCTCTGGTTTACCTTCTTCCATGAGGCAGGCCACATTCTGCTGCATGGGAAGAAACAAATCTTTTTGGAAACGGAGCAGAAGGATAGAGAGAAGGAAGAGCATGAAGCCAATACATTCGCCGCAAATATATTGATTTCTCCTACTGAATGGGCACAATTTACAGCACAACGTTCCTCTTGCCGTTCGAAGGCAGGGATTAGAAGCTTTGCTCAAAAAATGGGGATTGCATCAGGAATTGTGGTTGGAAGACTCCAGCGCGACAAATTATTAGAGTATCATCATTGCAATGATCTGAAACGTCATCTTGAATGGGCTACAGAGGAAGCAGATTCTGAATAGCTCATATCATCAGTCAAAGGATAAATAACAGCTCATTGTGGGAATGATGTTTGATGGGCTTAGCTCTTCTAGTGTCTCCAGTGCCTAGTGGGCGTCCTTGATGTACTGGGTAAGCTTTTGCTCCATATCCTGGGGATCGTCGGTGATCATGGCTAGTCCCCTGACCTTTGCTGTAGAAGCTGCAGTATCATGTCGAGTTTGGCACCATGATCAGCTTTGAGGGCAGCCATTTCGTCTTTGGTAGCCATCGTAGCCTTAATATCATTTACGCCTACTTTGACCTCGTCAAATCGCTCGCTGTGGTCGGCTTGCTTTGTCCCAATTTCGATTAGCACTGCCTTGGTCTCATCAAAGTTTTCTTGAAGGGTTTCAAGCCAAGCGGTAGAGTGAGCTTGAAGCTCTTGCATCAACTCTTGCTGGCTTCGCTCTAACGTATCGAAGCGCTCACTATGATCAGCTTGTGCCTGAGCAATCCCTCTGAGCAGTTTGTTGTTTTCGGCAAGGCGTTCTTGTATGCCACCGGTATCAATCTCAACGCGTGTGACCTTGATCGGCTCAGTTTGGCGCTCAATATCTTCCAGGCGCTTCACAATTTCCTTCTGCTGTTCTTCGATGCGTTCAAAACGCTTCTCTTGCTCCATCGTCGCATCCTTTCAATTATGCGGTTTGCTTTTTCCTCTTGCGCACTGGCTTGGTAGGCTCAGCACTCTTTGCTTTGGGCTTAGGGCCTCGCTTCCGCTGGCTCAAGTTTGCATTGTCTACTTGCTCCTGAGTATAGACCACAGAGTTGTCTGCAAGCACAATACCTTCAATCTGTCCTCGCTTACGTCGGCTCTTAAGCGCGTCGGGTGTCATTCCAAACATGGCGGCGACTTCTCCGGGTGTATAGAGCTTCATATCCCTTTCCTTTCACTAGGATCAACCGACCTTGCCATTATAGCCGATACCGGTCAAAATGCCAATGTATTATAGCCGATATGGGTCAAAATTGTCAGGCTAGATCCAGCACTCATTCGGAATTGGCACGCAGGCGATGATGGATACTGGCAGGATTATTTTGCTTGTTCGAACAGGCCCAATGAACAGATAATCTGTGGCTCTTGCTGCTGCGTTTGTTCCTGGATATGGCACAATCTATTCTCATCTCGGAGCCGAAGAACCAAATCAATTAGGTCATCATCGGAAATCTCGCTTCTCAGTTGCCGACTGAGCGTATCCTTGGCCATTTCTTGCAGGGGATAATGGTAGATCTCGTCGATAACTTTGTCTAATTCTGGTGGTGGAGGGAATAATGTATTTTTCCTGGTATCGCTAATATGTCTCAGGCGCTCATATGTACGCAGGCGTGCTCCTGATCGACTGCCAAGTTGCCCACCAAGGTCATGTGTCTCTCCTGCAATAATGTGTTCGACACCCTTTAGGACAAGGTCGTGTTGTTCTGGTGGTCTGGCAATGGCGAGTTCGCGTGAATTGCATGCAGCGGCACGCAGAATAGCCAGTTGCGATTGAGTGACACTTTCCCCTTTACGGTTGATCCAGGCAAGAGAGTCGTTGCCGTCTGATGTGCGCATGTAGACGAGCACTCCGTCTGGCGCTGTCGCACTATTCTGATGGGCTCGTGTGGAGAAGACGACGTGGGGTAGCTTTTCAATGATGCCCTTGAGTTTGGGATCAGCGTCTGTGGCATTCTTCCAGATTTGATAGGCCTGGGATGCAAGGTCTATTTCGGTATCGGTCTCTGCGTCTAGAATGCCTGATCTTTCGTTGTAGAGGTCGTGTATCGTCTGGGTGTCCAGGTCGTCTTCGAAGAAGGCCTCATCTGTGCCAACCACTTCGGCATTCTCCTTTAGACGCTCCCTTACTCGCTCTCTGAGTCGGATAAGACGTTCTATGCCATCCGCTGGCAAAAAGGTATAGCAATAGATGGTATCCGCCTGTTGGCCTATACGATCTATACGACCCGCTCGCTGGATCAGGCGGATGATGGCCCATGGGAGATCGTAATTGACGACGATGGCAGCGTCCTGCAAGTTTTGGCCTTCGCTCAGGACATCGGTGGCGATCAAGACACGTATTTCTTCCTCTGGTCGGATCTGGCGACGCTTGTCATTGCTGATGGGACTAAAACGCCATGCAGTCGTTGTAGGGTCCTCGGAGTCTCCGGTGATGCCCTCTACCGCTGTGATACCGTTGGCTTGTAGTTGGGTGGTGAGATAGTGCACAGTATCGGCAAATTGTGTGAAAATCAGGATTTTTTCGTTTGGGTGTTTTTGTGTCAGCAAATCAACCAGGGCCATCAGTTTGGCATCTTTTGCCGTCTCCCATGTGCCACACTCATTAAGGATTTGGAGCAGCTTCCTAGCGTCTTGCAGGAGATCCTTTTTTAGGTGGGTGTTAAACAGTACAGGCCTAATCCACTTGAAGCGCTTGCGAAATTGTGTGGTGTACTGGTTGTAGATGGCTGCGGCCTTCTTGCGGTAGCCTGCTTCGCTCTGGCTGTTTGGCTCCTCGGCTGCCAACTCGTCAACGATGGTCATGTCCTCTGTGCTGGCATCACCTTCGTCAATTGTCTCTGGCAGAACTATTTCATTGTCTTCATCACTGGTTCGTGTGTCAAGCAGTTCTACATTTTGTGTGCCAATAGGTAAATCAAGGCCGTTTTCGATGGCGTAGAGGAAGATGAAATTGCGTAGTACATGGCGTTCGAGGGATTGGATAAAGGCTGGGCCACCGCTTTCTAGCCGTTTAAAGAGGTTAGTGCGGCAGAAGCCCATCAAACGTTTGCCTCCGCGTGAAAGGCTGCTGAGGATCTGCGCTTCTCCTCCTATGGTCTTCGGTTTCGTAACGATGTAGTTGGCGAGACCATAGCGGGGCAGGTTGAGTTCATTGATGGTTGTAACTACGCGGTCTGAGTAGAGCAGTGCATATGGATCATCTGCTGTTTGCTGCTCGTTCTTGAGGAGAAATCTGACGGTCTTTGGGGTACGAACGGGAAAATACGAACGTGTGCCATCGCTAAATTCCAGATATTTCCGTCCCGTGGCAAGATCAGTACGGGCGTAGTTTTCCTGGATAAAGCTGCGTGTGCGTCGTACCAGGTAGTGCCGCATCAGTTCTCGCCAGTCATCGGCATGCTCACTTTGCTCAAAGGCCATCAAGGAGCGCACAGGGCACTGATAGCGACTATTGAACTTGGCCTCTCCTAACTCGGCGAGCAATTTCTCTGGACGAATACCCAGATCTCTGCAGGCCTCATCGCTCAAGAAGAGCCTGACCTGTGATGAGATATCCAGGTAGGTCTTGTTGTAAGGAGTCGCGGTAAGCAGGATACATTTACTCTCGTTCTTCTCGATATAGTCTTTGATAGCTTTGTAGCGCTTACCCTCGCGATTGCGCAGGTTGTGGCTTTCATCGATGATCACCAACCGGAAGCGGCGCAGCCTGGGCAGCTCATTTTGTACGTTGCTGACCGAATGCACCTCGCCTACGAGCTGGTATTCAGAGAGGTAATCACGCCACATCCTGGTGAGATTCTTGGGGCAGAGCACCAGTACTTCGGTGCCATAATCGTCCTGCATAATACGCGCTAACGCTGTTGCCATGAGTGTCTTGCCCAGACCAACCACGTCGCCGATAATGACTCCCCCACGCTTATTCAGGTGCCTTGCAGCGATCTTCACAGCTGCAGACTGATAGTCGAAGAGGCGATTTTTGAATTCTTTGGGGATGCTAAAATCGGTCAGACCTATACGAGCCTCTTCTGCCAGGTGATAGACCATCTTGAGGTAGATATAGTACGGCGGGATCAGTTGTTCACGTGCCCAACTCTCGTCAATAATAGTTGCCAGTTCCTCAGAAATATCCAGGCACCAGCGATCATCCCAGCGTTCGTTAAACCATCTTTCCAGTTTTCGGCAGGCATCTTCCTCGACAACGTCAATGTTGAGTTCACCTTGCCCTGAGAGTCCGGCAAGAGTGAGATTACTACTGCCCATATAGCCGACAATAGGGATGTTGTAACTCTTGCTATTGTAGAGCAAGTAGAGCTTGGCATGCAGCTTATGCTTCAGGAAGAGCTTGACAATCAGCCGTTTAGATCTCAATTGCTCGCTCAGGCGGCGTAGTCCTTCCTGATCCTTATTGGTTGGTGCGCCAATCAGCAATTGGTCGCGAAATTCCTGAGCTACACGACTCTTGAGTCTCACGACAGTTGATTGGTCAATTTCTTGTTGACCTCTCAAGCTGAACACTTTACGCAAATCATCCTCGGGTTTATCCTGCATACCAATCATCAATCGGCAACACCCATCTTCACTTCCTTGCCACTGTTCCATAGCGGTATCGATAGAACGCCAGCCGCGTAGATTGAAGTAACCAACGCAGAAGTCTGCCCGTTCCGATATCTTCAGCGTTTCCTGCAATGCGGTGACCATGCTGCTATGAATGTTGTCAAAAATACGTGGCATTATTCCTCATCTCCTTCTCCATTATCTCGACCCATGCGGTATTTGATGTCATAGTTGATGATAAAGTCTAGCTCTTCGTCTGTGAAACCGTAATGCTTGGCTAGTACTCGGTCGATTTCGTCGATGATAGATTTAGAATGCTTGGGGTATAGACATTGAATAGTCATTTTCCCGAGTTTCTCGTACTTCATTTCAAGTAATCTAGCATGATGGTTGAAATCTTGCATCAAACTGTGAGTTAGAATAGACAATTTCATGACGATCTCTGGCAAGGCTTTCTCAATATCAAAACAGATAGTATAAAGTTCACGTTTGTTGAGATTCCGGCAATCAGAATAGACAGTTAGAAACCAATAGAACAAACTGGAATTTAGTAATGATAAAAACGTGTTTCTGATTTCTTCGGATGCAAAAGAGATAGCTTTTAATTCTGAAGGTTCACGCTTCTTGCCGTTCGCATCATAAATAGCTGGTATGAAATCTACTATTTGAACAAAGCCGCTAAGCTTACGTGTATAGTAGATGTGATGGTTCCCGTTCTTTACTATATAGGATGCTAAGGTCTTGTCCTGTTCTAGAACTTTCTTCAGAATTTTTTTTTCACAGCCAGAGGATAGTTTGGGTATAGAGCCATTTGTGATAAATTTAGTTGCCTCTGTATATTTAATAGTATTAAAAAGATACGGTCGACTAATAGTATTCCACTTATTATATTTAGTTGTGAAAGTAATCGATTCTGCAATTTTTTTGGTGTATAAAATGATGGAGAGACGAATATGTTCAAGCCCTTCAAAAAGTTTACCAGGACGGTCATTAAAACTGCTAATTGCTAATTCTCCTGTACTTTTTAACAAATTTTGTAGAGATAGGTAGCTGTCGGTGCAGACGGAGGCTACTGGAATAATGACTCCTAGCTTTCCTGATATTCGTAGTAACGTAGTTGCTTGTTCAACCATTAACGCGTATATATTTCCACTATCTTTTGTTTGGTAACTACTGAGTACAGTATAATCTTTTTTTACTTTATTATACTCTACATACGGTGGATTTCCAATAATCACATCAAATCCGCCCTTCTTTATGATCCTGTAAAACTCTATAAACCAGTGGAACGGCTGGTGGCTCTTTCTCCAGATGGAGTACTTTTCTTGATATTGCTGCTCTCTTTCTTGTGCCTCTTCTTCTTCTGTAATATACCTATCCTTTTTGTCAACGAGCATGTTGTGGCGATCGATATCATACACCATGGCAAGGTAAGGATCGATTTCGGAGTGAAGTGCATCCAATTTGTTGCGAATATCTTGTTTGTATTCGGCTGAGGTTATGTGATCGAACTCAATCCCATAGTCGGTCTGCATAGTGCGAAAATGTTCCACTGCTCTTTCGACCTCTTTAACTCTCTGTTCAATGCGTGGCAGTATCTCATCAGCAGCTGCTCGCATATATAAGCTCTTTTCGAAGACGTTGCGGACTTCATCTTGGCTGGTAAAGCCTACCAGTGTATTTCCAGCAAGCATATTGAAGTCAATATCAGGTAGTGGCTCAATGTCATCTGGCTTTTCGACCTGTGCTACTAGCTTGAGGAAGAGGCGGAGTTTACAGATTTCTACAGCTTCTTCCATAATATCAACACCGTAGAGGTTGTTGATAATGATTGATTTGAGGATAAAATATTCGCGGCTGTGGTGCTTGGCTACTTGTTTTAGTATATCTCGGAAACGATCTATCTGATAATATCTCTTCCGTTTGTGAGGCTCAATAGCCTTATCGAGTTGGTCGCGTTCATCGACAAAGTTCTGCATGCGATCAAGACAAGCTGCATAAAGTGGTTGAAGGATGTTTAATGCTGCAAAAAGGAAAGCTCCTGAGCCACACGTGGGGTCAAGGATAGTGACTTTCTCAATACTCTCATAGAAGGCAAGTAAGAGATCCGATCCCTCGCAGTAGGTGATGACATCCTGGGCGAACTGGCGGATATCAAGGTTATAGGTAATCAGATCGTTGATCGAAGTGATTGCTCCTGTCACGATTTTATCGCGTACTTCTGCATAGCGTTTTCGCCGTTCCACGACTTCTCGCCAGATCTCAGTTGGCAAACCATAGGCCTCTTCTGCAACTTTGTTCCAATCCCCACGCAGTGAAATGTCCATAATGCCAGCTTCGATTTCTGGCGGTAGTGGTAATCTGATGCCTTTGGCAACGGCTTCATAGATATAGTCATCAGGATTATCACATAGTAGTGACCAGACGGGTCCATCAGCAGTGAAAGCAATAGAACATTGTTCTTGAGCAGCTTCAAATATGAAAGGAATGATAGTGTTTTTGCTAATATATTCGGTAATATCATCTTTAGTATAATAGGCACCCATTTGCTTCTGATTAATGTATTTCTCAAAAATATAGCCTAAAACATCGGGATTGATTTCATTTCCTTCTTTGTCAGGACGATCGTCCAGATGCCAACTATATTCGTCGAAGAAGTCAAAGATATGGTCAAAAGCTTCGTCTGGTATTTGGATTTCAGGATAGTCGTGCTCCAGTTGATGAATATCGAAAATGCCACCATTGAGGTAGGGTACGTTCCCTAATAGCCGCTCTAATTCTGGTGTGCGCTCACGTGTATTCAGGCCCTCAGAGAAAAGCCGTAGAAGGAAATAGCGGTAGAATGAGTGAAACGTATTTGATCCGTTGTGTTTCTGGCTCATTTTGAGCCGGTTACGCAAATAATCAGGATCTCCATCTAACGTATGCTTACTTGTGGTATCAAGAAATCCCTTTTTCTGGATGAAGTAGATAAACATCAAGCGATTGAGCATGACTGAGGTATACCACTCACGGTCACCTTGCACCGTAATGCCTTGAATAAAATCGAGAAATAGAGCATGTTCCTTTTTAAACCTATCATAAAATTTCTTGGTGATCTTCTCAACGTCAAAGCCTTTTTTGAGTTTGCTTGCTACCTCTTGGTGTGTAAGATTTGCTTCTTCCTCTAATTCAATAGCGAGAGTAATCAATCTCTGCGCTAGCAATTCGCCCGATTGACCTTTGCGTAATTTATGAGTGTGATAAGCTGTAGATTTCTTATATTCATGTTTTGCCCATACCCATGTTTGGTGCTCTTGGACCTCGTCTGTGAAGATAATAAGATGCTCTTGTGCATACTCTTCAACCTGACGATCAATATATTTCAGCGTTTTGTCATCAGGGATACCTCCATGGACATCTGGTGAACAAAGGAGAAGCTGTACACCTCTTTTTTCTGCTATTGGTATCAGAGTAAAAATTTGTCCTTGGTAGTCAATGGTGAATGAGCGCCCTTTTGGGACATCCCAACCTAGCTCTTCTCGAAAAATAGTTTTAAAGTTACATTTTTGGAGATGTTCCTTGATGCGCTGCTTGTTTGGTAACATCTATCGTCTATGCTCCTCATGCTCAAATAAGCTGCAGTGAAAAATTGGGTCATAAGATTGCTGTAAAGCTATTGGGAACGGTGTTTTACATGATACGTTCTTGCTCAGTCATTGTAAAGTGGTAATGCTAGCTATCTCGCTGGACCCATTTTCCTTGGCACTCTCTTTGCTGTCCAGTACGCTTTTTATATTAACAACAATCAATTAGCACGTGGAAAATGGTTATAAGCGAACCAGAAATTCGGCTGTGTTGGCTGCTCCATTCGGAAGGAAAGTCAGTGATAACAATGTCTGCCGATTGTGTACTGACGTGACTCAATTCAGGAGCATGGATGTTCAACCATTCCATTAACTCCGCTTTCCAATGCGGCACTGTACCATCCTGCACATATCCCAACATTCCAGCCTCAGGATAAAGCCTAGCATATTGCTCCTTCACAAAGCGATTAAGACCTTCTTTGAAATATTGATTTGAGCCATATTTTGTACTCAACCGCTTTGCTTCGAAGATATACCATAACCTGGGTTTGGTATCAGTAAACTCAAAAACAATATCTTTACGCTTTCGTCTTTTTCCAGTTTCTTTGTTATCCGATTCCGGCTGCTCATTCCTAATGCAATACCAACAACACCAATCAGGCGATGAAAAGGCTTCGATAAACTGTTGGATGCCTCGGCAAAGGAAATCAGATATTTCCTCCTCTTCTTGAGAAGATTGTAATGTTGGACGGCAAAGTTGATAGCCTTGACTCAGTAAGTAATGTACTTGCTCACGAAAGAATTCTTGATAAGCATTTTGCACTTCAGAGTTAATTTCAGCTGGTTCTATTTGAAACACACCTAACTCCTTGAAGCTGTAAGGATGTCTGCAATGAGACTAGCAGAGTCATTGAAGGCCTGGGTACGTGACCATTCGATCAGGCGTGCTGGTTTAAGTACAAAAATGCGTGAGTACTCAAATATCTTGAGTTCCCTCTGAACATATACCCATTGGCTGAAACGCTCTTGAGCCATCTTCCAAACATCTTTCCAGAAACTAGGTAGTGTTTTGTCGCCTTCCAACCACACTTGAACCTCGACTGGCTCGGTTGCCCGAACAAACTCAATCGAGCATAAGACAAACTCTCCAGATTGGCATAAGTCCACTTTATGTCTGATTCCTCGCCGTTGTGTAAATGTATCCAATTCTCGTGAAAGAAGCTCACCATATACTTGAAGTTCGGCCTTTGCTGGTTTACGAATTGCATTCGTACTAGCAACCTTACCATCATTCAGAGAATATCTAATTTCAATAAAATCTCTTGCTTGCTGCATAAGCTGCTTAGGAATAACTAAAGCATCCATGACTATCTGATCTAATTCAAACTGAATATCTGAGCTATTAACTATAACACCTCTATGCTCTAAATCTACTAAAGATTTTTGGAAGTCAGCTAGCCGCGCAATTTGATCTTTGCTGAAGGTAGGAATAGGAATTTTCTCAACATCCTTCTTCGTTAATGTATCTCTTTCGATTCCTCTTGATGGTGTCTTGAAGAAAAGAAAGTACTCGACAAGAGTAGAACTGAAGTAGATAGAAAGCGCACGAAGAAAATCTGCATCTTTTTCATCAGTAGATGCTAGTCCCCATTGTCTCGGAGGAATTATAAGATAGTCTTCACTGAAGACTATGCAATTCCAAGAAGAATGAATAAATAAATGTGGAGGTTTACAAATTTTTATTGGGATTAAACGTCCTTTACGAACATAGCAACGACTTTTTGGCAATAGGCTTACACAATTATCACTGATTGTAAGTCTATTTTTGGCCTTATTTAAGGCATCAACGTCTAAAAGTGGCATTCCCTCTAGTTCAGGAACGTGATCCGTCTCTTCCTTCGCTTCTTCATAGCGTAACTGTGGCCCTTCGCTAAAATGCCACGTTGGAGATTTCTCAAGTACTAACTGTCCAAAAGTTTTAGGAAACTGATTCTGAAAACGGGTGAGCATACGATTATCTCGATTAGTACCCCATAAAGCCATTTTCCAGGTACTAGCCTCACCCCGTTCGGCTTCACTTGACTCAACAATTTTTATCTCGCTACCATTGATGGTCAGGAGCCAAGCTTCTTTCTGTTGAGATGTAGCCATGGCCTTTTGATTTGCCAAAAATGGTCCGTTGTGGACAATAGGTTGAGCATCTTCCAGAACCCCATCTTCTAAAGTGCACTTTCGCTTCCGATAGATAAATGTTGTAGTAGGGGCATCAGAGTTAGGAAATAATATATGCTGTAAATTGGAAAAATTGGTAATGCGTTCTACTCGGTTAGCTTGGAAGAAAGCCTTTCTAAATCGCTGTGATTTATAATTAAATAAGGTCTTGGCTGGCAATAATAACCCGATCATTCCGTCTGTTAAGGTAAAATCGGTAACACGCCAACTGAAAGCATCTGAGACACGACTATCAGGTACTGGTCGATTTCTTGAATGCCTATGGATCCAAGTTCGCACATGCTTCTCCTCTTTCTCTTCTTTTAATTCCCCTTTCTCTAACTCAAACCATGGCGGATTTCCTATTATCCAATCAAACATAAGGTTAGACTTTGCAAATACAGATTCTTCATCAAAAAAATCACAATGATAAATCTGCGTATTGTGCAAAACTGGAAAACGGAACTGTTCATTCTTATGTAGCTCTGGTGGCTCGATATGGGTGAGTAGTGCAAGTAATAAGCTAAACTCTGTCACATAGCAAGCATCCTCTTCACGCTCCACTCCGTAGATGTGCATAAGGAGATCTGCAAGCTGTTCTGGCTCTAAAGGCTTACCTAATTGCTGATCCTGAACTATCTGTATCAATTTTTGATAGACAGTTACCAGAAATGTCCCAGACCCACAAGATGGATCTAATACTTTAAAATAAGGTTTGAGCTGCTTATGATCATTCAATTCACAAAAGAGATACTCCGCCAATGGCTGTGGAGTATAGTATGCCCCCTTTTTCCTGCGATCCTCTAAGAACTGCTCATAGATCGAGGCAAGCATAGCAACAGGTATGAAACGGAAATCATAGGGATCAAATAATGCTAATTGCCCAGTTCGTATCTGCTTGCCACTGAACGCTCTTGCGACTAATCTAATAGCGGCATCAGGCGGAGCATCAGGTCCTTCTAGGTCAAGAGGAAAGACTTTCCCATTAAACCGCTCCTCAAGAGCATCTACGAGCTGTTTGAGTCCTAACCTAGTTGCATTACTACCAAAAATGGACTCCTTTTCAATATTGCGTGTTGCCAACCACTCAGGTGTGAGAATACCACGGTCTTTTAAATATCGCAAATAAACATATTTCCCAATAAGTGCATGTCTTATGTGGGGATTAAGACTATAACGAATACTTAATTGCTCGTCTAGCACTCTTAAATTTGCGAGTAATTGCCTATCTACTCTGCTGTCATAATCAAGTTTGTAGCCTTGATTTTCCCAAAGCTGCCCTGAATCAATTGAAGAAGCTCGAAAGTCTGCCAATTGCTCTCTAACTAGATTAGCTTGTCTAGGAATATGATAGAGCATATCATCAGTATTGCTAGGATTTATAATATTTACGCTATAATTAAAACCTGAATAAACACGCACTTCGCTAGGTAATGAGATAATAATAAATGGAGCATTACCAGTATTCCATAATTTTTGATGCAACAATCTTGCATCCTCTGTGCGCTTTACCTCTGCAACGATGACTGCAGGCTTTGCAGGAAGGATTGCGTTATCTTCTGGGCTAGTATTAAAAAGGTAAACCCCATCTATATAACTATCTGGAAGGGTTGCTTGAATTGTTTGATATAATGAGAACCCTTCCATGATATTAGAGTGTGTATTAGCAAGACGTACATAGCTCTGCGTTGTAGCATAGCCTAGCTCATCTACTAATTGTTGCAATTCCAACTATTTTCTACCTTACTGTAGTCCATTTACATCTTAATATCTGATTGCTTCACCAGAATTGATTCATCCTCTTTATGAATTTTACCAACATTTGGACAAAAAGTCTACAATTTAGCTAGACTGGGTATTTTCATAAGAAGTCTCTAGAGAGCATTGGTGTTTTCATCATGGCCTTTTCATTTCAGGAGTGAGCAAAGAGGCGTCGGTATCATATTCGGCTTTGCTTTCTAGCACTTGAGGCGTATCGTTTACCTCGGCTTTGACTGTGCTTGTACGTCTACGCTGACGTATCTTTTGTACAAGTAGGACAGAGAAGAAGATAGCTGTCAGCAGGGCGAGAAGAAGACCTGAGAAAGCTCCGAAAAGGCCTGCAGCTTGCTCCCAGGTTTCTGCGAAGATATAACCCAGGCTGAGAGGAATTATTGCTCCAACTGCTTCACCAAGCACATCCCAGAGCAAGAAGCTACGGTAGGGATATTGTTCCAATCCTGCAACCAGATTTATCGTGCCGCCAAGAGCAGAGAAAAGAACCCGTGTCATAAAGATTGCCCATCCTCCTCCTTTCCTGAAGTAGGTCTGGCTTTGGGCCAGGGCTGGTAGCGTGATCCAACGAAATCGCTTTTGTCGCTCAAGCCAGGCTACTAAAACCGTCCCCAGGCGCTGACCAAGAATATAGCCAAGATTATCTCCCATCACGAATGCACTCAAAACAACCGGAAACAGGATCATGATATTGAAATCACCAAGAGCAGCAAAGGCTCCTGAGGCGAAGAGGAGCAGTGAGGCAGGTATGGGAGCACCAACGGCAGCGACGAAAATGATCAACCAGAGAGCCGGATAGCCATATTGTTGCAATGCATCGATAAAGAACGCGTTCAATATATCGTTCTCCCTGGCATTGCTGAAAGAGGTCCTCTATTAATATGTTGCGTTAGTGCTAGTGCTACAAATCTGGGGTGGTGCTTACGATACGCCAAAATGGCATCTTGAGCGGTACGTATTACTTGATCTACAGGCTGTCGTTTATAATTCGCAATATCATAGAGCGTTGCATGACGGAGCTGGGCTGATTTGTCCACAGTGAGCGAGCGGTACAGATAGTTTTCGGGGACATGGCAAACATGGGAAATCACATGGATAGTCATCCAGGGGCGTATCGTACTCACATCTCCTGCTTTGGCCGCACTATACTGGTACTGGAAATTGTGTACTGCCTGAAAGGCCCTGACAGCAGTAAAGGCCAGCAATCCCAGTATGAGAATCAACAAAAAGCTGAGAAGGCTCAGTTTGGCTCGTTCGCTCAGTGTGTCCACCTTTTCCTGACTCTTTCTTTTATCGTGACTGCTCAGCTCACCTCGCCACCTCCGGTGGCTCGCGTAGGTTTTTTGGCATGGATTTGGCAGCCTCTGGCTGCCAAATCCATGCCACGAACTGCGAACTGCCAGAGGCAGTGAGAAAACAGAAAGGGATCTGGGTAGTTAGATGTCTATAAGTATCCCAATTATCAAGATAGTTGACCTAAGGATACCATGTTAGAGCAAGGTAGATCCAATTATCAAACTCCAAATCTCACAAGAAAGTAGTAATATTGGATAAATAGGCTCCTACTTCGTTATACTAGGTAGTGGTGATAACAAAGAGCTTCTGCTCTCTACCCCTTGACCCTATTTGTTACCATTTGAAATAATGGGTCTTGTTCTTTTTCTTTGGAGAGGAATTTTATTAATGAGTTACGATCCTAATCAGCCTAGTCAGTATCCCAATCCAGGCCAATACGGTGGATATACTCCCCAACCTCAATCCTCCGATCCGTATAGTGGTCAGCCTGGGCAGCCTGGGCAGCAATACGGTCAGCCTGGTCAACAATATGGGCAGCCTGGTCAACAATACGGGCAGCCTAGTCAGCAGCAGGGCTCCTATTACCAGCCAGGTTACCAGCAGCCCTATGGTCAGCAGCAGAACCCATATGGTGCGTCAGGAGCAAATGGATCGACGATGGGCATGGAGCCGAACATAGCCGCTGGTTTGAGCTATATTGTAGGTTTTGTGACTGGTCTCATCTTTTTTCTAATGGAGAAGCAGAATCGCTTTGTGCGTTTCCATGCCATGCAGTCTATCATTTTCTCTGCTATCTGGATAGTGTTGTCAACTTTTATCAGTATGCTTAGTGAAGTGGTCCCGTTCTTGTGGTACCTAGGCAATCTGGTTAACCTAGGTTTTTTGATAGTGTTGATCATTTTGCTAGTTAATGCCTTCCAGGGCAAATACCTCAAGTTGCCAGTGATTGGTGATTATGCAGAGCGTTATGCTAATCCATCTGTCTAAGCAGCAAGAATGATGGAATAAATGGTGGTTAGCCTATTGAGGCAACCACCATTTTTGTAACTATTAAGGTGCTCTCTCTTGACTACTCACGACCTACAGCCGTTCGCAAGCTTTATTATTAGAGGAGGGGAGGGTTTGGCAGCCACCGACTGCCAAACCCTCCCCTCCTCATACACCAGGCGAGCCACCATAGGTGGAGAGGTGAGTTGAGTAGTTACGGAGAGAGACTGGATATTCTGGCTTCTACTTGTTTTGCCTCAGCCTTGCGTCCCATCGTTCTCAGCAGGAAGATATAGTTTTTCCGTAGTTTTTCCGTGCGAGGGTGGGTAGGTCCTAACTGCTGCTCGCTGATCCTGAGGGCACGCTGCAACAAGGGTTCGGCATGTTCATATTTGCCCTGCTTACGATAGAGGACGGCCAGATTGTTGAGGCTTTGTGCGGTGTCAGGGTGGTCAGGTCCCTGCTGCTGCTCGTTTATAGAGAGGGCACGCTGGTACAGGGGCTCGGCATGTTCATATTTGCCCTGCTTGCGATAGAGGACGGCCAGATTATTGAGGCTTTGTGCGATATCAGGGTGGGTAGGCCCTAACTGCTGCTCGCTGATGTTGAGGGCCCGCTGCAGCAAAGGCTCGGCATGTTCATACTTGCCCTGCTCCTGATAGAGGACAGCCAGATTGTTGAGGCTTTGTGCTGTGGAGAGGTGGTCAGGTCCCATCTCTTGCTCGCGGATGTTGAGGGCGCGTTGCAACAAGGGCTCAGCGAGTTCATCCTTCCCTTGCTCGTGATAAAGCATGGCCAGGTTATTGAGACTTTGCGTTGTGTCAGGGTGGTCAGGTCCCAACTGCTGCTCACTGATGCTGAGGGCACGCTCATACAAGGGCTCAGCTCGTTCATACTTGCCCTGCTCGTGATAGAGGACGGCCAGATTGTTGAGACTTTGTATTGTATCAGGGTGGTCAGGTCCCAACTGCTGCTCACTGATGCTGAGGGCGCGTTGCAGGAGTGGTTCGGCATGTTCATATTTGCCCTGCTCGTGATAGAGGACGGCCAGATTGTTGAGACTTTGTATTGTATCAGGGTGGTCAGGTCCCAACTGCTGCTCACTGATGCTGAGGGCGCGTTGCAGCAACGGTTCGGCGAGTTCGTCCTTGCCCTGCTTGTGATAGAGGACGGCCAGATTGTTGAGATTTTGCACAGTGTCAGGATGCTCAGATTCCACAGGCTGTTCGCTGGGGGCCGTCTGGTGCAACGGTTGAGCAGGCTCATCCTGATCTCGCTGGTGAAAGAGTTCTACCAGATCTTCCAGGCTTTGTGTCGTGAAGGCATACGCAGATTCCATAGGCTGTTCATCGGGGGCTTCCTGGTACGATGGTTGAGCAGGCTCATCCTGGCCTTGCTGGTGAAAGAGTTCTGGCAGATCTTCTAGGCTTTGTGTCGTGAAGGCATACGCAGATTCCATAGGCTGTTCACCGGGGGCTTCCTGGTACGATGGTTGAGCGGGCTCATCCTGGTCTTGCTGCTGAAAGGGTTCTGGTAGATTGCCAAAACTGATTGTTGTAAAGGGGGATTCTGGTTCCAACTCCAGCTCGCTGATGCTTAGATCTCCTTGGTACAACATCTCAGTTTGGTCATTTTGGCCTTGCAGTTGAGAGAGTTCCGCCAGATGGTCCAGGCTGTTTGAGACGAGGGGATGCTCAGCTTCTACTGGCAGTTCCCTGGAGGCTGCTGGCTCCTCCGATGTCTCATCCAGCTTATCCTCGTTGTGCAGCTGAAGGAGTTCTGACAGATGATAGAGGCTCGGTGCGGTGTCAGAGTGCTCAGGTCCTAGCTGCTGCTCGCGGATAGCAAGAGAGCGCTCCAGCAAGGGTTCAGCTTCTTCATACTTACCTAGCTCGTAATAGAGCATAGCTAAGCTGTTGAGACTTTGTGCAGTATCAGGGTGATCAGGTTCCAACTGCTGTTCGCAGATGGCAAGAGCACGCTGCAACAAGGGTTCGGCAGGTTCATACTTGCCCTGCTTGCAATAGAGTGTGGCTAAGCTGTTGAGGCTTTGTGCGGTATCAGGATGCTCAGGTCCCAACTGCTGCTCACGGATAGCAATGGCACGTTGAAACAAAGGCTCGGCTTGTTTATACTTGCCCTGTTCGCGATAGAGGCTGGCTAAGCTATTGAGGCTTTGTGCAGTGTCAGGATGCTCAGGCTCCAATTGCTGTTCGCGGATAGCAAGGGCGCTCTGCAACAAGGGTTCGGCTTGCTTATACTTGCCTTGCTGGTAATAGAGCACGGCTAAGCTGTTGAGACTTTGTGCAGTGTCAAGATGTTCAGGTCCCAACTGCCGCTTTCGGATAGCAAGGGAGCGCTGCAACAAGGGTTCAGATAGCTCATACTTACCCTGTTTGCAATAGAGGATGGCTATACTATTGAGACTTTGTGCAGTGTCAGGGTGGTCAGGTCCCAACTGTCTCTTGCGAATGGTAAGGGCACGTTGCAACAAAGGCTCGGCTTGTTCATAGTTACCCTGCTTACGATAGAGGACGGCTAAGCTGTTGAGGCTTTGTGCGGTATCAGGATGTTCAGGTCCCAATTGTTGCTCATAGATAGCAAGAGCACGCTGCAACAAGGGTTCGGTGGGCTCATACTTACCCAGCTCGTAATAGAGTGTGGCTAAGCCGTTGAGGCTTTGTGCAGTATCAGGATGTTCAGGTCCCAAGTGTTGCTCGCGGATGGTGAGGGCTCGTTGAAACAAGGGTTCGGCTTGTTCATACTTGCCCTGCTTGCGATAGAGGATGGCTAAGCTGTTGAGGCTTTGTGCGGTATCACAGTGCTCAGGTCCCAGGTGTTGCTCGTGGATAGCGATCGCACGCTGTAACGAGGGCTCGGCTTCTTCATACTTACCCAGCTCGTAATAGAGGCTGGCTAAGCTGTTGAGACTTTGTGCGGTGTCAGGATGGTCAGGTCCTAGCTGTTGCTCACAGATAGCAAAGGAGCCCTGTAACAAAGGCTCGGCAGGCTCATACTTGCCCTGCTTGCAATAGAGGACGCCTAAGCTATTGAGACTTTGTGCAGTGTCAGGGTGCTCGGGCCCTAAGTACCGCTCGCGGATAGCAAGGGCGTACTGCAGCAATGGCTTGCAGAGCTTATACTTCCCCTGCTCGTAGTAGAGGGTGGTCAGGCTGTTGAGACTTTGTGCAGTGTCAGGATGTTCAGGTCCCAGCTGTTGCTCGCGGATAGCAAGGGCGCGTTGAAACAAGGGTTCGGCTTGTTCATACTTGCCCTGTTTGCGATAGAGGATGGCTAAGCTGCTGAGGCTTTGTGCGGTGTCAGGGTGGTCAGGTCCCAGCTGTTGCTCACGAATAGCAATGGTGCGCTGTAACACCAACTCAGCTTGTTCATACTTGCCTAGCTCGTAATAAAGGGTGGCTAAGCTGTTGAGGCTTTGTGCAGTGTCAGGGTGGTCAGGTCCCAGCTGTTGCTCACAGATAGCAATGGAGCGCTGGGACAAGGGTTCGGCTTGTTCATACTTGCTCTGCTTACAATAGAGCATAGCTAAGCTATTGAGACTTTGTGCAGTATCAGAGTGGTCAGGTCCCAGTTGCTGTTCGCGAATAGCAAGAGCACGCTGCAACAAGGGTTCAGCTTGTTCATACTTGCCCAACTCGTAATAGAGGGTGGCTAAGCTGTTGAGACTTTGTGCGGTGTCAGGGTGCTCGGGCTCCAACTGCTGCTCGCGGATAGCAAGAGAGCGCCGTAACAAGGGTTCGGCTTGTTTATATTTCCCCTGGTTACAATGGAGCATGGCTAAGTTGTTGAGACTTTGTGCGGTGTCAGGGTGCTCAGGCTCCAACTGCTGCTCGCGGATGGCAAGGGCGCGTTGCAATAAGGGTTCGGCTTGTTTATACTTCCCCTGCTTGCCATAGAGGACGGCTAAGCTGTTGAGACTTTGTGCGGTGTCGGGGTGCTCGGGTCCCAGGTACCGCTCGCGGATAGCAAGGGCACGTTGCAACAAGGGTTCAGCTTGTTTATACTTCCCCTGCTTGCCATAGAGGACAGCTAAGCTATTAAGGCTTCGTGCAGTATCAGGATGTTCAGATCCTAGGTGCAGCTCGCGGGTAGAAGGAGCGGGCTGCAACAACGGCTCGGCTGCCTCATCGGAGACCTGCTGCTGAGAGCCGTCAGGGAGAAGGTCGAGACTTTGCGAGGTGTCAGAGAGCTCAGACTCGATCAGCTGTTGGTTGGTACTGGCAGGTGGCAGATACCAGAGCTCGACTTGGTCATCTTGGTCTTGCTGCTGAGAGAGGTCAGAGCTTGGTGGGGTATCAGAGAGCTCAGACTCGATCAGCTGTTGATTGGTACTAGAAGGTGGCAGATACCAGAGCTCGACTTGGTCATCTTGGTCTTGTCGCTGAGAGAGGTCAGAGCTTGGTGGGGTGTTAGAGAGCTCAGACTCGATCGGCTGTTGGTTGGTACTGGCAGGTGGCAGATACCAGAGCTCGACTTGGTCATCTTGGTCTTGTTGCTGAGAGAGGTCAGAGCTTGGTTGGGTATCAGAGAGCTCAGACTCGATCAGCTGTTGGTCGATGCTGGAAGCTTCTAGGTACAAAGGCTCGGCAAGGTCATCCTGATCCTGCTGGTAAGAGAGATCAGGCAGATAGTCGGGGCTGTGTGTGATGAAGGGGTTGTCAGGCTGCAAGGGCTGTTTGCTAGGAGCTTGGCGGTACAGAGGCTTGGCAAGGTCATCCTGATCCTGCTGGTAAGAGAGATCAGGCAGATAGTCGGGGCTGTGTGTGATGAAGGGGTTATCAGGCTGCAAGGGCTGTTTGCTAGGAGCTTGGTGGTGCAAGGGCTCGCTAAGTTCATCCTCATTTTGCTGATAATAATTCTCGTCAAGTTCATCCTCATCTTGCTGATAATAATTCTCGTCAAGTTCATCCTCATCTTGCTGATAATAATTCTCAGAGAGAAAGTCGGAGTCTGGTGTGGAGAAGGATTCCAACTCCTCAAGTTCCAATGGCGTTGTGATAGGGGCTCGTTGGTACGAGGGCTTGACTGGCTCATCATCTTGCTGATTATAATACTCGGGGGAAAGGTCAGAGTCTGGTGTGGAGAAGAAGTCCGACTCCTCAGATTCCAACGGCTCTTGATTGGGGTCTGGTGTGGAGAAGAAGTCCGACTCCTCAGATTCCAACGGCTCTTGATTGGGGTCTGGTGTGGAGAAGAAGTCCGACTCCTCAGATTCCAATGGCTCTTGATTGGGGTCTGGTGTGGAGAAGAAGTCCGACTCCTCAGATTCCAATGGCTTTTGATTGGGGTCTGGTGTAGAGAAGAAGTCAAAGTCCTCAGATTCCAATGGCTCTTGACTGGAAGCTTGGTCGTACAAGAGTTCGCTGAAGTCATCCTCATCCTGCTCATAGTAATACTCAGAAGAAGAGTCGGAGTCTGGTATGGAGAAAAAGTCCAACTCCTCAGATTCCAACGGCTCTTCATTGAGGGCTCGGTGGTACAGAGACTCTACTAGGTCATCTTGGTCCTGCTGGTAAGAGAGGTCAGGCAGATAGTCGAAGCTTTGGGTGGTAAAGGGAGACTTAGGCTCTATCTGCTGCTTGCGGGTAGAAGGAACGCGTGGCAATGTTGAATCGGTTAGGCCATCTGTGCGTAGCTTGCGGGTAGAAGGAACGCGTGGCAATATTGGGTCGGTTAGGTCGTCTATGCTCTGCTTGCGTTTGAAGGAGTTTGTGACCAGGGAGTTCCAGTGCCCTTTCAACCCTGAGCTTGTGACCAGGAAGTTCCAGTGCCCTTTCAACCCAGCAGCAACAACCCGTATCCAGCCGAAGACAATGCGTAAGGCTACCATTACTTTTTGTTGCCAGTTTTTCGGTGTGGGGCCGTGTGGTGGATATGACGAAGTAGCAGCGGAATGAGAAGAGAATATTGTTGAATTAGAATCGTTTTTTGGATTAATAGGCATATAATGTTTCTCCTCTTTATAATTATTTCTGTTTGCATAGGATATGGGTTGCGTAATCGATGCAGCTATAGCGGTCTTAGTACGAATATGTCTTCTGCATTGTGTGTACTACATGCTCTCGCTAGAGTCTAGGGGGAAAGAGGGACACTTTGAGAAATGATATTACTACTTCTGGAAATGCGTGTATTCTATTACACATCGCCAAAAATTCTAATTAATCTATTTCACACATATTTTATGGTAAAATAGATTAATTTAGGTTTGTAGCTATCTTTGTCATGACCAGTCTATTGCCTTGCCAACATCCGTGATCAACAACTGAGCAATCCCTTCTTGATAGGCCCATTTCCCTTGTGCTTGCATTGTCTTCACCAACGAGGAAAAGACTGCAGGAAGAGTAGCGAGTATCTCCAATTCACGCTGACGGGCTGGAATACCATCTGCCTGCATAGCCAGAGCGTAAGCCTCAGCATCGATATGCCAGGGGAAACAGCGCCCTGGGTAGCGTTCCATCAGGTAGGCGGCAATTTGCAGGCCTTTTACATCGAAGTCCCCACTATAATGGAGATGATTGGCAGGCGTTGTAGACAGGAGCAGATCGAGCAGCGTCAAAGCAGCTACGCTAGGCCAGCCTGACGTACAGATAATTGTTGGTGGCAATACTTGGCATTGGGTAATGTCTGTGCTATTCCCATCTTGCAAATGCGGCAAACTCGCAATAACTTCTTCAAAGACCTGCGGGTTCTCGATCACGTAGATATCACTGGTTGCGGATGATATAGCCTGCCATTGCAACAGTTGGCACAGAGGCAAGAGCAGTATTCGTGCTCCGGCAGCTGCTATCAAAGGATCGGGGGAGCCATCGATATTGGTAGCTCTCGCTAGATGAAAGGCTGCCACATTCGATGAGATGGTATCAACCAGCAAGCCAACACTCTGGTACAGATGCAGTTCTTGTACACGTCCCTGGCCGGGTAGCGCCGAATTCTCCCCAGCGAGATCGCTGAGAGCCTGCAAGAACAGGCGACCTGCTGGCCGCCCAGGATCAAGGCTGTGCGGATCACCACTTGTTCTCTGGGCAAAGAGTGCTAGCCGTTCAGGAGAAGCTGGATCTGGCAATTGATTGAGAAGAGCGACAATATAACCAATAGTGGCGAGCTGTCGTGCCTGCTCGTCTGTCGAAGCATTTTTATAGCGTGCGAAAAGCCATTCTAGCCCATGTTGTCCCTGGAGCAACCACTCTCGACCTTGTGTGTCATGTGGTTCGGCTTCAGCGATAGCTTGCAGAGCGTGACGAAACTGATCCTGGTGGGAGGCATGAGCAACGCGTTGCTGGGGACGTGTGATCAGGGGTTGGCCAGGGAAGAAAGCTGCTAACAGTTCAGGCAGGCTGCATCCGAAGCGGCTCCGTCGCAATGCGCTATCAATATCGCTCAGTTTCACCCTGATCGTCGTGTCTCGATAGGGTGGTCTTTCCAGGAAGCTGGCAATTTCACGACGCTCGTGCAACGCGCTCTCTTTGAGCTGTACCTGACCACCAACCACTCCTAGTTCGATATATTTCTCGCGCAATTTGAGTAGTAGGTGCTCTAATCCCGCTTTGCGGAAAAAATCTGCGGCACGCTGCACATTCTCAAGAGATAATGTGTCTGTCACTATCTTTGACGTTACCTTATATTAGACATAGCTAGCGGTACGCATCTTTGCGGTCTGCGATCCACAAGACTGCTATTTGTTGGGTATGGTCATCTATCTCATAGATAATCCGATAGTTTCCTACACGCACACGATAAGTAGAATCATAGCCATGTAATTTCTTGACGCCAGATGGGCGAGGATCATTACTGAGGGTCATAGCTCGTGCAAGCAGACGGGCACGAGCGGTTTTGGGAAAGCTACGTAACTCCTTGTGTACAGCTTCGGGAATGCTGACAGAATAGACCACTAATCCTCAGTCCTCTGTTGCTGAATACACTTCTCGAGGGTTATATACTTACCAGCAGCAATTTCAGCGCGACTTCTTTCAATATTGGCACGCAACTCAGGAGATTCTTCCCATTTCCGATCCGCGATCTCCTCAAGGATAAATTGTGCAAGCTCATCTTGCTCATCTTTTGGGAGTTCAGAAGCCATCTCAATTGCTTGCAGAAGCCGTGGGCTGATGCTATCTTGTTCTAGCTGTACGGACATAACTTGACTCCTCTTATTTGGTAAATCCCTTTTTGGAGTGGGACCCTCAACTTCGGAAAGGTTAACATATTACCACCCTACCAAATCTACTTGCTCTCATATCACTAGAAGTAGTATAGTCGGTCTTTAGCTGCTGCGTCAAGAGGATTACACCTCTTCCACTTCTTCATCAGACTTCCTGCAAATGTTTTTCGTGAAGCTGGTCATAGGCAAAAGCAAGCGCAGCTAAGATCTGTTGACGTGTGATGTTCTAATCGCCAATCAGATCTTCAATAGAATCGCCAAGGGCAAACTGCTTCAAGATGAGTTCCACACTGATCCGTGTGCCATCAATACGTGGCTTACCCCCAAGAACGCCGGGAGTGCTCACAATTTGAGTGTCCATAATGCTACCTCATTTCTTATCAGGACAACATTTTTCAGAAGAAAGTATAGCATACCTGAAACAATTCGGGTAGGATACTACCAATTCGCCAATTCATATTTTTACTGGTACCGCCTTCCCATCCTAGTCCTGACCCTCATTATACCACACATCCAAGCTCATTCCTCGCTTTGCCCTGATGTACTTCCATTCATATGCTGATCGCTCCAGAAGGATGCTGATGCAGTCGCTACAGGTGAACCCTTCTCGTGGATCATCAGATAGCGAGCACTGGCGGGTATCTTTGAACCAGTTCCGCTCACCTGCGGCCCGGTCATGATCCACTGGAAATTTTGCGAGACGAGGAATTCTACGATGCGCTGCGTATTGGCAGTACTGACCTTGTCAAAGGCTTCGTCCAGGGCTAGCAAGTGCGGGGCACCATGTGAGGCACTTCTGTAGAGTGCACCAAGTGCGGCAAAAAGCGGAACATAAAGTGCGAAGAGCTGTTCTGCTCCACTGCGTGTGCCTGCAACACGATCGGTCAGGCGTTGGCGCTGACCGCCAATCGGTGTGACCCAGACATCAAAATGGAACCATTCACGGTAATCAAAGACCTGCTCCAGAGCCTCCAGGAAGTTGGTAGCCGGGTTCTCTTGTTGTCGCAATCGTACTCCCTCGATCTCGCGTCGGAATGCTCCCATCAATGTCTCCGTCTCCTCCATCGTCAGGGTTTGGGCAGGCTTACGCAGCAAGCGATAGTGCTGTGCCAGGTGACTTCCCAGCTTCGTCATATCGTACTCAACTGGTGGCTTCCATTGCAGGGCATAGTGTTCACCGATCAGTGGCAAGTTACTCAGCACGTTGTTGATCTGCTGTACCCATTCCTCGGCCTCCAAGATCTGTGTTCGAATGGCCTCGGCAATTTCTTGCAGAAGGAAATCCTCAAAGAGCTGCCGTTCTTCTTCTCCCAATAGTGTCTTTTGCATCTCGATGCGCTCGCTCAAGATAGCCAACAATTCAACTGGTCTGCTTTTATTCTCGTTGAGGAAGAGCACCTGTCCCTGGCTATCTAAATCTGGTCCGTATTCTAGCAACGGTGACTGCTCACGATTAAACGCAAGCACAAGAGCATTGTACTTCTCTCTATATGTACCTTCCAAACTCTCTTTCTGCGCTGTAGCATTATCCGTACCATTCAAAAGAGTTTGGGCAGCGCGAATACTCTCTCCCTGAGTGACTGCCTGTTGTGCCTGTGCAAGTTGCTCGACGGGATAAGCAGCCAGCTGATCGGTGAAGTGGTTTTCTTTCTTCGTGCGCTCCTGCTGAGCACTGCGCAGATTTTCTTCCACTTCCACGAGGGAACTTGCCAGATTCCCTGCACGTTCATCACTGCGTATATGATGCGTTTTTGCAGTATCAAGTTCGCCGACAAGCTCTTCAGCACGCATACGGAGTGCTCGCAGTCGCTCGCTTAGCTCTTCGGCATTGGAAGACGCTGCCACGTGCTGTAGTTCGGCCAGTTCTGCCTGCACTTGCACGACCTGCGTACGTACGCGTTCGGCAAGACTGCTGACATTGCTCTCGTTAGTCTGGGCTTGCCGCAGTGCAGCACGCAACTTCTGATACTCTTCCCAGGTATAGGCGATAGTACGCAGTTGATTCTGTGCTGCGCGAGCTTGGTTCTTGAGTTTGATCATGGCGAGTAGAGCTGTCTGGACCCGCTTGGCATCAGTTGCAAAAGCACTATTTCCCTCACTCTCACGTTCCAACTGAGCCAAAAGCGAGTTATAGCGCTGTCGCAACTCCTGTGTCTGTTGGCGAGCCTTTTGATATTTGGTTCGTCCGCTCTCCAGTGTAATATGTGCCTGGGTCAATTCAGCATAGCAATCTTGTAGCTTGCTGCGCTGCAACGCTTTGCGTACCAGGACTTGCTGCTCCTGTAGCCGGACGATCTGTTGTTCATAGGCCGCAAGCTGGTTGGTCAGTTCATTTAGTTCGCTTTCGAGCTGTGCACGTTTTTCGTCGAGTTCAGCCAGTTCGCGCTGACGAGCACGTATACGGGTGGCCTTCCCGATATAGCGAGCCGGGCCACTTCCTGCATGCCCAGAGAGCAAACCATGTGTCCAGTTTCCATTCTCGTTCATCTCATAGCGCAGCGGAACCTGCTCACTAGCCTGCGCATATGGCTGAATGATCGCTAATACCGCTTCCGTAGTCGTCTGCCAATCAGGACTGGCACGAGATGTATCTCCATCTTGCACGAGCAAGGTTGTATCGAAACACAGAACCTGCTGATGCCTCGTTGTATTTGAGTAACTTTGCTGCCTGCTCATCATATCTATGTCCAGGCGGCAATCGCTGAGCCCTTCGGAGATGAGCACAGTGTCAGCATCAGCGACCTGTGCAGTGGGTACGACAAGCGCATCGAGTAGTCCGGCATCTTCCAGCATGTATTCGACCTGTCCGGCAGAGGCTTCGTCGAGATCTGGAGCGAAGTCAAGCAAGGCGTAGAGGGGAAGAGCATCAATACCGTGTTCGACTAGCTTCGCACGTGCGGTGATCCGACGATCTGAGCGCACTGGCGTCACTTCCGGCTCGGCCTGTTTTTGTTCATAGAGGGCTTGGAGATCAGCAATTTCTTGTCTCTTGCCACCAGCATAGAGGTGCAGATCGTTGAGTTCGCCCTGGACTTGGTCTACTGCCTCAGCAAGATCGCTCTCTAATGTATCGATCAACTGGCGATAGTGATCAATTGCAGCTCCAAATTGCTCAACAACGTTACCTGTTAACGGCTCGTCACTTGTTGTCTCTGGGTTGGACTCGTGCAGCATCGATCCTTCATCGTCGTAGTTGGTCTCCTCGGTGCTCATAAATGGTTTCAGCATGTCGTCAAGATTGTGCTGCGCTTCATACGCGCGATCTCGCACGGCCTGGAAATGGCGGCGAGCTTCGTCTAATTCCTGAAAACGGATTGTTTCCAGGTTGCGTGCGTGCTGAATCTGTGAGTCCTGTGCTTCACGTTGTTGGTGTAATGTTTCCAGTCGGCGCAGCCAGATTGTACGCTCTTCGACTGGTTCGCCAGTCAGAATTGTCACGGCGAGTGGCATTTCAGGTGCTATGCTGCTCTCAGGAGAGAATGCTCGCACCTGATTTTGCGCTTCGAGCAACTGAAAGGCTGCTGTCTCCCAGAGTGCCTCTTCGCCAGCAATCGTAGAGAGTTCTTGCAAATGGCCCAGGCTCTCTGTCTTTATCTGTTCCATACGTTGCTGCAGTCGTTCCAGGTTAGCAGCATTTTCACGAACAGCCTGATGTGCAGCTTGCAGACTTTGTTCTTGTAACTGCATTTGCCCTTCAAGCTCGCTCTGGCGCTCACGCACAAGGGTAAGCTGTGTTGCTACTTGCAGTCCCTCGCTAGCTTCTAGTGCCTTTATCTGTCCGCTGATCTGGTGCTGTTCTGTCTGCAATGCCTGGACACGCGATTCTGCATCATCGCGCTCCCGTTCAGCTCGCTTCAGCTCACTTCTAAGCCGATAGACCTTGTTCTGGACCGAGGTTTCAGCTTGGTGGGCAATGATATATTCGCAGGCAGCTAGTTGTGCGCAAACCAGTGCCACATACTGGCGAGCCCGGTGCAGGCGCTCAGCTGCATCGTATGCCTCTTGGATGCGCTCGATCTCGCTCTGAATACCGTCGATACGCTCAATCGTGCCGATGACGTGTGAGGTTGTTTCGCTTGAGATCTTGGGCAGCGACATTTTGAGGTAATCGTGCACACGTGAAAAGTTCAGTTCCGTACTTAAATTTGGGCGGCGCAAGACAAGCAGGAGATTGATAAGCTTCTCAAAATCTTTGGGGTCAGAGTAGCCGAATAGGTAACGAGCCACCTGACGTTCGTATTCAGCCTGCGAATCACAGAGAATCCCATGTTCTTGTACCAATTGCTTAAAGCGGATATGGTCATAGGCACGTTTCTCACCCGAATTGCCAGTCTCGTAGAGTGTGTCAATGTCATGGCCCAGGCGTGAACCGTCGGTAATTAAGAAACGCAAAGGGCGTATACGGTCCGTTGTGTTGGCATTTCCAGCGATGCTTATTCCAATGGTGAGGAAACGCGTTTTCTCGCGTTCGCCATTCTCCCAGCGTTGGCGTATCTCTGGGGCGATAGGAGGATGGTCGGGATCGCACCATTCGAATTCGAGCGCGATATAAGCCGTGCGGCGCTCGTGACTGAATGGTGTGGCGGAATCCGTCCCTCCGAGGACATAGTATTCAATGCGTCGCTCACGCCCCCCGAAGGTATCGAGGCGATTGGGGCGGAGATCGCCGTCCAACCCTAATGGTAGCGCGGCAGTTAGCACGGTTGATTTACCGCTTGCATTTTCACCTGCCAGGAAGAGTCGCCCGTGTGGGATCTCAAATTCCTGTTGCCCGTAGAGCCAGAAGTTGGTGAGGATAATACGGCGCAAGCGATAGCCTTGTGGGCCGCCAGAATATGCCTGAAGCATATCCACAAAACTTGTGATCGGACGGGTCAGATTCTCATCTCTCGCAGCAACCTGCCCTAATTCAGGTTTAACCAATGTTTTCTCCTATTTCCTTACAACTCCAACCATGTTCTATTTATATCCAGAGTTTATTCAATCAAGCTGCATAGCTAATCGGCTGCGGAATTGGATCCCCAAACTCTTTAGCTACCATTAGCCAGCTCTCAATAGCGTCCTTTCCTTGTTGCGCAGCTTCCTCGTATGTTTTTCCATGTGTCACGCATCCTGGAAGTTCTGGTACTGTAACAACAAAGATTTCGTCATCATTGTCCCATTGAATGCTCATTGAGTAGTGTATGGGCTCCATGATCTTTCCTTAGGCATGCGTCAAATCTGGTTGACAGTTTGTGACAAACTGAATCGCATAAAGTGCTTTGCCAAGAGGCTTGAGACATATTTGTGACTCTTCGAACTGTCAGCTCAACCTACCCTCAACTTGACGCTTGCCTTAACGGAATTTGTGCAAGTGGCCCTTGCACAAACTGCTTATTTCAGAATAGGCTTGTATCAGGTACGTGCTCCCCAGATATATATCTAAAGATTCCGGGGAGAAAATTTCTAGTCAACTTCAACTACTCGGGAAACATTGGGTTAGCAGGGCAGGGATCTCTTCTTCATCTGATGTGCGAGCTAGTTGACGGAGAAACTTCCTCAGCTGCTGAACATCCTGAACAGGAGCGATGGCTTGTTGCACTTGGGCTACAATCTGGGATGAGAAACGGTCGCTGACAATATCCAGGATCGACTCTTGTATGCCCTCAATCTCGCCCTCAATCCGGGACTTCATCTTGTCTTGGAGAGACAGGTATGGTGTTAGCAAAGCGTAGATCTCTTGTTCGTCCGACGCTCGAGCCAGTTGGCGAAGAAACTTTTTCAGTTGCTCAGCATCCTGAACAGGAGCGATGGTTTGTTGCACTTGGGCTACAACAAGAGCTGGGAAGCGGTCACTAGCGAGGCCTAAGATCGCTTCTTGTAAACCCTTAATTATACCCTTCATCTCACCCTTCATCTCACCCTTGGCCTCACCCTCAGCCAAGCTTTTAGCGACAAGCTCCATGATCGTGGGATTCTCCGTAATGAGGGCGTCATACTTGTATTGCACGCGTAATTCCTCCTGAATGATTTGCTTCTCTTCATCCAACATGGTTTTTGTCCTACGCATGATACACTCGAACCATGTGACGCGATAGACAAACTGTTTATGTTCAAAATGCTCATGCATTTCTTTGAGAGCTTGCTTCAATAGATGCGCTTCTGGTCTCTTCGTTGCTGGTAACAGCACGTAGAGCGGAAGCTGGTGTTCTCTCACGATCTTTTCGCTGTCCAAGTCTCGCAGGCGAATCACCTTGGGACGAAAGGTCACAAAGATCTCGTCTGCACATTCCTCCTCGTAGAGCAAATCCTCTGGGCCATCCTCAAAGAGGAAGATTACCAACGTAAGGACTGGTACTTTATACTGGTCATGCAGTGATCCATGATAGGCTAGGAGCCGACGCTGCAAACCCGGATCTGCCTTGACTTGCAACTCTCCATCGAGAATGATATCTCTGCCTTTGTAAGTTGCCCAATACACCTTGTCAGTGAGCAAGGTTGTACGATTGAGTTCGACGTTGCGCTCTGCTTCCAGTGGGGTTCCCTTTAATCTGGCCTGAGGCACAAGATAGGGAATGATCCCAGCAGCTTCTGCCTCAAATAACCCTTTGAGCGTACTGTCATAGAGTTTTGACTCTTTTGGAGCTTCTTGCTTTTTATTTGCCAATTGATGCCCATTCCCTTGCTACTTTGACACTATCTAGTATAGCACAAGCGCTTTGCAGATGCAATAGCTGTTTAAGTGCAGACAGCACTTTTCAGTTGTCCAGAAATGCAGCTTTTCCCTAGGATTTACTTGCTTGTGCCATTCGTCTGCTTGATCCTCTTCACTTTTGCTTTGACCCGCTGGCTCATTGCAGCCTGTTGTTGAGCTTCTTTATCGTAGGTGGCGCTATAGCGGGCGGCAAGCGGTAAGATCAGCAGTGTACCCGTTTCGTCTGGGCCGCGTATGATGCCTATCTGACGCATCTTGCGTTGTACGTCATTAAGCAGGCTTTGTGAGGCTTTGTTGCGAGCTTCATTGCCCCAGTTCTCTCCGTAACGCTCACGTACCGCATAAAATAGTTCAGTCATATCTTCAGTTGTCACCTGCACACATCCGTAACTGTCCGGCGATGGCAATGCACCGGAGATGATGCGTTCTCTGATCATTGTACACATAAGCAAGGCGATCTGATCGTTCGTTCCATAGGGCGTAAGAATGCTGACGGGACCCGTCGAGCTGCCACTCTCACGTATGATACAGGCATAGTCTCGCCGGACGTCGAGAAGCCAACCGAAAGTTTCTAGTAGCTCATTGGCAATGCTATCGGTGTGCGAGAGCAGCGCATTAAAGGCTTCTGGATCGTCGAATTTGAAGAGGGCTGGTCCAAGAAGCAAAGAACGCCAAGCACGTGATAGTGGCGCTACATTGATGCCAGAGATCTGTGTCGGCTGGAGCATCGCTGAGGGCTCACGAAGTCGTGCTGAGACATCTGCTACAAGTTGTGGATTTAAAGCGGCAACAAGCGAACGAGCTACATCGGTGAACTCGTAGAGCACATCGGCATTGTCCTTCTGCTCAACCCACTCCCTTGTCTGACCGTCGACGAGTTGCAAGCCGCCCAGCCCTTCGAGATAGTGAAGAGCACGCTGAATGCTATAACGGTCCGTCTGCCTACGGAAGTCGAGCACATCCTCGCTTTCAAAGCCTTGTAGGGTCTGTGCCGACTGCTCTTGAATTTGTTCTGCTAACTGGGAGAGCAAGAACTGCTGATCGTTGCCACGTCCACTGAGTTGACGATTCTCAGCGTACCAGAGCATCCAGGTCAAGCAAGCAAAATCTTTCGGTTCCTTCAGCCGCTCATAGAGATAACCTGGTGTCGTAGTGCTGGCATGGCGGATGAGACGAACCAGCGTGCTTGTGCGCTGAATACGCCAGCCCGTATGCTGATCGTGCCAGTTCTGTAACTTGTAGTAGTGATGTTGCACCAAGCGGAACAGATCGCTGTGTTGAGAGAGGATGACTTCCTTTTCTAGCAATACCACATGAGCCTTGATCAGGTCTACACTTGGTGCCTGAAGCCGTGCTCCTGCCAGTCTTGCACGATTGTTGCTGTGTGGCTCTTCCTGGATATCTGCTACGTTGGGTACCATCTCTTCTTGCATTATGTATTCTATCATCAATTCACCCTTCTCAATCATCTGGATGCTACCGTATCTACTGTAGTAGGTTCAGGCGAGAGTTCTTGCAAGCGATAGCGAGGCAGAAACAAGATCCCATCAGTGCCTTGGAGCAGAGTATAGGTTGTCTCATTTGGATTAAGCAACACAACGGTCGAACCATTGGGCGCACGATACTGGTGTGAGTCGTGGCTCAGGCAGCTATCAATTATGTCTACCAAGGCGGTACGATCTTCCGCCGTAATGCTCTCAATTGCCCCGACATCCAGGTAGGGATGGGCAAAGAGACGGGCGAAACCTTCGCGCTGCTTCTGTAATTTCTGCTCATGCTGCACAATCATTTCATTGATAATGCTGCGATGATCAATAATTGGATCTTCTAATGGTGGATCGCCGCGATAGGAGCGACTGACTGGTCGCAGATGCACTGTGGCATCTGGTGTTTCCTTCCAGGGATTGGACTGCTCGTGTTCGTCTATCGCGCTGGGAGAACCTGCCACACCTTCTGGCAAATGGACAGGCAGGAGATTGCCAAAGGCTACAGAGAAGATTTGTTGCGCAGTTTCGCCATCGCGTGCCTGTAAGAGTTGGCGTGCTAGCGTATTGAGATGAACGGCATAGTTAGCGTTGGGGCGTGCAGCACTGGCAAGAGCAGCTGCGCGGCGTACAACCTTGTCCACCTCTGCCAGAGCATTGCGGCGGAACGAGTCGGCATTTTTCCCCTGGGCAAACCAGTTTGACAGTGCATCTAACTGGTTACTAACATCCTGGAACCGTTCCTCCTCGGTACGCGCATTCTCCATTGTTAGGTCTGGTGGGTCGAGATATGCGGCGACAAGCGGGATAAAAACACTTAACTTATCTGTCGCTGCCCATTGCGCAATCTGTTCGCGAATGCGTGGTCCATACTGGGTTAGTGCTTGAGCAAAGCCATGTACATAGGCGACAACTGCTGCCTTATAAGTCTGATATGCCTCTAGTTCGGGCCTGCTTTGCTGGGCAGCGTTGACCATGGTAGCGAGGTATTGTGCGGCTTCACGGGCCATCGTATCCCATATCTCAAATGCACGCTGCCATTCTTCGGCAACTTCGCGGCCACGTTGAAGAATCAAATCATTTTCAGGTAAGTGTAATGACTCATTAATGAATTGGAGTGATTGCCACAGCCGTGGGAGATCACTCTGGCGCAACGAGCCACTAGCAGCACCAGCCCTTGCCTGTTCGGCAAGGAAGGTCTCGATGGCGATAGCCTCAGGAGTTGCTTGATAGAGCAAGGCTGGTGAGAGAAAACTAGCGATTGAGGTAGCACGGCTGGAGTCGTAGATTGTGGTTATATTACCCCATTCTTTGAGGGCTGCGAGATCATTTTGACATTGCTCAAGGGTATATGCCGGATCGAATGCGTCACGCACAGCATCGCGCACTTCCTGAGCTGTGAGCTGGTAGCGGTAGAGTTCGCGATGGCGCTGAAAGAAGGTACGCATAATCACGCGATACCAGTGTACGCGGTTCGACGTGACAAGATAACTGAAAATCGGTAGGCGATCAGTCAGATTGAAAACAGAGGCTGATACGACACTCTCAGCAGCATTTATCATATATGCTCAGGAAAACTTCCCGTCCCTTCGATCGTTATGATTGGACTATAATGATGCGCTTATCGCAATATTTTTATATTTTATCATACTACGTCCAGATAGCTACTCATGTGCTAAAAAAGGCTAGGACTTTTGCTTCTGTCCTCTCTGTTATACAATAAACCCTATTCCGATTGAGAATAGGCTGAGGAGAGACTTTTCGTCATCGTCTTGATATTCAGCTCGATCCCTCTTAAGGGGAGGCGACTGAGCGCTAGGTTCAGTAGGATAGCACAAATCCACAGGAGTGGGCTCAATTGTTTTTCTTTGTTGCTTGTTCGCAAAGCGAGACTTTTCCTCTGACGGAAGAGAAAAAGATCTGTCCTGCTGCTGAGAGGACAGATCTACCAAAGTGATTGAAAAGTCGCCTAAGGAGAGGTATTCTCCACGTTTTTCCCTTCACTCAGCGCTGCTTCCTGCGCTAAGGGGCCTTCCGTCAATAAGGTGATCATCCATCTTGGGTTTTGATGGTATAGTTCCTTTCAGGTTATTCCCGGAAGGGCCCTAAGTAGGAGGTTTGGGGGCCTCTTGCGGTCAACTGCCAATAGTCAGGGGTTTTTCTCGTGCTCAACAGCCAGGGCCACCATAGCGGAAGGAATAGCTTAACGTGATCCAACCATAGTTGTAGCAACTAGGATCAGTAGCATTCAGATTTATTGAGGCATGCGCTGCACTGGAGGGAGTCGTGATTACTGCTGCATTGCTAATGGATGCTGACCCAGGATTTGATCCAAGGATGCCATTTCCCATCTGTGTATTTGATCCCCCCTTAGATGAAACCTCGCCAAACCACTGAATCAGGCCAACCTGGGTGAACGTCACTCCTTTGTCACTCCATATAGAGCCAGGAAAGTAGCCAATCCATTCAGTGTCGTAGTACAACCACCAATTCCCATTAAAGTATTCCATGGCATAAAAATGTTGGGAGCCCACAATCCGCAGAAAGGTTAACGAAAAAGAGAAATTGGGTAAGGTTCGCCAACAACATCACTAAACGGTGGTGGCTTGGAATTTTGAGTTCATTTTTGTACGATTTTCGGAGCTGACCACCACTTGATGTGCCTCTATCTCATGACTCCGCAACGTATTGAAAAACGTGCGTAGATTTGGTACAGTAGCAATTGCAATATCCTCGAAGCGGATCGTAAAAGGGTGTGGGCCATGGGCCTCCGCTACATCTCCGTGTGAAGGTAAGTATACAAACCAAAAAGATCAGTTGATTGTGCACTATGGGGAGGTTATGATGACAACCGAGACTCAGAAAGAGACGTTAGGTTTTCAAGCCGAAGTCAAACAATTGCTGGATCTGATGATCCACTCAATGTACAGTAATAAGGAGATTTTTCTCCGCGAGCTTATTTCGAATGCATCGGATGCCATCGACCATCTGCGTTTTGATGCTCTCTCGGATGCCTCGCTCTATGAGAAGGATACCGATTTTAAGATCCACGTCTCCTACGATAAAGAGGCACGTACCATCACTGTGACCGATAACGGCATTGGTATGACCCGTGCTGAAGTAGTTGACAATATTGGCACAATTGCTAAGTCGGGGACGCGCGAATTCTTCCAGTCGCTGACTGGCGATCAACAGAAGGATGCTAACCTCATTGGTCAGTTTGGTGTCGGTTTCTACTCGTCCTTTGTGATCGCCGATAGAGTCACGGTGACTACACGTCGTGCTGGACATCCTATTGAAGATGGTGTCCGCTGGGAGTCTGATGGTCAGGGCGAGTATACACTAGAGACAGTTGAGAAGGAATCTCGCGGCACAGAGGTCGTTTTGCATCTGAGTGAGGATGAAGATGACCTGCTAAATGGGTATCGTCTGCGCACCATCATCCGTAAGTATTCCGATCACATTATGTTGCCGATCGTCATGAAGGTCGAAGCGGAAGATAAAAAAGATGAGGATGAAGTTGTTAACAAAGCTTCTGCCTTGTGGACACGCTCAAAAAGTGAGATCAGCGAACAGGAATACAATGAATTTTACAAGCATGTTGCTCATGACTTCACTGATCCATTGGCCTATGTCCATAGCCGCATGGAGGGTACGCTAGAGTATACATTGCTTCTCTACATTCCTTCGCGTGCTCCCTTTGATATGTGGACTCCTGAATTTCACCATGGTGTCAAGCTCTATGTCCGCCGTGTCTTTATTATGGATGATGCCGAGAAGCTGATGCCCCGCTACATGCGCTTTGTGCGTGGTGTCATCGACTCTAACGATCTCCCTCTGAACGTATCGCGCGAACTGCTCCAGCAAAATAGGATGATCGATACTATTCGCTCTAATTCAATCAAGAAGGTGCTGGGTTTGCTCTCCGATCTGGCGGCGAACAATCAAGAGAAGTATACGACCTTCTGGCAAGAGTTTGGGCGTGTTCTGAAAGAGGGGCTGCTTGAAGACCATGCGAACTATGAGACGCTGATAAAACTACTGCGCTTTTCCACAACGACTTCTGGCAGCGAGAAGCAGGATGTCTCGCTGGAAGACTATGTCAGTCGTGTGAAAGAGGGCCAGGATAAGATTTACTACATCGTTGCCGATAGCTACGCAGCAGCTAAGGATAGTCCTCTACTGGAGATCTTCAAGAAGAAGGGCATCGAGGTTCTACTGCTCTCTGAACCCGTCGATTTTCTGATGACTTCTGAACTGCGTGATTTCAAAGACTTGCAGTTCCAGTCAGTTTCGAAGGGCGAGGTTGACCTGAGTAAGCTGGAAGACGAGGAGGAGAAAGCAGAACAGCAGAAAAGTGCGGACGAAGCCAAAGATCTGCTCACCCGCCTCAAGACGGTTCTGGGCGAGAAGATCAAAGACGTTCGTACGACGAATCGCCTGACAACATCGCCTGCCTGCCTCGTAGTGGATACATACGGTATTGATCCGAGCCTGAAGCGTCTGTTACAGTCAGCTGGACAGCATGTGCCGGAAGACAAGCCGATCCTGGAGATCAATCCGCAGCACCCAATTGTGGTCAAGATCAAAAATGAGACCGACGAGCAGCTCTTTGCCAGCTGGGCGCATGTGCTCTTTGATCAATCGGTTCTAAGCAGTGGTGAGCAGCTCGACAATCCAGTTAGTTTCGTGAGCCGACTCAACGATCTGCTAACACATCTTTAAAGGGACCAACGGGCGCAATCACCTAAAGGTGACACGGTGAATTGCAGCCCCTACCTATGGCAACCGTGTGCCCTTTGGGTATGAATTGCATTTGTATCGACCGTAGTCGAGCAAAAAGTGTCCAGTGTGAGAGAGGAACCACGGACATCTTTCACGCGATTTATCGCCATACCCTAAAGGGCACACGGTGGGTAGGGACGGCAATTTCATTGCGTCCACTTTTCAGCCCCCCACGTTCTTTTTCATAGATTTGTTGGTCGGGGTATAATGTTATCATGGAAGAAGCTACCATCAATTTTTTACATCTCTGCGATGCAGCAAATATCGATAGCTTGGGAAAGATTAGCATTCTAGGCATTTTTGGGAAAATATTTATCCCAGACCTTGCTAGTACACTTGTGAAATTCACCATTGTTTTGAGCCTTACAATCAAGGATATCGATACTGCCGGAAAGTGGGTCAGAATAAAGATATTTGGACCGGACAGTGAAGAACTACGAACGCAAGAACCAATTGCTGTAGATCTTGAAGCTGAACGTGTAATATTAGAGAAAGGAAGAGAAGTCAACTTATTCCTCGACATCACGAACTTTAAGTTTCGCCAGTTTGGGGAGCATGTCCTCAAGGTATACTTCAATGGCGAAGAAATTGGTGATCAGACTTTCATAGTCGCAGAAGGAAACAAGTAACTCACTATGTGTCTAATATCCACATTTGCCACCGTAGGTAAGCAGTATCCAGATCTAGAACATGTTTGGCACTCTGATGCTGTTCATAAGGCTTTTAGCGCAACATTGGAGGAGCAAAAGCTCTGTCCTCCTAGCACTAGTTCTAATGATGTTCCTGACGAAGAGAAAAATATATCTGGAACACTTGCTTTACTAAAACTAGCCAAGCTAGCTGAGGAAAGACAATGGAAAGGCAGTCCCGACCTTGGCACGAACCATAATGCCTATTTCCTTAAAGCAGCATTAGAAACATTAGAAGCAAAAAGGCAAAGATCCTTGTAGAAGAAAGGACTGGTAACTGACCATGTGCTTAACATCCACCTATTTCCTTAAAGCAGCATTAGAAACATTAGAAGCAAAAAGGCAAAGATCCTTGTAGAAGAAAGGACTGGTAACTGACCATGTGCTTAACATCCACCTTTGCTACTGCAGGTAAGCAGTCTCTGAATCTAAAAGATGCTCAGCATTCGAATGCTGTTCGTAAGGGTTTTATCACAACAGCAGAGAAACAGGAGTTCTATCCTTCCAATACCGATTCCATTAAAGTTCTTGATGAAGAGAAAAGTAGAGATAAAAAGTATACTCTACTAGATCTGGTAAAATGGGCTCAAGAACAACAGTGGAAAGGCAGTCCCGATCTTAGCACGAACCATGATGCCTACTTCTATGAAGCGGCAAAAGAAGATTTAGAAGCTGATGATGATGACGATGATGGAGTATTGGAAGCAGAAAGGCAAGCCTCTGAATGAACACAATTATAGATACAGATGCACTTGTAGGACTATTTAATGCCGGAGATATTCATAATAGAGAAGCCTCAAGGATTTTTGAAGAACTTGTAAGACTAGAGATCAACACGCTCGTTCTCCCCACAACTATCGGCGAATTTGCAGCTGTATTTGCTAAAGATTTTGGTGTGAAAGAATCGCAGGGAGTTATACATAGAGTATTACACTCGGATATAACAATTATAGAGGTTGACGAAGATCTTACCGTACAAGCCATAGCAATGTATCAAAAACAGAGATCACGTAAAGAATCTCTTTTTGATTGTTTTAATATGGCAACAGCGAAAAGGTTAGGAATTAGATATATTTTTTCCTTTGACAAGGGTTATAAAAAGCAAAAGAACGGATTTTCGCTTATCTCGGATTTTTTGTTATAGCTTCAAAATTCGCCTCAGTGTCCGTCCACCCCAAGATAAAGGGTGTATGAATTCGTTGTAGATGGCCCTAGCACAGGGGGGAGCCACGGACGAGCAGCGGGTCCGTACAGGAATATACGGCCCGCTAAAGCGGACGAAGGACGCTACCGCTGTCCTTCTTGCTCAACTGGGCTTCCGGCAACGAATTCATACACTCCAAGATAAAATAGTACCTTGCACGTTTGATGCCTCTGTGATATATATGTCTATATCCTATCCAGGGGGGTAGGGAAAGGAGCGTGCAGATGATGACGGATAAACAAGATGTGCTCAAACGGCTCAATTATATCGAGGGGCATCTTGGTGGTATTCGCAAGATGGTCGACGAGGATAAATATTGCGTAGACATTGTGCGGCAGATGTATGCAGTGCGTAAGGCTATTGAGAAGCTAGAGTCTCTGCTCGTAGAGAATCATCTGCATACCTGTGTGCCAAAGGATATTACCAACGGAAACGTCCAAACAGTTATTGAAGAACTTGTGCAGCTTTATACCCTGGCAGGTAACCGCTAGCTATCTACCAAACAAGAGGAGAAGAAAACGATGGCGGAAGTAGAAGAAGTTGTGCTCTCAGTTCCCGATGTGAGCTGCCAGCATTGTGTCAGCACCATTGATAAAGCATTAGGGGTGCTACCTGGAGTAGAAACGGTCTCCACTGATCTTCCAACCAAGAAAGTGCATGTGCACTACGATCCTAGCCAAGTCACGCTGAATCAGGTTGAGGCTACGCTGGACGATGCAGGATATACTGTCGCTCATTGACATGTGGCAAATATGGAGTTCACTTCATTCAAGAGGTCACCTCTTTGACATGTGGAGGTCTAACTGCTGATAAGTCTTGCTTGTATACAGCTAATCTGCTATTGTATGTGCGTATTTGCTATGAACGCTAGAATGTAGTGATACCGTAGAGTATAGTAGCAAAATCCTGATACAAGAGGAAAACCAATGACTACGACTAAAACTAGTCGGGTAGAAATTTGCGTCAGCGACTTCGAGCAGTCCATTAAATGGTTTGAGGATATTTTAGGCTTTCATGTTGTAGCCCGCAACGCAAACGAATACGCGGAATTGTCTTGTGGGGAGACCTCTATCCAGTTAGTGACAGATCATGCACCATACTGGGGGTCTGAGCGTCCGCGCCTTCTCCCGCCGGGGCAACGTGGCAGTGGCGTTGAACTCATCCTGTTTGTAGATGATGTAGATGCCGTCTATGCTATGGCCAAACAGGCTCAGGCAGACATCGTGTGCGAACTCACCAAGACTCCCCAGCATACACGACAGTTCGGGGTACACCATCCCGATGGCTACCTCATACGCCCAACTCAGGCAATCATCTTCGAAGATCTGGCAACCGCTTACCGTCAGATCAACAAGGCTTTTCGACACGATATGCCGCGTGCCACGGATGGGCTACGTCCAGTGAAAGAGGACGCCGATAGACTGGCGCAACAAGGAGACTATATCGAGGCGGCAGAGATCTATGGAGCCCTAATCGAGGAGATCTTTGAGCAATCCCATCTCTACCAGGATGAGGAGTACAATGAGGATGACGAAGAATACTATGAAGACGAACATTACTATCCAGAAGAATATGGATTAGAGAAATTTGTCAAAGAGTGTATTGAGACACTAAGCAGCTATTTGGCAGGGAAACAGGCTGATAGCGAGGGCCGTGAGAAGATCTTAGAGGTCCTTTTCGCTATTTACCAGCAAGACTTGCAAGCCGGTGACTACAAGAATCTCGGCTTCGCAACGAGCGTATCGGATCAGATTATGAAACTCGCAATGCCGCAGGAATATCTGATAGTCGCGAGATGGATCCACGATGCATTAGCTGATGAAGAGGAAGAGGCCACACATTCCCAACGTAAGGCCTATGGTGATCTCTTGCTTGAACTAGAGAAGGATACTCTTGATGATGAGGCATACCTGCATATCTGCCGCGAGACCGAGCACACCACCGAACTCATAGATCGACTGTTGACGCTTGATCGTATTGACGAAGCTATTGCAGAAACACAGCACATGGGAGACTATGCACTCCTGAGCTATATGGACCTCTTCATCCAACATGGACAGGACACTATTGCTGAGCGTCTAGTAAAGGAGCACTTGAAAGAAGAAGAACCATCCTCGAATCTGCTAGGATGGCTCCAAAAGTACTACCGTACCAGAGATAACCATGTTGCCGAACTGCAAGTGACCCAGACCTTGTTCCGCACGTGGCCTTCGCTCAGCCATTATCAAGAACTACACACCGTTGCCAAACAACTCGATCGCTGGGAGACTCTCCGACTGGAATTACTCGCTTTTGTAGAGCAAAAGGGGACTACTAGGCTTTTGATCGAAATAGCAATAGATGAAGAAGAAATCGACAAAGCCCTAGAACTGTTGAAGAAAATGACGGCGATGGATACCTACCGCTATTCCTACACTTCAGGCTACACTGGTCCCTCAATCGAACTCGAAGTGGCTAGAGCAGCCAAAAAGACGCGTCCTCACGAGGCCATACAGATCTATCAGCGGCGTGCCGAACGTTTGATTGCTGAGAAAAGTCGCAAGAGCTATCAGGGAGCTTGCACACACCTTGTAGAGGTAAAATCTTTGTATAAAGAGCTTGGCGAGCATGAAATATGGGCGAATTACATTTCATCGTTGCGTCAGCAGTACAAACACTTACCGGCTTTGAGGGATGAAATGATGAAAGCAGGCCTGTAGTAAAATCGCCACGCGTCGGCACCTGTGCACATACTGGATGAAACACGGGAAATTTTCCATTTAGGAAAGATGAGGTAAAATAGCATGGAAAAGAAACAAAAAGTATTGATGTATAGTCAGCCCAAGGGGCCTCAACCTAAGATCCTAGAGACCCTGAAAACGGAAGTAACCACAAAGGCTAACGAATTTATCGACTCTGTTCTGAAGCCCAGGTACATCAAGCCACCTGATGAGAATCCACAATTCAACTATATGGTAGATATCTATAGCAAGTGGTATCATAGCTACTTCTACCTCTGCTCCAAGTATTGCTGTCCAAGTCCAGACGCTCTTGTGCCGGATTTTGAGCATAGATTTGCTCGTATGCAGTATGCCGATAACAATCGCTTTCATCTCTCATTTATGCGCTATAATGGTGAGTGGGTACCACTTTATGGCGATCAGACACTGGATGAGTGCCTGACAGCTATTAGAGATGAAGACTACTTTGTCATAGGCTAGCTCTTCAATATTGGCGCAAGACCAAGTTGGTTCCGATGCTCAGGGTTCTGCATTAGAAACCTCTAAAGAAAGGAATTATCATGGCAAAGAAGCAAAAAGTGTGGATGTATAGTCCACCTAAGCAGCCTAAACCTAAGATTCCAGATAGCCTAAAAGCGGACGTGACAACAAGGGCTAACGAACTCATCGACACTGTTCTGAAGCCCAAATACATCCAGCCACCTCCAGAGAATCCACAATTCAATTATATTGTAGACATCTATGGGAAGTGGTACCATAGTTCTTTCTACTTCTGCACCAAATATTATGTTGCAGGCCCAAACGCCATTGAGCCGAGTTTTGAAGCGAAGTTTGCCCGCATGCAGTACGCTGGTAAGGACCGCTTTCATCTCTCATTTATGCGTCATACAGGGGAGTGGATAGAGCTTTACACCGACCAGACTGTGGATGAGTGCCTGACAGCTGTTAAAGATGATCCCAATTTTACTGTAACTTAACTTTGGATGTCTCTCTTGCTCTGCTGCCTTTTGCGGAGTGTAAAGATAAGTGCCACGCTTCCTACAATTGTTGGCGGTAGGAAGAATAAACCCCAACCCAGATTCCAGGCTGGATCGGCTCCACCAAGACTTCCTAGAAGGAAAACAATCCCAATAAGAGTATGGAATATTCCGAAAGCCAACGCTTGAGCAGTCTTTGCTTTCTGCAGGAAGAGATATGCGCCTACAAGAAGCCAGATTATACTCGCGAGGATATTGAGAAAAAATGGGATGAGAAAATAGGATAAATTACAATAGCCGCCATAAGAGATATAGCAAAGATTATTACTAGAAACATCAGGATACGAAGAAAATGTCATGTACAGTGCGCAATTTCCCAGGACTGTAAGGATAAAACTTCCAACACTCTTGAGAGATGGCCGATCTTTAGGTAGCAGGAACAGCAATCCTATTCCTGCGGCTCCTATCCCAGCAATCAGATCTCCTGTGCCAGTGGAAATAATACGATCAAGAAAACGCCCACTGCTCAATCTTTCCACCAAAGGTATTAACGAACCTGTAGCCAAGCTCAAAACAATAAAACAAACCCACGCAGCAACCCGTCTTTTGCCAAAGAAAGTATTGATCTTCTCCCAGAAACTTTGTGAAATCTGCTCTCTATACGAAGCTGATGCCTGATGCTGTGCAAAGTTGGCTGACTCAGTCCTGTTTTTCTCTGTTCCAGCCTTCTCTGTCCTTTCAACCTGTCTGGGTCTGAGAATGTTCTCCAATTCCGCTTTCACCTCCGCTATGCTGGCTGGACGTGCTTGTTCGCTCATTTCTAACATCTGTGTAATCAGTTTGGTGAGCGGCACAGGGATGGTGGGATCAACGACTTGGAGATGTGAGAATTGAAACGGTTTACTGGCGGGATTATGACCAGAGAGCATTTGATGCAGCGTTGCCCCCAGGCTATAGATATCGGAACGTGGCCCCGTCTGCGACTGACCATATTGTTCAGGCGGTGCGTAGCCAACAGAATAGTAATACGCTGTGTCTTTGGTCTGCTCCTGCTTGAAGTGACGTGCAATACCAAAGTCGATCAGACAGATGTGCCCTTTGGGAGTCAACATGATATTCAGTGGTTTGAGATCACGGAAGATAACCTGCGGATCATGTGTGTGCAGGTAATCCAGCACTTCACACAGCTCAATACCAAGGCGCACTACTTCATTGACTGGAAACCTTTTTCCTGGTGTTGCATCCAGAGCAGCCCGGAGGTTCTGGCCCTCGATAAAACTCATCACCAGATACCAGCGGTCGCTCTCGCGAAAGTATTCATGAATGACCGGAAGATTGGGATGGTGCAGACTGGCTAGCAGATGCGCTTCGCGTCGAAACTGCTCAACAGCTTGGGGTAAGTCCTGTGGTGTCAACCGACTCATGCTCATCTCTTTGACGGCCACTAGGCGATCCCCAAGCTGGGTGTCCTGAGCCACATAGACTGCGCCCATCCCTCCCTGACCTACGGTATGTAACAAGCGATAGCGCTGATGGAGCATGCGTCCTGCGGGCAATCGGCCGGTGCCGATCACAGAGGCTTCCTGCTGGGGCAGGTGAGTGGGGGCGTCATCGGTACCCGCCTGAGATGCCCCACATGCCGGACAAAACGGACTGTCTGTGGGCAAATGAGTGCCACATTTGCGGCAATACAGAGGTGTCGCCAAGGCATCTCTCCTTATACACTGTTATCGGAGCGCTCAGGCCGCCCATAACCTTTCGGTTGATACAAACCAGAAGATGAATGACAAATACAAGTAACATTATATTTTCTCTCATTCTAACAAAAATGTGAATTTCAATCAATAGACTACATTGGGTAGTTGGGTAGTGGGTCATCTTGGAAGGAGGATGTGATACACTAGAGACAAAAAGGAGACCCTCATCGTATTTGTTTGGATCTGTTTCTTCATCGCTACAATCTCGACCGGGCCATCCTTCTAGGGTGACCCACTACCGAGTGACTATTTGTGGCAAGCTTATCCTCTGCCGCAGATGGATCGGTTTGAGCGGCTGATATCGGTATCTAATCTGAACTATTCTTCTTCATTTAGCCTCTTGCTTGGGTCATTAGGATCAATGTCAGCATTCCTGAATTGCTTTTCTGTTTCTTGTAAAAGTGTTTCAAAAGTGATTTCCTCTTTCCTCATCTCTAGAGCCCATATAGCTTTCTCAATTGGCAGACAGCGGGTGCCTCCAAAGCTTTTGCCTCCAGAGTAATCTGCCCATCCAATTCCTTGGATCTGATCGTCAATTGGCTTCAACATTGCTGGATGACCATCTCGTGTATCATTCACATATGAACGAAGGAGTAGCTCCAGGTCACTTCTATTCGTGCTTCCTGGTGGATTATGGAAGGCTATAACAAAGTTATCGAACATCCTATGGGCTTGATTTATATTTTTTGCAACCTTTGCTGCCCCAACATAAGAGAATTTCGCAAGGGTTTCTAATAATTCCGGAAATTTTTCTTTAAATCTATATGGATGAATATTTGGTCTTAAGGATTCATAATGGCGATATTCATCAGCTTTTGCTCTTTCATCCTCTACTTTATTATAGAAGACTATATATGGGCTGTCATCTGTTGGCTTTCTTTCCCATCCATCTGGACATTGAGTAGTTTCAACGAAATGCTCATCAAAATGGAGTTCCTCGTCGAAGGTGGGCTGCTCTTCAGTATTTTCTCTATACAACCTGTGCAGATATCGGTATCGTTCTTTTCTATTCTTCTCCTTAAGGCTAGAGAGAACTTCCGGTGTAGTAATAGTCTTCAAAAAACTCTCTAATCCCTGTCGAGGTGGACCTTGCCACCCTGAACCAATGATGTATTTTGGGTGAGTCTGCGTATCACTTTCTCGTCTTTGAGTCTTATCTCCTTCTTGTGGCATCTCCTTCATAGATGAGGATGACTCGCCTTGGGTTTCGGTGCCAGGGGGGGTGACTTGTATATCTGGTTTTGCTTTTGGCAGTCCTGCTTTTAGTGCCTCAGCATAGGAAGTATATTTTCCTGCCTTTCGCTGCCACTCAAGTGCTTTTTGGTAGAGGTTATCTTGTTCCGCCCCTGATAACCTGGCATGTGGGTTAGAGGAATCAGTATTATTCGAACCAGTAAGTCTTCTTTCTAAGTTGTCGCCTGTGCGGGGCATAATTTTTGCTCCTTTTCATAAACCACTCGAAACGAGTAAACACTCTCAACTGTATCCAAGATGGTGCCCATTGTCGAGTCGAAAAGAGGGACAGTTTTCGTGGGGAAAGCGCGGCAATGGTGGGGCGCGACGGTGGGGTTGATGTGGGGATG